>Ga0164293_10000738_pt1 | contig 26829 bp, 24 predicted proteins | sample GEODES118metaG_FD_111487 | JGI IMG/M metagenome (GOLD analysis project Ga0164293, IMG submission 111487) | Eutrophic lake water microbial communities from Lake Mendota, Wisconsin, USA - GEODES118 metaG | ecosystem: Environmental > Aquatic > Freshwater > Lake | place: USA: Lake Mendota...
CCTTTGATTGATCTCATAAAATGGTGTTTAATGCAAACAAAATAGGCCTTTTCCTAAAAATAGGAATGTTAAATTTCAGCAGGTATACAAACAATTCATTTTTCACTAAAGAATCTTTAAAACTACATAGGTAGGAAAATGATCACTAAACCCACCTCTATAGGTATTTCCTTCCCAGGTTCGCATGGGGTAGCCTTTGAATTTTCCTTCGGGTTCGGTCATAAAAGGTTTGGAATAAATATGTGCATTTTTAAATTGAAGCCCCCATCTGCTTGAATCAAGAAAAGATGCTGATAATAGTATCTGATCAAACAAACCCCAAACATCTCTATTGGCCAATGTACCCATTCCATTTTCATAGAATGATTCCCAAGGATTATATAGTTGATTATGATAAATGCCCTTGACTGTTCCAACTGCATTCAAGGTTTTTCGAATGCTTTTATCGGTAGGGTTGTCATTTAAGTCGCCCATCAAAATAATTTTAGCATGGGGGTCAATTGCTTGTATGGAGTCGATCGTTTTTTTACAGGAAGCAGCAGCTGATGCTCTTGCTGGTGCACTTCTTTCTTCACCCCCTCTTCTGCTAGGCCAGTGATTTACCAACACATGAATCCATTCTTCTTTTAGTTGCCCTTTAACATAGAGGATATCTCTTGTTGTGGCAGATTCTTTGCTTTTTCCAGGAAGTAGTACTTCAATGGTTTTGGCAAACTGCGGCATAAAATCTTTTGGGTTATAGAACAAAGCCACATCCACGCCTCTGGCGTCTTTTGAATCGTAGTGGATGAATCTCCAATTGTACTGATACAATAAAAAATGACGGGTTAAATCATATAGCACTGTGTCGTTTTCAATTTCTGCAACACCAATAATAGAAGCACCTTTGCGCGAATGTGTTTTTCCAATATTGTTTAAAACAGTAGCTAGTTTAAATAATTTATCTCTATAAATATCTCCACTGTATCGCTTTGCGCCATTGGGTAAAAATTCATCATCATTCACCATTGGGTTATCAATGGTATCGTATAAATTTTCGAGGTTATAAAATGCAATAACTATATTTTCTTTTGTAGTTAAATTGGTTGCTGCAATTCGAAGCAACAGGATGAATAAAGTGAATGCAATTGTTTTCATGGATGTTTGAAAATAGCGTAAGCATTCATTTTCTTGCTAGTATTTATACTGATTATTTTGTTTTTATAACGGCATATAAAACCGTATAAAACACAAATTTTTTGAATCTAAAACAATGCACCCATTTGATCTTTATTTTCGTGTTGTTTGTAATCCGTATTTCAAAATGCATGAAACGGATTGTTGTTGTATGTGTAAGTTATGGTTGCTTTTTAACAAGCATTTTTGCTCAGTCTAAAGCCATTCAACAAAAAGTAAAAAATCAATTTGTTGATTCTTCAGTTGCTGCTGCTATTGTTACATCAGGTATTGATCTTGCTATAGGTGAGCTGAATCAGGTTTCCGATGATGTAAATACGAGTCAACCATTCGTGCCATCTGTATTAAATGCAGGCAATCATTTGTTTGCCAGTACCGCTGCTTTTCATTTTGGATCCAGAAGATATCGCTTAAGAGGCTATGCTGCCGATCATTTTCAAGCGTTTGTGAATGAAGTGCCCATGATCAATTTGGTGGATGGAAGCAGCCCCTGGAATAATTGGACAGGGCTTAATGAAATTGTAAATAACTCAACGGTACAAATTGGGTTGAGTTATAATGCGTTTGGATTTGGTGCAATGGGATCTTCTACTTATTTACAATTAAAAGCATCCAAATTAAGACCCCAAACAACCCTCTCTTTTATCAATGGAAATAGAAATTATCGATACCGATTTGCTTTTACTAAAGTAGTTCCGATGAACAAAAACGGATGGGCATTTGCCGGAAGCATTGGAATTCGTTTAGGCGAAAATGTTCAAATGCCTGGAAGTTTTTATCAAAGTCAATCATTTTTTCTGTCTGTAGATAAAAAGATTGATCAGCATTTGTTTTCATTAACGCTACTCGGTAATTCAATCTATTCATCAAGAAGCAGTGCAATTACAAAAGAATTGTATGCCCTTGCTGGGGCATCTATGTACAGTCCTAATTGGGGTTTTCAAAATGATCAAAAACGAAATGCCAACATGCAAAAAATGATCGCTCCATTATTGTTCTTGTCTCATGGGCATACCAGCGAAGACGGAATTTCCTATAACAACAGTTTGTTCTTTTCGGTAGGGGAGCGTTCAAATACTGGCTTAGATTGGTATCGCGCAGCCGACCCAAGACCCGATTATTACCGGTATTTACCCAGTTTTCAAAACGATTCTTTATTGCAATTACAAGTGAATGATTTGTTTAAAAATCAACCTGAACTATTGCAAATCAATTGGCAGCAAATGTATTCTATCAATAAGAACTCCTTTGAAAGGATCAATGATATAGATGGTATAATTGGTAATAATCGTTTGGTTAATCGATCTAATTATATATTGGAAGATCGAGTGGAGTTGTCAAAAAAATGGGGTTTTGTTACAAGGTTGAGCCAACAAGTGAATGAACGATTGTTGATTGGGGCAACCATACATTATCAATGGCAACAATATAGGTATTTTAAAAAGGTGAATGATTTATTAGGGGCAACCAATTATGTTGATTGGAATCATTTTGCAGATGCTATAAAACCCAATGATCCAAGTTTGCAAAACGACCTGAATCGGCCCAATCGTTTGCTTTCGGTAGGTGATGTATTTGGATACGATTATCAACTAGAATTGTCTAAGCTAACTGCTGCAGGCAATATAAGTTACCAATTGAATCGATTTGATGTATTTGCTGTGCTCGAATTGGCCGAATGGAATTTTGGTAGAACGGGGTTTATGCAAAACGGAGTTTTCTCCAATAACTCTTTTGGAAAGTCTTTGCCCAATCGTTTTTCTACAGCATCTTTTAAAACAGGCATTACCTATAAATACAATGGTAGAAATTATTTTTATGTGAATGGATTGCTTGCATCCAAAGCACCAAATGCCAATGATGTTTTTGTTTCTCCAAGAACAAGGGATACTAAACAAACAGTTATTTTATTAGAAAAAATAGTTGGACTAGAAGCTGGTTATATTTTAAATGCTCCTTCTTTGAAATTACGAATCAATGGATACCTGAGTTCATTTAAAGATGGAATGAATGCAAGTACCTTTTACCATGATGGTTATAAGAACTTGGTCAATTATTTGCTTTGGAATATTCATCAATTGCATTTTGGAAGTGAAATAGCTGCTGAATGGCAATTGCATAACCGATGGAGAGCCAATATGGCAATAGGAGCTGGTAAGTTTATATATACCAACCAACCATTGTTTAGTGTGGCTATTGATAATGAAGATTATCCAACTGAAGATGGTATTGTGTACATAAAGCATTTTCCCATTGGTGGGATGCCTCAACAAGCGTACAATGTTGGGTTTACTTATCAATCACCCAGTAGTTTTTTGTTGAGCATCAATGGAAATTATTTAGCCAATTATTGGTTAACACTCAATCCTTTGCGAAGAACTTATGAGGCAGTTCGAAATCTATCGCCACAACAATCAATCGCATCAGTTACTCATCCAGAAAAATTACCTGATCTTTTTGTTACCGATTTAACTGCTGCATATTCATTTCGGGTACCCACAAAAATAAAATATGCCTACCATTTTGTGCAATTGTTTTTAGGTGTAAATAATTTATTGAATCAATCTTTCATTACTGGTGGGTATGAGCAATTGCGCTATGATATAGAAAATGCCAATACTCAAAAATTTCCCTCCAAATATTACTACCTAAAAGGATTGAACTATGCTTTAAGTATTCGATTAAGACTTTAAACTTTTAATATGAAAAATAAACGCTCTCGGATTTCCTGGACTTTAGTTTTGCTCTCTATTTTTTTATGGCCAAGTTGCTATAAAAACTTTGATGAGCCTCCTGCTTATGCTGGAATTGCCATTCAGGCAAATCATTCTATTCGGGCATTAAGAATGGCGCATATACCAGGGAATTTTGCAAAACTCATCGGTAATCAAATAATCACGGGTATAGTAGTGGCCAATGACGCTAGCGATAATTTTTATAAAACCATTGTGATACAAGATAGTACTGGTGGTATTTCTGTAAGATTGGATGGATTTGGTTTGGCTGCCGATTATCCAATTGGTCAAAGATTATTTATTCGATTAAATGGGTTGTGGTTGGGAGCCTATGGTGGTATGTTGCAATTGGGAGGAGGTGTGGATAATTCCAATCCTAGTTTCCCTGAAATTATTCCTATTCCTGCTCCTTTGTTTTCAAAATATATTTTAGCAGGAAAAAAAGAAGCCAATCCTTTGCCCATGAAAATTCGCTTTGAACATTTAAAAGATTCAATGCAAAGCAGATTGGTTCAAATTGATTCCATTGAATTGGTTGCCGCTGATACAGCCAAACCATTTGGGGATGCCATTAATAAGGCTACAGTGAGTCATACGTTGAATATTTGTAATGGAGGAAGTATTTATTTACGAACCAGTGGGTTTGCTTCATTTGCCTCCATAAAAACACCAAGAGGCAATGGAATGATTACAGGAATATATACCGTTTTCGGATCGCAAAAACAATTGATTATTAGAGATACTTCAGATCTTGCAATGAATCATTTACGTTGCACCAACGGCGGCCCTAAACAATTGTTTTTTGAAGATTTTGAATCCATTCCTATTAACAAAGAAATCGCTATCCATGGATGGAAGAATATTGCAGAAGCCGGCGGAAAATTATTTAGTGGAAATATGAGTAGTGGAAACAGATATGCTCAAATCAGTGCATTTGCAAGCAATCAACCTTTGGTAAGTACTTGGTTAATTAGTCCTCCCATCAATTTGAATAATACTTCCAATGAGCAATTGAGTTTTTTAACCAAAGATGCTTTTGACAATGGAGCCAGTTTACAAGTATTTATTTCTACCAATTATGATGGGGGCAATAGTCCCTGGAAAGCCAAATGGACTTTATTGAAAACAATTGTTTCGAAGGGCTCAATCAATGGGATTGCACCAAGATGGATCGAATCTGGTAAGATCAGCCTAAACGGTTTTAATAATACCATCTATATTGTATTTAAATATGATGGAAATGACCTGCCAAATGCTGTACATAATCGTACGACTGCATTTCAGCTAGATGAAATAAAAATCATGGGCAATTGAATGGATAAACTGGAGTCAATTTTTACCTTCCCAGGGCAAAAAATGAGGCAAAATCTGTCAAAAATTACTTTCAAAATTAACTAAGCTCTTATTGCTTGTCATCCTGTCAGCAAATAGGTTTTTGGTACTTTCTTTGACCTAACTACGAAAAAATTGCTATGCAAAAAGGACAAATACGTGTACAGACGGAAAACATTTTCCCTATTATTAAGAAGTTCCTTTACAGTGACCACGAAATTTTCTTGCGTGAATTGGTAAGTAATGCAACCGATGCTACCCAAAAAATCAAAACCTTGTCTTCCATTGGAGAAGCCAAAGGCAATTTGGGAGAATTACGTATAGATGTAAGCTTGGATACCAAAGAAAAAACCATCACCATCGAAGATCGTGGCGTGGGAATGACCAAGGAAGAAGTAGATAAATATTTAAATCAAGTTGCATTTAGTGGCGCCGAAGAATTTTTGACCAAATACAAAGATGCCAGTATTATTGGTCATTTTGGTTTGGGTTTTTACAGTGCTTTTATGGTAGCTGCAAAAGTAGAAGTGCTTACCCAGAGTTTTCAGGAAGACGCCCCCACTGTTTATTGGAGTTGTGATGGTAGCCCTGAGTTTGAATTATACGAAGTAGAAAAAAAACAAAGAGGTACTAAAATCATTTTGCATGTAAATGAAGAGAGTGCAGAATTTTTAGATGCGCATAAGTTAAAAGGCATTTTAGAGAAGTTCTGTAAATTCTTACCAATCCCAATTTTCTTTAACGATGTACATGCTGAGCCAGTTAAAGAAAAAGAAGTAAAAGAAGGAGAGGAAGCCCCAGCAGAAAAATCCATCAACAATACCAATCCAATTTGGGTTAAGAAGCCAAGTGAATTAACCAAAGAAGATTACGAGAAATTTTATAGAGAATTATATCCTTTTGGAGAAACCCCTTTGTTCTGGATTCACCTCAATGTAGATTATCCATTCAATTTAACGGGTGTTTTGTATTTCCCTAAAATCAAGCAGAGCTACGAAATACAAAAAGATAAAATTCAATTGTATTGCAACCAAGTTTTTGTAACAGATGAAGTAAAAGACATTGTTCCAGAATTCTTGATGTTATTACATGGGGTAATTGATAGCCCAGATATTCCATTGAACGTTAGCCGTAGTTATTTACAAGGCGATCCGAATGTGCGAAAGATCAATTCACATATCACCAAAAAAGTGGCTGATAAATTAGAAGAGATTTTCAAAAACGAGCGCACTGAGTTTGAACAGAAATGGGAGAGCCTTGGCTTGTTTGTGAAATATGGTATGATGACCGATGATAAGTTTTTAGAGAAAGGAAATAAGTTCTTGGTGATGGAAGATACGGCTGGTAAATTCCATACGTTAGAAGAATACAAAACAGCTACTGAAGCAACACAGAAGAACAAAGATGGTAAACAAGTTGTATTGTATACTACCAATCCTATTCAACAAGATGCCTATATCCAAGGGGCTGTAGCCAAAGGTTATGTGGTTGTGAAAATGGAAACTTTGGTTGATGCTGCATTCCTCAATACCATGGAAATGAAATGGGAGAATGTAACATTTGTTAGAGTAGATGCAGATATCGTTGATAACTTAATTGATAAACAAGAGTCTAACGAAACAGTATTAAGCAAAGATGAAACGGAGCAATTGAAAACCTTGTTCACTTTGCAAATTCCTGAATTACATGTTACTACCGAAGTAAAGGGATTAAGTGTGGATGCTGCTCCTGTTGTAGCTACTCGCCCAGAATTCATGCGCCGTATGAAAGACATGGGTGCTGCTGGTGGCGGAATGACTGCTTTCTATGCACAAATGCCTGATGAAGTAACGCTTACTGTAAATGGTAATCACCCGATCTATCAAAGCTTACTCAAAGAAACCAATGATGAAATTAAAACCAAACAAGTTAGAAACTTGGCAGATTTGGCTTTATTGTCTCAAGGTTTATTAAAAGGAGCGGAGTTGACCAATTATATCAACAGAACAGTTGAAATGATGCAGAAAGAAACAGTTTCGGCTTAATAAATATACTTATCAATAAACAAGAGAAGGGCTGCCCGAAAGGGTGGCCTTTTTTATGAATTTGATGGCAGTAAATCCACCACTTTCAACTGCAAACTTACATTGCCTTGAAATTCATTCTCGTCAATAGTAAATACGATATCAAATGGTTGTTGAGATAAGAGTATCGGAAATTTATCGGCTAAATTAAAACCGATGCCATTGAATGTAATACCGTTTTGTTTTACCACAAATTTTACATGATGGTCTTTTACAATTTTTGAAAAGCCAGTATCGGTTACTCCACGTGCAACAAAAACCGGACGCATATTATCGGGGCCAAATGGTTCCATCTGGCAAAGTATTTTATAAAAACTAGGAGTGATGGTTTTGAATTCAATCTCAGTATCAATCACCAATTCAGGGATCAATTGTTCGGGAGTTATACGGGCTGCTACCTCTTTTTCGAATGCAGTTGCAAATGCTTCAATCTGATTGATCTCTAATGTCATTCCTGCTGCAGCAAAATGTCCTCCATATCCCAATAGATGTTCCCTACATGCATGTATGGCTTCATACAAATTAAACCCTGCTACACTGCGTGCACTACCTGCTGCATATTCGCCGCTCTTGGTTAACACAATGGTTGGCCTATAATAAGTATCGATCAATCTACTGGCTACAATGCCTACAACTCCCTTATGCCAATGTTCCTGATAAACCAATGTGGAACGCTTTAAATGATTGTTAGGTGTTGCTTCTAATAATGCCAATGCTTCAACAGTGATATTTGCATCTGCTTCTCGGCGATCGGAATTATCGCTGTGTAACATATTGGCAAATTTGATGGCTTTTTGCTGGTCTTTTTCAATGAATAGTTGAACCGCTTTTTTGGCTTCATCCATTCTGCCTGCGGCATTCACTCTTGGAGCAATTACAAAAACCAAGCTAGTTAAACTCATTTTCTTTTTTACACCTGCCAGATCCATCAAGGCTTTTATACCAACTGATGGGTTGCTGTTTACTTTCTCTATTCCATAATAAGCCAATATTCTATTTTCTCCAGTAACAGAAACGATATCTGCTGCAATGGCTATCGCTGCTAAATCGATATATGCTAAATAACTCGATTGCGGCAATCCCAATTTTTCACATAGTGCCATCATTAATTTAAAACCTACTCCACATCCACATAGATCTTTAAATGGGTATTTGCAATCTGTTTGTTTTGGATTTAGTATAGCAATTGCAGGGGGTAAAATTTCATCGGGTAAATGATGATCGCAAACAATAAAATCAATTCCGATCGATTGAGCATAAGCTATCAAATCGGCTGACTTGATTCCGCAATCGAGCGAAATAATTAGGCTGAAACCATTTTCTTTGGCATAATCAATACCTGCTTTTGAAACACCATATCCTTCTCTGTATCGGTGTGGTATATAAAAATCCACCGATGAGTGTACTGCCGATAAAAACTGGTACATGCTGGCAACTGCAGAAGTTCCATCCACATCATAGTCCCCAAAAACCAATATGGGTTCTTGGGTTTCAAAAGCCCTGCAAATTCGATCCACCGCTTTATCCATGTCTTTCATCAACCATGGACTATGTAGATCTGTTAATGTTGGACGGAAAAAATGTTTGGCTTTTTCAAAATCATCAAAACCACGTTGTACCAATAATGTACAGATAGTTCTATTGATTTGCAAGGCTTCTTGCAAGGCCGCAACATTGGTGGCTGGTGCAGATAATATGTTCCATCTCTTCTGCATCAATATTTTCTATCGGTGGTATATCTAACCAATTCTTCTAATGCATCCCTCACTTCAGATGCAGGGAACTCATGCAATATGGTTAATGCTTCATCTCTAAAAGCAAACATTTTTTCAGTGGCATAGGCAATACCACCGTATTGTACTACAGCATCAATCACAAAAGCTACTTTGTCTTTTTGGGTGTTCTCATTTTTTACAATATGAATCAGTTTTCTTTTGATGTCAGAAGGGCAATTGTTCAATGTGTAAATCAATGGCAGTGTTAACTTTTTTTCTTTGATATCATTGCCAGTGGGTTTGCCAATATCTGCACTGCTATAATCAAATAAATCATCTTTAATTTGAAAAGCCATTCCTACTTTTTGACCAAACACCCGCATTTTTTCTACATCAGCCTCGTTGTTAAAAGTACTTACTGCACCTGCAGCACAGGCGGATGCTAACAAAGAAGCTGTTTTGCCATTGATGATTTCGTAATACACTTCTTCTTTTAAATTGAGGTTGCGTGATTTTTCTATTTGCAATAATTCTCCTTCACTCATTTGTTTTACCGCTTCCGATAAAATACGCAATACTTCATGGTCTTTATTGTTTAAAGACAAGAGTAAGCCCTTTGATAATAAATAGTCTCCTACTAATACTGCAATTTTATTTTTCCAAAGTGCATTAATCGAAAAAAAACCTCTTCGCTCCATCGATTCATCCACCACATCATCATGCACCAACGTGGCTGTATGTAATAGTTCTACCAAAGAAGCAGCTCTATATGCGCTCTCGGTAATCTCTCCTCCTAATTTAGCGCTAAGCAAAACAAACATGGGCCTTAATTGCTTACCCTTGCGTTTTACAATGTATTGCATAATCCTATCCAAAAGAGCAACTCTACTCTTTACTGCCTCCCTAAAATGTGCTTCAAAAAGGGTTAATTCTGCTCTAATTACTTTTTTTGCTAAATCCATGTTATAATTATGCTGCAATATATGCCTGATATGGTCAAAATTAGTCTTAAAAGGCAGCGTATGTTGTATATTTGTTGTCTAATAACTTAAATCATTGAGTATGAATACCAAAAAGATTTTATTATCAGTAGCATTGGCTTTATTTGTACAAGTATCGCTATTTGCTCAAACCGATTGGGGATGGGATTGGAAAGATTCTTCCAAAATAGCCAACAAAGACCTGCCTCAATTCAATGAATTCTTAAACAATCAATACCCTTATCCTACAAAACCTCGAAATCAGTGGGAATTGGGTTTTGGTGTAGGCCCCTCTTTTATTTTAGGAGATGTTAACTCAAAAATTGGATTTGGTGGAACAGTATCAATGCGTAAAGCACTGGGTCATGTTTTTTCTGTTAGAGGATCTTTATCTGGGTTAATGAATGCTGGAACTCCAAGTGATTTTGGTAGATCTGTTGGTCAGGTTGATTATAAGAATCAGGCTTATATGTTAGGTGTTGATATGATCGCGTCTCTAAATACCAGTAGCTATTATCGTGGTAATCCAAAGTCGAATATCTATGCTTTATTAGGGTATAGTTTGGTAGGGTCAAGAGCGCTATATAAAAATGCCCAAGGTGCCCAGCCTGACGGATACAATATTTTTTATGGACAACGTCCGGGAATGGTTAATACACAAGAAGGCTTGATTACAACTATGTTTGGCGAAACAGTGAATAACCGTAAATCGTATTCATTGATGCATGCTGTAAATGTAGGTGCTGGTGTATCATTTAAAATCAGTGATAAAATGAATGTTGGAGTTGAACAAAAATTTATTATAACAACTCCTGGGTATGATTATTTAGATGCATTCAAAGCAGACAATAACAATGATTACATCAGTTTTACTACAGTAAGATTAAATGTGAACATTGGCAATTCAGACAGAAAAGTACAACCATTGTATTGGATCAATCCTAACAATTTTGTGTACAGCGAAATGAACTCACCCAAGCACATGAAATTACCAAAATTAATGTTGCCTGATGGAGATAAAGATGGGGTAACCGATCAGTTTGATATGGAACCAAATACGCCAAAGGGCGCACCTGTTGATACGCATGGAGTGTCTAAGGATACGGATGGTGATGGTGTTCCAGATTACAGAGATAAAGAATTACTCACTTTGCAAAAATGTTTCCCTGTAAATAATGATGGTATTGGAAATTGTCCAGAACCTGCTTGTTGTAAGGAAATCAAAGACATGATGAGTACCATGCAATCAACTTCTTCAGATAAAGTTGAGTGTGCAATAGGTACATTACCAAGTGTTCAATTTAAAGGAACTACAAAATTGAGTAAAGATGCACAAGCAGTTTTAGCCGCCGCAGCTGCCAGTTTAAAAGCCAATCCAACCTGTAATGTAAAAGTGATTGGATATGGAACAACCAGCAAATCTGCTCAACAACAAAGTTGGGAGCGTGTAAATGCAGTGATTAAATATTTGGTAGAGAAACAAGGAATTGCTGAAGGAAGAATATTGTTTGTGTATGCTCAAGATGGAGATGCCAATGTGGTAGATCTGCAAGGTACTACTGAACAAGGGCCAAACACTGTTCCTGCTCCTCATCCAAATTTAAAAAGTAAAAATTAGTAGTTCTTGTATAAACTAAATCAGAAGCCTCTCGAAAAAATATCGGGAGGCTTTTTTTATTGATTCAATAAATTAAAATGGAGTTCTCCAAAATTTTGCAGAGAAGATAATTTTAAATCTGCGGCACCCCATTTCTCTTCTTTACTATTATATGCATGTGGAATTACTACACATTTCATTCTTGCGGATTTTGCTGCGATCATTCCATTGAATGAGTCTTCAAAACAAATGCATTCCAATGGACTGCTATTCATTGCTTGGGCGCAATTCAAATATACTTGAGGATGTGGTTTCCCATAAGGCAATTCTTCTGCAGAAGCAGTAGCATTTAAGAACGGGCCTATACCTGTCATTCCAACAACCAAGTCTATTAATGCAGGTGGCGAAGAGGTAGCCAATCCAATTTTAAAATCTTGTTTGGTAAAAAATTCAAAAATATGAGCAACACCGGGTAAAATTTTTCCTTTCTGTTCTATTTTTTCTAAAACCAACTCTACAATTTTCTTTTCTGCCCTTTCTGATTCGGTTAGGGGAATTTTAAAAAAGGTGAACCAAAGGTGCACAAACTCTTTTGTTCTCAATCCAACACTTGAATTGTATTGATCGGTGCTCATTTTAGTTCCATATAATTGAAATACTTCTGCAGCAGCTTCCTGCCATAAAGGTTCACTATCAATTAATAACCCATCTATATCAAAAATGACTGTGTTTAGTGGCATTTTGTTATTTTAGTATTGCAAATTTATTGTTGCATTTTCATAGTCTGTTAGTAAACCAGCAGTTAATTTTTAAAATAAATGGTTAACAATTTATTTACATTGCTTATTTTGCACCGCTTGCTAATACAACTACAATGAATTTAATCGAAAGATTTAAGCAAATTAAGGTTGTCCGCTCACTGGTTTATGGTGTTGTGGGTGCTGCTACCTATCCGGGTCTTGCTATGATTAACAAGATCAAAATCGAAGGAACGGAGCATTTAAAGAACCTTCCAAAAAGCAATGTGCTCTTTGTAAGCAATCACCAGACCTATTTTGCCGATGTTATAACCTTCATTCATATTTTTTGTGCCATCAAATGGCGAAAAGAGAATAAGCTAGGTATTCCTTATTACTTGTTAAATCCATTTACCAATGTTTTTTTTGTTGCTGCTGAAGAAACCATGAATGGAAGTTTGATCAGTAGATTATTTAAATTAGCTGGGGCTTTAACGGTTAAAAGAACTTGGCGTGCCGAAGGCAAAGACGTTAGTAGACAAAGAGAAGAAGGGGATACTCAAAAAATTGACCAGGCTTTAGTAAAGAGTTGGGTTATCACTTTTCCTCAAGGAACTACTAAGCCTTTTGCTCCAGGCAGAAGGGGAACTGCTCATATCATCAAGAACAACCAACCCATTGTTGTTCCAGTAGTGATCAATGGATTTTGGCGGGCATTCAATAAAAAAGGATTGGCATTTAAAAAGAAGGGGTCTTTGCTCTCTGTTCGTTTTAAAGAACCCTTGATTATAGACTATACCCAATCTGTTGAAGAGATTTTAGATCAAGTTATGGAAGCCATTGAGCAGAGCAAATCCTATATGCTTAAGAGTAAGCATCACTTCATGAGCCTCATTGATAAATAATTAGTCTTTAAAGAAAAGCGCTTTTAATTCATTGGCATCGTCGGGTTTCATTTTACCTGCCAGTATCAAACGAATTTGTCTTCTTCTCAAAGCGCCGTCGAATAATCTTTGCTCGTCTTCAGTTTCTGGAATTACTTTAGGTACAGGCCTAGGTTTGCCATTCGGGTCCAATGCTACAAAAGTAAAAAAAGCCTCATTGCTTTCATACTTGTATTGATGCAATAAATCTTCTCCCCAAACTTTAATATGAATCTCCATGGAAGTATTAAATGCCCTGCACATTTTTGCTTCTATATGTACCACATTGCCCAACTTGATCGGAGTCTTAAAACTTAAATTGTCTACCGAAGCTGTCATTCCAGGTGTATTTGAATGTCTTCCAGCAGCTATTCCAGCAGCAATATCCATCCAATACATTAATCTTCCACCCATTAAATTGCCGAAAGTATTGGTATCATTGGGCAATACCAATTCATTCATAATGGTCAAACTTTCACTTACTTTTTTTGCTTCCATTGTATTCATTCTGTTGTAAAGATAGGTGTTGATTGATATTATTGATGGATGATTAAATGATGATTGATTCTAACCCATCCAAAAATGGTTGATCTACATCTGCTCCAATACCATAATCATTACTTAATATTAATTTCATTCCATCGTATTGAACGCCATTGATTACTGGATCTATTTTATGGCCTAATAAGCAGGTGTCTAAATCATAAAAATGGATATTGTTCATTGCTGCTGCAAAATGTACTTTAGCAGTAAGGGCAACCCTGCTCTCTAGCATACCACCCATCATGCAGGGCATTTGGTTTTTTTCTGCTACCGCATTGATTTTAATTGCTTCATGTATGCCACCACTTTTTGCAAATTTGATGTTGATGTATTTGCAAGCATGATTGCGAATCATTCTTTCTGCATCATGGTGGGTATATACACTTTCATCTGCCATGATTGGAATAGGAGAAAGGGTACATAATGCTGGCAAGCGCTCATCATTCCAAGTGCGCATGGGTTGTTCACAGAATTCAATATCAAATTTTCCCAATGCGGTTAAAGCAATAACAGCATCATCAAAAGACCATCCCTGATTGGCATCTATTCTAATTTTTGTAGAATACCCAATTGCATTTCTGATTTGATGTATTCTTTCGATATCTGTACTTGGGTCTTTACCTAGTTTTACTTTTAAAATATGCACTCCTTTAGCAACAAATTCAATCGCTTGTTTGGCCATCTGTTCAGGACTATTGATTCCAATAGTTAAATCACTCTCAACTATTTTATTTTCTCCTCCTAAAAACGCATACAAAGGTTGATGGGCATGTTTTGCAGCAATATCATAAAGCGCTAAATCAAAAGCACTTTTAGCTGTATAATTTTTTGCAGTAAACAAATCCAATTCAGTTAATCGTTGTTCAATTTCAAGCGGGTTTTTGCCTTTCCATAATTGGGCAAAATCTTTGGCCATTTCAAAACAAGTATTTTGGGTTTCGCCAACAATCATTGGAAATGCCGAACATTCTCCTACACCAACAATTCCTGCATCTGTATGAATACGAATAAAAATGTTTTGTGCAAAGTGCATGGTGCCTGTTGCAATGGTAAATGGCACCATTGGAATGGAATACTTATATATTTCGGTATGAGTTATTTGCATGGCACAAATTTCTATTTTTTAGTTGAATAAATACAATCATTTATCTGTTCGCTCAACAATATCTTTAAGTAGATGTTATAGAAGTTATAAAACAAGTAAAATGGAAACTTTAAAGGGCAAGCATGTAATCATTGTTGGAGCAACAGGAAGTATTGGTGCTCATGTAGCAAAATTAATCAATGGAAGTGGGGCAATTGTTTACATCACAGGAAGAGATCCCGAAAAATTAAGTCAGCTATCTGCAGATTTAGCGATTCCTCAAGAGCGCGTTTTTACTATGGATATTGCTGATGAAAACTCAGTTAACAATACCATTCAACAAATGCTAAGCATCTCTCCAATTATTGATATTTTGGTGAATGCTGCCGGAATTGGTATTATCAAGCCAATGGAAACCTTAAGTTCAGCTGAATTCGAAAAAACCCTTCAAATTAACCTTTTTGGAAGTTTCTATCTAGCCAAAGCCATTTTACCAGCAATGAAATTGGTAAAAAAAGGCTTAATCATCAATATTCCTGGAGTTTTAGGTAAAGTGCCCATGGCTGGTGCAGCAGCTTATAGTGCCAGTAAATACGGGTTGGTTGGAATGATGCAAAGTATCCGTGAAGAATTGAAAAGAACAGAAATAAGAATTACCAACCTGTTTTTAGGGGGTGTAGATTCGGCATTTTGGGATAGCATCGATCTTCGAGTTCAAAGAGATAAAATGATACAGTCCGAAGAAGCAGCAAAAGCCATCTGGTTCTTGTGTCAACAACCCCTCAGTGGTGTAGTAAGTGAAATGGTTCTTCAGCCATTTAATCACCAAGCCATTTAATCAGGGTAAAAATATTTTATAAATATTGCTAAAACGGTTTCGTACTTAGGTAATGTGTACCGATATTCGTGGTACGAACAAATGTTAGTATGAATATATCATTCGATAATACGGAGAATGCTTTTGCATATAAAACGGATAAAGAGCTCAAAAGTGCCCGTTTTTTATTTGGAACAATGGGCTATTCTTGGTTTGTACAACTGGGTACCAGACTTACTCCATTTGTAATGAAAACTGGTATTCCGTTGGTTCATACCATTATTCGTAAAACTATTTTCAAACAATTTGTAGGAGGAGAAACGCTAGAAGAAACTGCTACGGTTGGAAATTTATTGGGAAAATATGGTATTCAAGTAATTCTCGATTATGGCGTTGAAGGAAAAGAAGGGGAAGATAATTTTGATCATGCAACCGAAGAATTTATTCGTGTTATTGAATATGCTGCTACTCAAAGCAATATTCCATTCATCAGTATCAAAGTTACTGGTCTAGCTCGTTTTGAATTATTACAAACTTTAAATGAAGCCCCAAGATTAAGAAGTGGTATTCATGATCATGAAGAAGAAGTAAGTGAATGGGATCGTGTAAGAGATAGGATGTATGCAATTTGTGAAGTTGCTGCAGAAAAAAATATAGGTGTTTTAATTGATGCAGAAGAAAGTTGGATTCAAGATCCGATAGACCGTTTGTGTATGGAGATGATGGAAGAGTTCAATAAAGAAAAAGTGATTGTGTACAATACAATTCAATTGTACCGACACGATCGCTTGAGTTTTTTGCACCTGTCTCATAGAATAGCCAAACAACAAGGGTTCAAGCTTGGAATGAAATTGGTTCGTGGAGCATATATGGAAAAAGAACGCCAACGTGCATTGGAAAAAGGAACTGTTTCACCTATACAAAAAACAAAATCAGCAACCGATGCCGATTTTAATGATGCGGTTAAATATTGTCTTGATCATATCGATGAAATAGCTGTTATCATTGCTACTCACAACGAGGAAAGTAATTTATTGGCAGCACGTTTACTTGATGATAAAGGTATTGGCCATCATCATCCAAACATTCATTTTTCTCAGTTATACGGGATGAGCGATAATATTACTTTCAATCTTGCAAAAGAAGGATTTAGTGTGAGCAAATACCTTCCTTTTGGACCAATTAAAGATGTGATCCCATATCTAATGCGCAGGGCCAAAGAGAACAGCAGTGTAAGTGGTCAAACCGGTAGAGAGTTATCCCTCATCACCAAAGAATTGAATAGACGGATGGGCAAATAATTGGCATGATTTTTTCTATTGGTTTCTAAACCAACCAGTATGCGAAATTATTTTCTTTTGTTCTGCCTTATTCTTTCCGCTGCATCTTCGTTTGCACAAACTGAAAAACCTATTTATAAACATTTTGAAAAAGGAAATGCATTTGTTGGGATTGGTTTTTCTCCCGTTTATAGCGATCTTTTCGGAACAACTACCGAAATAATTGTTCAGGATGGTTCAAGTTCTGTTGGATTGTTGCTTTCTCCATCCTATGGAAAAATGATAGAAAAAAATTGGATGGTAGGAGCGATGGGTTTTATAGGATACTATTCTAGCAGATATTCGTCCAATTATTTTCCACCTTCAGTTGGAATAAATCCACCTGTTTATCCATCCAAAAACATCAGTAATTACTTTGATATTGGAATTAGCCCCTTTACCCGATATTATTTTATGTTATCAAAGAGAAATACCATGGCGTTTTTCTTACAAGGCGGATTGCCATTTGTTTATGGGCAAACAAAATACATTCAGCGAGTAGGTTTTCCGGCTGGTCAGCAAGATTTATCAAGCAAGCAATCAAGTGTATACCTCAAGGCTAGTTTAGGATTTGGGCTTAGTGTACAAGGTAAATTTGGTTCAATTGATACCCATGTTAGCAATTTGGGTTGGTTTTTTAGTTTCAATAAATTATTGAAATCGAATAAAAAGTCTTAAACCCACAATTTCTTCACAAGAACAAGGCATAAGGTCATTATCAGCCAATTTCGTTGTTAATTTGTGTATGCAAGCATACCACGATTTATTACAACATATTTTGGCCAATGGAATTGATAAAACAGACAGAACTGGTACAGGTACTAAAAGCTGTTTTGGATATCAAATGCGTTTTGATTTAGCCAAAGGGTTTCCAATGGTTACCACAAAAAAGCTACATTTAAAAAGTATTGTTTACGAATTGCTTTGGTTTTTAAAAGGGGATACCAATATTCAATATTTAAAAGACCATGGAGTTGGTATTTGGGATGAATGGGCAAATGAAAATGGAGATTTGGGTCCGGTTTATGGTAAACAATGGCGCAGTTGGGAAGGTGCAGATGGTAAAGTAATTGATCAAATTTCGGACCTGATTCATCAATTAAAAACCAATCCTGATAGTAGAAGAATGATTGTGAGTGCATGGAATGTAGCAGAGTTACCTAAAATGGCTTTGATGCCTTGTCATAGTTTGTTTCAGTTTTATGTAGCAGATGGAAAACTAAGCTGCCAGTTATACCAACGTAGTGCAGATGTTTTTTTAGGAGTTCCCTTTAATATTGCTTCTTATGCATTGCTCACCATGATGATTGCACAGGTTTGCGATTTACAATATGGTGATTTTGTACATAGTTTTGGAGATGTTCATATTTACAATAACCATATGGATCAAGTTCATTTACAATTAAGCAGGGCGCCTTATCCTTTGCCTACTATGAAAATCAATCCAGCAATTAAAAGCATTTTTGACTTTAATTTTGAAGATTTTACTTTAGAAAACTATCAATCTCATCCTGGAATAAAAGCCCCGGTTGCGGTTTAATTTTTTTCATTAGAACTTGAATTTTGCTGAATCTTAATTTATAACAATGACCATCTCAATTATAGTTGCTGCTTCTTTAAATAATGCAATTGGAAAGAACAATGACCTGTTATGGAAATTGCCCAATGATATGAAGCATTTTAAAAATGTTACCTGGGCAATGCCCATTATCATGGGAAGAAAAACTTTTGATTCAATGTCTGGGAAGCCACTCAATGGTAGGTTAAATATAGTTATTACCAGACAACAAGATTGGGAATCAGCGGGCGCTTTAAAAGTAGACAGTTTGAATAAGGCTTTGGAAATAGCACAGAATAATGACTATAGAGAAGTGTTTATTATTGGTGGAGGAGAAATTTACAAGGCTGCTTTAGCAATGGCTGATAAGGTTTATCTAACTAGGGTTCAAGCTGAAATCGAAGGGGACACATTTTTCCCAGTATTAAATGAAGGTAATTGGACGCTTATAGAAGACAATGCTCATCCTTCTGATGCTAAACATGCGTATCCATATCGATTTCAAATTTGGCATAAAAAAGGGTAATTTTCATGGATGTATTCCCACTACTTTATTTCATTATACAGATCTCAATAGTGGCAATCAATCTATTTGGTTCTTTTAAAAATCAATGTTTGTATAATGTATTGGCCACATTGAATTTGATGTTGTTCTTCTATGGAATGTATTTGGTAAGAATTTTAATAGGGTTGGTGCAATTTTTTAGGCCAATCATCAGTACTGGTGAATTAAGCAATTATTCCAATACTTTTTATGTAGAACCCCTACTTAGAATTGCAGGGATGGTTTTTTTGCCTTCGCTCTTTTTAATACCCAGCATTAGAAAAAATAGCTTGTTTACAATTGTTATTTGCTTTTATACCATTTGGAATTTTACACCTAATTATTGGAATCTTCTTGAACTAATGCTTAAACTATTTTTTTGCATAAGTATGTTTGCTTCAACTTATGCAGTACTTTGGTTTTTCGGAAAATTACCTTCACAAAAAGTTAATCTTTGATGTATACACCTTTTCAATTGGCATTAAAATATATCCGCTATTACGTAAAAGCAGATAATGGAAAAGGACATGGCGTTCATTCTCCTTTTGTATTTGATTTAATTCAACATGTGATGAATGATGGGCGCCAATTTTATTCATTCGAAAAAATTGAGGGGGTAAGGGTTGATTTATTAAAAAACAATAGAAGTATTGCTGTAGAAGACTTTGGGGCAGGTTCTAGGGTAAATAAATTGCCTATTCGAACTATTCAAAAAATTGCCCATTCTTCATTGAAGCCTAAAAAGTATAGCCAATTACTCTTTAAGTTGGTCCATTATTTTTCGCCTTCTCATGTTTTAGAATTGGGTACTTCTTTGGGTATTACAACTGCTTATTTAGCAACTGCTAATGCAAGTAGTCAAGTGATTACCATGGAAGGATCAACCGAAGTTGCAGCCATTGCATTGGAAAACTTTCAACAATTGGCCATTAATAATATTGAAATTGTTACAGGTAATTTTGATCAAACATTGGCAATTACTTTGGAAAAATTAGCAAAAGTTGATTTTGTATTTCTCGATGGCAATCACCGATACGAGCCCACTGTAAGGTATTTTGAGCAAGTACTCTCAAAGACCGATGAATATGCTGTGATCGTTTTAGATGATATTCATTGGAGTAAAGAAATGGAAGATGCCTGGGCCTATGTTCAAAACCATCAGGCTGTAACCCTTACCGTTGATTTGTTTTATATTGGATTGGTGTTTTTTCGTAAAGAAAAAATAGCCAAGCAGCATTTTATAATTCGCTACTAATTTCTCTGCTTATAAAATTGGTTTATTTTACAAATGGAAAGGAAAGAAATAATTGAAAGGTAGTGCCTGTGGTTGATCCATATTTATTTGCATTGATCATTTCACTGGCCCCAATATTATACCTGAATTTGATATCCATCCCTTTGCCTTTTCTAAAATCCGATAAGCTGTATCCAATTTCTAAAGGAACTGAAAAATATACCGGTTTAAAATTTTCATTCATTTTTTCTTCAATATCTACTTTGCTTCCTAAAGGAAGTGTTCCCGTTGAAACTTGTTTAGCTGAAGTTAAAAAGCTCAATTGCGGACCTGCCCCAATAAATACCTTTTTATTTAATTTATATTGTGCTATAACAGGAACATCGATGTAGTTCAATACAAAGTCATAATTGATATTGGTTAACGCTGCAGAATAGTCGCGCAATGGCAAAACAGACTTGGCACCCCTTGTAGAAATTGGCTTGAATTCTGGAGTAAGTGCCCACTTATCATTGATTTTGATGAATGTGCCTAGTCCAAAATATAAGCCTGTATTGGATTTTCCAGTTTTTAAGCCAGGCATAGATGATATATTTATGCCGGCATCTATACTTAAATGAAATTTTTCAGTAGCAATCTTGTCGCCGAATATAAGTACTAATAGTGCTGCTTGTCCATTAACAATGGCTGAAGTACTAATTATAAATACCAGTGTAATAATTAAACGCGAATAAATTTTTTTCATGATTCATTTATTTATGATAAAAATAGTAAATCTATCTTTATTTGCATGAATTTGATTTTTAGAATGCAAGTTTTGAAGAAAATAAGTATTTTTATGTACTTGGTTTTAGTAATTTACATTGCGTTTGATTTTTTTACGCATGAATTGTAAAGCATTGTTATAAGGTGAGTTTACCAGTCTCTTTTCTAGAATCATTAGTAGGAATTAAAGGATTCAATCAATCTTCCTTTGAAAAAGTTCATGCATCAGGCGAGCAAGTAACATCTGTTCGGTTAAATCCTTTAAAATACAGCAATGCGCAACAAGAATTATATGATGGAGCCATTCCTTGGTGTAAGGATGCTTATTATTTAAAAGAAAGACCATCATTTACATTAGATCCAACATTTCATGCAGGAGCTTATTATGTTCAAGAAGCAAGCAGTATGTTTCTATGGCAGGTGATGGAACAATTGATTGGTGCAAATACGAGTGCTAAAAAAGTATTGGATCTTTGTGCTGCACCTGGTGGAAAATCTACTTTGTTGGCTAGTTATTTTATGGATGGGCTGGTAATTGCCAATGAAGTTATTAAATCCCGTGCATCTGTTTTAGTAGAAAATTGTATTAAATGGGGGCACCCGAATATTGTGGTAACCAATAACGACCCTGATCATTTTAAACAATTAGAAGGCTTTTTTGATGTAATTGTGGTTGACGCTCCTTGCAGTGGTAGTGGACTTTTCAGGAAAGATCCTTTCGCAATTGAAGAGTGGAGCTTAGCCAATGTAGCACATTGCAGTCAGCGGCAAGAAAGAATATTGACCTCCATTTTACCTTCCTTAAAAGAGGAGGGGATATTGGTGTATTCTACCTGCTCTTATTCAAAATCGGAAAATGAGCAGATTGTAGATTGGCTAATAACTGAGATGGACATGGTTTCATTGAAGATTGATTTAAATGAAAACTGGAATATCGTTGAAGTAAGCTCGGTTAATGAAAATGGGTTTGGATACAGGTTTTACCCTGATCAAATTAGGGGGGAAGGATTTTTTATTGCAGCTTTTAAAAAGCGAGGGCAAACTTCATTTTCAAAGCTCAATGAAATAAAATTAATCAAGCCCAATAAACTTGAGTTAACCCAAATGGATCAATTCTTTTCGGCACCCAATGCATATACTTTTTTTAAACAAAATGAGGCAATACGTATTATAGCAGAAGAATGGTTTACAACTTTACAACAAATAGCAGCTGCATTGTATATAAAGAAAGCTGGAGTAGAAATCGGAACCATTAAAGGGAAAGATATTATACCATCCCATGAGTTGGCTGTTTCAACCTTCAATAAATCCCAATTTCTTCAAATAGATCTTACAAAAGAACAAGCTTTGCAATATATTCGAAGAAAGGAATTAAGCCTAGATGCACCCAAAGGCTGGTGTTTGGTAAAATATCTTGATCTATATGTAGGATGGATAAAAGTATTGCCCAATCGGATTAATAATTATTATCCTGCTGAATGGCGAATATTAAAAGACTAGCTTTGTAAATTAAATTGGTTAAGCAATAAGAAATTGTTTATGACCAATCCAACTGCTTGAGCATTGGGTATAACAGAATCTGTTTTTTTGTAAGTATAAATAACACAATCAATGAGAGCATTAATCATTTTATCCTTTTCCATTTTAGTCATGGCTTGTTCTACTAATGAGAGCAATAGTCAAACGGGGGTATTAAGTACATCCGCATTTCAACAGAAATTGAGCTTGCCGAATATTCAAGTATTGGATGTAAGAACTGCAGAAGAGTATCAATCCGGGCATCTAAAAAATGTATTGCAAGCAGACTGGTTAGATAAAGCTCAATTTGAAGATAGGATTCAATATTTAAACAAAAATATTCCAACATTGATATATTGTGCATCTGGAGTTAGGAGCGAACAAGCCATGAAAGCAATGGCAGCAAAGGGTTTTAAAGAAGTATACAATATGTCAGGAGGAATGTCGGCTTGGAAAGTTGAGGGTAAACCATTTGAAGCAGCTTCCTCAAAAGCCGAATTGTCTCTAGCTGCTTTTCAGTCTATGGTAAATGGAGCCTCAATAGCTTTGGTAGATATTGGAGCAGAATGGTGTCCGCCATGTAAAAAAATGGAACCAGTATTGGCGCAATTACAAAAAAATCTTGGCGATCAATTCAGCTTGATAAAGGTAGATGGTGGAAATGATCTTTCCGTGATGAAGTATTTGTCATTTAAAGCATTGCCTACATTCATTGTTTTTAAAAACGGCAAAGAAACTTGGCGTAAGCAAGGAATAGTTGGTTTAGAAGAATTGGAAAAAGCTATTCAATAACACTTCTATGAAGTAGTTAATCTGTATCCTCTTAAAAAATCTGCAACCAACATCCTTTTTTTTCCTTCCATTTGAAGATCTATGATGTGAATGAAACCATCAATGCACGCAAATTTTAGAAAAGTTTTTCCGTCACTTTCAATAGAACCAGTTGCTTGGTTATGATGGGTTAATTCCTTTTGGCTCTTGTACACTTTTACTATTTTTTCGTCTAAACGGGTTATTGCTCCTGGAAAAATAGATAAACCCCTGATTTGATTGTGAATACTTGATACAGTGTTGTTCCAATTGATTTCACAGTCCTTTGTAAAGATTTTTGGAGCATGCTTTGGAACAGATTGATCAATTTGTTGAGGTTGTTCCACAATAGAATCTTCCAAAAGACCTCGAATTGTTTTAACCAATAAATTGGCCCCAATCGTTTTCATTCGATCATGTATTTCTGTAGCAGATTCATTTTCTCCAATCAGCATTCGGTCTTGTAATAAAATATCTCCAGTATCAATTTCGTGTTTGAGTTTAAAAGTAGTAACCCCTGTTTCTTTTTCTCCATTAATAACTGCCCAATTAATAGGAGCAGCCCCTCTATAATTTGGCAATAATGAACCATGTACATTAATGGTGCCCATCGGTGGCATGCTCCAAACAATTTCAGGCAACATTCTAAATGCCACTACAATTTGCAAATCAGCATTCAATGATTTTAATGATGTAATGAATTCGGGGTTCTTTAATTTCTCTGGTTGAAGAATATGTAAATTATTGTCAAGGGCATATTTTTTTACCGCACTTTGGTTTAGTTTCATGCCTCTCCCAGCAGGTTTGTCTGGTGCCGTTACTACAGCTACCACATTAAAACCTGTTTTCACAAGGGCATCCAATGATGCAACTGCAAAGTCTGGCGTGCCCATAAAAACAATCCTAATATCCTTCATATGATTCTTGCTACTTTAGCACAAATGTATAACCTTAGCCAAATTGAGCGGCTAAAAGTCTTTGTACAGTAAATACTTTTTCCGAATCGCTTTAAAGCGATTGAGTGCAGGTTGCCAACTTAATTTAATTTCTTCTGCGGTTTTTCCAGCAATTAGTTGCTCTCTTAAATCATTGTTTCCGGCTAATTTATTAAAAAAATAATCAGTGGGTTTGCCGCTTTTGGGTCGAAGAAAAAAGCTGTCTTTTTGAGGAAAGAGTTGATAAGCATTTACCAAAAAGTCAATATTTATTTGATTGTTTAACTTTTTTAATACTTCCCTTCCTTCGCCATAAATATTCCAACCATAACTCAGTTGATTTTTTAATTTGGGTTCTTTTGCCCCATCTCTACTTGTTGGTGTAAATGCATAGAGGTTTTTGGGTAAAGTAGGATGCCCAAAAATACTGAATGGATGATCTGTTCCTCTTCCTTCACTTAATGCAGTTCCTTCAAAATAGCAGGTGCTCCCATACCAATAAATCGAAGACATATCGGGTAAATTTGGAGAAGGCTTAATTGGTAAAACATATTTGCTTTCATGCGTATAATTTGCACATTTGATCACTAAGAAGTGAAAGCTGGTATCTTTAGAATTAGAAGCTGTTTTATAATAATCATGCTGCAAATTGGCTTTTGCGTTTAACCATCTTTCACCAGCAATCATCATTGCGTACTCGCCAATGGTCATTCCATAAACTACTGGAATGGGTTGCATGCCAACAAAACTTTTATAAGCAGTATCTAAAACTGGTCCATCAACATAAAATCCATTCGGATTTGGTCTGTCCAAAATCATCAATGGTTTTTTGTTTTCAAAAGCTGCTTCCATATATTCTTGTAAAGAAGATATAAATGTGTAATAGCGAACACCCACATCTTGTATGTCAAAAAGCAGTACATCTACATTGGCTAAATCTTCTGCAGAAGGTCTTCTTTTTTTTCCGTATAATGATATAACAGGAATGCCAGTGGCAGCATCGGTATAATTATCAATTTTTTCCCCAGCATCAGCTGTTCCTCTAAATCCATGTTCTGGTCCAAATGCTATGGTAATGTTTACCCCTAATTTTTGCAAACTATCTACTAAATGCGTTTTTCCAATCGTTGCAGTATGGTTGGCAAAAATACCTACTCGCTTTCCTTTTAATAAAGGCAGATAAGTCTGTGTTCTATATGCAGCAGGTAAGATAGACTGAGCTGCTAATTGCCCAATGTTAGTTGATTCGAGGGCCAAGATTAAACAAATAGTGAATATTTTTTTCATATTTCTAATAATTAGAGGAAAGTTAGCTAAAATTTCAACCAATTTTACTTCAGGGATTGTACATTTGTCGCTTTAGGCCAACATTCAGTTGGCTGTAAACACAAATATTATGCAAGCAGCTAAAAAAGGTGATAAAGTAAAAGTACATTATCATGGTAAATTAACCAATGGAAACACATTTGATTCTTCTGAAGGAAGAGAGCCACTTGAATTTGAAATAGGTGGTGGAATGGTAATTGCCGGATTTGATGATGGCGTTACTGGAATGATTATTGGTGAAAAGAAAACAATTAATATTCCTGCAGATCAGGCATATGGACCTAAGCAAGAAGAAATGATCATGGAGTTTCCTAAAGATCGTTTCCCTGCAGATATGGTTCCTGAAGTAGGAATGCAGTTAAATATGAGCAATGGTTCAGGTCAAAATTTTCCTGTTGTAATTGTAGAATTGAAAGATGAAATAGTAGTGCTAGATGCCAATCATCCTTTGGCTGGAGAAGAATTGGTATTCGATTTAGAATTGGTAGCAATAGAGCCAAAATCTTTGATTATTACAGCTTAATTTTTTTCTTTTACATAGCAATGGGGTTTATGTTGGAGTTTCCCTCATAAATCCCATTTTTTTGGCCAATGAAAAGGAGTTTTCTGTTGGTGCAGATCATACACAAATATTATCTTGTGAAAAAAAAGATGTTATTAAACCACCATTATTCTGTTGCAGAAAGGTTGATGCGATATGTTCAAATAGATACACAAAGCGATCCTAGCTCAAAGCTCCATCCAAGTACTTCAAAACAAAAAGATCTTTCTAATTTATTGGTTTCAGAATTAAAAGCAATTGGAATTAATGATGCCACAACAGATGAATTTGGCTATGTATATGCAACTATCCTAGCAACAAGTTCAAAAAAAATACCGGTCATATGTTTTTGTAGTCATCTTGATACAGCTCCTGATTGCAGTGGAACCAATGTAAAACCATTGCTGCATGCTAACTACAATGGGCTTCCAATTGTGTTGCCTGATGATGAAACCCAAATTATTTCTGTAGAAAAATATCCCTATTTAAAAAATCATATTGGTAAAGACATCATCACCGCAAGCGGAAATACTTTGCTGGGAGCAGATGATAAAGCTGGGGTTGCCATCATTATGGA
>Ga0164293_10000739_pt1 | contig 26820 bp, 28 predicted proteins | sample GEODES118metaG_FD_111487 | JGI IMG/M metagenome (GOLD analysis project Ga0164293, IMG submission 111487) | Eutrophic lake water microbial communities from Lake Mendota, Wisconsin, USA - GEODES118 metaG | ecosystem: Environmental > Aquatic > Freshwater > Lake | place: USA: Lake Mendota...
CAATATTCAAGTCCATCATATTGCGAAAGACCATTGGACTTAGTATTCCCATAGAGTGAAGTTGTAGTAACACCAGCAAGAACGTCACCATATTTTTTCTTCCATAAATTTTGCACATCGTCAGAAAGACAAAGTAGTGCAAGTAGTTTACCACCCATGTAATTAAAACCTAAGGGTTGAAATGGTACAATAGAAGAACCAATTGCGGTATAGTTGATCATACCACCTTGAGTTTTCTTTTCACGTTCCCAGCCAATAAATTTATCTCTCGGAGTCAAATCTAAGAAGTCTGAAGAAATACAGATAACACCGAGATACTTACCGGTAACACCATCTTTGACCATGAAGTTTAGGTTACGACCAATGTTAGAGTTGTTCTTCATTGTAGACAAGAAGGTACGAGTGGTATTCCATATTACAGGAAGGTCCTTGGTTCTCTTTTTGTCGCTTTTTACTACTGTGCCGTCAATTCCTGTTGTGAAATTGTGTCCGGAGTCATCCGTGTATTCCAGGATAGGTTGCAGTTTTTCAAAGTCATCAGGAGATTCAGGAATCCAAATATTGCTTTTAACCGCTTTGATATAATCACCTTGAACAGAGTCAACCAATGTACGTTCAACATCACCAAAGACTGAAGTGTTTTCAACAATAGGAAACTTTTCTTGCACCTCACACCATTTCTGATAGAGAGTATATTCTTTCACATCCATTGCGGATGCGTAAGTCAGATCAGCAATTAGAGTACGCTTGAGTTCTTCTGTGTCAATGTGATCAAACAAACTCTTGGGATTCTTGGCAGACCATTCTTCCCATTGTTTGTTGACGGCAGGAGTCCATTTCTCATTCTCAATTGGATCGGAATTTATTTGCATTAAATTGAGCTTTCACGGTATTAATCATTTTTTTCTGTAAATGCTTACGTTGTAGCGCAAGTTTGGTTTTTTTCTTGAGGGCCATTTGCATTGCAAGAGGTTTCACTCTATTAGTATAACACACTCCGTTCATGTGGTCAAGCTCATGTTGGAAACACCGAGCAGTTAAACCGGTAAACTTCGCAATTTTCTCGATACCAGAGAAATCTTGGTAAACTACCTCAATTGTGGTTGGTCTTTCCACATTCAGGAATAAGTCCGGAAAAGAAAGGCAACCTTCTTCCATCTTAGAAGTCTCTGCCGAAACTGAAAGAATCGCCGGATTAAAAAATGCTACGTAGCTATCACCAGAGCCAGCAACGAATACCCTATAATTAAACCCACACTGGTTTGCGGAAAGACCCAGTGCATTGTGCATCTTACACGTTTCTACCAATGAACTGGCAAATTTGTTTGGATCGACAGGAGGATTAGCAAAATCGAAATTCTGCGTCATTGTGTGAAGTGCAGGATGTTTGTCTGATACCAAATCAAAGATTTCAATTGGATTTTTAGGTTCTACCCGTGTGATGTTAGCGCCAGTATCAATCTTGATAATACCATCTAAATTTTCAATCATATTTTCCATTATTTTTCTATTTGGCTAAAGTTATTTTTCTTCGTAAACTTGATGATGGATCTAAACTTATCAAAAAGTTGGTCACCTTTATGTGAGATTACAAATACATTTGTGCTATTATCTAGGCTGTTGAGCAGCTTCATAAATTCTTCCGTACCAACACCATCAAGTGAAGAATCGAATACTTCATCAAGAATCAAGAGATTGGTGTTAGTTGAGTTTTTCATTTTTGCAATCTGCCTCCAAGTAAACAGTAGTGCAAGGTCTATACGCATTTTTTCACCTTCAGAGAAAGATGCATATGAAAATACATCTCGGTGACGAGACTTGATTGTTTCCTCAAAGGATTCATTCAGGTTAAAGTTGACAAAGAAGTCCATTGCAGTCAGGTACTTGTTAATCAGCTTATTCATAACAGGTAGATATTGCTTGATAATCTTCGTTTTGATACCAGAATCTTTCAATAGAGTTGCGGCAAAATCATAATATTGTTTCTCAATGGTGAGGTCTTCTTGAATCTTTTTAAGTGTTTCTAATTCCAAATTCAGAGTTTTCAACTTCTCATTTTCTTCTATCAAAGTATCTTTTCTGGTGGACAACTCAGTTATTTCTTTGTTGAGTTTAATGATGTACTTATTAACTGCTGAAATGGTAGAATTGTGTTTCACAACCTCATTGTTGTGAGCAGTAATGTGTTTGCTTATTTTCTCTATCGCCAATAATCTTTCATTGAGTTTAAAAATCTCAGATTCAATCTCCTTGAGTCCTTTTTGTTGAGCTTCAACTTTCGTCTTCCTTTCATTCACCTGAGTCTGACGGAAAGTTTCTTCAATCTGTTGTTGGCAAGTTGGGCAATTATCGTTCTGTTCATAGAACTCCATATCCTTTTTGTTCTTCTTGATATTGGTTTCCACCTTTGCTTCCAACTGAAACAACTTCTTATTCTTACCTTCAACTATCAATTTATCGGTAATTTTACTCTGTAGAACATCAATATGCTTCTGAATTAATTCCACATCATTATGTAATGTTTTGACCTGAATTCCGTTGGAATCCAATTCTTCCTGCTTTTTCTTTATCTCATCCTCATTGTGTTTCTTGTGGTCTTCAATGTTTTGTTTTTGGTAAACAATCTTTTCTTCAGTAAGCGTAACATCATATTTGAACTTGGTAGAATTCTCTTTGATTGTCGAAAGTGCATCCTTAACAAGAGAATTCATTGATGAGAAAATTTGAATGTCTAACAAGTCTTCAATAATTGCTCTGCGGTCAGCAGGAGTAAGTTGCATGAAAGGAATGAAAGCGGCAGAACCGAGTACCACAACTTGAGTAAATGATTTATAGTTCAATTTCAAAATGAACTTCTCAAGATGTTCTTGATAATCTTTAGCTTTGGCGTCTTGGTTCACCAATAAACCTTCACAATAGATTTCAAAAATATTAGGTTTGATACCTCGAATAATTTTGTATTGTTTCCTACCAATCTTAAACTCAATTTCAACTACAGCATCTGCATTGTTAATTGTATTTACAAGTTGGGGTTTATTAATTTTACGGAATGGTTTACCAAACAATCCAAAGGTAAGTGCATCAACAACTGTGGATTTACCTGCACCGTTCGGACCAATGATTAAGGTATTGGTGGAACGGGTGAAGTCAATTTCAGTAAAAGAGTTTCCTGTTGAAAGAATGTTTCTCCAACGGCATTTTTCAAAAATAATCATTAATTTTCTTCGTTCATTGCTTCGATATACAGGTATCTCATCATAGTCTTGAGTTTATCTTTATCTAAATCTGTAGAGAGATTATCAACATACTTATTCAAAATTGTTGTTGTGTCTTCCGCTTGGTCAACATCGTTTTCTTCAATCTCCTCAAGTTCCGTGAAGTCTTCGGCAATCGTAATGTCGATAGGATTTACCTTATATAAGTTATTAATCATCATATCAAATAAATATGGATTAGTTTTATTGATAACCACAACCTTTACATAAGTAGACGTTAAGTGTGACAAATCCATATTGGTGATGGTTTTAATGTCATCTACTTTATCATCATACACCAACTTCATAAACATTCGGTTTGGATTCTCAACAAACTCTAATTCATGTGTCTTCAGGTCAAAGAAGTGAAAACCTCTCGGATCATTGTGGTCTTGCCATGTGAGTTCATAGGGGTTGCCAAGATAGTGTATATTACCACGAGAAGATTTATGGTGATAATGACCAGAGAAAACTTGGTCAAATTTATTGAACATCTTAGGTTCAAGACCTTCATGTGAAGGCGCTCCACGGTACATCTGAAAACCCTCAATCTCAAAATGACCCATGCAAACAGTTGCAGTTGTATTTTTAATTTCTTCCATCGAACGGTCGTAATTATCAACACAAATCCAAGGCATCATACAAACATCAGCTTTGACATTTCCATAATCAAGATGGAGGGTTTGCGGCGATTCAATAACCGAAATGTTAGTGTAGTCTTCGAGCAAAAGTTCTGGAGAATTGACTTCGTTGGTGTTTTTGTAATAAGTGTCATGGTTACCAACCAACATATACACTAAAATATCACGCTCGAATAGACCATCAAAGAACATCTTTTTGGCCCGTTGAAGTGAGTAGAAGTTCACATATTTCCTCCGATCAAACGTATCACCAAGGATCAAAAGCGTTTTGATACCAGATTCATCTAGTTTTGGAAAGAATGTTTCAGAATAAAATTTCTCATAGAAATCCAAAAAGTGTAGTGAATCATTCCTTGCACCAAAGTGTTGATCGGTTATGATTGCAATTTTCATTAACAGTTCTTTATGATATATGCTTCCTCAATTCGAATACGAAGTTCTGAGGTGCCAAACGTGTGGTTACGGGTATTGTAATAAACATCCATGTGCAACGTATGTCCAGTGAAAGGTTTATCACGATATTCTTCTCCGATGATCCTAACATCAATCTTATAAGAAGTCAATAGGTCCATCAAATCTTTTTCGGTAGAATATGGAATAATTTGATCCACATAGCGGCATCCATCAACCTGCATGAATCTTTCCAGAACAGACTGAATAGGCTTATTTTTCTCCGGTCGATCAAGAGTAGGATCAGTCTGTAGTCCAACAATCAAATAATCACAATGTTCCTTTGCTTCTTTTAACATCATCACATGACCTGCATGAAACAGATCAAAACAGGAACAAGTGAAACCTACCGTTGTGTTGGGCCTAAATTGTTTATATACTGATAACATAGTTTACTCCAAAAACTTTTCGACACCCTTGTCTTTTTTTACAATCTTCTTCTTCTTTTTGGTTTCTTCAAAATTCTCAATGAATTCGGAAATGTTTTCATAGAGTTCAAAAGGCTTTACTGGTACATCATCATACCCCATCATTTCCGATTCATTAAATATACCAAACATCTCCGTTGCTTTGTACTTCACGTACAGTTGTTTCTTTTCCTTTTGTATTCTACGAAGGAATGCATAGTAGATGATTTGAGTAAAATATGCAAAAGGATTACTTGATTTGGTAACATCAAAGTTTTCAAAGTACATTAAACAGTTTTCAATACCATCGGCAACCATTTCATCTCGGTATGTGTAGTTGATGAAGTTGTATTTGTGTGATAGTCCTTCGGCAATTTTTATGAAACACTCACCAATGTAGTTGGGTATCTGTGGTTTTGGTTTACCTTCTTGCTTTGCAAGTGCTACCGCATCTTGAAAGTCTGTGAGTGCTTTGCAGAAATCTGCATTGTTAATGTAATTGCGTCTTGGTTTGACAGGGGGTTGAACTCTGTCTTCCATTTCTTGTGTAATGGTAATAGCTTCTTTTAATTCATCATTCATCATGTATACCTAAATTAGTGCTTGACTTTTACTTGCCAAAGGCGCATACTCCGTATGTACCCTCTGCATGTATTAATCAATGTATTTGGTTGGATCCAACTGGATCAAATAATTCCAAGAGTTCTATCATTTCATTAGTAGACATAATCTCAGAGGATTCACTTGCATCTTTGTCAGAAGATGTTTCTTTAAGTTTGTTTAGTTGCTCGACAGCAGTATTGTAACAATTCAATAAATCAATATTGGGTTGCATTGTGGCTAATACCACATCTTCTCTAATCACCGTTTCATTGAATTCAATAATTGTAGTTGGAAGCCAGTGATCCATTAATACATGTTGATTGCCGGTCCTGTTGTCAAATTTAACCATTACTTCCATAGGTTGCACCACGTAGTAATCTTCGCCTGGTTCATGGTGAGTAAACGCAATGATATCCTCACCTGTGTTAAGTCTTAACATTTGTACTGCTTCCATTTTTTAATCCTATCTTATAAAGTTTATAAGAAAACTTCTCATCATTATATATCTTGGTTCGTTCTACAAAATGTTTCAGTGTAAAATTCATGTGGTTTTTCCATCTAAGATCATCGGCTATATCGTAAAGAGTCGCTTCAGTTTTGTTATCACCGAGTCGGAGACCTCGTCCAATAGATTGGAGATTTCGAACTCTTGATTTGGATGGCGATGCGAAAATAATATTATGGAGATTTCTAATGTTAATTCCAGTAGAAAAAGTACCATAAGAAGCCACAATAATAGCATCACTTTCTTGTTCTGTTATCCTTCGAACATCTTCACGAACATCTGTGTCGGTTTTTCCATAGACAAAAAACACTTTTCGCTCTCCAATGTTACTTGTGTTCGCTATCATATTATACAGTATTTTGCCATGTTTGTCAACATATTGATACAGAATTAACGAATTACCTTTCATTGATACCGCTAAATTTTTGATGAACCTATTACGTTCATCATTAAGTATCAGGTATTCCATTTCTTCTTGGTAAGTTTTACCTTTCATCAATTTGCAAATTTCATCGTCATGCTTTAGCACGAGACACTTGATAGAAAAGTCTGCAACTTGACCTGCATCCATAAGTTCTTTTGTGGTAGTCACTTTCATAACCTGACCAAAAAGACCTTCAAGTACCAACTTATGAGTCTTGGTTCCGTCAAGTGTACCTGTCAATCCAATTCTATACTTTGCATTGATGCATTGAGACATGATCTTTGCAAGAGATTGCGCCTTGAATAAGTGTGCTTCATCTCCAATTACAAAATCAAATTGTTCAAAGTATTCTGGTGGCTGTGTATAGATTGATTGCCATGTTGAAATTATTACTGCTTTATCAGAAACTTTTTCTTTTCCTTGGTATACCCTATGTATGTTTTCTGATATTGCAAAATTATTTTCACTCGAATAATCTTCAAAATCTGTATACAATTGTTCAACTAAAGATGTGGTTGGAACAACAATCAATCCTTTAAGTTTCTGGTAATCCAATAGTTGACGTATAATCAAATAAATGATTAAAGATTTGCCTGATGATGTTGGTGAAAGAAGCACTGCACGATGATTTCGTATTGCATGAATGTATGCATCTTTTTGATATTCTCTCACTTCTATGCTTTTACCCTGTGACTGCGGATTAATCATTGAGATAAATTTATCTGCATGATACTCTGGGTAATCATCCAGTAAGTCTGGTCTTGGATTGCCATACTCTACAATGTAATCTCGCTCTTTTGCGAACGATTCTATGTACATTACCAAACCATGGTAAAGCTCAAACGACCTCAGGTCAAATAACCTAATTTTACCGTCCCAGAGTCTGTTTCGAAATGCTGGAGTGAATTGGTAACCTGGAACAAAGAACGTGAAAAATTCCGATAACTCTTGTGCTACTGAACGTTCACAAGCAATCTTTACATACGCTTCGTTTTTTTTGGATACAATTATTTTAGTTTCCACCGATGAATCTTTCCCATGAGATATAATCTTTGAGTTGATATGTTCTACTCTTTAATTCTTGTAAAATAGATTCACATACTGCAACCGCTTCATCGTGATACATTCTTTTTTCGAGAAAACGAATCAGTTCTTTATCTGATTCTATGTACTTTTCGATTCCGTGTTTCGTTTTTACATTTAACAGAAATGGCTCCCAACCATATTCTGCTAGTTCTTCTTGTGATAGTGAACCATTGTAATATTCCTCTTTGACCTTCCTCATGCGTGAGTAATCAAAGTTTATTCGTTTCATTGTAAGCCTGTGATTCACAAGTATTCTGAGATACTTATTATGAAGTGTAGGAATCTTCAATAATTCTTTACCTGGTTCTGTCGAATCAATAACAGAGTCTTCGTCCCAGAGTTTCAATATTTCTTCAAGTTTTGTCATAATAATTATATAATATAAGGTTTATGTAAGCATTTCAATATCGAAATAATCGTAACGAAAAGATGCTGATGCTATCATGTGGTCTTCTGCTGATAGTGTAGTATCGAATTCTAAATCTGTTAGAGAGGTTGGAAATGGATTTGTAAACTTAATTCTCATCTTAGGATTATTCAAGTTTGACAATATAGTAAGAATCGCTTGTTTCTTGTTTGCTTTTCTTTTTGTATATGAACTTTCAACCGAGGAGAGATCAACCATCCATTTATATATCTGTGTCCATGCGGTGAGATTTTCATTTACCATAAAAGAAATGTCGAGCGTGTTGTATGATATTTTTGTGCCCGAGTGATATAAATTAAGGTTTGGAGTTTGTTGTTCAGCTATACCTAGTTGGACACCAGGAAGATTTGCTTTCTGACAAAAATATATTGTATCTGAAATTTCAGGAAAAGAAAGCAAATATTTTGTGGGTTGCACTAATGAAGTATTGCTTGGTTTGGTGATTATTCCACTCATTGTAACTCCTATGTTATATCTCTATTTAGGAGCCAAAAAAAAGGAGTCCTAGAACTCCTTTTTGAAATACCCCTCTTTCTGGGGGTTTGTTTCTCTAACTCAATTACATCAAGTTCGCTACGCGGAAGATACGGTAGTATGCATTACGCTTAGAGTACAATTGACCATTGTCGGCAGCAAGACCAGCCGCGAATGGATTTGCAACCATACCGTAACGAGTCTTAAATCCAATTTTTGGTTGGAATGTGAACTGATCAACTGCACGAACCATTTGTAGAGGAACGTATGGGCAGTAGAATAGACCAGCGTCATAAGGAGAAGAACCCTTATAACCGATAGTTACCAATTCTTGGTTGGATGTATATCCACCAAAGTATGGGTCGATATACACTTTGATACGACCGTGGAGCAAACCTGCGAAGGTGTTACCTGTGTCATCAACTTGTAGGTCAGCAGAAAGAGCAGGAGTGTATTGCAACACACCAGCCATTGCCATAGCGGAAGCAACGTCAGATGATACGATCATCACGTTACCTTTACCACGACGAGTTTCTTTTGCAATAACGTTAGCATCACGTTCAACTTGGAAAATCATACCCTTGAAACGTTCAACAGACCAACGACCGTTAGAGTCGGTGTCTAAGTCGAATGTACCAGCAGTAGTTGTACCGTATTGAGCACCGTTCTTAGCAACAGTGTAGATTGTACGGATAACTTCACGGTTGATTTCAGCTAGAATTTCTGTAGACAGAATGTTAGACAATTCTGTTTCAGCATCAAGACCATGGATTGCTTTCAAGTCTTGTGCAAGTTCTAGTGAGTATTCAGCTTTCAACGCACGGGATTGAGCAGTTACAGTAACCTTCTCGATAGAGAAAGCCATCTGTGCAAATGCTGCATTCGCTGTACCATTGTCAGAACCCAAGAATTCAGCAGCAGCCGTAGACATGCCGATACCGGTTGTGAATGTGTTAGCTGTTGTGAAACCGTTACCAACTGGGTTGGTTAATGTGTCACCAGTGGTGGTGTTTGCAAAACCGAAACGGTTTGTGTCGGAACCAATACCGGCGAACTGAGTATTAGCTTCATTGAAGAATGCTTCTGTACCTTGTTGACCTGCATACTTGGCACGCATTGCAAAGATAAGACCAGTAGGTCCTGTCATTGGCTGAACACCTGCAACGTCATATGCGATTAGGTTTGGCAATGCACGGCGAACCAAGGAAATCAAGATTGGATCGAAGTTGGCGATAGAAGCGCCAGTTGCGTTTCCTGGACCAGGTGAAGAAATGGTTTCATTCAACAGGCCCATTTGAGCGCGGTCAGATGCCATTGCTTGAGATTGATTCTCAAGAACCATAGCCGTTACGGCCTTCTTGTATGGGTCCTTAATTGCTTCCAATTCTGGATGTTCCAAAATTGGTGCCCATTTTGCTTTAAGTTCTTCTGATAGTAACATTAGGTACTCCTATTTTATTAGTGATTGTAATTTATTTATTTAATTACAGATTTTGAGATTGCGTGAGCAGCGGCGTCAATCAGAGCATCACCGGACGATCTACGTGCAGGCTTTTCTTCTGGTACTTCAACACCTTCTTCGAGTGCAGCTTTATCAGCAAACTTAACAGTAGAAGGAGCATATGCTTCTTTCAATGTGCCTAGTTTTTCTGTAAATTCTTCTTCAGACGTAAACTCAACACTCTCTGCGAGTGACTTAAGTTTTTCGTGCTGAGTCTGCGTTAGACCCTCACAAACTGTTTGGATGGCCAAGTTTTTCTTTTGTTCATTGATTTCTTTACGGAAACCAATAGAGCGAGAAATTTCTTCGTTCAATTTAGCTTCAAGTTCTTCAACTTTGTCAGCCATTTCTTGAACAACATCAACCTTTTCTTCTGGTAGATCAATGTAGTGTTCTGTGAATAGATTCTTCAAACCATTGATGAAATCTTCGGTGATTTCTGAACGTAGACCTGAATCTACAGCCAATTGGTTGTCTGTCATCCATTCTTCTACCATGTAGTTCAGGTAGTCATCAATTTTAGTTGCGTAATCTTCTTTTAATTCTTCGACAGCAAGTTCGAATTGCTCTTGTAGTTGAGATTCAACTTCTTCCGCAATTTGTTCTACGCGAGAAATGACGGCAGCTTCAAAAATTGTAGTTGCTTTGGATACGAATTCTTCGGATAGTTGCTCACCTTGTAATAGAGCATCAATGTCTTCCTTCATACCTTTTTTCATCATCTTCTTCATCATTTTTTTGTCCTGTGCTTCGTCTTCGTGATCTTCTTCTTCGATCATGTTGCCGTCTTCATCAACTTCTTCGTTTTGTCCATCATAAGACTGGAATGTTGCACCAGCATTTTTGGCCATTTTTTGTGTGCCTTTTTTGCCTTCAGGTTGTTCAGCAGAACCTTGTTCTCCTGGTTGACCCGATAGCTTTCCCCTTGGTTGAGCACCAACTGGTGGTGTCGCGCCTGGAGCAGTAGATGTGGGTACACCTCTGGTTGCATCAGGTGCACCATCGGTCGTTTTAGTAACTTGAGTACCAATGTCGCCAGCATCTTTAGTGCCGTATGCAACATCACCCGCTAACTTTGAAGGGCCGTCTTGACCACTACGTTTTGAATTTACGCTGTTATTTAGAATGTCAGCAGCGGCTTCGGATAAATTGAACTTCTTAACCATTTAAGTGTCTCCTTGGTTTATATGTGGATATTTATAATATTAAAGTTTTCTAAGAAAGGATTCAAAAATGTCTAATGAAACCTTTTCAATATCTTTGCTAGATGCTCTTTTAACTGCAACAATAGCTTGTTCTTGATTTTGTTCGGTCCATATTCCATTTACTAACATCCATTCTTTACCCTCCATAATACCATGCACAAAAGCGCCTGGTGCTGATGGATCAGCTACAATATCTGCCGCTGTGGCTAGATAGAAATCGGGTTGAACAACGTTAACTCCGTTGACCATTTTAAGTGAACCCATGCCGCGAGAAGAAACACCTAATTGTGCTCCACCTTCGACAAGATTTTTTGCAATGTTACCCATTGGTGTATCAAGAATCTTTGCTTTACCAATCCAATGATTTCCTTCTTCTCTTAATCCTGTGATCATGTGAGAAACTCGGTCAAGGTTGATTGTTGGAGAATCAGGATGCCCTAATTCACCGAATGCACGATTTTTATTGATATAATCTTCTGTGTAACGGTGTACTTCTTTTCTCAGAGTATTGAACTCATATATACGACCGTTTTTGTTTTTCTTTTCTGCAACAAGAAAGGGTCCTTCGATGTGAAGAATTTTCTTACCGTCTTTATCTTCGGTTAAATAATTAACCGTTTCATTAATTTCTTTGATTAATTTCATTTGAATGTTATGGTTTTAGTCCATAATCTCCATAGTTGAATGCTGCTGGATCATTGAACTGCCCGCGTTGATAATATGCATTATCTTTACGTAGTTCCAAAATAATTGTGTAACTGTCTCCGTTCGACATACCGCGTGTGATGATACCCATATTACCGTTTGAACCTGCTGCACCTGCTGTTGGATTTGGAATTGTAAGCCAGTTACCAGCACCATCATACTCACCATTACCATTCAAGAAGAATGCTGTGTTTGATGCCGTTGCGGACCAAAATAAGTCTACATCAGCGTTTGCAGATGTAGAGCAATCATACCACAGACGATTTATAGCCAAACCATAATATGGTAATGTAGTATTTGCAGAACCACCTTGTGTGTTAGCCACAAGATAACTATTAGTTGCTAAAGCACCAGATAGTGTGTTGGCAACAATACGTCCTGTATTTGCTTCTTGACCTGAGCCGTCAAATCTAGCCGTTAATTTAATAACAACATGTTGTGTATCGTCTTTTAGTACATTAATTCCAAATACATTTGCCATTTTTATTCCTTAGAAAACTTCGCGATTGTTTGAAAATGTTTTGCAGATGCTTCTAACATATCAGCCATCTTTGCTTTATTAGCCTCATTAATTTTTTTATAAAGTTCCACCATTTGTCTCGCAATTTGTGGTGTAATCTCCGAAGTTGAACCGTCGAGATGTTCAACAAACATTTTATTTTTACTTTCGAAAACTTGCGTAACCTTGTCTAAGACCGTTTCTTCGGAAGTAGACCACTGCATATCTTCATATGGCACTGTTACATATTTATTAATTTTATCCACATAATAGAGTGCAACTCGTTGACCGTTTGGAAATTGTCTTACAGATTTTCTTCGCATAATCAAAACTGCTGGTGGATCCAATTCATGGTTTCTGCCCGTTCTACCTTCATATACTGGATATGAAGATGCATTAAGGGCACAATTCACTTTCATCTTGTTCATAAATGGATCATCTTTTGAAACTTCTTCTCCCGCAGCATGTCTACGTTGAACATCATTAAATGTTTCGGTGACTTTTGTTAAGTATTCTGGATGATGTGCATGAAAAAGTACGTGTGCAGCATAATCACCCATATCAACAACACCACGATCTTGTATGTCTAGGTGTTTGTGAAGTTCTTCAGGTGAAAGAAAACCATCTCCATTGAGGTCGGGAGCGCCGTCCTCTTTAATGGTTTTCTGAAGAAAATCTTTTAAACTTTTCATTATTCCGGTTCGTTTTGTGAAACTAAACTTTGAGCCACAACTTCTTTGCGTTGCTCAATAGCGGCAAAAATCTTATCATTAATTGCGTCATATAGTGCTGCTTTCATGTTTACTGCATCATCATTAAATCCGTGATCTACTACAGCTTTAATATTTTCATTTTCCATTTTAAACTCCAATAACAATTAAATATTTATATCAAACGTTGAATCATACGCAACGATGGTGAATAAGACTCTTTCAAACTTAAATCGCCTTTAACCGCCGATGAAGCTGGGGTAGGTGCTGCTGGTGTAGTATCCGCTGGCGCCGCTCCTGATGCACCTCCGCTTGATCCAGCACCATCAGGATTCGTTAACTCTTGTTGTCCCTGCTGTGCAATTTCCATTGGGTCCATAATTAAGCCAGCAGCCTTTTCGGTATCAATTTGTTTACGCATCAGCTTCATATCCTCGTCTGTTAGACGCAGTACGTTACGTTGAATCCATTCCATTGAGTAGTAGCGACCAACATATGGATCAACTGAACCCAATAGCGACAATCGTTCACGTACCAATTCTGCTTCTTTAAGTTCAGCAAAATTATTGTCTTTAATAAAGTCGTAATAGATATGCTCTTTAAATTCGTCGAATTCATCAGCAGTACAGATACCTTTAAGAACACATTGTACACGGAGAACTTGCCCAAAAATTTCAGAGAACTTTTGACGTTGACGGTCGACAAACTTACCAAATTTAACTTCGTCCCGAGAAATTTCACCAACACGGCCTAAAGAGAATCCTGATTGATTTGGATCTAAACGAGAAACTGGTACGTTAAGAGACTTATATAATTTTTTTTCGAAATACTTTACGTCTTCCAATTCACCAAGATTTTGTCCGCCAGGTAGTGTAGTGATTTCGGTACCCTTTCCACCTTCACGGCGAGGTAACCAAAAGTCTTCCATCATTGAGAGGTGTTTACGGTCATCACGAATCTCACCTGTTTGTGCATCATATACAAGTTTATTTTTGTACTTGACCATAATGTCGCGGAGGTATTGTTCCGCTTTTAACTTTGGTAAATTACCAACGTCAATGTAGAAAATTCTACGTTCTGGCGCACGGGAGATACGATAGATAACGGTTGCATCTTCAATCATTCGCAACTGGTTTAATGGTTTAATAGCTTTATGTAAATACGATAGTACCGCTGCTCTACGTGAATCCATTAGCCCTGAATTAATGTTGACGATTGCATCTTTAGCAATTCTCACACCAACCGGTCCATAACTAGAAGAAGACCCTGACACCACTTTATCGTTGTAGATATAGTATTCATTTACTGTCTGAACAATATCTACGGATGTTGTGCCCTCTTTTTCTTTCTTAACTTCACGAATTTTGCGAATCTTGCGTGGGTCGATGTATCTAAGTGCCTGAACACCTAGAGTTGGGTTCTTTTCGTCAATGATTACGTGATAAAAAAGTCTACCATCAACATAAAATCTACGGAACGTATCAGTGGCCATGTTTTGGTAATTTAATAACCGTAGAACGCCGACAAATTCTTCTTCAATTGCTTTCTTGATTTTTTCTGGTTGTTTCAGGTCATCCATAATAATACGAATAGACTTTCCACTATCCGTCTGTACGATTGCCTCATTGACGATATCATCAATAGCAGATTCAATTTCTGGTTGCATAGCCATTTCTCTATAACGAGAAATTAATTCAACTTCATTTTTTGCAGTTCCGTCTAGATCAACATATGTTCCATAGTAAGCCGCAGACGAGATTGTAAGTGCGCCGTCTTCATTAGCAGGCGCAGCAAACGTTTTGGCCGACTGCTGTTCAGCATCAGCTTTTTGACGCGAAATTTGAAAACCGAAAAGATTTAGTGCCATGTTAGTTTTGTATCCAATTCAAAAAATGCATGAGGGGGAACATATGTTCCCCCGTATAATTAGCTAGTAGTATCAGATTCCCACCATTGATATGCCAGAGTTGCCGAGAATTCTTCGATAGAATCGTTGGCACCCCAATCTAAATCAATTGGTGACAAATCTACTGGGAAAGCTCCAACAAACTTATATGACTTGATTATTTCACCAGCTTTATTGAACTGGTCTACTTTAGCATCAACTGAATAACCAAGAGTATTTACCGCAACAGGATTGCGAACGTTAGTTGAATGTGAATTAATACCATTCATCCATGTTTCGAATGCTTTACGCACTTTGAAGTTTTCATCATTGATAATTGTGACTGTCCAGTCCGCAAAGTTTCTATTTCCAGCAAATTTTAACTCACGTCCAAAGTAATAAAGTGGAACAGTACCAACGGATGATCCTGGCAATTGAGCAGTCTTGCAAAGAAATGTTAGTGTTTGTCCAGAATTTACTGGGTCTAAAGTGTATGCTGGAAAAGTCATTGTGACTTGGAACAGGTTAGGACGGGCGCCGTCACCAATCAGATTTGCTCTGAATTCTGTTACATTAAAAGCCATGGTTTTCTCCTCTTTATCTTGTTATTTATTAGACAGAACCAACGATTTCACCGAAGGTTACACCAGAACGAACTGCAACAAAATTCAATTGGATGAAATTGATCGAACGAGCAGGCTTAATGTAAATGTCACCAATGAATTTGTTTGTGTCAATAACTTGTTGAGTGTTATTTGTTTTGTCACAAACAACACGGAAGTCATAAATTCCACGGCGACCTTTAACGTCACGTAAGAAAGGTTCAACCAATGCAATAAACTGTGAACGAGTAAATTCGTCATTTAGTTCAAACAATGAAAACTTAGATGCTTCAGAAATTGACTTTTCTAAGACGATGAACAAACGACGAACGTTAATACGATTGAATGCAGAAGGTTGTGTTGTCAGAGTTTTGTCACCAAACAAGATTGTTCCTTGACCTGGTTGAGAAATTACTGGGTTAACTGCGGCAGAATAAATGGTATCTCTCTGAGCCTGATTAGGATTCCATGCAAGTTTAACTACATTCCTAACTGCACCGCGGGAGTAACCTGCTGGTGAGAACCAAGGATCACGAGTTTCATCGGTGCGAACGCAGAGACCTGCCATATCAGCATTCAATGGAATAAAACGATAAAGATTGTTGTATTTGTCGAATTGATATTTCCAACCTGAGTCAGCAAATGCGTAACTTGTACCGGACAATGAAGAAGCCCAAGCTGCAACGGCAGTTGTTGCGCCACTTGCGGTTTGTCCTACAACATTTGAATAGAATGGAGAAACAAATGCAACACAATCTTTACGTGCGGCCGCAATAGCTGTGGCGTAGTTTTGTGTTGTTGTGTCGATGCCATCACCAGTAATAATCAAAGAAATGTCAATTTCATCGACGTTGGAAAATAAATCTAAACCAGAACGAATATTTGCACCCGTTGCTACAACAGAATTTCCTCTTGAAAGTGTAAAATTGGTGTTACCAAAAGCAGGTGTATATGATGAGTTTGCAGACAATGTCGAATCTGTATTTGCGGAGAAAGCAGCAGTGTTATTCAGTGCATAAATGTATTCTGAAGTATTGCGAATTACAGTTTTGTAATATGCTGGTGTACCATCATCATAAACTGCATCTGTACATTGGGAAACAAATGGAAAAATTTCAAGAACAGTTTCTTTAGTTCCAGTAATTCCGCCTGTCGAATCAATAACCGCAATGTGAATTTGGTCATTTGCGCCAGAATTGTAGTTTGCAACTGTTGGTGTTGTACCTGGAGCAGAAGAAAAACTTGATTTATATTCCCAAGTAGCAAAACCATTTGTTGCATTTGCTGTGCATACTGCAACTTTAATTGCGTTACCTAATGCGCCAGCATAGCGAGAACCAAATGTGCCCATAAAGCTATTCGCAGTTGTTCCGTCATCATAATTGTCTTCATTACCAATTAAAATTGCTGTGTTTCCGGAAGTAGCATTAAGTGAACCCGTACCGACTACCCGAACAACTTGAAGGTTGTTTCCATATGCTAAAAAGTTTGCAGCCGAGAAAAAAGATACCGCTGTATTTTGTGTACCGTCAATTGTGTTTGCTGATGGTTTACCAAATTGGCTGACCAAATCGGTTTCGTTTGTTACTAGAATTCTTTTGTTGGCTTGTCCCCATTGGAAATCTCCAACAAATGCGCCGGCTGTAGTTGATACCGCAGGAACGACTGTTGTTAAATCGACCTCTGATATGCTTACACCTGGAGAAATTTGAAATGCCATGATTGGTCTCCTTGTTTTTTTTATATAATGCTATTTTGGCAATAACCTATACTATATTTATGAATTGCTGAATTTGTAGTTATGCTCTGAAAAAGGTATCAAATTCTCTCGAATTTTCTTCCGAAAGCCACAAATCTCCACCCTCCTGTATGTAATTCTTATCTTGTCCATCATCAAATAATCCAAATGACGGCATTTCTTCGTCCGATTGGTTCAATAATTCTAACTGCATTTGTTTTCTGAGGTCGTGATTTACGATTTCTTTGAAATACTGTTGGGTTGTCATCCATGCAAACAACACCAAAGTCATAACTATGTCATCATTTGCGCCTTCCTCTGCCCTAAAACTGTTTGAACTAGATACAAAAGTGGTAAGTTGCGATATTGTATCAAAGTCGTTAATAATAAGTTTGTTATTTTCGATCAATGTCTTCAAGTTTGAGCATCCAATTCTCTTGACTTGAGGTGACATTTTGATGCCCATTTGAATACCGCGACCAAAACCGGTACCCATGGCTTGTGCTTTTTTGTTACCTGTCTCAATCTTCACTACATTTTCATACTCTAAATCTTGATGTAGGGTATCTGCAATCTGTGGTGTGTTGTTAATTTCTACTAGGACATATGCATTATTGAACATTCTTGCAGTATTATATATGACAGTAGGGAATAGGACCGGAGAGATTGATGATGAATTGTATTTTGCAACTTGTACATATGGAACTGTTGAAACGTCAAATACTGTGAAACTGGATGCATCCAGATTCCTTCCTTCTGCCGGGTCTACTGTAATTGCGTAAATATGTTCTTGAGTCTTTTCTTCATCACCTTTTACTGGATATTCATAAATGTCTAGTAATTCATGTTTAACAATAGGTTCTTTGTACACGAGTTGACCAAGTTTCGAACCAGAGATAAGGGTATTTGTAGAACCTAGGAATTCACATTCAAACTCCTGCCTAAATTGTTCCACTGATGTGTTCTTAATAGTTTCTTCTTTCCACTTCTCATCTCGTCCTGGTACCATTGACCAGTGAATTTCGAATGTCTTATAACCGTTCTTCCTATTAACCGCGTCCATCCAAAGTTTATAGAATAAGTTCATTCCGTTTGGAGTAGAAACAATGATAATTTTGGTAGTTTGACCAGAAGAAATAACTGGATAAACTGAGTTAAAGAATTCATTCGCAATGTTGCCCGGAACGAACGCAAATTCATCCAAGAATACTATGTTAAATGCACCTCCACGAACTGCTGAAGATGATGTGGAAGCAGCAATGATTTTAGAACCATTTTCAAGTTCCACATTACCCTTGTTCCAGGTAACGATACCTTGTTGGAGCCACATAGGAAGATTTTCATATGCCAACTGGTACTTGGCAAGAATATCCCGAGCGAGAGCACCTTTGTTAGCAAGAACTGCTATGTTTTGAGAGTCTTGGAATAGTGTTACCCAAAGAAGATATGCAACTGAAGTGGTGGTCTTACCAACCTGACGAGGACATTTGGTGATTACGAAACGGTTTTCGTGAAATAATGCAAGCATTTCTTTCTGGAAATCCCACATCTTAAACGGTATCAAACCTTTATCGACGTTGACAATCTTGATATAGTTTGCTGAAAAATATACGGGGTCTTCCGCACATTTCATGTATTCTTCTACTTGTTCCTGTGTGTATGAATGTTCAATTCCAACTCTTTTTAGTAGTGGATTATCTCGATAAGACTCCTTACCTATCGTCATTATTTCTCGCATTCAATAACTTACTCAACTCACTTGTGCTACCGACAAATATTGCCTTGTCTACCGTGACTGCGTTGCTAGTTCTTTTAATATTTTTAAGGTCTCGAATTGTTTTTTGCATAACCATAAGTTTTTCATTAGCTTCTGCTGTGTTCTTAATAAGAACAGCAACAACTTCAAATGCACGAGGATGTTCGGACTCCGATGCAATTGCAAGAAGATGGTCAATGGCTTGATTGCCTTTATTTACCAAATCTTTGAGAGTTTTTCTCGATTCTTCATAGTCTTGGTCCAGATCGTCTTCGAGCCTTGTGGCAGAACCAAACTCCGTTGTTTTAGAATTTACTTTTGCAATTTCATTAGAAACTTCGGTTATAGGTAAAACATCAAAAATTTCAGCCATACTTTTTTCAAATTTGGACATATTATATATTAGGAGAATTTGTTGTTGTTACTGTGTACGTATAGTTATTAGGTAGTATAACATTTGATGGATTTGGTGTAACGACAATCTGTACAGTAGCATTTGATGTCACATTAAAACTTGTTGGAATCCAATTTGCATTTGTTGTTATGCCTGTAATTTTTTCTCCGGAAACAAAATGTCCAAGTAAGGCTTTTAATTTTAACAATCTCGAAGTTGAGTTAAAAGAAACAACAGTTGCTGTTGCTGTAGAATTTAAGTATGAATACCCCTGATATACAGTTTCATCGGTTTGATAATTACCTAAACCGCCAACATTCATTGTTGCCACAATATTGTAATTGAGTAATGATGGATCAGTAATTATATTTGTGAAAGAGGATCTAATTATTTTCGGTTGTGTGACCGGACCATACAAATACCCTTTGACTGTAAAATTTAGTGTCCAAACCACACTTCTAATTTTGGTATTATAATCACCCTCATAATCAATTTCATTGCTAACCGATTTTAATATGATTGGGATTTGCTTGACAATACTCATCTCCGGAATCATATTGAGATTGATTGTGTAGTCTGGTGTAAAATATGGAAGTATTTTTTCTATAAGTTGAGCACCATCTTCAATGTTTCGTACATAAGCATAGAGTGAAAAATCGAAATCGAATGGCACTGGATTATAAACAGAAAGTGTGGTTGATGCAACACCCGATGCTGCAATGTTGTTAAAATTCGTGTTTAGCTTTCTTCCTGCATCATAATTCATGTTGTTCATTTCGAATGACATGATAGGTAATGAAATTTGAACTTTTTTGTCTAGTTCTGGATCACCTTCCAAACGAGAAACGTATTTTTCTTTCCCTCCGTAAACCAGGGGAACCAAAAAATGTTCAACTTCATTACCGTCTGCATCATAACGAGCAAGTTTAATCTCATTGAAAAGATTGCCAAATGCTACAACCAGTTTTCTGATTGTTTTGTGATATGTGTAATTTTCTACGGTCATGTTATTGATCCAAATGGATTACTTTCTGAGAAGTTGACATAAGTATTACTCTCAGTTTGAATTATTTTATTGTCATACATTTCACGTTCTTGATTATTTAATAATTCATCTGGTGCTGTCGTAATTGTGTATGACGCGTTACTCGTATTGCCTCGGACTAAAATGTTATTTGCAAAAGTTCCGTACAAATCTGTAACTTTTATTGTTGCATCAGTAATGTTCCAATTCGTTACTGTTCCATATGCCGTGTTTGCTGTGTTGTGTATGGATTCTCCAATTATGAAGTTTCCGTTTCCTGTAGCCACATTAACATTTAAAGCCAATGAATATGCTTCTTGTGCAACAATATTATCAATTTGTGTGACACCAACATCAATTGTTTCCTGTGAGTATTTGAATTTCTCAAGTTCCAACTTATAGAAAAATGGAAACTTATTACCCATAACATAGAATGCTTCGGTATAGTTTACAAACTTAATTTCATACATTTCACCTGTTTGAGAAAGAAAAGGAATGTAAATTAAGTCACCTTCTCTTGGTCTGTGATACGTTTGTGGTACCCAACGTGAGAAAGAACGTTTGGAAACGATAACCGACATGTTGTTACGAATTTCAAGCCCAAATTTGGAGAAGAATTCTCTCTCACCTTCATAACCATCAACGTTGGTGATATAAAGTTCGAGTGGGTATGCAGCAGTAAATTTCTTTAGTGGATCTTCACCATAGAGTAAATCTCTTGCAGCCTCGTTAATATTTGGTACGTAATAACAATCGACGCCATTAATCTTAATGGTTTCTATCATCAAATCCTCAATGAGCCTTTGCTCAGATGAAGAATTGTAATTGTTAAAGTAGACTGAGGTTGCCATTAGTTCATGTACCCATCAGCCGGCAAAGAATAAGAATTTAACATTTCTGTTTCCAATGCCTTAATTTCTTCTATTGCTTCTTGGAAAATCTTATCTCCATTTAGTACAACACCACCAGGAAGTTGGACACCGGCAAATTTTTTAAGGTTATTACCCCAAGTTCTTTTTATTAGTGCTGTTGCATATTCTTTGAGCCAGCGATCATTCCAAACATCAGCAAAACCTTCAGGTTTAATGAGTGCATAACATTCTGCAATAACTGGCGTTCCCACGTTCACAGTAGAACCCCAACCCCAGTCGCAAAAAAGCCTGTGCATGTGTCTCTGGAAACGAATGGGAACTTCACCTGTGAACATAATTTCAAGAGAACGTAGGTGTTGTTGTGTGAGTGTATAGTTTACGTATGAAGCAGAAGTGAAGTCATATAACTCATTCAGACGTAGCTGATATCTCAAATCGAACATATTGTTTGTATTGATTGAGTCTGATATTGGAAATATGCGTGTCACACCAATAATGTTTACTGCTGTATTTGATGAATCGAGTGTAACCTCGGGACGCATATCAATATACTTATTTGCCATATCTGTTGCATCAAGTTGTTTTACATAGTAAATCTTTTGAGTTGCATCAAAATGGTAGTCTTGCCAATATTGCAGTGCATCATCAATACGATCTTCCACCTGGTCATCATCAACATTGATTTCAATCGTTGGAAAACCAAGTCTGCGTAGGCAATAATCTTTGAATATTTGTCTGGTATTTACTGTTGGCATATTTTTTCCAAAAATTGTTTTTCTGGTATATTTATGCCAAAAAAAACTAATAAAGAATTACTGAATTCCCATTTCCTTACGTATCTTAGTTGCTGAAATAGAATGAATTTCCTCAGTAAACACCTCTTGTTCTATCTTATACCCAACATCACGCCCATATGTAATGTTGACGATATTTGGCACAATCTGAATTTCGTATTGCCCCTGATATACAGGATCTAAATCTCTTTGAATATAGTTTTTGACTTGCTGTATTGCAAATGGATTAGAACCTTGCCATCCTTGACAATCTCTAATTTGTATAACTACTTGTCCTGTTTTTGCAATTGCCCTATCAAACAATGCTCTATGACCTGGATGCCAAGGTTGCCAACGCCCTAGCATCTGCACAGTTTCTTTTTGCCAATCAAATCTTGGCCTGCGTTTATTTTCAAGAATGTGATTTCCAATAAATTCAACCCATTTTTCGGCGTTCTGCTCAGTAATTCTAAAATCATATAAGTCTGGTGAAATGAAAGCCTTATTCGTATCATCATACCTTCCAGCATCAATTGTGTCCATCCAGACCGTCCAATCCGCTTTAAAATTGTGACGCATTTCTGGCAACGGTGCAACAAAATCACATATGACAAAATCACCAGAACATTTCATAGCAAATTCAAACATTCGTATACTTTGACGAATACGGCCTTCTCTACTAAAGTCCCAATCGTTAAATCTTTTACGTACCTCATCTGCATTAAACCAATCAACAGAAACTTTAATTGTTGTGTGGCCAAGCGCACTATCTAAGTCCATCATCCTATAAGGATTTACTTTAAAAATATCACCATTACACTCAAGATATTTTTTGAGTTTTTCTGCAAAATAAGTTTTACCTGAACCCGGTAACCCCATAATTAGAATTTTTTTCATATTATAATTTAAATTTTATATAGATTCTTCGTCTGCGGCAGGCCAGATATTCTCAGCAAGTTTTGCTTCACCTGCGGCAATTGCTGCAATAAGGTCGGCAATATCTTCACCCGAATTAACAAGCTCGGTATCAGCAACAACCAATCTCAGATGTTCAACATTCCGATCAATATTGCCTTTATTGTTTTTGTTAGGTGATGCACCAGCAGTCAGTTTTTCAATTTCGTCTGTGATGACCCAAACGCTGTCTCTGGCTGATCTAATAGTGCCTTGAATTTGTGCAAGTGTTCTTGTTGTATTTCCCATTTTATTGCCCTATAAGTGTTGTGTTATCCTCATTTGAGGGTGTGGTTTCATTTGGTGTAGAATCTTCAACTTCTTCTGTGTAATCTTCGTTTACATTTCTCCAAAATTCAGTTCCTTGACATTTTTCGTATATTGACTCAGGTAATACTTCTTTTGGATCCTTAGAAATTTTTTCTAAATTACCACGAACCTCATGCATATCTGAAAGACCATATACCATCGCATCATTTTCTTTATTTATATTTTCTATCTTTGAGAAATCATGTTCAAAATATTCTTCATCTAAGAATTCATAAATTTTACTCATCGTTTCTTTAGGTTCAGTCATTAGGTTGTCATATTCAATAAAGTGGATTTGTTTTTGTTTGCCCTCCATCATAATTTGTTGAATGCCTCCATAACTTTGTCCAATAATTCCATTAGGTCCCGATAGAAATTGACACCTATTTTCATCATTCAGTGGTATATTACTCTTAATTAACATTTCATCTATAAAATTAATTTTACCATTTATCTCAAATGGATTCCTACGATGCATAGTAATAAATGAAGTGAGAATCTCATCCATGTTTCTGACTGGGCAAAGAATTTTTGGTTCAACTCCAAAATAACCTGGAATATAATGCATACGATTTACCCATGCACGATTTTTGTCAATGATCACCGGTTTATCAACATCGGAATAATAATTTTCAATAACACTACTAATTATTTTTCCTGCTTGTTCGGCTTTTGGAAAAGCCAAAAATAATTCATCATTTGAGATTGCATTCTCCAGAGTGAGCATAATACCCACGACAGGAGAACTGGGTCCAGAATATATTTTAGGATTCTGATTTAAAATTGAGGAGATTAGAGTGCTTCCAGATCGAGGTAGACCCGCCATGAAGTAATATTTTTTCATGGAAGCTCTCATCATTTCTTCACGTATAATTTCTTTAATCATTTCTTTCATATTTTACTCATTTCATTGTTTGTTTACAGAATCAATAATTTTATTTATATCATATAATTCCACATTATCGGCGAACGGATACTCAACCTCATTACCATTAAAGTCAAAATCGAACAGATAACTTCCTGGAAGTTTAAAATCATACGGTATATCAGTGCATATATTATCATGCAAATCGTAACCAAAAACCTTTGGGCTTGTTCCATTCCATAACACAGTTGATTTCCGTTTCATTGCAGTGGCGGCATGTTGCATACAAGAATCAATTAATATTCGTTTCTTACTGTGTAGAAAAATACTAAACAATTCCATTAGTGATAATGACTGTTGTGCTGTAGCAAATACATGTTCAGCATCATTTAATTTTGGAGAATTTATTTTGGTAATTTGAAAAATATGATAGTCTTTTTTATAGTGTTCAACCAATTCTTGTGCAATATCAATAGGCATATCTCTTGTCCAAGCATATGGTTTGGCGTCGGTTGTCATCATGCCACCATTTGTGTGTAGAACCATTATTGGTTTTTTTCTACCCCAAACAGTTTTAGAAACATCAAATTGTAGTTTATTAAACTTCAACTCAGGTGTTTCACCATTGTACTTTAGACCATATAAATCACACCAATTTTCAATAAGTTTTTTTCTTTTGTAAATGTGATTTGTTGTGTAGTAGGGTTCGTGATAAAAAATTATAGAATCTTTATCTTGAATGTATTCTTGGTAAAAATAACTCGTATTACCAATATTAAAAACTCGGTCAACAAATGATAAGTTTATGAAGATGTCCGAATATGCACATACAACAATTAGTTTTCTATCTGGATGATTGTTCTTGATTGCTTTTGCAACTGCTGTTGCTGCAATATGTTTACCGATGCCACCTTGTATGTGAAAAATGCTATACTTCATAATTTGTTCCATGTTAATTCTCAGATGAGTTGTTTGTTCGTTTCAATACGGTCAATCCGTTATTGTTTGTTTTATATATATGAAAAGTCCAGTGTGGATTAATTATCATAAACTCTATAATTGCCGGCAGTAATCCTTTTTTATAGGTATTTACTTCACCTGATGTTCCAAAAGTGTGTGTGTCATGGAAAATTAAATATTTTTTGGCTTTGTTTCCATGGAGCGCAAGTTCTTGTGTTAGTTGTTCGTATGTATGAAATGTATCAATGAACAACAAATCTACTTCTGGTATTTCAATTTTTAAAACATCCTGAATAATGTATTCAGCTTTTTTGCCTTGTTCTTTGGCTAGTGTAAAAAGTTTATGTACTTCATTATTTTTTACAACATCAAATGATGTAAGTGAAACATCGGCGTTCAAAAATGCCCTGGTGCTGACACCAGTTCTTACACCAAACTCAATCACTGTCTTACAATCTTTGGACATTTCATACAATATATGTAAGTTTTCATTTATATCACTTGGTGTTTGTTTTGCTTGTTGATACTCATCTTCAAATACATTACTCACTGTTGATTTTCTTTGGCTTTCATATGTAGAAATCGTATTTTTTGGTATATCCCAGTTCTTTCCGTTTTGAAAATGATTAAACCTTAGAAAGTTCTTAGAGTCTAACTCAATTCGTTTAGAAATATCATCATTTGGATTATTAAACTTTTTAAGAGTTTCCGATATGGTACCTTTTATCTTATTGCTATTGATTGCATAGACATTTTTTGCATTTTGGGCCAGATAGTCATCTCCATACCAAATTTGATAAAGACTAGGAATAATTCTATAGGTTTTTCTGTGCATGAACAAACAAATTCCAAATGCCCATGCTTGCCCACCAATGGGAACACTCTTGTTGTAATTTAATTTAACAATTTCTTCTTCGGTGTCAATGACATCATCAATTTTATAGTTGTTTTGATGACCACGCAGATTTACACCAACCAAATCGCCAGGTTCTAGATTGTGATTCAATACTAAATCAAATACATCATCATTCACAACGATATCATCATTGATGATTGCAATAATGTCAGACTTGGATCTGTAATAACCCTCATTCCATGCTGGATTGACATATGTGTTTTTTCCGTATGACACATATTGTATTTTTGAATCGGATGCAATTTTAGAAAATGCTTTTGGTCGCATCTTGGTATTGTTATCTATCAGTATGACTTTACTGATTTTTGGATGTTTGCAATATTTTTGTATTGCATCTAGCGTGGTTTCAGCCATCCACATTGTGGGAATAATAACATCAATCATAAATTATTTTTAGCCTTAAAGTCTCCCTTGTACATTTTATTGCCAATGTGAAAAACTGTATGGTTTGGATTTAACCAAATATCATATCCAAGTTCTTTGATTTTTTTAGTGAGTGTGATATCCTCACCAATAAAATCGCCGTTCACATATGTATACTCACAAATATTTTTGATTTTTTTGTTCCTAAACACCAACTCTGTGTTTGAGTTCCAGAGGTCCTCAATTACTTTTCTTGATAGTTTTAAAAATCCGGCTCCACATTTATTGATTTTTATGTAACCGTCAGATGGATCCTTTTCGGCATCTTTGTTTAACCAAACATTAAATCCGATATCAGTATCACCTTTATTTACGACAGGTAAGGATACAACATCTTTGTTCGATTGAATGATTTCAATTAGAGCATGTTCTTTCCAACTTTCATCATCATCAATGAAAACCATTGTGTCATAGTTTTCTTTATATGCTAGTGCAAAAAGTTCATTTCTTGCCATTGG
>Ga0164293_10000740_pt1 | contig 26817 bp, 3 predicted proteins | sample GEODES118metaG_FD_111487 | JGI IMG/M metagenome (GOLD analysis project Ga0164293, IMG submission 111487) | Eutrophic lake water microbial communities from Lake Mendota, Wisconsin, USA - GEODES118 metaG | ecosystem: Environmental > Aquatic > Freshwater > Lake | place: USA: Lake Mendota, Wisconsin...
CTGGATGAAGCCGATGTCGAGCGTCCCTTCGGCGTCCTTGATCCCGACGCCACCCGAGCCGTTGCTCGCGGCAAACGTGCCGATCGCATTGGGCTGCGTGTCGAGCGCGATCGAGTCCTTGAAGTTGCCCTGAACGGTGAGCCTCGTGGCTCGGATCGCGCCCGACTGTGTGACCGGACCGGCGGCCGTGACCATCATGCTCGCGACGTTGCTCGTGAGCATGTCGAGGGAGCCGGTGGTGTCCTTGACGACGACGGTGCCGGGGCCGTTCGGGCTCGCGGGATTGGTCGCCCCGAAGGCCCCGAGCGTGTTGGCCTGGGAATCGAGGACGATCGCCGCACCGTTCCCGGTGACGGCCAGCGACGCGGCGTTGATGACGCCGGTCTGCGTGATCCCGCCGTTGGCGGCGATGCCGACGGTCCCGCCGGTGATCGAGGTGATCGAGAGGGCCTGGTCGTTGCTGACGTAGATCGAACCCGGAGCGGATGCCGTGAGCGTGGCCACGGACAGTTGGACCGGGGCGTCGACGGCCCCGATCGAGCCTGTCGTCGAGGTGAGCACGACGTTCTTGGCGGTCACGTCGACGGTCGAATCGGTGTCGGTGATCGACTTGTTCGCCGACACGGTCACTTGGCCGGTCAGCGGATTGGTGAGGACGCTCGCGAGTTGGATACCGCCGCCGGTGCTCGTCAGTTGCACCGTCTTGTTGGTCGTCGTCGCCTGGACATCGGTGGCGGTGAGGGTGCCGCCCGCGGTGACGCTCACGCTCCCGGTCAGCGACTTCACCGACTGGAAACCGACCGGGCCGGTCGGCTCACCGAGGGTGATCGCGTCGAGCTCGGAGATCGTGATGTCGCCGTTGGCCTGCGAGCCCAAGGTGCCCACGGCCGTCCGCAGGTTGATCAACCCGTCCGACTTGGCGATGGCACTGACGCGGGCGGTGGTGGCCAGCACGCTCGGCGAGGTACCTGCCGGATCGGCGGAGCGGACGTCGCCCGTGGCCGTCAGCGTGACCACGCCCTTGAGGGCCGACACCGACCCGGCGAGGATCGAGTTGGCAGCCGTCGTGCCGGTCGGAGTGACGGTCGTGAGCGTGACGTTGCTGAGCGTCGAACTGACGCTCGTGGCCGTCATCTGCGACGAGGCGGTCACCCGGACGTTGTTCGCGGCCGACACGCTCTGGAGCGTGACCGGCAGCGTGGAGATGTTGTCGATGTCGATCGTCGAGTTGGGGGCCGAGGCCGAGAGCGTTTGGACGTTGGTGTCGAGGTCGACGCGTCCCTGGCTCGAGGTCAGGTTCGCCGTCGCGGCGATGACCTCGGCGGCGTCGCCGGCAACCGCCTGGATGAGGTTCGACCCGGCCACGAGCGTCACCGACCCGGAAGGACCGGCGTTGACGAGATTCACCGACATCACGCCACCGGCCGTCACCGAGATCGGTCCATTGTTGGCCGAGAGGCTCGTCGTCGAGGTGCCGACGGTGAGGTCGTCGGTCTCGTTGATGGTGATGCCCGACCCGGCACCGGTGACCTTACCGGCGACCGATTCGACCTTCGTCGTCACGGTCGCGCCGTTGAGGGCCAGCAGATCGAGGTCCTTCGTCGTAACGAGCCCTGCCGCCGAACCGATGATCGCGCCGGCGTCGGCCTCGAGCGTCACGGAGGCCGGTGCGGTCACCGGGGCGTTGATGATCAGGTCGGAGCCGGTCGCGTAGAGCTTGACCGTCTCGGTGCGGCTGGAGTTGAAATCACCGGCGGTCACCGCCCCGGTGACGGTGAGTTTCTGGGCGGTCACGTACACCGAGCCGTCCTTCGTCACCGCTCCTTCGAGGGTCAAGTCGCTCGAGGGGCGGTCGATGGTCAGGTCGCCAGCACCGGTGAGCGTGATGGCGGCGACGGAGAATTGGTCGAGGAGCGCGTCGAGCGGCTGCTCGAGGGCCGTCCAGGAGAGCCGCTTGGCGGCGAGCTGCGCGACTCCGCCGATCGTCGCTTCGGCGGTGGTGCCGCCGTTGTTGGGAGTGAACACCACCCGCGGCGCCACGGCGTAATTCGCACCGGGATTGGTCACCGTCACGGCGCCGACGCCGCCGCCGGAGAGCGTCGCGGTGGCAAGCGCGCCCTCGCCGAAGGGGACGATGCTGACGGTCGGCGGGGTGGCGGCACTGTAGCCCGAACCGTTGTCGGTGATGCGGATGCTCGTGACGACACCGCCGGTGACGTTCGCCACACCGGTGGCGCCCGAGCCGACGGCGTTGAGGACGACGTCGGTCGTGGCCGTGTTGTAGGCCGAGCCACTGCTCGTGAGCACGATGCCGGTGACGACGAACGACGTCGCCGCGGACGCGATCGCCTGCTGGGAGGCGCCGCCTCCGCTGAAGGTCACCGTCGGGGCCGACGTGTAGCCCGAACCGGGCTCGAGGATCGTGATCCCGGTGACGTAGCCGTTGGTGATCGTGGCCACGGCCGAGGCGCCACTGCCGCCGCCGCCGCTGATCGTGACGGTGGGGACCGTGGCATAGCCGACGCCGGCGCTCGAGAGCGTGATCCCAGTCACCCCTCGCGAGGTGATCGCCACGGCCTTGGCGCCCGATCCAGAGCCGCTGCGATCGACGATCGAAACCGTCGGCTCCTTGACGTATCCCCGGCCCTCGGTGGCGAGATTGATCGAGGTGATCCCGCCGACCCCGTCGATGGTCACGGAGTTCGACGTGGCGCCGCCGCCGGAAGCGACCGGGGCGAGCGAGATCGTGGTCGTGGCGGGGTTGTAGGCAGTGCCGGGGACATCGACGATGATCGCGTCGACGAGCTGCTCGACGCCGGCGCTCACGATCGCACCGGTGCCCGTGGCATCGACGACGCTGATCGAAGCGGTCGTGTAGGCCGTGCCCGGCTGGATGGCGCGGTAGCCGACGACGGTGTACTGCGTGTCGACGAACGTCGGCACGCCGCCCGATCCGCTCCCGCCCACGACCGCCGAGGGGCGGGTGGTGTAGCCGGAACCGGCCCGGAAGACGACCGTGTCGGTGATCCCTCCGTTGAAGTCGACGTCGGTGACCTCGATGACGGCGCCGGTGCCGCCGGTGTGGTTGAGGAGCATCTCCGCGGTGTAGCCGCTGCCACCGGCGAGCACCGTCACGGCGGTGATCACGCCGCCGGTGGTCACCGTGCTGACCCGGAGGCGGGCGCCGCTGGCACCGAGTGCCGGATCGTTGAGGTAGAGGATGTCGCCGACACCGTAATTGGCACCACCGCGGCCGGGCGACACGGTCGCCGACGTGATCGCACCGCCGCTGACGGCCGCGACGTCGATCTGGGCACCGCTGCCGGCCACGACGGTGAGGAGATCGCCGATGGCGTAGCTGCTGCCGCCGGTCGCGAATCCCGTGACGGAGGCGGTGGTGAGGCCGAGGAGCGGCACGCCGGTGGCCCGCTTCGCTCCGGGCACGCCGGACGTGGTGACCGTGGCGGTGGCGGCACCCGAGTAAGCGCTGCCGCCGGCGACGGCGACGCCGTTGGTCACGCCGCCGGTGAGCGTGGCACGGGCCACGGCACCGAATCCGGACCCGCTCGAATCGACGATCACCACCTCCGGAGCGGCGGTGTATGCCGTGCCTCCCTGGGAGACGTTGATGCTCGTGATCGCCCCGGAGGCGTTCACGGTGACGGCGCCGGTCGCCGCGCCACTCCCGGAGGAGATGACGACCGTCGGGGGCACCTGGTAGCCCGAGCCGCCGGAACCTGCGGGCACCGACAGGGCGGTCAGACCGTTGATCGTCGCCACCGCCTCGGCACCCGACCCACCGCCACCGACGAAGGAGATCGTCGGGGCGGAGGTGTAGTTGAGCCCGCCGTTGGTGATCGTGATCCCGGTCACGACGCCGCCGGTGAGCTGCGCGGTGGCGACCGCCCCGCTGCCGCCGCTGCCCGCATTGGCGAACACCACCGAGGGTGCGGTGACGTAGCCGCCGCCGCCGTTGAGGACCTTCACGAACGTCACCTTGCCGTCACCGACGGTCGGTGTGACGACCGCACCGGAACCGGAGTCGAAGGACACCGCCGGGGGCGTGACGTATCCAGAGCCGGGATTGGTGACGACGACGCCGGTGATCCGGCCCGGCGTGAGCACGCGACCGGTGGGGGCATTGAAGGTGAGCTGGTCCGCCACGGTGAACGTGGCATCCGGACTCATGATCACGTTGCCTTTGTCGGCGGTGAGGATGAAGTCCTGGCTCGGCGCTCCCGGATTGGCGTCGTTGACGAACACGTCACCGACAGCGGAGATGTCGCCGTCGAGCGCCCGGAGGCGGATCGTGCCGTTGGTCGTCTTCAGGTCGTTGGCGATCAGCCCCGCTGCGGTGGTCGTGAGGACGATGTCGCCGGTACCCCCCGTCGCGACGGCCACTGCATTGAGGACCCCCTTGGCGTCGACGGTGACCGAGCCGTTGCCGGTGGTTGTGAGCGAGGTGAGCGTGATGCCGTCGTCGTCCGAGAGACGGATCGACGTCCCCGCCTTCGCCGTGACGGTCTCGACGCGTGTGAGCGTGTCGATCGAGCCGCCGGCGTCGAGGGAGAGATTCGTCGCCTCGAGACGGGCCTGACTGGCGATCGCCCCCGACGCGGTGAGGTTGATCGAGTCACCGGTCGCCTTCACGACCGCGGCGCTGGTCACGGCGATGTTGCCCGCCGTGGCGACGACGTTGAGGTTGCCGATCCCGGTCGTGCCGGCCGACACGTTGCTGCCGATCGTCACCGAATTGCCGGTGAGGGAGAGATCACCGCGCTCGGTGGAGATCGGGCGATTGATGTTGAGGGTGCTGGCGGTGAACGACAGGCCGCCGACGGTGTCGACGTTGGAGTTCGTGATCACCTGACGGCCAGCCTGGCTGGCGATGAGGCTGATCGTGGCCTGCGATGCGGGGAGGGCGTTGATCGTCAGATCGCCACGGATCTGGTTGACGTTGATCGCGATGTCGGCGGCACGGCCGACGTTCGTGCCGGCGTAGATGTTGTGCTGGGCGAAGTCGGCGGTGCGGACGTTGATCGTGCCGCCGTCGGCACCGGCGTTATTGAGGGTGATGCTCGCGCCGCCGCTGATCAGCCCGGAAGCACCGGTGAGGATGTTCCGGGGGCTGACGGAGTTGATCTGCAGGTTGACAAACCCGGCATTACGGATCTCGCCGTCGATGAGGATGTCACCGCCGTTGCCGCCGTAGCCGTATTGCGAATAGGCCGTGAACGCCGTCGGGGGAATGCCTGCCCCGAGGCGGATGTCGGTGGTGCCGCTGATGCTCGCGCCGGCGAAGAGCTTGAAATCGCCGTCGGAGACCCGCGCCTGCAGCCCGCTGGTGATCGCGTTCTCGATCTGGATCAGGCTCTGGGCGGCGTAGTTGTTGGTGTAGCCGGGCTTCGGATCGATCGCCGCGCGGACGTAGATCTCGGTCGCGCGGAAGTCGTAGCCAGCACCGTGGGGGAGAGACTCGGACCGCGATGCCGGGTAGAGCTCGGCGGTGTCGGACTGGATGATGATCGTCGATTTGCCGACGGCCTGGCTGAAGTCGACTTCGAGCGACAGCGGCATCTTGTCGCCGACGTGGAGGATGAACGTCGGGTTGACCGTTCCAGGAGCGGCGAACACGCGGACCTTCGAGAGGATGAAGGTCTCGAGTTGGTCGTTGCGGGTGTTCCAGTTGGTGTCGATCGAGTTGCTGTTCACGAGCGCCGACGGACCGACGATGTTGAACGCGGTGTTGGGATTCTCGGTGTTGGGGTTGCGCGTGCCCCAGTTCCAGCCGGTGACGAATGGCGGCGTGAGGCTCGAAGGCGACCCGGTGAGCCCGCTCCCGAGGTTCGTCAGGGAGCTGAACGTCGTCCCGTAGTCGAACTGCAACTGGCCCTGAATCCCCAGGTTGCGCATGTACATCGTGGCGCTGTCATTGGGATTCGACGGATCGTTGAAGATCTCGAAGTTGTATTGATAGGCCTGGGGCGACGAGGGGGTTGGAGGGGCGTTGGTGTGCGTGAAGCCGACGTACTGGAAGGCGAGCAGACGCCGATCCTCGAGCGACTCGACCGCCGCACCGACATCCGCCGACCGCATCCGGCGACGCCTCAGCCGCTCGGTCCGGTTTCCGATGCTGCCGCTTCCCTGCGGGCGGGTACCGTCGTTGTCTCGGGCGAACCGGTTGAAAATGCTGCCGAACTTCATGGCGCTTTTTCCTGAATAGGGAAGCTGCTTGTGGGCGGATGGGGGAAAACCGCAGACGAGCGTTTCGTCGGCGGCCGAACCGTCACCGATCGGGGAACCTGACTGGGGAACGACGCACGGGGAGCCGTAATGCCCACGGGGGCCGGAAGGGAAACCGTCGCACGGTTTGAGGAGATACGGGACAACCAGATCAGGTCGGCGGGGAGCGTGGTTGCAGCGCGGGGGGCGATCCCCATCGCGTGGGCGGCCACTCGCTCGAATCGGAGCCATCGTCGCGGTGGGGGTGATTCCCATCGCGCAACGAGCACCGACCGCCGATCGCGGCCTGCCGTTTCCTGCTTCTCCCGTGCCTGCCTGCTGGCTAGGCGAATCGCTGATCCTTGTGTTGCCCCGTCTCCACTAGAACGGGTGTCATCGGAAAAAGTTCGCCCGGGTGTTCCGGATTTTTCGGACATGCCCCCCTTCTCCCGATGGAACCGCCTTTTTTGGGCAGTTTTCATCGGCTGGGGGATTTCGGCGGATTGCGTTCCCGGGTCACGAAATGCCGGTTCCCGCCGGGGGGCGGGAAGGCACCGAACAGGTTCGGACCGGCTGGGGCGGGACATCACCACCGCCCTTCGAGACCGAGCGACACTCCCTGCACGACCGTGCCGCCGGTCGTGTTGAGCGATCCGAGCACCGGTGACCCCGGTCCGCCGGAGGTAACCGTCTGGCCACGGAGTTGGTTCGTCGGCTGGGCGAGCCCCTGGAGCCAGAGGCCGAGGTAGCCGACGCGGAGGGAGAGGTTGCAGGTGATCGGGAGCGTGCCTGTCAGCCCCACCTCGCCGACGAAAGCGGCAGCGCCACCAGCGGCCCGGACATTGGCCGTCTGCCACTCACCGGGGCCGACTTCATACGTGTAGGCGGAGTTCTGCACGGCGTTGTTGTAGTAGGCCCCACCCTTCAAGAGACCGTCGACACGGAACCCCTGCCCCCGATCCCAGAGGCGGATGTCGGTGCCGATCTGGTAGCCGTAGAGGCTGTTGTAGCACTGGTTCCCGAAGATGTCCTGACCGAAGATGGGCGAAGGATTGGCAGGGTCGAGCTGGTAGTGGTCGATGAGCGACAGGTTTTCCCCCCAGCCCAGCATCCGGAAGCCCTGCATGAGGGCGATGTTCGGCCGGACGCGGGCCCAGCGGTTGAACTCGAAGCTCCAGATCGACGCGCTCAGGTCGGCGGCGACGGTGTCGACCGGCGTGAAGGCGTTGCCGTAGATCCCCGGAGGTGTCATGCCATAGCCGTTGATCGTCGGCAGCGTCGCCTCCTGGGAACGGAAGTTGGCCGCGTTGAACCAGGTCGTTTCCCAGGCGTTCTGGCAGTCGTCGGTGCGAAAGATGGAGAACCGCGGTCCGGCGGCCGGCGTGCTTTCGAGTTGGCCGGCGCTGAAGGCCGTGGCCCCGAAGCCGTTGGGGGTGGGGGCGGTGTAGGAATAGAGCGGGATGTCGTTGGGTGAATTGCGCCAAAGCAGGAGCGCGTCGCTGCGGAAGGTCCACGTGGCGCACTTCTTGTCGTGGAGCACCTGGAGCAGGCCGGGCTGTTCGAAGGGCCCCTGGTCCCTCGGGTAGCGGCAGGCGTCTGCCACCCAGCCGGTCCAATCCCCCATGCCGCCGCCTTCGTCGACGACCGCAGCGCTGCTGTCGATCTCGTAAGGGGCAGCGGAGACGACGGCGGTCGATTCCCGCTCCTCGAATCCACCGGACGTGGTCGAAGGCGTGGGTGCGAGGCCCATGCCCTCTGGAGAAGGGGGGGCGACGAGTTCGATGCCCGAGTCGGAGACGACCGACTCGCTGCCATCCTCGTCGCCGACCCAGTCCTGTGCGGCGGCTGGCCCCACCGTCATCGCCGCGGTTGCCGCCGCCGTCATCGCGGCCGTCCACCAGCCCATTCGCGCCTGTGTCCGCATCATCATTCCCGTCTCCGGTGGAAACTCCGAACTGCGGGATCAAATCGGTCGTGACGGTCCTGCGGCGGTAGGGTTGTGCCCGCAGTTCCTGTCAGGAAAGCTGGGCGGGATGGGCGCCGGAACCCTGTCGCCTGCAGGCTTCTCCAGAGGGCCCCGTTCACCCCATCCGGCGAGGGGAGACGGGGGGCGGGAAGATGGGGCGAGCGGGGTGGAGAAGGAAAAGTTGCGTCGGCGTTCGGACGATCCTTTCCGATGGGGGGAAACCCGGTGCAAAACTCCGGTCCGAACCGATTCGTTGCCCCGGCTGCGACGAGTGGGTACCCTGCCGCCAAGGTGTTTCTTCAGGAGGGGGAGAGGCCGGAGGAGCACGACCCCGCGACGCGTGAGGGGGCGATCCTTCGGTAAACGTGCCCGACGTTCCGATGCTTGGCGACGGTCTTGAACGTCGTACGCCTATCCGGCATCCGGTCGCTTCCCTGTCCTGAAAAAGCCTCTGCTGACAAGCCCTCCCGACCGCCTCTTCGCTCGTTCGCTTCTCTCATTTTTTCTGCTCCGTTTCCCGCGAGGCCTTCCATGTTCCTGTCCTGCTGGCTGACCTCAGTTCGGAATCTGTTCGCGGCCCGTCGTCTCCGCGGGATCCGTCGCCCGATGCGGCGCTGGCGGCAGGCCGATGCCCAGCAGCACCTCGAGCAGCTCGAAGCCCGGCAGGTGATGGCCTTCGACTTCGTCTCGGCCTCCGCCCATGTCGGCGCCTTTATCACCGAGGGGAGCGTCGAACGCGAGTCGCCTCAGCAGATCACCCTCACCTTCAGCCCGGGATCGAAGGTCGACCCGCAGTCGATCGCCACCGGGATCACCGTGATCCGTGGTGGCAACGGCGTGATCGGCGACGCCGACGACTCCATCGTCGTCCCCGGCAGCATCACCGTCGACGATCTCCCCAACCAGAACTCGGTCCTCATCCGGTTCGCCGACACGCTCCCCGACGACGCTTACCGAATCCGGATCACGGGAGCGGGAACCGGTGGACTGAAGACGCTGTCGCAGGGGACCGGCCTGCCGTCCGAGCCGTTCCGCGACGGCAGCACGTTCGAGCTCAACTTCCGGCTCGATCTCGGTGCCCAAGTCATGTCGATCGTGCCGCAACCGGTGGCCCGTCCGAAGCTGATCACCTTCGGCACCGACATGACCCAGTACAGGGACGGGGATCTCCTCCAGGTGACGATCCGCGGGGCGCGGATGAACTTCGAGTTCGACACCAACGGCAGGGTATCGGCCGGCAACCGGGCCGTGACACTCGCCGGCAAGTCGGCCACCGACCTTGCCACCGAGATCGGCGGCGCGATCACGTCGTCGGGGGTCTTCGGCGGCGAGTTGGGGGCGGCAACGGTCAACGGGGCCCGGGTCAATGTCCGCGGCAGCGTGTTCACGCCGGTGGTGGCCTTCACCCGCGGCGCGAGCGTGCCCGCGATCAGCCCGATCACGGTGGGGGATGGCGCGGCGCTCGTGCAGTCCGCTGACAAAGTCGTCGTCTATTTCAACGCCAACGACCCGCTCACGCAGTCGTCGGCGCAGAATCCGCGCAATTACGGGCTCGTCGAGACCGATCCGGTCAGCGGAGCCGATGTCTCCTTGCAGGTGCCGATGAGCGTCTCCTACGACGCCACGAGCGGCACGTCGGTGCTCACCTTCGAGTCGGGCAAGGTGGCGGCCGACAAGCTCTACCGTCTCCAGGTGGGCAACTCGACCGACGAGAACAATCTCCTCTCGAAGGCTGTGAACGTCGGGTCGCTGTTCACCGGCAACGGCTATTCGATCCGGTCGTTCCTCGGTGACGGCACCGAATTGGCTGATGACGTCGATCTCTACCGAGCGAGCCTCACCGCCGCCGGCACGATCGCAGTCGAGATCACCCCCGACGCGGCCCTCGCTCCGCTCGTGCGCCTCTTCGACTCGAGTGGCGTCGAGGTGGCGGCGAGCACGGTGGCTGCAGCCGGGACGGCGCGCACGGTGTCGTTCGCCGCGCCGGGACCGGGGGTTTTCTACGTCGGCATCTCGAGCGCCGGGAACGCCGCGTACAACCCGTCCACCGGTGCCGGTGCCGCCGGCGGCACCACGCGAGGCGGCTACAAACTCGACATCCGCTCGACCGTCGCGGTGACGGTGTCGGACAACAACTCGAGCTTCTCGACGGCCACGGTGCTCGGGTCGATCGGGCTCGCCGGGCAGTCGGTCTCGGCGGCGATCGACGTCCGTCCGACGGTTCCCACCCCGGCCGGCAATCTCGCCTTCCCGAGCCAGCCGGGCACGACCGACGAGCCAGGCCATCGCGACATCCCGGTGGGGATCGAAGACCACGGGATGCCCGATTCCTACGTCGATCCCGCGAGCGGGATGACCGTGTTCCTCTACAACTTCCAGGATGTCTACGGCACCGATCCGCAGGGCAACACGCTCCTCAACGCGATCACCGAGGAGCAGAAACAGCGGACCCGCGAGATCTTCACCCTCTTCAGCCTCAACGGCGGCATCCGCTTCGTGGAGACGGCAGATCAGGGCCTGACGGTCGTCACCGGTGACGTCCGCGCGGTTTCTCCGGGCATTCCCCCCACGGCGGTCGGCGGCATCTGCGGCGGCGGGCTCGCCGTGATGAACTCGACGATCGACTGGGGCCAGAGCGAGTACGGCGGTGCGTGGTTCTCGACGGCGATGCACGAACTCGGCCATGCGATCGGCCTCGGGCACTCCTATGACCTCCCCTCCGTGATGGGTGTCGACGGGTCGATCGGAGAGAACATTCTTCCTTACGACTACGACTACGTGCACATCAACGTCCTCTATCCGCAAAACGGCTCGGATATCGACGTTTACGAGTTCTCCCTCGATACGGCCGGCACGTTCTCCGCCGAGACGATCGTGGCCCGCCAGGGGCAGGCCGCCAAGAGCACGCTCGACAGTGTTCTCACGCTCTACAAGGACGTGGCCGGGGTGCGGACGCTCGTGGCCCGCAACGACGACTACTACGGCCGCGACTCGTTCGTGGGCCTCGATCTCGGGGCGGGGAAGTATTTCCTCGCCGTGACGTCGACCGGCAACGTCGCCTTCAACCCGGAGGTGCGCGATTCCGGCTACGGTGGCCGCTCCGACGGCGCCTACGACCTCAAGCTCTCCTTCACGCCGATTTCCGACGTCGCCAACACGATCGTCGATGCCACCGGCACTGCAATCGACGGCGACCGCGACGGGAAGGTCGGCGGTGCGTTCAATTTCTGGTTCAACACCGCCTCGTCCACCGGCACGATCTGGGTCGACAAGGCCGGCGTCAACACCGCGGCGTCGATCGTCACCGGTTCGCCGCTCGTCACGGTCACAAGTACGGCCGATCTCGTCGTCGGCCGGCAGGTCGTCGGCACGGGCATTCCGGTCGGAGCGACCATCGCCTCGATCAACAGCCCGACACAGTTCACCCTCTCGCGGAACGCCACGGCGACCAACGCCACCGCGGGGCTGACTTTCGGCACGCTCTCGAGCCCCTATCGCACGATCGCCGCGGCGCTCGCGGCCGTCGGCCCCTCGACGCGGATCGTCCGCATTCTGGGAAACACCGGCAACGATGCCTCGACCACCGACGACAGGCCCTACGTCATCGGCACGGCGCTCTCCGGCACGGCGCTCCCGGACGGAGCGACGTTCAACGTGCCCAAGGGGGTGACGGTGATGATCGACGAGGGGGCGGCGCTCAAGCTCCGCGCCGCGGTCATCAACGTCGGGAGCTCTTCCGGGCTCGTCTCGCGGGCCGGCGCCGCGCTGCAAGTCCTCGGGACGCCGACGGGCAGGGTGAAGTTCACCTCCTATCACGACGACACGCTCGGCGGTGACACCGACGGGGTCGGCCCTGCGGTGCAGGGCGGCCAGTGGGGCGGCATCGTGCTGCGTCGCGACTCCGATTCCCCCACTGGGAAGGTGTTTCTCAACACGATCAGCCTCGCGTCGCTCAAGTACGGCGGCGGCAACGTCTTCGTCGACTCGGAGCTCCAGTCGTTCGCCCCGATCCACGTCGAGAGCACGCGGCCGACGCTGGCCTTCAACGAGATCTCCTCGAGCGCCGGAGCGGCGATCTCCGCCGATCCCGACGCTTTCCTCGATGCCGACGGCCGTTACGGGCCCGAAGTCCGCGGCAACCGGCTCCTCGGCAACACCATCAACGGTCTGTTCATCCGCATCCGCACCGAACTGGGCAGTCCGGTCGACAAACTCGAGGTGCCGGCCCGTTGGAAGAGCACCGACATCGTCTACGTGATCCAGGAGAATCTGATCCTTGCCGGCGGGGCCGGTGGGTACCTTCGCAACGAATTGACCGGCAACATCGAGGCCCGCGCCGCAGGGCGGTTGGCCATCGATGCGGGAGTCGTCGTCAAGAGTCAGGGAGCGCGGATCGAATTGGAGCGCGGCAGCGCCCAATTGATCGCCGAGGGAACCGCCGAAGACCGGGTGATCTTCACGAGCCTTGGCGACAACCGCTACGGGGCCGGTGGGACGTTCGACACCAACGGCAACGCTCCCGACGTCCGCTCTGCCGGCGACTGGGGTGGGATCATCATCCAGGCCGGCTCGCGGGCGAGCATCGACCATGCCTATGTCGCCTACGGCGGAGGTCTGACGGCGATCGAGGGTGGTTTCGACAGATTCAACACCTTCGAGGTCCAGCACGGCCAGTTCCGACTTGCCAACAGTCGGATCGAGTTCAATGCCTCCGGCCGCTCGACCGGCGATCGCAACGCCCGTGGCACCAACGACGATTCGACGGTCTTCATCAGGGCCGCGCAGCCCGTGATCGTCGGTAACGACTTCCGTGACAATTCCGGCGCCACGATCAGCGTCAACGCCAACTCCATGTCGGAACGGGTGACGCCCGACTCCGGACGGAGCACCGGCGAGCTCGACCGCTTCGCCCAGTACGACGACAACGTCGGCCCGCTTCTCCGCGAGAACCGAATCTCGACGAAGATCAACTACACGACCGACCGGCAGAAGGGGGCTTTCGACATCGCGCTCGACTTCGCCCCGGGGCTTTCCCAGGCGATCAAGGATGCGATGATCGCCGCGGCCTTCCGCTGGGAGACGGTGATCACCGGCGACCTCACGTCGGTGAGGGACAGCAACGGGAACGTCATCGACGACATCCTCATCCGGGTGCAGCCCGGGCTCCTCGGCGGCGACAGTGACGGCACCGGCGGAACCCTCGCCAACGCCGCCCCCACCGCCTTCCGATCGGCGACGGATCGCAACCGTCACCTTCCTTACAAGGCCGAAGTCGGCATCGACATGGCCGATGCCACGAGCAGCCAACTCGTGACGATCCTCACCCACGAGATCGGGCATGCCCTCGGCTTCACCAACGTCAGTAACCTCCTCAACCTGATCTCCGGGGTGCGGTACGTCGGTGCCAACGCCCTCCGTGAATACCGCAACACCTTCGACGCCACGGCGACTTCGGTGCCGCTCGAGGGGGGGGGAGGATCGGGCACCGCCTTCGCGCATTGGTCGGAGGCGGAGTTCGGGTCGGAACTGCTCACCGGCTTCCTCAATGCCGGCATCAACCCCCTTACCCGGCTGACGGTGGGGGCGTTCCAGGACATGGGTTACTCGGTCAATTACTCCGCGGCCGACGATTACCTCCCGAGGGCCGGCACCGCCGGCTACGCCGCACCGATCAGCGGGGTGGTGGTCCGCGGCGGTCAGATCACGGTCGACAGCGTGTGGGACGACGACCAGATCGTCCACGTCCTCAGGGACGAGATCGTCGTCGACAACTACCACACCGCCACGAGCCTGCGACTCGAGAGCAAGGCGGGGTCGAGTCTGATCATCAAACTCGACGGGCCGAACGCCGGATTCACGGCGACGGGCACGGCTGGCGACATCGACGATCGGATCGGTGGCAGTCTCCAGGTGATCGGCGCACCGGGGTATCCGGTCGTGATCACGAGCCTTTACGACGACACGGTCGGCGCGAGCCTCGATCCGCTCGGTCGCACGGTCACCGACACCAACAACGACGGCCGCGCCTGGATCGACGCCACGGCGACGGCTCCCGTGGCCGGCAGCTGGCGGAGCCTCAAGTTCCTCCCGCTCTCCAACGACACCAACGTCGCCATCGTCCGCGAGGCGGAGAAGCCCTTCACCAGCCAGGTCGACATCAACCAGGTTCCCGATGCCGCGCAGGTGCTCGGCGTCATCGCCCCGACGTTCACGACCGGCACGGCCACGACCGAGTCGGTGCAAAACAAGGCGAGCGACGACAACCGGCGCGACGGGTTCGTCGTCCGCGGTACGATCGCCACCGACGACCCCACCGACGTCGACATCTACAGCTTCTCCGGCTACGCCGGATCGGAGGTGTGGATCGACATCGACAAGACGTCGTTCGCCCTCGACGCGATGGTCGAGCTTCTCGACGCCTCGGGGGCCGTCCTGGCCCGCTCGGCCGACAGCCAGACCGACACCGGCTCGGTGGCTGGCGAGGTTGTCACGAACACCGCCGCTGGCACGACGCTCACCTACCAGCTTGCCCGGCAGAACATCCTCCCCGGCACGCTTGCCGGGACGATCTACAGCGGCAACACCGCCGTGCAGACGTTCACCGTCAGCCGAGCCGGTGTGTTCACGTTCACTTCGATCGGGGCTCCGGCAAGGCGGGTGCTGTCGGCGACGCTCGACCGCGACACGGGCGCCGTCGCGTTCGTCTGGTCGGCTTCGATGGCGGCCGGTGCGACGCGCATCGAGGCGGGCTACGACTACGGGAACCTTTCCCTGGCGACCCTCGGCTACACCGCCACCGGCGACCACGGGGCCCAGCCGCTCCGGAAGGACGCCTACCGGGGCAACGATTATTTCACCACCAACCCGCGCGACGCAGGCTTCCGGATGGTGCTCCCCGGGGTCTCCGGGAGTCTCAATACCTACTTCGTCCGTGTCCGCAGCCAGCCCAACGTCGCTCCGGATGCCCCGAAGGCGAGCTACGAAGGTGCGCTTGCCAGCTCCGACGTCAAGGTCGGTGCCACGAGTGGCGCCTACGAACTCCGCCTCCGCCTCCAGCAGCGTGACCAGGTACCGGGGTCGACGGTGCAATTCGCCGACATTCGCTTCGCGACAACGGGCATCGACATCCAGGGGCTGCCGCGCAATTCGCTCCTCACCGGCACTGCCGGCGACACGAGCTTCAACAGCAACCTGCAACGCATCGAGTCGCTCGATGTGGGCAAGCTGCTCCAGAGCGATCAGAACACGATCAGCGTCGCCGGCGCCCTGCGATCGGCTACCGACGTCCGCTGGTACACGTTCTCCGTCGACTACGCCGGCATCCAGTCGATCGGCGGCGTCAACGGGGGTGCGAAGACGTGGGCGACGGTCCTCGACATCGACTACGCCGACGGATTCCGCGGCGATCTGACGATGTCGGTGTACGACACCGCCGGCAATCTGATCTACGTGAGCCGGGATTCGAACGTCGCCGACGATCAGCCAGGTGCCGGTCAGGGGAACGACTTCAAGGACACGTCGCGGGGATCGGTCGGGAAGCTCGATCCGTTCCTCGGCACCGTGCAGTTGCCCGCCGGATCGACCCCCACCACGCCGACGAGGTACTACGTCGCGATCACCTCCAACGCCCAACTCCCCGCGGCGATGGATGGCACGTTCCGCAGCGGCGTTACCAACGCGCTGGTTCGACTCGAGCCGGTCAATTCGGTGCAGCGGGTGGTCGAGGATCACATCGGCTCGACGGGCTACACGTCGGGTGGTTTCGACGTGAAGCCGACCCAGGGTGCGCTGATCAACGTCGGCACGGCGCAGCAACTCTCGGCCAACGTCCGGGCGTTCTCGCTCGCCGACGTGGTGCTGTTCGTGTCTTCGTCCACCGGTCTCTTCACGGGCAACGCGCTGCGGGGCGGCCTCGTGACGACGCTCCGGGAAGGCATGAGCGACATCGGTGACATCGATATGCGGACCGACGGTCGGCTGTTTCTGGCGTCCGGTTCGCGGGACGACGCGAATGTGGCCCGCATCCGCGAGATCGATACCGGAAACGGATCCGATCTGTCGTCTGTCGGCGACGGCATTCCCAACCCGGCCGTGCCGCCGGGGGACGGCGACTGGTGGAAGAGCTTCAGCGACACCGTCGACGCCATGGCGATCCAGCGCACTGACGACGAGTTCAACCTCAACGTCTTCACGTCGATCCGCGACGGAGGCAAGTCGTTTCTCTACTGGGGGCGAGCGAACGGCAACGCGGCGCAGGCCGACAACACTCCTTACAGCCTCAGGGGGGAGATCACCGGGGCCGGTATCACCGGGCTCACGACCGGGCTCCAGTTCCGCAACAACGGCTCGACGCTGTTCGGCGTCAGCACTGGCGGTCAGTTTTACAGCGTGAGCCGGTCGGGCGATGCCACGCTCCTGGCTGATTTCTCGGCAGATGTCGGAGGATTCGAGGGCCTCGCCACAGCCCCTGAGAACCTCGAGAACGGCCGCTATGCGGGGATGTTCTTCGCCGTGACCACTTCCGGCAGGCTCGTCTGCATCGACGTCGCCAATCGCGTACTGCTCGAGAACGTCTTTGACACGAACTCCGACGGAGTACCGGAGGCGAAGGTGTCAAATATCGTGCTCGCTGGTGCGAAGGGCCTGGCCTTCTCGCCGCTCGACATCAACCTCTGGCATCCGACGACGGCCCGCGGCAGCGATGCGGGCCACGGCATCAATGCCGCCCCCGACAACTCGCGGACCGGTGGCGATGTGAAGGAGGGGGGAGCCAGCATGTACTTCGGCTTCGAGAGGTACGTCGACGGCGACAACACGTACAACCGGTTCAACCCGAATGCCGTCAACGGCCAGTACGGCGTCACTGGCCGGGGGGCCTTCAACTGGCAGCAGGAGTTGACCAGCAACGCCGAGATCGGTGGCAACTACAACCTTCCCGGCGGCGCCCAGGGGAGTCTCGTCACGAACTCCTTCAGCCTCGCCGGCTACGGATACACCGACAAGCCGACGCTCTACTTCAACTACTTCCTCGACACCCAGAACGCCCAGGGGAATCGTGACAGCAACACGATGCGGGATAGTGCCCGTGTCTTCATCTCGGTCGACAACGGCCTCACCTGGGAGGTGATCGCCACCAACAACGGAGCTAGGTCGTCCCTCGACGACACGAACGCCGAACTCCCCAACACGATTACCGCCTCCTCGGCGGCGGGGACCGCCGCGAACCAGTCGGTCCAGGAGTTGTTCGACTCCACCGGTACCTGGCGGCAGGCGCGTGTCGACCTCGGTGCCTGGGCCGGCAAGTCGAACATCCAACTCCGGTTCGACTTCGCCACCGCCGGAATGATGGATGCGGCGGCCAGGCGGACGACCCCCGACGAGACGAAGACGGTGGCCGCGGCGGCCGGGACCACGGTCACGCTCGACAGTGTCTCCGGCCTGCGGGTCGGGATGGTGGTCACGGGCCCCGGGATCACCGGTTCGCCCACGATCCAGGCGATCACGAGCGCCACGCAGGTGACGCTCTCGAGCGCCGTGACGTTGGCGGCCGGGGACACGGTGAGGTTCTATGACCTCGCCAACCGGCTCCTCAACGATATCCAAGGCCTCGCCAACCGCGACGGCAACCTGTCGAGCCCCGAACGCGGCCAGCGCAACGCCCACGAGGGCTTCTACATCGACGACATCATCGTCGGTTTCACGGAGCGGGGCGAGATGGTCACCGGGTCCACCGGGGGGCAGACGAGCATGGTCAACGTCGCCACGCCGGTGGGGAAGACCTACGGGCAGCAGTCGCTGTCGGGGGAATATCAGCTCGAGATCCGTCGTGGCACGGAGTACGCCGTGCAGCTCGATTCCACGAGCAGGGACATCACGATTCTTGGCACGATCGACACCAACGACCGGCTCGTTCAGGCGCCCTCGGCCCCGGCCAAGGTGCTCGAGGTGAACCTCGTCGACGGCATCGGTGGCCCGCTCACGCAGTCGGGCAACGGCCGCATCCGGTTTCCGTCCGCTGCGATCCTCGGAGCCGCGGGGCTGGAAGCGCCGGCCGGTGATACCTTCGCGATCCTCGACTCGAGTTCGGCGACCGCGGTCACCAACAATCTCCTCGCCTGGACCATCGATCTCGCCGGCCAGCCGAAGGCGACGCTCGAGTTCCAGTATCTCACCCTCCCGGCGCAGTCGTATCGGGCCCTCCCGCCGACGTTCACGACGCCGACGATCGCCGGCAGAAAGGTGTTGCCCTCGGGCGACGGCGTGGCGATCAGTGTCGACAACGGTGTGACGTGGAGGACGATCGCGGCGCTTGGCAACACACAGGGGGAGTGGAGCAAGGTTCGCCTCGATCTCGCCGATGCCGGGGTGACGTTCTCGGCCACCACCGTGATCGGCTTCTTCCAAGCAGGTCAGACGCAACTCACTCTCGCGCCGGGAGTCGACCTCAGGACGGCCGGTGGAATCGCGCTCGACGACTTCCGTGTCACCGTCGATCCGCCCACGACGAGCATCGGGTCGATCGGCGATTCGAACCACCCGCGCACGCAGGGGCAGTTCGTCGTCGCCAACAACATGATCTCCGACGTGTCGACCTACGGGATCAGCATCACCGCCGGGGCCCGCGACGCTGCCGGTGGCCTTCCCAACCCGGGCCCGGTCCGGAATCTCGCCGTTCTCAATAACGCCGGCCTCATTGCCGGGGCCGTGGCGGTCAACAACGTGATCGCCAATCCCGGCAAGGTGGGCATCCTGTTTGCCGGCGACGTCGGCAAGTCGGGAGCCCCCGCCGCCGCCGTGCCGTTCGGCCGGCTGATCAACAACACGATCTGGGGAGGTGTTTCCAACGGCACGGGGATCGAGGTCCGTGACAACGCCGCGCCGACGATCCTCAACAACCTGTTTGCCAATCTCTCCCGGGGCGTCACCGTCGATGCCTCGTCGGGTGGAGCCCGGACCGTCATCGGCGCCTCCGCCTACTGGGATGTGGACACCGCCGTCAGCGGAGCGACGGAGAGTTCGGCGATCTCGCTCTCCGGCAATCCGTTCGTGAACGCCGAGGGGGGCAACTTCTACCTCGTCGCCGGTTCGGAGGCGATCGACAGCTCGGTCAACGCGCTGCAAGACCGCACCGAGTACGTGGCCGTGAAGAATCCGCTGGGGATCGCGGCATCGCCGGTGCTCGCACCGGATCGTGATCTCTTCGGTCAGCTTCGCGGCGACGAGCCTTTCCAGGCGAGCGCCCCCGGTCTCGGCAGTAATGTGTTCAAGGACCGTGGCGCGGTCGATCGCGTCGACTTCGTCCAGCCGACGATCGTCATCGTCCATCCGATCGACGGTAGCCCCGTCACCCCGATCGATCGCGACGACGCTGCCGATGCGGTCCGCCTCGAGCGGGCCGACGGAGTCGGGATCACGCGTATGGTGCTGCAGCTCAACGACCAGGGAGTGGGGATCGACAAGTCGACCGTCATCGCCTCGGCGTTCGTCGTCCGGCGTGACGGCGTGCTGCTCGTCAACGGGGTCGATTACCTGTTCCGCTATCTGCAGAATCCGAACCAGGTGATCTTCGAGTCGATCTCCGCCTTCCCTCTCGGCACCTACACGATCACCGCGACCACCCGGGCCGCCACTCCCACGACTGCCGGGCTGCTCATCGACCGCGCCAACAACACGCTCCTCCCCAACAAGGCCGACGGCTCGACGTCGTTCCAGATCGCGCTGGCCGACATTCCGACCGCCCCGCAGAACGTCGTCGGCACGCGTGGCGACTCGTCTGTGGCCTTGGCATGGGATCCCCCGAAGTCGGTCGGTGGCACGCCGATCCTCGACTACATCATCCAGTCGTCGACCGATGGCGGCGTCACCTGGACGACGTTCAACGACGGGATCTCGGCGGCGACGAGTGCCACCGTCACGGGACTGGTCAACGGCACGATCTACGTCTTCCGCGTGCAGGCTCGCAACGCCGTCAACGAGACGACGGGCATCGACGACGGCATCTGGTCGACGGTCTCGGATCCCGTGAAGCCGCTGGCCCCCGCCGGCGCCCCGACGAACCTGATCGCCAACGGTGGCAACGCCAGTGCGACGCTCTCCTGGACCGCGCCGACGTTCCTCGGCGGCGCGCCGCTCACCGATTATCTCGTCGAGGTCAGCACCGACGGCGGGGCGACGTGGCGGACGTTCTCCCATCCGGCGTCGACGGCCACGACGATCACCGTCAACGGGCTCTCCAATGGCGTCGGCCACGTGTTCCGCGTCAGCGGGATCACGGAGTACGGCGCCGGCGATCCGAGCACCGTGTCGATTGTGGTGGTGCCGATGACCTTCCCGGACGCCCCGACGGGGCTGACGGCGAAGGTCGGCAACGGCCTGATCGGACTGTCCTGGACCGCCGGTTTCAACGGCGGGTCGACGGTCACCAGCCATGTCGTCAACTACCGCGTCACCGGCACTTCCGTGTGGTCGACGTTCACGCCGCCGGCGCCGGTTACCGGAACGAGCGTCGACGTCACCGGGCTGGTGAACGGGACAAATTACGAGTTCCAGGTCGCCTCGACGAACGCCGTCGGTTCCTCCTCCTTCTCGAACATCGCCAGTGCCACGCCGGTGGCGCCGGCGTCGCAGCCGCTGAGCCTCGTCGCGGTCGGCGGTAACGCACAGGTCGATCTGAGCTGGGCCGCACCCGCGAGCGACGGCGGCTCGCCGGTCACCGATTATCAGATCCAGTCGAGCGTCGACGGCGGCGTGAACTGGTCGGTCGTGGCCGACGCGGTGTCGACGGCCACGGCGTTCACGGTCGGCGGCCTCGTCAACGGCACGACCTACACCTTCCGGGTGGCGGCGATCACGTCGTACGGGCTGGGAGCGTGGTCGTCGCCGTCGAGCCCGGTGATGCCGATGACCGTCCCGACGGCACCGACGGAACTCGCCGGTGTCCGTGGTGATTCGAGCGTCGCCCTCACCTGGAAGGCACCGGCCGACAACGGCGGGGCGGCGATCGTCGATTGCATCGTGGAGTACCGGCTGACGACGTCGGCCACCTGGTCGACGTTCCCCCATGCCCCGACGGCGGCCAGCGCGATCACCGTCACCGGGCTGACCAACGGCCAGTCGTACGAGTTCCGTGTCAAGTCGGTGAACGCGGCCGGGGAGAGCCCCGCAAGCAACGTCGCCGGGCCGCTCGTGCCGATGACGACCGCCTCGGCGCCGCTCAACCTGCTCGGCGTGTTCGGCGACACGAAGGTGACGCTCAGCTGGGGCACGCCGACGTCGAACGGCGGCGGTGCGATTACCGACTATCTCGTGCAGTACCGCGAGGCGAAGGTCGGGGCACCGTGGTTCACCTTCCCGCACACTCCGTCGACGGCGACGTCGATCGTGGTCAACGGGCTCACGAACGGCACGGCGTACTTCTTCCGTGTGGCGGCCGTCAACCCGGCTGGTAACGGGGCGACGGCGTTGACGACCCCGATCACGCCGATGACGATTCCGGGCGCTCCGGCGGGCTTGGTCGCGACGCCCGGCAACGCGAATGTCGTGCTCACCTGGCGGGCGCCGCAGAGCGACGGTGGCGGTGCGATCACCAACTACATCGTCGAGTACAAGACCACGAGCCCCACCGCCGCGTGGGTCCGGTTCCCGCGTGTCGCCTCGAATGCCACGACGGCCACGGTCACGCCGCTGGTCAACGGCACGTTCTACACCTTCCGAGTCACCGCGGTGAATCCCGCCGGCATCGGCCCGGCATCGGTCGCCACCGATGTGGTGATGCCGGTGACGGTGCCCGCCGTGCCGCTCAATGTCGTCGCGGTGGCGGGCGACAAGCTGGCGAGGCTGACCTGGGAGAAGCCTGTCACCGACGGTGGTCTGCCGATCACGGATTACGTCGTCGAATACCGCTCCACGGCGGATGTCGCCTGGACGACCTTCGCCGATGGCACGTCGACGGCGACCGCCGCCACGGTGACCGGGCTGACCAACGGCGTCACGTATGTCTTCCGGATCACCGCCAGGAGCAGCTTCGGGACCGGATCGCCGTCGGCCGTGTCGAGCCCGGTGGTCGTCATGGGTCTGCCCGGCGCGCCGACCGGGTTGGTGGCGACGGCCGGCGTCAACGCGGATGTTCAGCTCCGGTGGACGGCACCGGCCGACACCGGCGGGGTGGCGCTCACCGACTTCGTCATCGAATACCGACGCACGACCGACACGGCCTGGACCACGCACCCCGACGGCGTGTCGACGGCCACGACGGTCGTCGTCAGCGGTCTTGCCACGGGGAGCAGCTACGTCTTCCGGGTTTCGGCAAGGAACCCCCTCGGTGCCGGGGTCGCCTCGGCGATCTCGAATGCCGCGGCCGTGATCGCCCCCCCCTCGGCGCCGACGCTGCTCGTGGCCAAGGCCGGTGACAAGCAGGCGAGCCTTTCCTGGACCGCCCCGGCGGCGAACGGTTCGGCGATCACCGACTACGTCATCGAGTACCGACGGTCGACCGACACGGGTTGGACGGTATTCACCGATGGCGTGACGGCGGCGACGTCGGCCGTGGTGACGAATCTCGTCAACGGCACCACGTACGCCTTCCGGATCACCGCGAAGAACGCGGCCGGATCGTCGCTGCCGACGGAGGAGTCGAACCTCGTCAGACCGATCGGGCCCGCGGCCGGGCCGACGGGGCTCACCGGCACGCCGTCTCGGGGCACGGTGACGCTCCGCTGGAACGCTCCGACCGATACCGGTGGCGAGCCGATCACTCGTTACGTCATCCAGTACCGGGTCAACCGGGCCGGAACCGCGTGGGTGACGGCGAGGTGGCCGGCGGGTGTGTCGCCGACCGCGACCACCGCGAGGATCAGTGGCTTCGTCACCCGCTTCGGCCATCTGTTCCGCGTGGCGGCGGTGACGTCCCTGGGTCAGGGTGCCTGGTCTGCCGAGGCCGGTCCGATCAATCCGTTCGGGGCAGCCTGACGATCAGGGCCTCCCCCGGTCGATCCGCCGGCTCGAGTGCGGCGCTACCATCGCTTCTCCGGTTGCCTGGAAATCCGGGGCGAATGGAGAGGTTGCGCGGGTACAGACAGGCCACGGCCGCCGTCGGCGCATGAACCCCGCCCGCAGGGTTTGTGCAGTTCGCCCCGACTGCCCGGTCGCCGTGACCGGCATTCGAGGATCGAAAGTCACGACCAGCATGACCGTCAGTCGAAAATCCTGGGGAACCGTTTTCCTTGGGAGGATCATGACGTCATGAACGCATGGCAGGATCGGGCGGGATCTCCGCGTGGCGTGCGGGTTGCCGGTTGTACGGGCTTGGCCCGGACGTTCCGCGACGCGACAGGCCTCGGCCTGACGGCCACCGCGCTCCTCGTCTCGGGGGCCCTGTCGGCCACCGCGACGGCAGCGGGCTTTGACAGCTTTCTCGACGGCGGCGAGGGCCAGATCGTCGAGCCGGTCGAGACCTCGGTGCTCACTCCCTCGGAGTTGCTGCCGGAGATCGGCTTCGGAGACCCGTCCGGCGGGGAAGGGGGCTACGATTCGGCCGCCACCGTCGATGCGGTCCCCCGCGTCGACGGCGTCTACCCCGGCTCCGAACCCGGCTTCATTCCCTACGGTGGCGGAGCCGACGGCGGCTTCAGCACCTGGAACGGCCCGGTCGACTTCGGCGGCGGGCTCCTCCGCCCGGTGTCGCCGCGGTGGGTCGTGCAGACCGACGCGCTGTTCCTCTGGCAGGGGAACATCGGCAGCCGGCCGCTGTACCTCAACAACAAGGTGACGACGACGCAGCCGAATCCCTTCCCGCCGCCCGACACGCTGCCGACCACGGCGCTCGACATCAACCAGACGGCGAACGAGGCCGCTGTCGGCCCGCGGATCGGGGTGATCTTCAATCTCGACAACATCTACTCGGTGGAGGGGAACTACTTCAACGTCCGGCCGTTCAACGGGGAGCAGTCGACGCCGCCCACAGCCGGTGCCTATCAAGGGAACAACCTCGCCGGCCTCAAGCCCATCGACAGCCCCGGTTTCCAGGACATCGACTGGGCGCAGGCGACGACGAACGCTTCGATCATGAGTGCCGAACTCAACTGGCGCCGACGCACCTGCGGCCCGGTCACCTGGCTCAGCGGCTTCCGCTGGGTGGAGTGGAACCAGAGCCTGCAGGTCCTCGACAGCTACGGCACGACCGATCCCACCGCCGTCGTGCAGTCGGAGCGGATCACCACCAACACGATCAACGATCTGTACGGCGGCCAGGCCGGTGCCGACGTGATGCTCTGGAACAACGGCGGACCGATCCGCTTCAATGCCGTCGGAAAGGCGGGTGTGTTCCTCAACAACGCCGTCCAGCACACGAACGGATTCTCGGAGGGACAGCTCGGACCCCTCTCCGCAGCCGCCCAGCAGACGGCGTTCTTCGGTGAACTCGGGATCTTCGGGACGTGGCAACTGACCGACTGGCTCGCCTGGCGGACCGGCTACAACTTCTTCTGGCTCTCGGGCGTGGCCGTGCCGGTCGATCAGCTCAACACCACCGACGTGCTCGGCAACACCGCTACCATCAACACCAACGGCAGCGTGTTTCTCAACGGCGTCCAGTTCGGCCTCGAGAGCCGCTGGTAGTCGCGGGCTTTGTCGCGGGCGCGAGCCCCGGCAGGCCGAAGCGCTCCAGGGCTTCACCGGTATGGCTGCGGAGGAGTGGATCACTCCCCGCCGCCGGGCCGGTGGAGCCCGGAGGCTTTCCGGGGGGTGTCTTGACGGCCCCGGCCGCCGCCCGCCAGCGGGCGGCGTGGATCGCGACATCCTCCGGTGGCCCCTCGACGACGATCCGCCCGCCGCCGTCCCCCGCCTCGGGGCCCATGTCGATCACCCGGTCGGCCGCGGCGATCACCTCGAGGTTGTGCTCGACGACGAGGACGGTGTTGCCCGAGTCGACGAGCCGCTCGAGGACATGGAGGAGCTTCTCGATGTCGCTGAAGTGGAGCCCGGTGGTCGGCTCGTCGAGGATGTAGAGCGTGCTCCCCGTGCCCGGCTTGGCGAGTTCGCGGGAGAGCTTGACGCGCTGCGCCTCGCCGCCGGAGAGCTGCGGGGCGGGCTGGCCGAGCGTCACGTATCCCAGGCCGACATCGACGAGCGTGGCCAGGATCCGGGACACCTGCGGCACTCCCTCGAAGAGCCTCGCAGCGTCGGCGACGCTCATCGCCAGGACGTCGGCGATGCTCTTGCCGTGCCACTTCGCGTGGAGCGTCTCGGCGGAGTAGCGGCTCCCCCGGCAGGCCTCGCACTCAACCCACACGTCGGGGAGGAAGTGCATCTCGACACGGCGCTGGCCGAGACCTTCGCAGGCCTCGCAGCGGCCGCCGGGGACGTTGAACGAGAACGTCCGCGGTGTGAAGCCGCGTGTCCGCGATTCCGGCACCTTCGAGAACAACTGCCGGATATGGTCGAACACGCCCGTGTAGGTCGCGGGCGTCGACCCCGGCGTCGAGCCGATCGCCTCCTGGTCGACGAGGATCACCTTGTCGATCGCCTCCATGCCGCGGATCGAGTCGTGGTTGCCCGGCTGTTCCCGGGCGGCATGGAGCCGGCGCGCAAGCGCCCTCCAGAGCACTTCGAGGACCAGCGACGTCTTGCCGCTCCCGCTCGGTCCGGTGACGGCCGCGAGCACTCCGAGCGGGATCCGGGCGTCGATGCCTTTGAGGGTGCGATGGCGGATGCCACGGATCTCGAGCCAGCCGGTCGGCTCTCGGCGGCCGTCGCGCGTCTTCCGTTCGAGCACCGCATCGCAGGCCCGCCGCGCGGAGAGGAACGGCCCTGTCGGGCTCTCCGCGAGCGTCGTCAGCCGGGCAGGCGGGCCTTCGGCGACGATCCGGCCCCCCTCACGCCCGCTCCCCGGCCCGAAGTCGAGCGTCATGTCGGCGGCCGCCACCACATCGCGGTCGTGTTCCACGACGACGAGCGTGTTGCCGAGGTCGCGGAGCTTGCCTAAGGCGGTGATCAGCCGGTGCGTGTCGCGGGGATGGAGGCCGATCGTCGGCTCGTCGAGGACGTAGAGCACGCCGGTGAGGCCGCTGCCGACCTGGGCCGCCAGACGGATCCGCTGGAGTTCGCCGCCGGACAGGCTCCCTGCCGGCCGGGCGAGGTCGAGGTAGTCGAGGCCGACATCGACGAGGAACGTGACCCTGGAGAGGAGTTCGCGGAGGAGGTCACCGGCGATCTTCCGGTCACCCTCGGCCAGGGTGATCCCCTCGAGCTCTCCTTTCAGCCGGCCGAGCGGCATCCGGCACCAGACGTCGAGGGGACGGCCCCAGAGGGTCACCGCGGAGGCGACGTCGGCCAGACGGCTGCCGCCGCATTCGCTGCAGGGCACCTCGCCGAGGACCGCGTCGACGCGGCCCCGCAGCCCGACGACGAGCCTTGCCGCCTCCTCGCAGGCCTGCTCGAGACCCTTGAAGCGGAAGGAGAACCATGGGCCGCCATCCGCCCTGCCGGAGGGGGACGACGGACCGGGGCGGGGCACATCGATCCAGCGGTCACCCGTTCCCTCGAAGAGGACCCGCTGCTGGAGGCCGGAGAGATCCACGAGCGGCACGTCGGTCGGCAGGCCGGTCGCGGCGCACAGCGCCATGAGCATCGCC
>Ga0164293_10000741_pt1 | contig 26792 bp, 25 predicted proteins | sample GEODES118metaG_FD_111487 | JGI IMG/M metagenome (GOLD analysis project Ga0164293, IMG submission 111487) | Eutrophic lake water microbial communities from Lake Mendota, Wisconsin, USA - GEODES118 metaG | ecosystem: Environmental > Aquatic > Freshwater > Lake | place: USA: Lake Mendota...
CCACAATGTCTATGGCGGGCGCATGGCGCATTGGGGCAGTTTTTACGAGCGCGTCTTCAACTTCCGCGAAATCCGCTATTTCGTCATTAAGGGTGAATATACTGGCCTCACCAGCCGCGCGATGACCGCCCCCGATGGCAAAATCCGCATTCCGTTGAATGAAGAGGGTAAGGCTGGCGGCGGGCAGATTGAGGAATATTTGCGCGCCTATAATGGAGAAGGCATTCAACATATCGCCTTTTCCTGCGATGATTTGCCGGCATGCTGGGACCGGTTGAAGGCCCTGGGCACGCCCTTCGCGCCCCCACCGCCCAAGGCTTATTATGACATGCTTGAGGAACGCTTGCCGGGGCATGGCGAGCCGGTGGAGGCGCTGCAATCCCGCGGTATCTTGCTCGATGGTTCGACCGAGGACGGCGACCCAAGGTTGTTGCTACAGATATTTTCGCAGACCATGATTGGCCCTGTGTTCTTCGAATTCATTCAGCGTAAAAAGGACGAGGGCTTTGGCGAAGGCAATTTCACCGCTTTGTTCAAAAGCATTGAGCGCGACCAAATTGAACGTGGCGCGTTGGCTATGATGGAGCTAGCAGAATGACCAAGCCTGTAAAGCTTCGGCGCATTCATCATGTCGCATACCGGTGTAAGGACGCTAAGGCGACAGCGGATTGGTATGCGCAAGTTCTGGGCATGGAATTCACCACTGCCTTTGCTGAGGACCATGTGCCATCCACGGGCGAATATGACCCCTATATGCATATTTTCTTGGATTGCGGCGGCGGCAATGTCCTCGCTTTCTTCGAACTGCCCAACCAGCGCGAAATGGGCAAAGACCCCAATACCCCAGCCTGGGTCCAACATATTGCGTTTGAAGTTGCAGACATGGATGCGCTGCAAGCGGCCAAGGCGCATATTGAGGCGCTGGGCATAGATGTGGTCGGCCCGACCTTTCATGGCATTTTCCGTTCAATCTATTTCTTTGACCCTAATGGCCACCGGTTGGAGCTGGCATGCAACATTGGCACGGTGGAACAAGTTGCCGAATTGAAACGCGTCGCGCCGTTAATGCTGCAGGAATGGAGCGAGACCAAAAAGGCCCCACGCCACGCCGACTGGCTTCACGTCGACCCTGATAAGATGTCTTAATTTGCCACGGCAGCGCGAAGTGCAGCAATATGTTCAGGGCCAATCCCGCAACAGCCGCCCAATATGGAAGCTCCTGCTGCGTGCCAGGCGGCTGCGAAGCGGGCATAACCTTCGGGCGTTAAGTCAGCGCGGATCGGGCTGAGCCCTGAATTTGCTTCAGCATCCGCCGCCATGGGTGGAAAGGCATTGGCATATACGCCAATGCGGATCGCGCTGTCCTTTCCTAGCTGCGCGCGTGCGACGCGCACGGCGGATTCCATCACTTCAGGTTGGCTGCAGTTGAATAGCAGGGCAGCGGCGCCAGCCTCTTGTGCAAGGCGGGCTGCCTCAACCACGCTTTCGCCTGAGCGGAGGGTGGGTTCATCCGTAGCTGACTCATCTTCCAACGTGAAAGAAAGCCATAATGCTTTGCCTGTCGGAGCCGTGAGTGTCGCGCAAAGGCGCGCTTCCGCAAGTGACGACAGCGTTTCGGCAAGCCAATGGTCTACATGGGGCGCCAGAGCGCCAGTCAGGACTTCCAGTATCGGACGCGCGCGATCAAGATCGACAAGATCGGGGCGGTAGGAACCGCAAACAGGCGGCAGCGAGCCAGCCACCCTTATTTCACGCGGCGATGCATCTGCCACGTCGCGCGCCAATTGCCCCGCGCGTGCCGCAAGTGCATCACCTTCAGCCGCAAAGCGTTCCGCGCCGATATGAAAGGGCACAAGGGCATAAGAATTAGTGGTTATGACGTCCGCACCGGCATCAACATAGGCGCGGTGGACTTGTGTGACAAACTGAGGACCTTCAATCAGTGCTAGTGCCGACCATTCTGGCTGGCGAAAGGGCGCACCAAGTCGCGCAAGCTCACGGCCAGTGCCGCCATCAAGTATCAAAAGGGTGTCTGTCATCGGGGGTAAATTAGCATGTCGCGCATAGCCGCGACAGAGAGATTATCTATTCGTTTGGCATTTGTTCGCAGCTGTCCGCAAACACTTGAACATAGGCGCTTGCAACACTGCATGCGTACCGCCTAACGTAAATCTAACCAATGCGGCGAAGGCTTCATTGATGTTTTGAGATGTACAGTTATTCAAAATTTCTTTGCGCGGTGGGGATGAAATGGCCGATAAAAAATTTGATATCATCGTATATGGGGCCACCAGCTTTGTCGGCCAAATCATAACGCGTTACATGCATGCGCAGTTTGCAGATGGATCCATCGTCTGGGCAATCGCAGGCCGCTCCCTTAGCAAGCTTCAACAGGTCAGCGATGCTATTGGGCTTTCGGGCGTTGAAATCATCGTTGCTGATGCATCCGACAAAAATGCCTTAAGGCAAATGTGTGCTCAAACCACTGTCGTTATGTCTACAGTCGGTCCTTATGCGTTATATGGTGATTTGCTGGTGGAGGTCTGCGCGACCACCGGGACGCATTACTGCGACCTGACTGGTGAGCCCCAGTGGATCCGCAAAATGCAATTACGGCATGAAGCCGACGCCATCAAAAGCGGCGCTAGGATTGTACATTGTTGTGGCTTTGACAGCATCCCGTCCGATCTAGGCGTGCACTTCCTACAACGCAACGCCTTGGAACAATTCGGCCAGACATGTGCACGGATCGACATGCGGGTAGTCAGCATGACGGGTGGCGCGTCCGGCGGAACCATCGCGAGCATGATCAATATGGTGAAGGAAGCCGTAGGCGACGCCGATTTGCGGCGCGAACTCCAAGACCCTTACAGCCTGTGCCCACAAAACCATAAGTTCTCGATTGTGCAGCCGGATGTGAAGATCGCATATGACGAAGCCACCGGTGGCTGGATTGCGCCTTTCATCATGGCGGGTATCAACACACGGGTCGTGCATCGGTCCAACGCTTTGAGCAATAATAGCTATGGTGTTGAATTTAAATATGCGGAGGCTGTCCTGACGGGCAAAAGCGCTTCCGGCAAGCGGAAGGCGCAAGCGGCGCACTGGGGCGTGAATGCCCTTATGATTGGTCTGGCGGTGCCGCCGATCCGTTGGCTGCTCGAAACGGTTGTTTTGCCAAAGCCGGGCGAAGGGCCAAGCGAAAAAGCGCAGCTTGAGGGCATGTTTGACATTGTCTTCCACGGTTCAACCGCAAAGGGTGAAACGATCCGATGCCGTGTCACAGGAGACAGAGATCCGGGCTATGGATCAACTGCAAAAATGCTGTCTCAAGCTGCCGCCTGCCTTGCCAAAGACGTGCCTAAAGCGGTTCCGGGGGGATTCTGGACACCAGCAACGATTTTAGGCGACAAGCTCATCGCGCGTCTTGAGGCGCATGCGGGGCTTACATTTGAGATATTAGCTTAGGCTGAAATACAAGCCTAATCGGTAGTATCTGAGATTAATGGTAGACGCTGAGGGGTTCGAACCCACGACCCGCTGATTAAGAGTCAGCTGCTCTACCAACTGAGCTAAGCGTCCCCATTTCGGGCTGGCCAGATGCGCAGTCCCGTTTGGAGCGCCGCCTTTGATGGGTTTAGCGCGCTTTGTCAAGCGTACCTGCGGGATTTATTGGAATTGGCCGCGCTTCGCGCCGGGGTGCCGTTCGATGGACATGATAATTCCGACGCAGAGCATCATTGTCAGCATGGACGAGCCGCCATGGCTGACGAACGGCAAGGGTATGCCCGCAACAGGTGCAAGGCCCACAACCATCAACAGGTTAATCATGATGTAAAAGAAAATGGTGCAGGTCAGGCCAGCGGCGACCAATTGACCATAGCGGGTCTTGCTTTGCATCGCGACGGTTAAACCCCAGCGCATCAGCAGAAAATACAGAAACAGGATGAAGAAGCCGCCGACGATACCCCATTCTTCAGCCATGGTGGCAAAGACGAAGTCGGTATGCCCTTCTGGCAGATAATCCAAATGGCTTTGCGTGCCATTGCCAAAACCTTTGCCAAAGATGCCGCCCGAACCAATAGCGATTTTTGACTGGGTGATATGATAGCCAGCGCCCAGCGGGTCATTTTCGGGATTGAGGAAAATAAGAACGCGGTCTTGTTGATAAGGTTTTAGGCCAAAGAAATAGACCAAGGGTGCAAATATGGCGATGCCCGCGCCCGCACCCCAAAAATAAATCAGCGGCAACCCCGCCATAAAGCCCACCACACCCAAGCCAAAGGCATAAGCGATGGCAGCGTCGAAATCCGGTTGAATAATGACGAGCGCGCTTGGCAGCAGCAATAAAGCGCCCAGCGGCCAAATAGCATCAATGCCATATATGCGGTTGGGCGGCAGTCGGTCAAAAAACCAGGCCGCGGCAAGGACCATCACTGGTTTCATCAACTCGGATGGTTGCAATGTGATGATGCCCAAGTTGATCCAGCGTTGGCTACCACCCCCAACAAACCCCATGAGTTCGACCACCACAAGCATCAACAACAAAAGCAGATAGAGCGGAAAAGTTATCGATTTCCAAAATTCCAGTTTCATCCGCGACATGACAATGACCATGCCCAGAAGGACGAAAAAGCGCAGAACATGCTTGCCAGCCCATGGGTCAAAACTACCACCCGCAGCGGAATAGAGCACCGCAGCTCCAAATCCCACCAATGCCATCAAGATGAAAATGACACGCCAAGGTAAGGCGGCAATGGGGGCGGGGACGATGCGGTTCATGTCGTCGGATCCAATGGCGGCGGCGGGGCTGACTGGCCCTGATAGGCGGCATATTTGGCCGCCATACGCTGTTCAATATTGCCGCCCCAGCCAGCCTCAAGCGCCTCCAGCGATGCCATCGCCTGTTCACGGTCATAGATGAACGTCAGCACATCCTTGGCAATAGGGGCCGCTGCGCGCGCACCGCCCATGCCATGTTCGATTACGACCGCGGCGCCGTAACGGGGTTGATCAACTGGCGCAAAGCAGACGAACAAGCCATGATCGCGATATTTCCATTCGCCGGACTGCCCACGTTGCGAACCTGCAATACGGCGAACCTGTGCTGTGCCGGTTTTTCCCGCCATCGCGATGTTTTCGAGCGATAGTCTGCTGCGAACGGCGGTTCCATCGCCGTTGACGACCAAATTCATGCCGTCACGCACAATAGCGAGATGTTCTGTAGGAAAGGACAAAGGCTTAGGGGCAGTGCGCTTCTGCTTCAGAATTTCAGGCTGCACGTTTAACCCAGAGGCTATACGCGCGGCCATCAGACCCAGTTGGAATGGGCTAGCAATAATATAACCCTGACCAATCACGGCATTGAGCGTGTCGGACTCCGTCCACTTCTGGTCATATTTGCGCATTTTCCATGTGCTGTCGGGGACGGTCCCATAACGTTGGGACGGGAAGGGTAAGGAAAATTCCTGACCCAGCCCAAGTTCGCGTGCGACAGGGGCGATATTGTCATAACCAATTCGATGCCCCATCGCATAGAAATAGGTGTTGCAGCTTTTCATAATTGCTGTCCGCATATCTACCGGACCATGCCGCCCAAGGCATTTGAAAACGCGATTGCCAAGCCGGTAACCACCATTGCAATTCACGGTTTCCTCAGGATCGATGCCGTGACGCAACATGGCCAGTCCAGCCATGGGTTTCAGCGTCGAGCCCGGTGGATACAGTCCCTGAAGCGCCTTATTGAGCATGGGAATATGATCGTCGCTGTTCAGCATTTTCCATTCGACGCGGCCGATGCCGTCGGAAAAGCTGTTGGGGTCGTAACAGGGCATGGATGCCATGGTGAGGATGTCGCCCGTCAGGCAATCGAATACAACCACGGATCCCGATTCTAGACCCAGCCGCCGTGCAGCGTAATTTTGCAATTCAATATCGATGGTCAGTTGAACGGGCTTGCCCGGTATATCGGGCTTTGTGGTCAGCTCACGCACGATCTTGCCGCGCGCTGTGACTTCGGTCCGCTTGGCGCCGGGTTCGCCCTGCAGCCTGTCCTCAAGCGTTTTTTCGAGGCCATCCTTACCAACCTTAAACCCTGGCGTAATCAGCAACGGTTTTTTGTTTTTCTGATATTCCTCCGCTGACACCGTGCCGACATAGCCGATCAGATGCCCTACCGCTGCGCCGCTGGGATAGAAACGCGAATAGCCTTGGCGCGGGCTGACACCTGGAAGATCTGGTAAACGCACGCTGACCGCGGCGAACCGATCATAATCCAGTCCGTCGGCGACTTGCACCGGTTGAAAGCCTTGCGCATTTTTCAACTCGCGATGGATGCGGTCAACATCGTCTGACGACAGAGCCAGCAACTCGGCCAGCGTCTGAATTGTCTGGTCTTTCTGCACCAGCCGATCGGGTATAATGTCGACACGAAAATCGGCCCGATTGGTTGCTATTGGCTTGCCAAATCGGTCAATGAACCAACCTCTACGCGGCGGGATGATCGTCAGGTTTACGCGATTGCTTTCGGCCAGCAGCTTGTATTTTTCATTATCGGCGACGGCGATATAGGACATGCGCGCGGCAACGGTGAGGCCAATGGCCGCCTGCACACCGCCAACAAAAGCAGCGCGGCGTGTGAAGGTGAAGTCAAGTTGTCCTGATGTGACCTGTTTTTCGACTTTCATGTTGCCAATCGCCAGCTATCGAGCCGCGCACATATTCGCACGACGAGGGGATATAGCAATATGGACAAAAGCATCTGCGGGAATAAAATCTCCGGCTTTGGTGCGGCATGGGCGAGCCCCGCAAACCACCAACCACCCAGCAATACCGCTATAATGAGCAATGCGGCAATCAACCAATCCTGCAGATAATCGCGCCATATGGCCCGGGAATCGATAATTTCGACAATGAGCATTGCAAGAGACCAGAGCAGACCCGCGCTGCCAAAAGGTTGGCCGCTGAAAAGATCATCCATCAATCCGAATGGAACGCCTGACCATATCGGCAGTAACCCCGGCCGCATCAGGCGCCAACTGAGAAACATGAGTAGCCCGAATGGCGGTAACAGCGGTCCGGCGCTAAAAATGGGTAATGTCGTGACCATCGACGCCAAAATTATCGAGGCAATCGGTATCGCCAACATTTTGAGTATCGACTGCTCGCGGTCAAAACGGCTTTCATATTCGCGGCCTGGCCGTGTTGGCAGTCGAATAGCGCTGACCGGAATTTTCATTCCGCGACCTCTTTGGTTTCGCCATCGGGTGCTAAAGCTTGCTGCGCAGCGCGCGCCTCACCCAGATAAGGTTTCATAACAACGGCATAAGGCGTGTTGGCTGGATCGGCAAAAGGCATGCCAAGTGCACCGTCACTGGTTTTGCGAATAACGCGCGCAAACGGGATATTCGCGCCATATAATCCGCCATTGCCTGAGGTGATAATGATGTCACCGACTTTGAAAGGACTTTCACCGAGATTCAACGGTTTGATTAGCACGAGCCCGTTGCCGAGGCCCGACGAAAATGCCGGGAGCCCATCGCTGGCCCGCATGACGGGGACCAGATTTTCGCTGTCTGTCACCAACAACACGCGGGCGGTTGTTGGACCTGTTTCTATGACGCGGCCGATAAGTCCGGCTGGTCCCCGCACCGGCTGTGCGCGTTCAACGCCGAAGTTACGTCCAATGGACAAGGTCGCGACGCGCCTTGTACTGGAGGCCGTCGAACTGATCAGCCGGCCAACGGCCACCTGTTGCGCGTCCTCATCTGCTATTTTTAGCAAGCCGCGAAGCCGGGCATTTTCCAAATGTAGGGCGCGGGCTTCGATTAATGCGCTGCGGTGCGCTTTCAATTCTTTTTCGAGCGCTACATTTTTCGATGCTGCGTCGATATAGGCTGACACATTGTGCGTTATCGCTTGTGTGGATTGCCGCGCATCATTGATCACACGCGCGACTGGGGCGGTGACTTCAGAGCCAAAGGCGCGCAACGCGGAAAAGCCAGTCGGATCGACCACCGAAATTGTCAGAAGCAGCGCAGCCACTATCGTTCCTGCAATCGCAACCACATAAGTCGCGAACAGGCCATATTGCGCCTTCCGGGAAAATCCGGGGCGCCGATGTGGCGGCGGCGCCATCCTAATCTCGCCTTAAGCGGTGAGCAGGACGCCGCGGAAGATCGGGTCTTCCATGGCCCTGCCAGTACCGATAGCAACGCAGGTCAGCGGATCTTCGGCAACGGTAACCGGAAGGCCAGTTTCATCGCGCAGATATTCGTCAAGGCCCGCCATCAACGCGCCGCCACCCGTGAGAACGATACCCTGGTCGACTATATCAGCCGCGAGTTCGGGGGCGGTGTTTTCGAGCGCAACGCGCACACCTTCCAATATGGTGCCGATTGGCTCCGACAAAGCTTCGGCAATCTGAGCCTGATTGATCGAAATTTCCTTCGGCACGCCATTTACAAGATCACGGCCCTTGATGTGCAGCGTCTCGCCAACGCCATCAGCGGGGGGACGGGCGGTTCCAAAATCCTTTTTGATCCGCTCGGCGGTTGCTTCACCAATCAGCAGGTTATGATGTCGACGAACATAAGACACAATCGCCTCGTCCATCTTGTCACCACCGGTGCGTACCGAGGTTGTGTAGGCAAGCCCGCGCAAGGAAAGGATAGCAACTTCAGTGGTGCCGCCGCCAATATCGACAACCATGGACCCAATAGGTTCGGTAACCGGCATGTCTGCGCCAATCGCGGCTGCCATTGGCTCTTCGATCAGGAACACTTCCGATGCCCCCGCGTTCGATGCGGCATCGCGAATCGCGCGCCGTTCGACGGAGGTTGAACCCGATGGAACGCAGATAACAATCTCGGGATAGCTAAACATACGACGCTTGCCGTGCACTTTGTGGATGAAGTGCTTGATCATTTGTTCCGCAACATCAATGTCCGCAATCACGCCATCGCGTAAGGGGCGAATGGCCTCAATGCTGTCGGGGGTCTTGCCCATCATCAGCTTTGCGTCATCGCCAACGGCCTTAACGCGCTTAATACCGTTGATTGTTTCAATCGCCACGACAGACGGCTCGTTGAGGACAATCCCCTGGCCGCGGACATAGACAACTGTATTGGCGGTGCCGAGGTCAATTGCCATGTCCTGAGATGCGAAACGGAAAAACTTACCAAATATCATGTAATATCCACCCAGTCCGGTTTGGTTCGAGTCCTTTGGAGCGCGCCCATTATGCGCGCAGTCCTAGCGGAATTTGCTGTTTTTAAAAACAGATATTTGGCAGGATTGCGAACGATTAAGGAGTCGCCTGAACCGTCCGCTTGGGCTAGGAACTTGCTTATGTCAATAAGAAGGCTCCCCGAAAACCTGGTCAACCGTATTGCCGCTGGTGAAGTGGTAGAAAGGCCAGCCAGCGCGTTGAAAGAACTGGTGGAAAACGCCATCGATTCGGGCGCGCGAAATATATCGGTGCGGATGGGTGCGGGCGGTATCGATCTGGTGGAGGTCACTGACGATGGTTGCGGCATGTCACCATCGGACATGGCCCTGGCGCTTGAGCGCCATGCGACGTCCAAACTGCCTGATGAAGATATTGAATTGGTCTCGACGTTGGGTTTTCGGGGCGAGGCTTTGCCGTCGATTGCGAGCGTGTCGAAAATGACGTTGGAGAGCCGCCCTGCAGGTGCGGAGGGCTGGACGCGGACGGTGGACCATGGGGTCGTGACCGGCGAAGGACCTGCCGCTTTGCCGCAGGGCACAAGAGTGCGCGTCGAAAATCTGTTCGGCAATGTGCCGGCCCGCCGCAAATTCCTGCGCAGCGCGCGCGCCGAATATGCAGCGGCGCTCGACACGATGAAGCGGCTTGCCATGGCGCGGCCGGACATTGGCTTTGTGGTTGAACATGACGGACGGCGCGTCCTGGCGGTGCAGCCGACAACGATGCGGCCCGAACGTGTGGCGGCGCTGACCAGTCATGAACTGATCGACAATAGCGTCGCGCTCGATTTTGAACGGGAAGGGGTCCGCCTTGGCGGCGTGGCCAGTCTACCGACCTATAATCGCGGCGTTGCCGACCATCAATTCCTGTTCGTCAATGGCCGCCCCGTGAAGGACCGGTTGCTCATCGGTGCGGTGCGCGGGGCATATGCCGAAATGCTGGCGCGGGATCGGCATGCGGTGGTGGCGCTGTTTTTAGACCTGCCGCCGACTTTAGTAGATGTGAACGTCCATCCCGCCAAGACTGAAGTCCGCTTTCGTGACCCAGCGCTTATTCGCGGGATGATCGTATCGGGCCTGCGCCATGCGTTGGATCAATCTGGCTTTCGCAGCGTGCAACGACCAAGCGCCGATGCGCTTGCCGCATGGCAGCAAGAGCCGATACAAGCTGCTCAAGGCGATATATTTGCGCGGCCCGCGGCGCTTGGGGCAACCGCTTACCAGGGCAATTATGGCCAACGTCCTGCTTATTCGTCGGCGCATGAAAGCCGCAGCAGCTTTGCTGATTTGGGTGCAATTCCCGGCGAAGACCTCGCGCCTTTATGGGGTAGAGCAGCCGAAGCACATGAACCCGTCCCCGACCGCGCACGCAATCCGCTCGGCGTTGCACGCGGACAAGTCGCGAACACCTATATTGTGGCCGAGGCAGAAGACGGCCTGGTCATCGTCGATCAGCACGCGGCACATGAACGGCTAGTGCTTGAACGCATGCGCAAGGCGATGGCCGCAGCGGGTGGCAATGTGCCGGCACAGGCGTTGTTGTTGCCTATCGTGGTGGAATTGGAAGAACCCGCCTGCGACCGACTTGAGGCACGGGTGGAGGATCTTTCTGCCTTCGGGCTGGACATCGAACGCTTTGGCCCCGGCGCAATACTTGTGCGCGCCACACCAGCGGTGCTGGGCGATGGCGACGCCAAAGGGTTGTTGGAGGATCTCGCCGACGATCTCGTCGCCTATGACGACGCTTTGTCGTTAAAAGAACGCATCGACCATGTCGCCGCCACCATGGCCTGCCACGGCTCTGTCCGCGCAGGTCGCGTGCTGTCGGTGACCGAAATGAACGCGCTCTTGCGCGAAATGGAAGTCACGCCGCATAGCGGGCAGTGCAACCATGGCAGGCCGACTTGGGTGAAGCTGGCGCTTGGGGATGTGGAGCGGTTGTTTGGGCGGAAGTAATTGACTTAGGTTTTTAGTTTTAACGCAGGGCTGCTATCATCGGCTGAGCGTCTGCTAAAGACAACGTTTCGAACATTAGCCACACAATTTCTGACTACCGAAACCTCCCTTTCGCTTTTCAACGGGGGGACCTTGCGGAGCAACAATTTGATCCAAAGCATCGTAGATATGAAAGGCTTGTTTTATAAACTCTACATATGTAGATTAATGATATGGTAAGACGAATCAACTCCTCGCAACAGACCAGGGCGGTCTTGTTAGTATTGTTCGAACGGCCACAAAGCTGGCGTTACGGATATGATCTGATCAAGGAAACAGGACTCAGGTCCGGCACACTTTATCCGCTGCTTATGCGTTTACACGATCAAGCATTGTTGGACGCAGAGTGGCATCCGTCGGCACAAGCCGGGCGCCCCCCACGGCATGCGTACCGTTTGACGCAAAATGGAATCGCATTAGCCGAGGAAGTACTGTCCTCTACCACTTCTACGTTGGCCGGTGCGGCAGGAGCTTTAGCGTAATGAATACCGTAAACCAGATTGCACAGGCTGCTCTTCGACTAGCCGTGCTCATATCGCCTACCGAGCGACGGGAATGGTCCCTAGCGATGCAGGCAGAGATACTCAATATTTCATCGGACAAAGCGCTGCCATTTGCACTAGGCTGCCTCTGGGCGATGGTGCATGCCCGCGCAACCGATGGTAACACTTTATTGATCGCCGCCCGATGGACGCTGGTCCTTGGTGCTTTGGCATGGAGCACTCTCCATGTCAGACTGGCCGGACAGCTCTCAGCCTCAAGTGCGAGCATTCCATCAATACTCGCCTATGTTGCGGCAGTTGCAATTGCTCTGGGTGCATATTTCACGGCAGTGAAAGGACTTCGTGCGACTTTCATTCTCGCTGCGCCCGTTGCCTTGTTGTCGGGGTTAGCCGCTATTGGTGTCGATTATTTACTTCCTCAATCGCCATACTCTCACTTCTACAAAGCAATAGCCATTGAATATGTGGTCATTCTTTTGGTGGGGATGCTGATTGCGATTGGGGTTCCGCACTGGGTTGTGCAGAGGGAAAGGGCGATAGTATGACACAAGCTAGGGCTATTTTTTTATTGGCAATCGTCGCTGGACTGCTTGGACTGGCGCATCTCGCATTGACCGCGTTGATCTACCCCAAGTGGACTACAGACGCTTTGTGGTTCGTTGGCACCGGTTTCGCTATTGTCATCGGTGCAATGGCGAACATAGCGGCGATCAATGCAGCCGATCAAACTAGTCGATCAATCCTAGCGGTGATAAATGCGATTATGACAGGATTTTTTGCGGCGGCATGGTCGGTGCTTCCGGGACCGCAGGTCATCGTAGGCGGTATATTGTTTGCAGGGCTTGCCTTGTGTACATTTAGGTCTGCAATCCCATCGGTGTCCCGCGGCGAAAAGCAATGAATGCCGTTTGAGCCATGACCCAACCAACAGAAGACTGACCGCTCACCACCCGAAGTCGGAGATGATCGCCCGAAACTATTACGACACCTCAACCAAAGTTTGTCTTGCGACTTCGGTTAAGTTGGGGGGGTACCCCCTGAACCGTCGTGCATTAACCCGAAAGGAGTTCGGGATGACGATGGACCAGCGCACCCACCTCAAACATTAAATCGAAACAGCATGATATCGCCGTCTTTGACGAGATACTCTTTGCCTTCTGAACGCCATTTGCCGGCTTCTTTCGCGCCGGCTTCGCCATTATATTGGACATAGTCATCATAGGCCATGGTTTCTGCGCGGATGAAGCCTTTTTCGAAATCGCTGTGGATTGCGCCTGCGGCATTCGGCGCGGTTGCGCCTTTTGTCACGGTCCAAGCCCGCGCCTCTTTGGGGCCGACGGTGAAGAAGGTGATGAGGTCAAGCAGTTCATAGCCAGCGCGAATGACGCGGGCGAGGCCGGTTTCGGTGAGGCCCAAATCTTCCAAGAAAACGTCGCGGTCTTCGGTTGGCATCGTTGAAATTTCCGCCTCAATCGCGGCGGAGACAACCACGGCCTCTGCGCCTTCGGCCTTTGCCTTTTCAAAAACGCGTGCGGACAAGGCATTGCCATTGGCGGCGCTCGCCTCTTCAACATTGCAGACATACAGAACGGGCTTTGCGGTCAAAAGCTGCGCCATTTGGAAATGGCGTTCTTCTTCGGCATCGTCGCGCTTGGTCAGGCGCGCTGGCTTGCCGTCGCGTAACAGGTCGAGCGCACGCCCCAAAACAAGCGCGCTGATTTTCGCTTCCTTGTCGCCCTGCGTGCCTTTTTTGATGAGGTTGGGGACGCGTTTTTCAAGGCTTTCTAGGTCGGACAGCATCAGTTCGGTTTCCACAGTCTCCGCATCGGAAATCGGGTCGATCTTGTTATCGACATGTTGAATGTCGTCATCTTCGAAACAACGCAAGACGTGAACAATGGCATCCACTTCGCGGATGTTACCAAGGAATTGGTTACCAAGGCCTTCACCCTTGGACGCTCCGCGCACGAGGCCAGCAATGTCGACAAAGCCCAATTGCGTTTCAATAATTTTTTGACTGCCGCCAATTTGGGCGATGGTTTGCAAGCGTCGGTCTGGCACGGCGACATTGCCGATATTGGGTTCAATCGTGCAGAAGGGATAATTTGCCGCCTGCGCCGCCGCCGTTTCGGTCAACGCATTGAACAGGGTGGACTTGCCTACATTGGGAAGGCCCACAATACCGCATTTGAAACCCATAATGTCCTCGTCAAATATAATATGATGCGGCCCTAGGCGACGTTCGGCAGCAAGTCCATCCAATGCGATGGCACAAGCATCGTTAAACGGCTTCAGTCCTGTTGTAGCCGCATGGCGACGTCGTTCATGAAGCGGACGTCATCGCACTTTGCTAACCAAGCGGCTTCGGCCGATACAGCGCCCAACAAGTCGGCGAGATCGTCAATCTCGCTTTTGTGGAAATTACCGAGAACATAGCCCGTCACGCGGTCTTTGTTCCCCGGATGGCCAATGCCCAAACGGACACGGCGGAATTCTGCGCCGATGTGATCGGTGATCGAACGGATGCCATTATGACCAGCCGCACCGCCGCCCGTTTTAACCTTTACTTTGAACGGTGCGAGGTCGAGTTCGTCATAAAAGACAGTAACGTCCTTGGGTTCTAGCTTGTAGAAATCCATGGCAGCGCGCACGCTGCGGCCGCTCTCGTTCATGAACGTTGCAGGTTTTAAAAGGATGATTTTTTCGGAACCAATGCGCAGCTCCTGTACCCAGCCTTGAAATTTTCTGGCGGGCAGGGGTAGCTCGTGAATTTCGGCCAACGCATCAATCGCCATGAAACCGATATTGTGCCGGTGCATCGCATAGGTGGCGCCTGGATTACCGAGACCTACCCATAATTGCATCGTGCGCGTCCCTTGGGGGAATATCCGGGGTGGGCAAAACCCAACCCCGGAGTTTTACTTAAGTTTAGCCTTCGGCTTACGCGCCTTTAACGGTGCGTAGGAAGTCAACATGTATGGGACGATCGCTGACAGGATGAAATGCAACATCCTTTGGAATCGTGATCTGTTTTTTACCACCAAGGTCGATCTCAACAACGCTGTCGGAAAAATGGCCAGTCATCAATAATTTGACGAGCGCCTTTTCCTCAACGTGGATAAGTTCGGGTTCTTGTTTGTTGCCGTAAATGACGGCGGGCACTCGGTTTTGACGACGCAATTCGCGGGAGGCTCCCTTGCCTGCCCGATCGCGCGTCTCTGCCGACAATGTCAGCTGATCGCTCATGTTAATTCTCCAAAAAAGTTACCTTGCCGCCACGCCTCCAGGGATGACCATGCGCGGCAAGCGGCGGCCTATATGCGGGTTGCCCGCGAAAAGCAAGCTTAGGTGAGCGCTTTGTAAAGGCTGAACAGGCTGGTCGCGATCAATACGATGCTGACCGCGAAGAGCAATACGCGTGGCTGAATACGTTTGGCGATCAAGGCGCCGAAGGGGGCAGCCAGCAATCCACCAACCAACAGGCCGCCGGTCACCACAGTGAAGGCTTCCAATCCGATCGTCAGAATGAAGGTTAGCGACACAGCAATGGTCAGGAAAAACTCGGCTGTGTTTACCGTGCCGATTGTTTTGCGTGGGTCCGCGCCTTGGATCAGCAGGTTTGACGTGACCACGGGACCCCAGCCACCACCGCCAGAGGCGTCGAGAAAGCCACCGATCAGGCCGAGTGGCATGGTGACCTTCGGATCGCGTGGCTTATGTTCATGCGAAAAACCCCATGCTTTATAGAGAAGGTAGAAGCCGATAAGCGTCAAATATCCCATAACGAACGGCCGTGCCGCCTCGGTATGGACGTTGGCCAGCAAATAGGCGCCCGTGCAGCCGCCAATGACGCCGGGAATTGCGATGCGCGCGAACAATTTCCAATCGATATTTTTGTGCAGAACATGGCTAATGCCCGATGCGCCGGTCGTAAACATTTCGACAACATGGACACCGGCGGATGCGCGGGCAGGGGCAACGCCCATGACACTGACCAATAAAGTGCTGCAAATCACGCCAAAGGCCATTCCAAGTGCGCCATCAACCAACTGCGCCGCAAAGCCGACAGCGATATAAGGCGCGACCGACACCCAGTCGACATTGGTAATATATTCAATCATCCAAATCTCGCACGGAATGGTCCTGAGCTCGCAAAAGCATAATGTGTCTTATACGATTAGTCATAGAGTTGCACATTTGTATTTTATTGGCAGCCCTAAAGCAGTGGTTTTATCGCGGCGGAGGTAAGTTGGGCAAAAAAGCCTATTCCGCCGCCTGCAAGTAAATGTCGGCATCGACGATATCGGTCAGGTTGATGCTGTCGAGGAGATTGGCGGTCTTGTCGCGCACCTGAAGCATTAACGCGCGGGTGCGGCAATTTTCTTCCTCGACGCAATTTTTGCAGGTTTCGTGAGCATAGCGGCTGGCGCAGGGAACCAATGCCAGTGAGCCGCGCATGATGCGAATGAGGTCGCCATAGCTGATATCAATCGGCGAGACCCCTAACCAATAGCCGCCGTCTTTGCCGCGCTGCGACGCCACCAAGCCCGAACGGGATAGTTCGGACAATATAACCGTCAGAAATTTAGGCGGAATTTTCTGTGCCTCGGCAATATCGGCGAGCTGCACAGGGCCTTTGCCATAATGGTCGGCAAGATGCTGCATGGCGCGGATGGCGTAGCGGGTTTTCTGAGACAGCATGGACTTCCTTTGCGCCTGATGCGGTCAATTTTCAACCCACCAAGTAGACAAAGTGCTGAGCAAGACAGAATCTCAAGCAGTTTCTTTGTGCTTTGGGTGTAAATGCAGTTGCATTGCGCGATTGGCCGGAATAGCGAGGGACCATAAAAGGCTCGGGGGCGAGCCAGAATGAGAAGGGGAAATTTTATGAAAACTTCAAAAACGGCGATATTGTTGTTGGCCAGCTGCCTGACTGCGCCTGCTTTTGCGCAAGATGCAACGCCACCTACCTCTGCTGAAACGGCCGAAGATGCGGGCGCTGCCATTATCGTGACCGGATCGCGTATCAAGCAAGACCCGACGAAAAGCGCCGCGCCATTACAACTGATTACGCCCGCAGATTTGTCGCGTGAGGGCATCAATGGCCCAGAGCAGTTGATTTCATTCCTGTCCACCAACGGCAATGGTGCGGACAATTTGGCGTCGAATAGTGACGTAACAACAGGCGCGCAGCGCGGCACCAACGGCTTGTCGGCCGCTAATCTGCGTGGACAGGGTGCAGCCGCGACTCTCGTCTTACTCAATGGTCGACGGGTTGCGGCCCATGGCCTGACCGGTGGTGCTGTTGACGTAAACCAGGTTCCGTTTGCAGCAATTGAGCGTGTTGAAGTTCTAAAAGACGGGGCGTCCGCCATTTACGGCACCGATGCGATTGGCGGCGTTATCAACTTTATCACGAAATCGGATTTTCAAGGTGTAGTGATCAACGGCTTCACCGATATTACCCAACGTAATGACAGCGCGATTTATCGTCTGTCGGGGACCGCTGGCTATGGTGACCTTGCAGAGCAAGGTTTCAACATCATGGGCGCAGTCAGCAAAAGCTGGAACTCGGCGCTGCTTGGCCAAGATCGCGATTTTGTGAACGGCAATCAACCCGACCGCGGACTTTCAGTCGATACCCGTGGTACGCCCATTGCAACCGCGTTCCCAGCCAACACAAATAGCTTGTTTGCACCCAACGGGTCATTGCTCGGCGGAACAACGAATAGCGCAGCAAACTTTTATCTGCCCGGATTGCTTATCCCCGGAACCACGACGCGTGCCGATGGCGGCATCAACCCGTTGGATTTACCCGGCGGCGCGGGCTGTGATTCTGTCGATGGCGGCATGGCCTATGACGAAGTGCTCTGGTCCGTACCAGGCGCAAAATATGCCTGTTCATGGGACACTGGCCGCGCCGCTGTGCTGCAGCAGCCTCTGCAAACATTGACCTTTTATGGAAAAGCGACGCTCGCATTGGGCGACCATCGCGTGGCAGCAGAAATAACGGGTTCGGATGCAGATTCGAAGAAGCGGTTTTCACACAACCAATATTCCATCAACGCAACCACAATGCCGCTTTATTATCCGTTGAACGCAACAACCGCGGCTACCTATAACAGCGTGTATGACGCGATTGCTGGCACATTTCCTTCTGTAGGCGCGGTGGGTGACCGGACTGTTGATACCGTTGGCAATTATGGCAAACCCATTGCCTATCGCTGGCGTAATATTCCCGGTGGCAATCGTGAATATGTTACCAACACCAAAACGATCCGCGGCGCGTTAACCGCAGAAGGCCCGCTTGGTGGAACATGGGATTACCGCGCAGGCGCGTCTTACGCCAAGAGCGAAGCATCGTCGGTGCTTGGTACAGGCTACCATTATGCAGGGATCTTCCGTTCCGCAGCCAACGCAACGGCGTCGGGCGTGGCAGGAGCGGTAAGCGGCGGCATTGATCCGCGAGCCCCTACGGCACCAGGTGCAACGCGTCCGGGCATTGTGGGTCTGTTGAACAGCGGTATTCTTAACCCATTCTCGGTGACCCAAACAGATGCGGCGCTTGCTGGCCTTGAAGCTATTTCAGCAGAAGGTACGACATTATATGGCGGCCAATATGAGGTGAAGCAATTTGACGCCTCGGTTTCCGGTACCTTGTTCGATTTGCCTGCGGGCGCGGTGCAAGTCGCGCTTGGCGCGGACTATCGTCGGGAAACCTACAGCTTCAACGGTTCGGCGGCGGCCGTCACAGGGCAGCCTGAAATTTTTAACGTTGCGTTCGACAATGTGAATGCGCTGACACCGAAAAACCGCAATGTTAAGGCGGTCTATGCCGAAATGTCGGTGCCTGTGTTGGAAATACTCGAACTGACCGGTGCTGTTCGTCTTGACGATTATACAGGCTTTGGGTCTACGATTAATCCTAAGTTTACGGCAAGATTTTCGCCGACTGACTGGGTCATGCTCCGCGCGTCCTATAATACAGGGTTCCGCGTCCCGAGCTTCAACCAGATCTTTAACGGCGTGACTGAATCGCCCAATCCTGGAAACAACCTGACAGATCCAAGCACATGCCCAGCAGGCGGTGTAGTGAACGTCACCGCAGGTTGCGGTGCGATCACGCCCACGTCATTGAGCGGTGGTAACTTGAATCTGGGGCCTGAAACGTCTGAGCAATATTCGGCCGGTATTGTGTTCACGCCCGCGCCGCAGTTTAGTGCGTCTGTCGATTTTTGGTCCATCGCCGTCGACAACACCATCGGTGCGCTGACCATTGCCCAATTATTGGCGAATCAATCCTCCTTCCCAGACCGTGTGATCCGGACAAGCAACGTGATTACGCAGTTGGATTTGCGGGCGGACAATATCGGTTCGCGGCGCACGCAAGGGATTGAAGTCTCGCTGCGTGGCGGTATCGACGCCTTAGGTGGCGTAGTCACTGCCGGGCTTGATGGTACATATCTGGTCAAAAAGCGGGAAAAATTCTTGCCGACTGCGCCCTATGGTTCGAGCCTGATCGGTGTGTTTACTTATGCGGGCGATCTTGGCCTGAAATGGAAGCACAGCGCGTTTATCAACTATGCAGTTGACGATGTGATGCTCAGCTTCTCGCAGATTTATCGCAACGGCTACAAGAATAACGCGCTTCCTGCGTCCGCAAGCCGGCCTGATTATAATGATCAGGTAAAGGCCTATGTTACTTACAACATGTCGGCCGCTATGGACATGAACGACAAACTGCGCCTGACCGTAGGTGTGCGTAACGTGTTCGACACCGATCCGCCATTTGCGATCACTTATGACAGCAATACCGGTTCTGGCTCAAGCTGGGAGCCACGTGTGGCTGATCCACGTGGACGGTCGTTCACGCTGTCGGTGGAAGCGAAGTTCTAAGCTAAAGGATTGCCGAGTATGGATATGAATGCAACTCGGCGTCAGATTATGGCGGGGCTGGCGGCGATGCTGTCGGCCCCACCGCTTTTTGCAGCAACCGGCCCTGAGGGTAAGGGCGCACGGAAACCTGCACGACTGCGTGTCGGGGATACTGTGGGCTTGATTGAGCCAGCCTCCGCCAGCGACGAGCCCTTTCAAATCCAATTGGTCGAAGAAGCGATTGTCGCCATGGGCCTAAAACCCAAACGCGCCGCGCATTTGCTCGACCGCTACGGCTATCTGGCTGGTCAAGATAAAGACCGTGCATCCGACATCAACGCCATGTTCGCGGATAAGGATGTGAAGGCTATTTTTGCCGTACGTGGCGGCTGGGGCAGCGCGCGACTTTTACCGTTTCTTGACTGGAACATCATTCGCGCAAATCCGAAATTACTGACGGGTTTTAGTGATATAACCGCTTTGCATATGGCGATTGCTGCCAAGGGCGGTTTCGTGACCTTGCACGGCCCGAATGCGGGCAGCGCATGGGGCAAGGCATCATGGGACATTTATCGCGAGATTGCCTTTGATGCAGGGACGCCAGTGTTTACCAACCCCGTTGGCGACGAAGACCGCATGGCACAGCGCCGCTGGCGTACGCGGGTGTTGGGCTCGGGCAAGGGTAAGGCGCAAGGCAAGTTGCTGGGTGGAAACTTGACGGTACTGACTGCGCTGGTCGGCACACCCTATCTGCCCAGTTTCGACGGCGCGATCCTGTTCCTCGAAGATGTTGACGAAGCCGAATATCGCATCGACCGTATGCTCACGCAATTGGGGCAAGCGGGCGTATTCAAGAACCTGAAAGGCGTTGTCTTTGGCCAGTGCACTGACTGTGTCAACAAAGGCACGAGCTATGGCGCATTTACGTTGAATGACGTGTTGACGCAGCATCTGGGCGGTTTGGGCATCCCTGCCTATCAAGGTGCCTTTTTCGGGCATATTACCGACCAGTTTACCCTGCCTGTCGGCGGAATGGCCGAAATCGATGCAGACGCAGGCACGCTACGCTTGCTGGAGCCTGTCGTCGTTTAGGCTGTGAATTGCGTCATCGCCAACGCAAAGGTGTTGTTGGCCATGTGCAAGATGATGTTGGTGCGCAGCGACCCGGTGCGGTGATATAGATAGCCAAAGGCAATGCTCAGCGACATGAGGCCGGGGATCGCATAAGGTTGCACATGCACCAATGCGAACAGGAAAGACGATAACGTTATCGCGCCCCAAACAGGCACATATTTCGTCAGTGCATTTTGTAACAAACCGCGAAACAGCAATTCTTCTACCACTGGCGCGGCGATGGCGATGGCGAGGAACATGGCGGCCATATTCAGCGGCGTCCGGGCTATAGCAGCCAGGATTTTTGCCATATCCGCTTGCATGTCTACGCCCGGAATGACGTAAGTCGCATAGACAAAATTAAATGCCATGGCAGCGGCAATCCATAAGATGGCAAGTCCGCTTGCCTTGTGCAGCGGGATCCTGCCAAAATTATGAAGGCCCAATGCCTCCGCCCGCCGGTCTTTACGCAGATATAGTGTCATCAGGGACAATTGAAGCCCAGCAGATATAAGCAGCCCCAAGATAATCGAAATCGGCTCTGGCGTGGTTGATGTAACTTGCGTCGCGGCGATGATAACCGCCGTGCACAGCCCTTGCAGGACGAAATATAAGAAAATGAAGCCGATGGTCGGCAGCAGCGCAGGAAAAGGCCTTCGTGCCATTGCGGTCATCGCAGGATCGCTCATTTGTATTTTTCCCATATCGACCCTGCACAAAAGTGAAGGCCAGGCATTAGCTGCCCGACCTTCGCCTGCTTTACACATCAAAGCTTAATAGGCCACCCGTGTTGCAGTCAGGCCATAAGCGGGCAACAAGGCCTGAACGCTTGTCGAGCCAGCGAGATGGCCCGCGCCCACCGCCATGAACGTCACGCCTGGTTTTTTCATTTGCGCGGAAATCCACTGCGCCCAATTGGCATTCCTTTTGGTTAGCAGGGCATCGTACAATGTCCGGCTGGTCAGCCCTTCGTTCATAAGCTGCCCCAGGCCCTCGGTTTCGGCCGATGCCCACATGGCGACCATTTTGTCTGTGGTGCTGCCGACATCATCAATCATCTTTGCGGTTTCTACTAAAAATGCGATTTGCTCGGCCTCTGGCAAGCTATCGAACACGCCAAGCTGAAATGCCATGGTTTCAAGTCCACCGATTGGCTTATTGCTGACCTTCGCAGCGGCTGTCAGCTGCCTTTCAACCCCGCTATTGGGGTCAAAGCCGCTTTTCTGCGCCGCGAGTAGGGAAATGGTGATAGCTGCCGCCCATGGCTCGAATGGGTCGAAAGCGGCCGAAGGAATACCAAGCTTGCCCATCGCCGCATCATAGACCGCACGGTCCGCGTCATTCATTTTAGAACGCAAGCTTTTGCCCTGCTGGTCCATGGCAAGCTTGCCAAACAACGCTTGCGCCTCTGCTGCCGGCGGCTCGACCAGTTCTAGCACCAATTGGTCGGCGCCATCGAAAGCGGTCTTTACGCCATCATCAAACCAGCCAAGGCCCGGCTTTAAGATATGGATGCTCCCGAACAGGTAAATTGTCGTGTCTGCATCTTTCACCACCCACAAAGCGGGATCGACATCCTTGACGGCAGGCGGGGCTTTAACGGGGTCAAGCGCTTCCACCGATGCCGGTGCTTCAGTAGGTTTATTTTGTGCGGCTACGGGCGCTGCCCATGCCAAGGCGCAAGTCGCGGTTGCGGCCAATAAGGGCTTCAAATGAATACGCATCTATGTTTTCCTTTTACGTAAGATAGGGAGTTGTTTCGACGCACTTAGGCCGGTCGTTATAGGTATTTTTTCCAGAACCAGACAATCAGGGCGACAAATATTGTTATAAAATACAATGCTATGCCGTTTACCTCTGGCAACATGCCGCCACGCCACAGAAACCACCAGACGGGCGCAATGAACCAAAAGGCATACATCGCGATGAGCGCGCCAAAGCGATAGGCGGCCTCTTCTTGTTCATCGACGACATTTTTATGCCAATAGAAAGTAACAGCCGGCATGATGAGCCCGACAGAGGCCGACATGATGATCGCGAGCATGGGCGACATCGCGCCCGTGGCAAACAGATCGGTTTCGTTCGCGTCAAAGCTGCCGGTCAGATCAAGGGCGATGCCGGTGACACCGCCAAATAAGAAACTGCCAATTAAGAAGCGATTGTAGGTTTTTTCACGGCGTGACGCTTTTTCGCCAATCGACTTCATGCGCTGGAACAACTTCCAGATGATAAACGCAAGCAATAAGGTCACACTGATGAGCGTTGCCAAAATGGTATAGTCTGCCATTTTTAGCGCGCTACCGCCTGCCTCCATATGTGCAGACAAGAAGCCTGTAATGACACCTGAAAGCAGGACTATGCCAAAGCCGCACAATATCATCCACAATATGCGCAGGCCATTGCCGCCAACATCTTCATCCGCGTCAAACATCGTTCCCTCCTTCAAATTCGTCATCAAAAATCTGTTCGATGGGCAAGTCGAACAGCCGTGCAATCTTGAACGCCAACGGTAGTGACGGGTCATATTTCCCCGTTTCAATTGCGTTCACCGCCTGGCGCGAGACATCGAGATGTTCGCCCAAATCCGCCTGGCTCCAGTTGCGCATAGCGCGCAGCACTTTGAGTTGATTTTTCATGTCAGGTTTTGGTGTCTTTGTGTCATGGAAACCTTACTATATTGATTCGCAATTGATGTCAACTAAACCTTACATAATGCTATGCAGAACTGACAAAAACCGGCGCGCTTATTCATATCCTTGATTTAGCCGCCTATCTCCGCCAATGGCTGGCCATGTCTGACGTTGTTCCACTTAGTTTTCAGGATCTGATCCTCACGCTTCATGATTATTGGGGCAAGCAGGGCTGTGCCATTTTGCAGCCCTATGATATGGAAATGGGCGCCGGCACGTTCCATACGGCGACGACGCTGCGCGCGCTGGGGCCGGACCCGTGGAACGCCGCCTTTGTGCAGCCATCGCGCCGACCGACAGATGGCCGCTATGGCGAAAACCCCAACCGGCTGGGCGCTTATTATCAATATCAGGTTATCTTGAAACCAAGCCCGCCAGATTTGCAGGACTTATATCTTGGCTCGTTGAGAGCCATTGGCATCGATCCGCTGTTACACGACATCCGTTTCGTCGAAGACGATTGGGAAAGCCCGACCCTTGGCGCATGGGGCCTCGGCTGGGAAGTGTGGTGTGACGGCATGGAAGTGACGCAGTTCACTTATTTTCAACAAATGGGCGGCTTTGACTGCAAGCCCGTTTCTGGCGAGCTGACTTATGGTCTGGAACGTCTGGCGATGTATATCCAGAACAAGGACAGCATTTTCGACCTCGTTTACAATAACGCAACGGCGGATCGTCCGGCGGTGACATATGGCGACATATTCCGCGAGAACGAACGGCAAATGAGCACCTATCATTTTGAAGTTGCCGACACCGACATGTTGTTTGACGCCTTCAAAAAAGCGACGGCCGAATGCGAAAGCTGCCTGCAACATGCTTTGCCCATTCCTGCTTATGAGCAGGCGATTAAGGCGAGCCATATCTTCAACATATTGCAAGCGCGCGGCGTCATATCGGTGCAGGAACGCGCGAGCTATATGGGCCGCGTCCGCGATCTTGCCAAAGGCAGTTGCCAGGCATGGATGGAAAAGAATGGGTGGGCAGTATGACCGACTTCCTGCTTGAATTGCGCTCCGAAGAAATCCCTGCGCGGATGCAGGTCAAGGCTAAGGAAGACTTGGCACGCCTGTTTAATGATGCGTTGTTAAAGGCTGGCCTTGCTGCGGCGTCGGTGGAAACCTTTGCCACGCCGCGCCGCCTTGCGTTGATTGCGAAGGGACTGCCGCTGGCGACCGAAGCTGTGTCCGAAGAAACCAAAGGACCAAAGGTCGGCGCACCGCCGCAGGCGATGGAAGGTTTCTTGCGCAAAAGCGGCCTTTCGCAAGACCAATTGGTCGAACGTGACGGCGTCTATTATGCAATCGTTGACAAGGCAGGGCGTCAGACGGCGGATGTTTTGACAGAGGCGATCCCTGCAATCACTCGCGCCTTCCCATGGCCGAAATCGCAACGTTGGGGCGCAGCATCGGTCTCAACCGAGAGCCTGCGTTGGGTGCGCCCATTGCAGGGTATCGTGGCTTTGCTTGGCGACGCAGTCGTGCACTGCGAAATTGACGGCATCGTCAGCGGTGCCGAGACGATGGGCCATCGTTTCCACCATAGCGGCCCGGTCATCATCACTAATGCCGGCGATTATCTTGAGAAGCTGCGCGCAGCCCATGTCCTCGTGCATTTTTCCGAACGCTGCCGCATCATCCGGGACGGCGCAAAGGCGGCGGCGGAGGCTGCTGGTCTGAATTTGGTAGAAGATGAAGGCCTGGTCATCGAAAATGCGGGCCTGACCGAATGGCCGGTGCCGATGATTGGCCGCTTCGATCCTGCGTTTTTGGATGTGCCGCAAGAAGTCATTCAGTTGACCGCGCGCGTGAACCAGAAGTATTTTGTTTGCCATGACAAAACGGGCAAGCTGGCCAACGCCTTTGTTTGCACCGTGAATATCGATGCGCATGATGGCGGTGCAGCGATTGTTGCGGGCAATGAAAAGGTTTTGGCCGCGCGTCTGTCTGATGCGAAATTTTTCTGGGAACAGGACCTAAAGGTCGCGCTGGATAGCCAAGCACAGAAATTGGCGCAAATTACGTTTCATGAGAAACTGGGCAGCGTTGCCGATAAGGTTGAGCGCGTGGCAATGCTTGCGCGTTGGTTGGTAACCGAAGGCATCGTTACGGGCGCGACTGCAGACGCCGCCGAACGCGCGGCGCGTTTGTGCAAGGCGGATCTTGTCACCGGCATGGTGGGTGAATTCCCTGAATTGCAGGGTATCATGGGCGGCTATTACGCCCGCGCGCAAGGCGAGAGCGACGCCGTCGCCGACGCCATCCGCGACCATTATAAACCCGTCGGGCAGGGCGACGATGTGCCCACTGCACCGGTCACGGTGGCGGTCAGCTTGGCGGATAAATTGGATACGCTGGTAGGGTTCTTTTTGGCTGACGAGTTACCAACTGGTTCTAAAGACCCTTTCGCGCTTCGGCGCGCTATCCTCGCTGTGCAAGCATTGACGGAAACTTCAAGCCTGCGTTTCCGCGTGTCGGAGCTTATTGAACAGGTTCTGGAAATTTTTCTACATCAAGCAGATTCGGCAATCGATTATGACAATGAAAGTTTCATCGGCGAGCCTTGGAAGACACTTTTCATTGTTGCGGATGAAAACGGCAAATTTGAAAATCCAGTCGCAATAGCAGGCGCACCAGTGATGCTGTATTGGCGCAAGCATTCTGCTGAGAGCGCGCAGGTCGACGGGCTTCCAAAACTGATAAGTTTTTGGGCCGACCGCCTCAAAGTCCAACAACGTGAAGCGGGTGTGCGGCACGACCTCATCGATGCGGTGTTTAGCCTTGGTGGTGAGGATGATCTTGTCCGGCTGCTGGCGCGGGTGAAGGCATTGCAGGCTTATGTAACAACTGCTGAGGGTGCGAACCTGCTGGCGGCGTATAAGCGCGCGGCCAACATATTGAAGGCGGTAGATGGCGTGGATGCCGCTGCCCCTGCGCCTGCTGATTTGGTGCGCGAAGAGTTGGCCCTGCGCACCGCGCTGGAGGCCGCCGAGCCTAAGGCGGCGGCTGCTGTGTCGGTCGAAGATTTCGAAGGTGCTATGGCCGCGTTGGCGACTTTACGTGCACCCATTGATGCCTTTTTTGAATCCGTGATGGTCAACGATCCAGACCAAAGTAAGCGTGCGTTTCGTTTGGGCTTGCTCGCGCGGTTCCGCGATGCAGTCACGCAAGTTGCCGATTTTTCGAAGATTGAGGGGTAGCTCCCAGCCCGCAAGCGGGAGGGGGTATAGGAGCAAAAGATGACCCAATATGTATATCGGTTTGGTGGCGGCGTTTCGGATGGCGACGAAACCGTTCGCGGCAATAAGAATATATTGGGCGGCAAGGGCGCGAATTTGGATGGCATGGCGTCGATTGGCCTGCCTGTCCCGCCCGGCTTCACGATCACGACCGAA
>Ga0164293_10000742_pt1 | contig 26783 bp, 18 predicted proteins | sample GEODES118metaG_FD_111487 | JGI IMG/M metagenome (GOLD analysis project Ga0164293, IMG submission 111487) | Eutrophic lake water microbial communities from Lake Mendota, Wisconsin, USA - GEODES118 metaG | ecosystem: Environmental > Aquatic > Freshwater > Lake | place: USA: Lake Mendota...
GAATCGCGTCCGCGACGCCGACCGCCGTTTCCAGGTCGGATCCGGCGCTTGTTCCCCCGTTGTACCCCAACTCCGGCGCTCACCCAGACGCCTCCTGCTCCATGTTCCTCCGCACGATCGCCGCGCTCATGTTGTCCACGGTTTCGCTGTCCGCCGCTCCCTCGGCCGTTGCGCGGGTGCTCCCGGAAGGGGCCCGGCCGGCGGATGCGCGGCTCGCCGCACCGAAGGACCTCGACGGCTACTTTCCCTTCACGCCGCCGGCGACGCCCGCCGCATGGGAAACGCGGGCTGAGACCATCCGCCGCCGCATTCTCCTTTCCCAAGGTCTCTGGCCGATGCCCACCCGCACCCCGCTCAATGCCGTGATTCACGGTCGCATCGAGCGCGAGGACTACACCATCGAGAAGGTCTACTTCGAGAGCGCGCCGGGCTTCTTCGTCACCGGCAACCTCTACCGTCCCCGGGCCCCGAAAGGCCGCGTGCCCGTCGTGCTATTTGCCCATGGTCACTGGAAGGACGCACGTCTCTCGTTCGAGACCGACGCGAAGCTGCGCGCGGAAATCGCCTCCGGCCAGGAGCGCTTCGAGCAGGGGGGCCGGAGCCGCTTTCAATCGCTGTGCGTGCAACTGGCCCGCATGGGCTGCGTGGTGTGGCAGTGGGACATGCTGAGCGACTCCGACTCGATCCAGTTCTCCGCCGACGTCATCCACCTGTTCAAGCGTCAGCGGCCGGAGATGAACGCACCCTCCGGCTGGGGCCTCTTTTCGCCGCAGGCCGAGGCGCGGCTGCAAAGCGTGATGGGCCTGCAGACGTGGAATGCGATCCGCTCGCTTGATTTCGTGCTTACGCTCCCGGAGGTCGATCCCGCCCGCGTCGCCGTCACCGGCGCCAGTGGCGGCGGGACCCAGACGATGCTGCTGTCCGCGATCGATCCGCGGGTCAGCCTCTCCTTCCCCGCGGTGATGGTGAGCACGGCCATGCAGGGCGGATGCACGTGCGAGAACGCATCCCTGCTGCGCATCGGCACGGGGAACGTCGAATTCGCCGCACTTTTCGCGCCGAAGCCGCAGGGAGTGACCACCGCGAACGACTGGACGATCGAGATGGCGAAGAAGGGATTCCCGGAACTCCGCCAGCTCTACGGCCTGCTCGGCGCGCCGGACGCGGTCATGCTCCACCGCGGCGAGCACTTCCCCCACAATTACAACGCCGTCTCGCGCTCCGCCTTCTACACCTGGCTGAACCGCCACTTCGGACTCGGCTTCCCCGAGCCGGTCATCGAACGCGACTACGAGCCGCTCACCCGCGAGCAACTGACCGTGTGGGGCGAGGGGCATCCCGCGCCGAAGCCGGCGGATCCGGACTTCGAGCGGAGCCTGCTGCGCTGGTTTGCGGACGACGCCGACGGCCAGCTCCGTCACCTTGTTTCGCGCGCGGAAGCTTTCCGTCGCGTCGCGGGCGGCGCGCTGGAGATCATGATCGGCCGGACCGCCGCGGAGGTCAGCGAGGTGCAATGGAAACCCATCGCGGAGGAGGCCCGCGAGGGCTACCGCGTGCAACGCGGCCTCGTACGCAACACGACGCACGCCGAAGAACTGCCCGTACTCTGGCTCCACCCACGCGGCGCCGCCGCCGGCCGACGCACGGTCGTGTGGCTTGGCGATTCCGGCAAGGCAGGGCTCTTCACCACCGGAGGCGCGCTGCAGCCGGCGGTGCGGCGACTGCTCGACTCCGGATCCTCCGTCATCAGTGCCGATCTCCTGTTTCAGGGTGAGTTTTTGGCCGACGGTCAGGCCTTCACCCAGACTCCCACCGTGGCAAATCCCCGGGAATTCGCGGGCTACACCTTCGGGTACAATCACTCGGTGTTCGCGCAGCGCACCCACGACATCCTGACGCTCGTCGCCGCCGCGCAGGCCGATGGACGGGTGGTCGATCTCGCCGGCTTCGGCTCCATCGCGCCCGTAGCTGCAGCGGCCCGCGCGCTCGCCGGTGCGCGGGTCTCGCGCGCCGCGCTCTCCACCGGAGGTTTCCGCTTCGCGGATCTGCGCGACGCCCGCGACCCGCGCTTCCTGCCCGGCGGCGCGAAGTACCTCGACCTCCCCGGATTCCTCGCCCTCGCCGCACCCCAACCCCTCTGGCTCGCCGGAGAAGGCATTGATCCCGCACTGGTCGCCGACGTGTACCGTATTTCGGAAAAACCGAGCCACCTACACGTGTTCCGTGGCGAGCCGGCCGACGAGATCACCGCAGCGGCCGAGTGGCTCGCCGCACCGTAGTTGTACCGTGACCGCCGGCGACGCGGGGCAACGCGTGCGAGTAGAGCTCTCGCCGCGACCCTACGGTGCCGGCTTCGCAGCGGCGCCTCCGGACGTGAAGCGACTCGGTGAAAAGAGACCGATGTCGAGGCGCGAACGGCCGTCAACGACGAGCTCGGCGAGGATTTCGCCGACGACGCTGCAGAACTTGAAACCGTGTCCGGAGAATCCGCACGCCACCGTCACCCGCGGGCTGGCCGGATGCGGCGCGATCACGAAGTGCTTGTCCGGGGTGTTCGTGTACAGGCAGGTCACGCCTTGGAGCAGCGGTCCGCGCAGCGCCGGGAGCAGAGGCTCAATCGCCTGCCGCATCAGCGCGATCTCGCGAGGGCGCAGCACGCGGTCGACCGAATCCGGATCGCAGGGCTCCACCTCGGGGGCCCGGTAGAAGGCGACCTTCACCCCGCCGTTCGGTCCGTCGATCGCCGGGAATCCATACGGTGATGCCCCGTCGGGCGTTTCCCAGATGAAGATGGGAAAATGGCCGAGCCGGAACGGATCGACGCCTCCCACGGGATCAAACCAGTAGAGCACCTGTCGCTCGACCTCGAGCGGTACCCCGAGGCCCGCCAGCACGGTCGGGGCCCAAGGTCCGGGGCATACCACCAGGCGCTCCGCCTCGTAGGTGCCGCGTGCGGTCCGGACGCGCACGCCCCACGGGGTTTCCTCCCACGCCAGCGCCGCCTCCTCGAAGTGCAGGTCCGCACCATGCGCGGCCGCCCGGTCGAGGTGAGCCTGCACGGACGCCTCCGTGCGGACGAACCCCGCCGCCCGCTCGAAGAGAGCGACCGTACCGGGAGGCGGCTGGAATGCCGGAAAACGGCGCCGGATGTCGGCCGCGGTGAGTTCCTCGTGCGGCAATCCATAGAGTCGCGCACTCCGCAGACTGCCCGTCACCACGGCGCTCGAGGGCTCGCCCATCATCAGCCCACCTACCTCGTGCAGCAGATCGACCCCCGTCTCGCGAGCAAGCTCGCGCCACAACTCATACGCTCGGAGCAGCAGCGGGACGTAGGCTGGGTCCTCGTAGTAGCTCTGCCGGATCACCCGCGTGCGCCCATGGCTCGCCCCGCGGTCATGGGGCGCGGTGTAACGCTCCAGCCCTAGAACGCGGAGACCGCGCCGGGCCAGATGGCAGGCCGCGGCGCTGCCCATTCCACCCAACCCAAGCACAATGACGTCAGCAGGCATGGCGTGCGGACATCAGTTGTCCGCACCCCAGATCTTAGCTCACCGCTGACCGCTGTCCATGCCGGACCGACCGACGCCTACATGCCGGTCATCGTGTAGTAGGGTTCGTAAAGCGGCTCGAGCTTTCGGTACTGCGGCTGGAGGAAAGTCACCAGATCGATGAGCTGCATCACCGTGAGCTGGTCATTGACCGACGGCATCGGCGAGACCGAGCTCTTCTGGGCCAGCTCGCGCGGCATCTTCGACGACAGCTCCAACGACGGGTGGATGATGGCGGTCAGGAGCTGACCGTAGCTCTTGACCCGCGCGACCTCGCCGCCGATCACCACGACCCGGTCGGCCGCGACGGTCGGCGCCGGCAAGGACGGCAGCCCATCCACGCGGTGGCAGGCGGTGCACTTCATCCCGACGAACACCTGTTCGCCCCGCTGGGCACTGCCTTCAGGAAGGACGAAACCCCGGACCGATTTCGGTCCCCGATCACAACCAGTCGCCAGTAGGGCGACGATTCCCAACGCCAATCCCATCAGCCAGCGTGTGTGCGCATTCATCGTGTTTATCCTTCAGGTTTTCGATCACCGGACGAGCCGCGTGTCGCTTTTCTTCGGATACAGCAGGCACGGACAAAGCCGACCAAGCAAACCGTAAGATCAGGGCACGCCACTTTGGGGTGTGGCTACACTGTAGCTAAAATCACCGGCTCCGCTGCGCAGCGATTGTCCATCGCTGCGCACTCTTCGCCCGACTTCACGGCTCCGCGCCCGCCCTCACCCCCCGCTCGCCCCAGGGCTACGCCACCCTCGAGGCGGGAGGAGTTACGCGGTAGCCGACCGACGCTCAGCGCGCCTGGTAGACCTCAAGCAGCACCTCGCCAGGAGATCCCGCCCCGAAAACTTCAACGGTGTAGGCTGCGCCGCCAGTGAGGCTGAGCCGGACTGCAGCGGACTTCGTATCGCCGTCCAGCGGGAACGCCCCGGCCGCCGCGAGATCCGCGGCCGAGACGGCCTGCATCCAGTCATCATTGTCCGCCGCCCGCACACCGTTGCGATACACCTCCAGCCGCGGATCCGCCGATGCGCTCGTAATGCCGAACGCGGCCAGCTTGGGGCCTACCGCGCGGATCAGCACGGGATGCGCACCTTGGCCGAGGATGACAAACCCAGCGATGAGTCGGTCTCCAGCCGCTCCCACTCGACCGCGGGTCGAGAAGTTGTTCAGGCCCGCACCCACGCCCACCCCGTACACCTCCAAAAGGACATCGCCCGCCGCGCGGGCCGCCAGATTCAGGGAATGCCCACCGGTCAGGGAACGCAGGATGACCGAATCCCGGCTACCCGCGGGCAGCGCGAACGCGCCCACCGAGGCCGTGGCCGCCTGCAGCTCCGGGCTCGCCACCCAGTCTTCATTGGACTCGAGCAGACGAGTCGGAGAATAGAGAAACAACAGCGGGTCGGCGAGCACCCCGGGAACGCCGAACTGGGTGAGGCCAGGCCCCACCGCGCGCATGAGGACCGAGCTCGCACCCTCCGTCGAGAAACCGACGATCATCGTCTGCCCCGCCGTGACCGTGGTACGCACCGAACCATTCACCAGCCTCGTCGTCGTGGGCTGAACTTCGAGGACCGCCAGCGATCCGCTGATCGTGGGCTCAACGCCCTCGTAGCCCACCAGCAAGAGCGGCTTGCCCGTCGGGCTGTCGTTCGCCGAGACAAAAACAATCGTTTCCGGTGAGACGTACTGCGTGCCGGCCACCACCTTCACGCCGTCGACGATGTTGTAGTAGCCCACGATCGAGACGCGGGACAGGTCGGTCACGTCGAACTGGAAGATTCCGTTCTGACGCTCCGCGCCGAGGAACACATAATGGCGACCGTCGATCTGGCCGTAGGCGAGCGCCTCGGGTTCCGGACCCTTATCGTCCGACCGCGTATCGATCGCGGTCGTGGTACCGTTGTTCATGTTGAACGTGAGCGGCGCGTTCGCCCGCACGAACTCCTCAATCATCGATCCGCTGTCAAAGACCCGGCGGCCTGTGTCGTCCCACAACGTGAAGCTGCGCGTGCCAATCATCGTCGGCACTTCGATCAGGCTATCGCTGTCCAGATTGCCATCGACCCGGGAAATGGTGAGGCGTCCGATCCCGGCGGAGTCGCTCAGGCTACCGGCGAACGCGAGATCCCCCGCGCCGTCGGCCACCGTATCCACCACGTTCGCCGCACCCGCCCGGGCCACGTCACCATCGTCGGGCCGGGCGTCTCCTTCGTTGGCCGTGGCAAGGAGCCGGCGGCCGCCCACCACGAAGGTCGCGAGCGTGTCCGGCATCGGGAGCCCGGGAACCACATCGTTGATATTGATCGCCGCGAGGCCGCCGTTCGTCGGATCGCGGTCCGAGCCGTCGATGCGCTGGGTGATCGTGCCCAACGGAAAGATCGCCGAGATCCGCGGCGCACCGCCGCCTTCCAGTTCCACGACCGCGATCGCGTTGTTTTCCTGGAGCGTCACGTAGGCCCGCTCGTTGGTCGCCACGGAGAACTCCGGCTCGACGTGGAGGTAACGATCCGCCGCCGAGAGTCCCGCGACGTTGAAGCGCAGGCCATCGAGCGTCACGCCCGGAGCCAAGCCATCACGGAAATCCACCGTCGCCGCGAGCGGCGCCCGCAGCTGAAGATCCGTCGAGGCATTGAAGCCGGTGAGGTTCACGATGCTGATTGAGCCGGGAGCCTGGGCGGCGCCGGCGACGTACTCACCTTCGTTCGCCACGATCAGACGGCGACCATCCGGCGTGAAGCGCACCGCGTCGGGATGGAATCCGACTTCCACCACGCGCAGGACCGCGCCGGTGTGCACATCAAAGAAGGCCACCTTCCCGAGCACGGTGGTGTTGTCCTTCGGAATGATGCTCGCGACGCCGAAGCCACGGCCAAGCGGGTCCGCCGCGACGCTGCTGACCGAGAGGGTGGCGCTCGCGCCGAAGATCGGATCGAAGTCCGCCACCACCTCCAGCGCGAGCACGCCGGAGGCCGCGAGCGAGTAGATGTCCACGCGATGGCTGACGCCGGCCGTCCGAGCCAGTGAGTTTGTCACCAGCACGCGGTCGCCGCCGGAGGCGGGGTTGTAGTGGGCGACGACCTCACCGCCGCCGGGAATCGAAACGCCGGAGAGCAGCGAGAGCTCGGCGCGCAGCGGGACGGAGCAAAGCAGCGAGAGCAAGAACGCAGACAGGAGTGGGCGGGGCACGGAGATCATGCGAGGAGGTTCAATGCGGTCATGGGTTCGTTGCACGACCGGGATTGTGAATTCGACGCAACGCCGTCACCGTGTTGTCTTCTTTCTTCGTTCTCGGGTTTGCTTTCGTCCTTCTTCGTCATCACCGAATCCCGACCCCGCCGCTCATGCAACGCCGCCACTTTCTCGGCCAGCTCGCCGCCGGTGCCACCCTCGGCGCTTCCCTGGGTACCTACGCCTCACCGCTACGCGCCACCAGCGCCCCGCCGCCGATCCGGCCACGGCACCGCGTCCTGCGCGTCGCGCACCTCACCGACCCCCACGTCTTCGGCGAGCGCGGGGCCGAGGCCGGCGTGGCCGAGGCGCTTCGCCACGCGCAGGCGGCCAAGCCGGACTTCATCTTCTTCGGCGGCGACCTGATCATGGATGCGCTCGGCAAGGAGAAGGACGCGGCGGTCGCGCAGTTTGCCCTGTGGGAGCGCGTCGTGGCCGCCGAGCTCCGCACCCCGCACCACGTCTGCCTCGGGAACCATGACGTCTGGGGCTGGAAACTCCGCGACGCCGCCGCGGCCGCCGCAGCCACGGATCCGCTCTTCGGCAAGGGGCTCGCCCTCGAGCGCCTTGCCCTGCGCGATCGCTACTACTCCTTCAATCAGGCGGGCTGGCACTTCATCGTCCTGGATTCCACCCAGCGCGTCGAAGATCCACAGATCGGATACACAGCTCGCCTCGATGAGACCCAGTTCGAGTGGCTGGTGCGCGACCTCGCGGCCACGCCGGCCGCCGTGCCGATCTGCGTGCTCTCCCACATTCCGATCCTGTCCGCCTGCACCTTCCTCGACGGTGAAAACGAGAAGACCGGCAACTGGCAGGTTCCTGGGCAGTGGATGCACCTCGACGTGCGGCGGCTGAAGACGCTGTTCCGCCAGCATCCGAACGTGAAGGCCTGCCTCTCCGGCCACATTCACCTCGCCGATGAGGTTTCCTACCTGGGGGTCCGTTACTTCTGCAACGGTGCGGTCTCCGGCGGTTGGTGGAAGGGTCCCTACCAGGAGTTCGGCCCGGCCTATGCCGTCGTCGATTTCCACGACGACGGCACGGTCGATAATCGCTTGGTCCATTACCGGCAGCCGCCGGCCGTGGCCGGTGCCTAGACGAGAGGCGTCTCGCCGGGGATCGGCACGCTGCCAAAGATCCCCGGCCCGGGCGCCGGATTCTTCGGGAAGATGTCGAGCTTCGAGCCGTTGAGCAGCCAGCTCCACGAGATCTCGCGGCCCGTGTACGCCGCCATGCGGCCGCCGATCGCGGTCAGGGTGCTCTCCGCGATGCGGATGCCATCGTTGATCGGGTTGTTGGCGCGGATGCTCGTGATCAGGTCCGTGTGCTCCTGCACCATCGGGTCGACCGCCGGTCCGCTGAACTCGTAAGGCTTCGACCCCTTGATCCAGCGGCTCGGGTCAGACGTGCCCTTGGTGCCGACGACGCGCTCACCGACGCGGCCCATCGTCTTCGGGGCATGGCGGCAGAAGCTCGTAACACGGGAGCCGTTGGCGTACTCCAGTTCGACAGCGAAGTGGTCCCAGATGTTGCCGGGAATGCTGCCGCGGTTCTGGCGTCCGCCCATGCCGGAAAACTTCACCGGGGGGCCGCCGTAGGCCCAGTTCATCACGTCGATGTTGTGAATGTGCTGCTCGACGATCTGGTCGCCGCACAGCCAGTCCCAGTGGTACCAGTTCCAGCACTGCCACTCAAAGTCCGTCAAATCCGCGAGCCAGTCCTTCTTCTCGCGGAACCAGATGTTCTCGCCGTTCCAGTAACACTGCCCGCCGACAAGCTCACCGAGGTCGCCGTCGTGGATGCGCTTCATCACTTCCTGGTAGCTCGCCTGATGGCGGCGCTGCGTGCCGACGCCGACGCCGAGACCCTTCTGCTTGGCGAGGCGTGAGGCCTCGATGACCGCGCGGGCGCCGACCGGATCGACGGCCACGGGCTTCTCCATGAACACGTGCTTGCCGGCCGCCACCGCGGCAGCGAAGTGGCTCGGACGGAAGCCCGGGGGCGCGGCGAGGATCACGAGATCCACATCCGTCGCGAGGAGCTTCTGGTAATTGTCGAAACCATGAAAGCACATCTCCGCCGGCACCTTGAAACGCTCGCGCAGCCGCTCGGTCTGACGCGGGAAAAGGTCGGCGAGGGCGACGATCTCGACGCCCGGTGCGGCATCGAGGCAGTTCTTCGCGGCGCCTGCTCCGCGGCCGCCGCAGCCGATGAGGCCAACGCGGATGCGGTCCGAGCCCGCCGTAGCTCCGAACGCGCGTGGGACGGGGCTGGTCGCAAGGATGCCGGCACCGGCGGTGAGTGCAGACAGGCGGACGAAGGAGCGGCGGGTGAGCGAGGTATCTTCAGGGGTGTTCATGGCGTTTCGAGATGAGACTGCGGGGAGAGTTCCGATGCGGCCGGGCGTCGAACGCGCCGCGCCGCGCCCGGCGCGGCTGGGTCAGGTCAGGCTAGGACGTCGGGGCGAGAGTCTCGGCGACCGGGACGCGGTAGGCCTTGAGGGCTGGGATAATGCCGCCGAGGGCGCAGAGAGCGATCATCGCAAGGGGCGCGACCCAGAGTACGGGATGCCACGCCAGCACGTCGATCGCCACGCCGGTCTGCGCCCGAATGATTCGCGCGACGCCGGTGAGCAGGGCTCCGTACACGATGAATCCCGCCACCGCGCCCAGCGCGCCGATGACGGCGGCCTCGGTCACCACCGCGGCGAAGAGCGTGTGTCGCCGCGCCCCCAGAGCCCGGAGGATCGCGAGGTCACGACGTCGCGCGCTCATCGACGCATAGATGCTGGCCAGAACGCTACCGGCCGCGACGAAGGCAACCAGGTAGGCGACGAGTGCGAGGACGCGGTCGAACCACCCGATCTTGCCGAAAAGGTCCGCGATGATCGCACCCACCGGGTAGGCGAAGGTCAGGCGATTCCCCTGCCGGTTGTACATCATGTCCAACATGAATCCGGCCTGCGGGGTGCGCAGCTGGAGCAGCACCGCGCTCAGGTCCGTCGCGAACTTGGGGTCATGCCCCTTCATGTTCTGGATGCCCGCGAGCGGGATCCACAACACGCGGTCCGCCGGTGTGTTCGTCGGCTCCAGGATTCCCACCACCGTGTAGATTTCCTCGTGCTGGTGAGAGGGGTCGAAGACCAGCCCATGGTAAGGCTGGAAGGTGTCGCCCACCCGCAGGCCGAGTCGCTCCGCGGCGAACGAGCCCACCAGCGCCTCGTGCGCTGCGCCGGCGAAGACCCGGCCGCCCGGCTGCACCGCGTAGCGCCGCCCGCGCGCATACTCGACCTGCGTGAAAAGGCTCTCGACGGTGCCGACGATGCGGTAGCCGCGATAGTTGTCGCCCACCGCCAGCGGGATCGCCGCCTTCACGGCGGGGTGGCGGCGAATCTGCTCGAAGTCGGCTGCCGTGATGTTCCCCGGCGACGCCTCCAGATGAAAAATGGCGTTGAGCACGAGCTGCAGCCGGGACCCACGCGCCCCGAGTACCGCGTCGAAGCCCGTGCTCGTTTCCACGAAGGCGCGCTGCGACTGAGCCTTCACCATCCACACCACCATCAGCAGCCCCACCGCCAATGCGATGCTCCCCGCCGTCACGAGCGTCGAGAGCGCGTGCTGACGGAGGCTGCGGTAAAGGATGAGCGGCAGGGTCATGGGCACCGGGTCCTCAGGTGGCGCTCGGCGCCGCAGGACGGTTGAGCTCGGTGAAGTCGCGCACAGGGCTGAACTGGCCCAGCACTTCCGGATCGTGACTGACCAGCAGCAGGGCCGCTCCGGCCTCGGCGCATGCCTCGCGGATCAGGGCGAGCGCTTCCTGCCCGCGGCGCCGGTCGAGGTTTCCCGTGGGCTCGTCCGCGAGCACGAGCCGCGGTCGATTCGCCAGCGCACGGGCGACCGCGACGCGTTGCTGCTGGCCGGTGGAAAGCTGCCGCGGAAAATGCTGCAACCGCGACCCGAGACCCACGCGCTCCAGCAGGGACCGGGCATGGGCACGGTCGACGCGCCCGCCGCCAAAGCTCATCCCCAGTACCACGTTCTCCAGCACGGTGAAGCCCTGCAGGAGATTAAAGGTCTGAAAAATGTAGCCCATCCGCTCGGCCCGCAGGCGGTCCCTCGCCGCCTCACCCAGCGCGACCAGATTGGTACCGTCGAACTCGATCCGTCCCGAGTCAGCCGCGAGCAATCCCGCGATCAGGTTCAGGAAGGTCGTCTTGCCAGATCCGCTCTCGCCACGAAGCGCGACCTGCTCACCCGCACCGAGCGCGAAGTGCGCGACGCTGACGATCTCGACCGGCCGCCCACCCGCCTCGGGGGAGGGAAAGGATTTGCGGAGGTCGGTGATCGTCAGCACGGGGCAGCGTGGGCTTGGGGAACAGCCCTACTCTACTCAGTTTTTCGCAGATTTCTTAGTCGATTTGCGCGCTGGCCGCGACGAGGCCCCGTCATCGGCGGCCGAAGCCGACTCCTCGGTCGAACGCGCCGACTTCCGCTTGGCCTTCGCCTTCGCCTTCGCCTGCACGCGCAGGACGCCGTCCTTGGCGCCCTTCTCCAACCAAAGCTGTTCGTCGGCCAGGTCGACCGGTTCCGATTTCCCACCGTCTTCCGACGGTGCCGCCACCCCGGCGGCCGCGAGCGCGGCAAGCAGGTCGGCTTCGCTTCGACCGAGGGCTGCTGCCAGATCGGTCACGGAGGCAGCGGCGCCTCCACGCGGCTTGGTCTCCAAACGGGAACGCAGGTCGGTCAGGAGGGCTTCGCCGGAAATCGGCGCCGCCGCAGCCGACGAGGATGCGGGCACGGCCGCGGGTGCCGCTTCCACCGGCGCTACCGCCGCCGTGGTGCTGGGCTCGGCATGGGATGCAGAACCCGGGGACCCGCTTTCTGCTGCCGCCGGCGAAGCCGGGGCGGCCTCGGCCGAAGCGTCGACCGCCGGAGCCGAGGTCGCGGCGGGAGCGCCGCGGTCGCGCTCACTCCGCTTCCGTCCGTTGATCCAAAGACCGCCGCGTCCGTCCTGATTCAGCCAATACGACCAATTGCCGACCTCCAATGGTGCCGGGCGGTCGTTCGGTCCCGAAGGCACGATGAAGCCGACCGCCACCAAGGTCGCGGTGAACTCCTGCTCGCTCTGCTTGAGCGCACGGGAGAGGAAGCTGATGCTGCCGGAGACGCCCGGGCTGCGACGGTTGCGGCGCATCAGCGGCCGGAGGCGCCGGAGCAGATCGGCCGCCGGGCCGGTGGCCTCGGGTTCCGGTGCGGTGTCCGGGCCTGAATCGTCCTCGTTGCCTCCAGCGCTGGCTCCCGCGTCCTCGGCCGCTGCGGCGGGAGCAGGAGACCCGGACTCCACCGGCGCGGCGGTTGCGGCCTCCGGCGTCGTTGCCGGTGCCGAAGCCGGTGCGGCTTCCGCCCGGCCACGTCGACCGCCGTTGTCTTGGCGACCGCCGCGTTCGTCCGCCGGCTTTTCCGGCGCAGCGACGGGCTGGCCCTTGACGGTGCGGAACACCGGCCTGGGCTTCTCCTTGGTGTTGATGAAGAGCTGGTGGTGACGATTCACGTTCACCCAATACAGGTCCCCGTCGTACTCCAGGTACACGGGATCGTCGTCCTCCCGCTCGGGAATGACGAAATCGCACTCGCGCAGCGCGGCCACGACTTCGGCCGGGGTGAGGTCGATCTTGTTCGCGAGGTAATCCACCGCGAGAGACATACCCGGGCCGCGCTGGTTGCGGCGCATGTGCGGGCGGATGAATTCAAAGAAGCTCGGGAGCTCCTGCTCCGATTCGAGTTTCTTCCAGTCGTCATCCTCGTCCTCAGCCAACTCCTCAGGATCTTGATCCCGATCGGTATCGCGCAGACGACGGAGCCCGTCTTCCCCACCGGCCGTTTCCGCCACGAGTGAGGCGGGTTTGTCCTCGGCCCCGGCGGCCGGGGATGAACTCGCCTGAGCCGCCTGAAACTTGGCGGCGAATTCCGCGCGGAGTTTCTCCGCCTCGGCCTTGGCCGCCGCCGCCGCGGCGTCCTCCAAGGTCCAGTCGCGCTGGGTGGTCCGCCGCGCGAGACCTTGGAAGGCGAGCGGGTTGTCCGGTTGCGTATGAAAAGCAATGATCTCCCACTCGTCCTTGCCGAGCTGGTTGAGATGCGTCTCCAGGAGGGCCGGGCTGCCAAAGCCACCTTTGCCACTGCTGATGATCTTATATTCCCAAAGGGCCATGTTGGATTTCCTGTCTGTTGTTGCCGCTGACCGCCAAGGCATCCCAAATGCGGCTCGGGTTGCCGAGCCTAATCGTCTGCGTAAACCCACCCCATTCCCCGCCCGATCGCTTCCCGCGCTCCCTGCCATGCTCCGTCCACTCGCATCCCTCACCGTCGCCGCCGCATTGCTTTTCGGCCTCGCGTCCGCGCACGCCGCATCCTCCACGCCCCGCTCAGCCTGGGCGGTCCCGGCACCCGCCGACGAACGCGCCGCCGCCATTCAGGTGCGCGTCGTGCCCGAGCGACAAGGATGGACCTACGGGGTGGGCGAGTCGGTAACCTTCCTTGTTTCCATCATCGCAGATCAGCAGCCCGTCGAGGGAATCACGGTGACGTACCGCGTTGGCCCGGAAATGCTTGAGGTGGCCCCGCAGACCGCGGAGGTGCCAGCGGGCGGACTCCGGATCAGCGGCGGCAGCCTCAACCAGCCCGGATTCATCCGCTGCGTGGTCAACGCCACGGTCGCGGGTCGCTCCTACCGCGGCGTCGCCACCGCTGGCGTCGCGCCGGACAAGATCCAGCCGACGCAGACCGAGCCGGCGGACTTCGACGCGTTCTGGGCCGCGCAGAAGGCACAGCTTGCGGAGATTCCCGTCGACGCCCGTCTCACGCCACAGCCAGACCTGTCGACGTCCAAGGTCGAGGTGTTTCACGTCAGCCTGCAGAACGTCGGCTCAAGCCGCGGGTCGGTCAGCCGCATCTACGGCATCCTCTGCGTGCCCCGGGGCACGGGTCCGTTTCCGGCCCTCCTGAACGTTCCCGGCGCCGGGGTCCGACCCTACCGCGGTCTGGTCGATCTCGCGGAACGTGGGTTCATCACCCTGCAGATCGGCATCCACGGAATCCCCGTGAATCTCCCGCCAGAGCTGTACGAAGCACTCGGCGCCGCCGCCCTGAATGGATACAACGTCTACAATCTGGATTCACGCGAGCGCTACTACTACCGCCGCGTCTATCTTGGCTGCATCCGCGCGAACGACTACCTGGTCTCCCATCCCGCATGGGACCGCCGCACGTTGATCGTGATCGGGGGAAGCCAAGGTGGACAACTCTCCATCACGACCGCGGCGCTCGACCCCCGTGTCACCGCCCTCGCGGCGAACTATCCGGCGTATTCCGACGTGACCGGTTACCTCCACGGTCGGGCCGGCGGCTGGCCGCACATGATGCGGCCGGAGGGCGGCGCTCCGTCCCTCCACGCCACCCCCGCGAAACAGGCGACGACCGCCTACTACGACGCGGTTAACTTCGCCCGACGCCTCCGTGTACCCGGTTTCTACTCGTGGGGCTACAATGACGAGACCTGCCCGCCGACCTCGATGTACGCCGCCTACAACGTCATCGCAGCCCCCAAGCGCCTGCTCCTCGCGATCGAAACCGGGCACAACGTCACGCCGGAACAGACCCAAGCGATCCAGCGTTGGGTGCTGACCCAGGGTGGGCTGAAGTAAGTCAACCCCACGGCGCGCGGAGTCCGCGGCCCTCCGCGGATCGCGATCCGAGCTCAATCCGACTCGCGCCACCACGATCCGTTCCCCATTCCATCCGCCGCGCTGCTCCGACATTCACCGCCATGGCCCTCACCCGCACCCGCCTGGAAACGCTCCGTGAGACCTACCGTCACGGCCTGCTAGAAAGCACGATCCCCTTCTGGCTGCGCCACGGCGCCGACCGCGAACACGGCGGCGTGATCACGGCGCTGGCCGAGGACGGGACGATCATCGACACCGACAAGGGCGTGTGGCTCCAAGGCCGCGCCGCATGGATGTTCGCCACCCTGCACCGCACGATTTCCCCCGACCCCGCCTGGCTCGAGATGTCGCGGAGCTGCCTGCAGTTCATCCGCGACCATTGCCGCGGCCCCGGAGGGAAGCTCTACTTCACCGTCACGCGCGACGGCCGCCCGCTGCGGATGCGGCGCTACGTCTACAGCGAGTGCTTCGCGACCATCGCCGCCGCCGCCTACTCCGTCGCCACCGGCGATGAAGCCGCCCGCGCCGAGGCGCTGGCGTTCTTCGATACCTACCTCCACCACAGCTTCACGCCGGGGGTGATGCCGCCGAAGGTGGATCCGCAGACCCGCCCGATGAAGGGCGTCGCGCCGCTGATGATCGCGATCGTCACGGCGCAGGAGGTGCGCTCCCTCCTCGGCGACGTCCGTGTCCGCGGCCGCTCCTGCACGGAATGGATCGATGCCTCGATCGCGGAGATCGAGCGGGATTTCTACAAGCCGGACCTCGGCGCGCTGATGGAGGCCGTCGCACCGGACGGCGCCATCGTGGATCATTTCGATGGCCGGACGCTGAACCCCGGTCACGCCATCGAGTGCGCCTGGTTCATCCTGCACGAGGCGAAGCTGCGCGGCAACGATGCCCGGCTGCGCCAGCTGGGCCTCGCCATCCTCGACTGCATGTGGGCGCGCGGGTGGGATCGGGAATTCGGGGGCCTGCTCTACTTCACCGATCTCCGCGGCCTGCCGGTGCAGGAGTACTGGGCGGAAATGAAGTTCTGGTGGCCCCATAACGAGGCCGAGATCGCCACGCTGCTAGCCTACCAGCTCACGGGCGACGCCAAGTACGCCGCTTGGCATGAGCTCGTGCACACGTGGTCGCATCGCGTATTCGCCGATCCCGTACATGGCGAGTGGTTCGGCTACGCCCACCGCGACGGCCGGATCTCCACCCGGCTGAAGGGCAACCTCTGGAAAGGCTGCTTCCACTTGCCACGCATGCAGTGGTACTGCCTGCGCCTGACCGACGAGTTGCTCGCTTCACCTGCACAGTCCACCTGAGCCCCACTCCTGTGTTCCCCATGAGTTCACATCCCCCCCGCCCCTTCTCCCGCCGCCACTTCGTCGCGTCGCTCCTCGCCGGCGGAGCCGGCGCCGCCGCGCTCCGGGCAAGCCCCTCGCCGGCCGCGGGCTCCGCGGCGGCACCGACCACAGACTGGGTCGCGTCCGCTCGCGCGCAGATCCCAGCCCTGTCACGGTGCGTCTACTTCCAGTCCGGCGCGTACGGGCCCTCCCCTCGACGAGTCATGGATGTCGTGAAGGAGTCTCTCGACCTCCAGAACGAAGCACCCGCCGATCCACGGATCATCGCGCGCCTGACGGAACTGGAGAATGGCTGCCGCGATCGGCTCGCCCGCATCAATGGGGCCGATCCCGCCGAAGTGGCGCTGACCACCAACACCACCACGGGATTGAACGTGGTCCTGTGGTCGATCCCGTGGAAGGCCGGAGACGAGGTCATCATCGGCGACGAGGAGCACCCCGCCATGCTCATGCCCGTCTACAACCTGGAGCGCCGCTTCGGCGTGCGCCGGGTGGTGACCCCGGTGGGTGACCCGTCCCGCGTTGTCGAGGAAGTGCTGCGCCGACTCACTCCGTCCACCCGCCTCGTCGCGCTTAGCCACGTCTCCCGCGGTAGCGGCCGGACGGTGCCCGGTCGTGAGCTCGCAGCGGCGCTCCGCGCCCGCAATGTGCGCCTGCTGCTCGACGGCGCTCAGGGTCCGGGCAACATCCGCGTGAACTTCCGCGAGATCGGCTGCGACTACTACAGTCTCTGCGGGCACAAATGGCTGCTCGGACCCAAGGGCACTGGCGCACTGCTCGTTCGGCGCGACGCCATCGAGGCCACCGCCGTTTCGTGGACCGGTTCCCGCGCGCAGGCTTCCTTCGACGAGGTTGGAAACTTCACCTGGTTGCCCGACGCGCGGCGCTACGAGTTCGCGACGCGGCACAGCGCGGGATTTGCGGGACTCGCCACCGCGATCGACTGGCTTGAGGAACAGGGCTTAGACCGCATCCACGCCCGGATCGTCGAGCTCTCCGGCATCGCCACCGAGGCCGTGCTGGCGAGCAAGCACCTCGCCCTCACCTCCCCCACCGCTGCGAATGTCCGCAATGGCATCGTCGTGATCCGGTTGCCCGCCGCCTGCAAGGCGACGGCCGCCTACGAGACGTTGAATCAGGAGAACGGCATGCTGCTCTCGCCCGTCACGCATCCGCAGGACATCCGGATGTCCGTGCACTTCTTCAATCTGCCCCAAGAAATCGCCGCCGTCATCGACCGGCTCGACCGCTACGCTGCAGCCACCGTCGCCAAGGCGTAGGCGCCACGCCGACCGTTTTCGTTACGCGCTCCACACCTCGCGCCACTCCTCGCCACGCCCATGTCCTCACTCTCCTCAATCGCGTCAGCGTCATCCTCGCCTGCCGCATCCCCGGTGCGCACCGTGGCCATCGTCGGCGCCGGCCTAATCGGGTCTAGCTGGGCTGCGTTCTTTCTCGCCCACGGGTTTGACGTGATCGCGACCGACCCCGCGCTCGGAGCGGAAGAGAGACTGCGCGCGTTCGTCGACCGCGCGTGGCCCGCGCTGGAGACGCTGGGGATTTCCGCCGGCGCTTCCCGCGAGCGGCTTCGTTTCAACGCCGATCTTGCCGCGGCCGTGCAGGGCGCCGACTTCATCCAAGAAAATGGGCCGGAGGTCCTCGCGGCGAAGCGGGCGTTGCTGCAGGCCATCACCACAGCAGCACGACCCGAGGCGATCATCGCGTCCAGCACGTCGGGCTTCACGATGAGCGCGCTGCAGGAGGGCTGCACCCATCCGGAACGCTGCGTCATCGGTCATCCGTTCAATCCGCCGCACCTGATGCCGCTCGTCGAGGTGGTCGGCGGGAAGCTGACCTCCGCTGCGGTGGTCGATCGCGCGCTGGCCTTCTACACGTCTCTCGGAAAGCGCGCGATCCGCCTCAACCGCGAGGTGCCCGGCCACGTCGCCAATCGTCTCCAGGCAGCGCTCTGGCGCGAGGCGGTGCACCTGGTCGCCGAGGGCGTGGCCAGCGTCGCTGACGTCGACGCGGCCGTGACCGCGGGCCCGGGCGCGCGCTGGGCGCTGATGGGGCCCAACCTCATCCTGCACCTCGGCGGCGGCGCCGGCGGGATCCACCACTTCATGAATCATCTCTCCGGCCCTTTCACCACGTGGTGGAAGGACCTTGGCAACCCCGAGCTCACGCCCGAGCTCCGCGAGCGGCTCATCGCAGGTGTGCTCGAGGAGGCCAACGGGCGCTCGATCGCGGAGCTGGCCGCCCAGCGGGACGCCGGCCTGCTCGCCGTTCTCCGCTGCCCGCAGCGCGAGGCCTAGCGGCTCGCTGGTTCGCGCCGCCCGGACGTCACGGCCGTCAGGAATGTCTCAAGTGCAAAGTCCGCGAGCTGCCCTCCCGGGCCATCCGGGTTGAAGTCGAAGGCGTGCACGGCCCACGGCAGCGCAAGGTACGCATGGGGCACGCCGTGCTCCGCCAAGCGGGCGGCGAGGCGCTCGCTCTGGCGAAACCACACCAGCGAATCCTTGCCGCCGTGCACGAGCAGGGTCGGCGGCGTTTGTGGAGTCACGGCGTGGTAGGCGCTCGCTTCATCATAGGCACGCGAGGCCTCTTCGGGCGCGCCGCCGAGGTACTGGCGCATGAGCTTGAAGAAATCGAGAATGCCCCCCTCCGGCGTGTTGCGCCACGCGAAGTGGAGGTCGTGCGGAGCGTAATACGCCACCACGCCACGGATGAAGGGTTGGCCGGGTCGATAGCCCACCGCCGTGGCAAGCTGTCCTCCAGCACTGCGCCCGAACAGGATGAACCGTTCCGGATCAATGCCCAGCTCAGCCGCATGCGACCGCAGGTAGGCGATTCCGGCGACGACGTCCTCGGCCGCCGCTGGCCAACGATGCTGCGGCGCGAGGCGGTAGCTGATTGCCGCCACCGCATAGCCGCGCGCGGCCAGCCGGTGATTCGCATCGGCAAGTTGTGTCCGATCCCCTCCGTCCCAACCACCACCGTGAATCATCACCACACAGGGCGCACCGCCACGCGGCCCATCGACCGCACGGTAGAAATCCAGCGGTAACCCGCCTGCACCGTCGACTCGCGGGACTTCCCGCGTCTCCACCGGCAACCGTCGCGTGAGCCGCGGAAGGAAGAGCCGCCCAAGCGACAGCGCAGCGCGCGAGGGCACCGCACCCACTCCCCACACCGCGCGCAATCGGTCGGGAAGTCCGCGGGAAATCCGCCACGCCTGCACCGTCGGCCAAAGGAGCAGGCCCGCCGCCACCCCGAGCAGGACCAGCACCGCGAATCGATTCCAGCCAAGGGCCCCTCCCTGCGCCAGGACCAGCGAAACGAGCAGCCCGCTCAACAACGCCAGGAAGTGCCCGTACTCCCCCGCCAGGATCGCCAGCTTCCACGCGGGCGGCGTCGGCGGGTGCGCCCAGGTGAGCGCGGCAAAGCCGGTCAACCCAGCCGCCAAGACCAGACTCAGCCACGATGCATCCACCCTGCCATTCTCGCCCCACCCCGCCCCCCAAGTCTAGCCGGATGATCGCCCCCTCAGCCGCGCACCCCGGCCGGAAGTTCGCTCGACACCCGCGACGCGCTGACGTGATCTCCCTTCGTCCATGCGCCGTCTCGACCAGCTTCTAGCCAATCTCGGCTACTGCTCACGCCGCGAAGCCCGCGACTTCCTTCGTGCCCACGAGGTGCGCGACGGCGGCACGCGGTTGACGCAGCCCGCGCTCAAGGTCGATCCCGCCGCGGTGCGCGTCGACGGCGAGCCGCTCGATCACCCGGACGGTCTGCTCCTGCTGCTGCACAAGCCGCTCGGGTTGGTCTGCTCGCACGACCGGAGCGAGGGTCCGTCGGTCTACGATCTGCTCCCGCTCCGCTGGCAGCAGCGCAATCCCGGGATCACCTCCGTCGGTCGGCTCGACAAGGACACGTCGGGCCTCTTGCTGCTCACCGACCAGACGGCGCTCGTGCATCGGCTGACGTCGCCGCGTCACCACGTCGAGAAGCGCTACCGCGCCACGGTTGATCGCGATCTTCCGCCCGGGCTCGGCGAGGTGTTTGCCGCCGGAACGCTTCGCCTTGACGGGGAAGACACGCCCTGCCTCCCGGCGCGCTACGAAGCGCTCGGGCCACGCGAGGCCTTCCTCACGCTCACCGAGGGTCGCTATCACCAAGTCCGGCGCATGTTCGCCGCCGCCACCGGTGCCACGGTGCTGACGCTGCGGCGCGACCGCTTCGGCGCGCTGGAGCTGGGTTCCTTGCCCGCTGGTCAGTGGCGCATCCTGTCTTTGGATACATTTACCGAACCGGCGGTGCGTCCATGAGGAGCCCCGCATCGGAATTCAGGCGGTCCGTGCGAAGCCTGTCTGCGCAGCTCGGACGGGAGCACGCGTCATGGCGCGGCCTGGTCCGTACGACACGCGGAGCGTCCACGTTGCCGCGTCGGGTCGGGTGCGCGAGCGGCTGCCGATGCGAGCAAGGAAGCGGAACCCGGCCGCTGGCCGGCTTGCTTCTTCGGGCGTGGCTGGCGCTGCTCGCGTGCGCGACGGTGGCCCATGCCCAACTCAATGGCGGAGCGGCATCGTCCCGCGACGGCCTCGCCGCGACGGCTCCAGCCACCGCACTTCCGGCCGTCGTGGTCGCAGCCGCGCGCGCCCCGGTACCGGTCGCCGATCTCGCGATCGCGGTGGATCTCTTTTCCGCGGAGCGGCTGCAGGCGTCGCCGGGTCGCGCCGTCGACGCGGTGCTCCGCGAGTCACCGGCATTCAGTCTCTTCCGCCGCAGCGGCAGCCTGGTCGCGAACCCCACCGCCCAAGGCGTCTCCCTGCGGGGCCTCGGTCCGAGCGGCGCCAGTCGGTCGCTGGTGCTCCTCGATGGTGTTCCGCTCAACGATCCCTTCGGCGGCTGGGTCGCGTGGGGCAAGGTGCCCGGGCTCGCCTTGTCCGGCGCCGAAATCCTTCGCGGAGGTGGTTCCGCCGAGTGGGGCAACGCCGCGCTTGGCGGCACGATCGCACTCTTCACCGAAGTCCCATCCGACCGAGGCAGCGCAGCGGCGGCCGCGACCTTGACCAGGTCCGGCGCAGGCCGGCTCCGCGCTTCAGGCGGATCGTCCCGCACGGCTGAGGGCGAGGGGCTCGTCCATACCCCGGTGGGTCAACACGGCGTCGTCCGCACCAGCCTCTCCGCCCTCACAACCGACGGCAACTTCACGCTCTCGCCCGCCCAGCGCGGCGCCGTTGATCGCCGCCTCGATGTCCGTCAGCGGCTGCTGCAGAGCTCGTGGCACCAGAACCTGGGGACCGCCACGCCCGTGCGACTGACCCTCACCGTGCGGGGCTTCGACGAGGAACGGGGCAATGGCACGTTGCTGCAGCGCAATGCGTCGCGCGAGCGTTTCGCGTCCGTGGCCCTCGCGGCAAGCCCGACGACGGCGCTCTCCTGGACGGCGAACGTCTACGGCCAGGGGCAGGAACTGCGCAGCGTGTTCACGTCCGTCGATTCCTCCCGCCGGCTTGAAACTCCAGCCAACGATCAGTTCGCCGTGCCGAGCACCGCGGGCGGTGCAAACGCCACGCTCAGCGTGCGTCACGCCGGCACCGCGCGCGCCCGTTCGACCTTCGGCGCGGACGTCCGTGCGGTCCGCGGCGAGACGCGCGAGGATTTCTTGTGGTCAGGGACGCGCTTCACCCGCCGCCGGTTCGCTGGCGGCGCGCAGCAGTTCCTCGGGGCTTTCGCCAGCCACGAACGCACCCTCAGCGAGGGCCTGCGCGCGTCCGCGGCGCTCCGCCTCGACCGCTGGTCAAATACCGACGGCCACCGCCGTGAGTGGGACTCCGTCACGCTCAACCCCACCCGGGACGACCGTTTTGCCGACCGCCGGGGCACGTCGTTGAATCCACGTTTCGGATTCATCGTGCCGTTGCGGTCCCCGTTCGGCGGCGACGCTGCCTCCCCGCGGCTTCGCGTTGCGGCGTATCGGGCGTTCCGCCTGCCGACGCTGAACGAGTTCCACCGGCCCTTCCGCGTGGGCAACGTCAATACCGAGGCCAATCCGCTGCTCGATCCGGAACACGTCCGCGGTTTCGAAACCGGAATCGACCTACCGCTGGGCTCGCTGCGGACCGCGATCACGGTTTTCCGGCAGGACCTCCACGACGCCGTCGCGAATGTCACGCTCGCGCGCACCCCGACGCTGGTCAGCCGGCAGCGCCGCAACCTTGAGGCCGTGCGCGTGGACGGCCTGGAGGCCGGGCTGTGGTGGGAACCGTCGCGCGCGTGGTCCTTCCGCGTCGAGGCGCTGCTGAGCAACGCCACGGTGCGAAAGGCGGCCAGCCAGGTGGCGCTGGAAGGTCGGCGCCTCGCACAGGTCCCCCGATTCGTGGGGACGGCCGGAGCCTCCTGGCGCAACGCCTCCTTTGGCACGCTGGACGTTCGCCTTCGCCACACGTCGAGCCAATACGAGGATGACGAGAATCTGCTGCGGTTGGAACCTGCCACCAGCGTCGATGTCCAGTGGAGTCGATCCCTCACGCGTACGCTGGAGGGTTTCGTCACGGTGGAAAACGCGACCCAAGCATCCCTGCAGACCGGCCGAACGGTCGATGGCCTGATCTCCCTCGACGCCCCGCGGCGCTTCCGGCTCGGCCTGCGTTCGCGCTGGTGACGGCATCGGTTGGCGCGTTGACGAAGGCTCGTCCCCAGACCACGCTCCCCGCCCTCGCCTCACGCGCGACCTTTCCACGATGAGCTCCTCCCTTTCCGGCATTTACATTGGAACCGACAGTGGCGCCACCACGTCCAAGACCGGCGGCGTGCGCGCCGACGGCTCGATCATCTCGATGCAGCTCCGCCAGAGCTCGACAAATTCGGCGGCGGGCACCGCCGCGGTGATTCGCGGCTGGGTCGAGGGAGCCGAGGGCTTTCTGAAGGACAATGGTCTGAGCTGGGATCAGGTGCGGGGCGTGGGTCTCGCCATTCCCGGGCCCTACCAGCGCTACGGCGTGCTCGACCGCTCCGCGAATCTTCCCCCGGCATTCGCCGGTTGGAACTTCCACCAGGAGTACAGCGCCGCGCTCGCGGAGCGCGCCGGTCGCGCGATTCCCCTCGTGGCCGGCAACGACGGCAACTACGGCGGCGTCGCCGAGGCCGCCCGCGTGCGCGGCGAGCGCAAGGCCGGCGTCGTCATGCTCGCACCCGGCTCCGGCTTGGGCTGCGCCTACGTCGATCCCAATGGTCTGCCGCTCGACGGCGACAACTTCGCCGGGATGGAGGCGGGCCACATGCCGGCCGCCGTGCACCTCCTCGGCCTGCCCACCTATCGCTGCGGCTGCGGTCGCGACTGGGGCTGTATCGAGGCCTACACGACGATTTCCGGCCTACCGCAGTTGCTGGCGGATGTGCTGAAGCGTCACCCGGGCCATGAACTGGCGACGTCCACCGCCACCGACAAGGAGAAGGTCCTTTCGCTCCGTTCCCGCGCCCAAAAGGGCGACGCGCTCGCACTGGAGATCTTCGACCTGCAGGCGAAGGCGCTCGGGCTGCATGTCGCGTCCCTCGCCGTCGCCCTCGATCCCGAATTCTTCGTGATCGGCGGCGGCCTGATCGACCCGGAGGCCACCACGCCGGAATTCCGCGATCGTTACCTGGGGCTGATTCGATCGACCGCGCGCCCGTACCTGTTCCCCGGGCAGCGCAACAACATCAAGATCGTCCCAGCGACGCTCGGCGAACTCTCCCAAGCCATCGGCGCCGCTCTCGTGTCTCTTTACACCGAACGTCTCCGGACCGCCTGACGGCATCCTCCGGAGCGGCGAGGCGGGCCGCGCAACCCGCCACGCTCACCCTGCCCGCGCACCGTCTCGTCCCCGCCGCTCCCATGCCCTCCCGCCCGTTCGCGTTCCTGCTCACCCTCGCCTTGATCGTCGGCGCCATCGTCGCGCCGTCCCGCGGCTCCGCCGCCCCGGTCCCCGTCACGTCCCGCATCACCGCCGTCGCCGTCTATCCGGATCGCGCGGTGCTCACGCGCCTCGGTCGCGTCGAACTCCCCGCCGGCGATTCCGAACTGATCCTCGATGGGTTGCCCGCCGCCTTGGTCGATGAGTCACTCCAGGTCTCCGGCCGGGGCACCGCCGCCGCGACGATTCTCGACGTCAATCTCCGCCGCACGTTCCTCGAGGCATCGCCCGATCCGCGGCTGCGCTCGCTGGAGGATGAACTCGCAGGCCTGCAGCGCGAGGACTCCGCCCTGGAAGCCCGGCTCGGCCAGATTGACCAGCAGCGCGCCCTGCTGCAGCGGATTGAAACGGCGCTGACCGCGCCTCCGACCAAGGACGCGCCCGCGGCCCGGCCGTCACTCGATGAGTGGCAGCGATTGCTCGCGTTCCAGGCCGAGAATCTGACGCGGCTCGCCGGTGACCAGCAATCTCTCCAGCAGCAGCGCACTGCCCTTGCTGCGAAGATCGCCGCGACCGAGGCCCAACTCAACGAGATCCGGGGCCGCACGCCGCAACGCCGTAGCCAGAAGGCCGCCACCCTCCGGGTCAGCACCTCCCGCGCCGGAACGCTCGACTTGAGCGTGTCCTACACCACGCCCGGCGCGTCCTGGAGCGCCGCCTATGACGCCCGCCTCCGCGCCGAGACCCGCGCCATTGATGTCACCTACTACGGGGTCATCCGCAACGGCACCGGCGAGGACTGGAGTGGCGTCGCGCTCACGCTGTCCACCGCCCGCCCAGGTCTCGGCGGCGGCGCACCGACGCTCAGTCCGTGGGTCATCGAGCCGCTGCGTCCCATGCCGACGGCTTACCTCGCCCAGGGGGTTGCCAGCAGCGAGTTCAAATCCGCGCGACGGGCTGCAGGTCCACCGGAAGCGCTCACCTTGTCCGGCTCGGCCGCCGCGGAGTCCGACGCCGCCGTCGCCGAGGCCACCGTGCAGACTGGGCTCTCCAGCGCCACATTCCGCATCGAGGCCCCCCTCACTCTGCCCAGCGACCGGAGCGCCCAAAAGGTCGTCATCACGACGCTGAATTGCCCGGCGGAACTGCGCTATGAAACCGCCCCCAAGCTCATCGAGGCCGCCTACCTCAGCGCCTCCAGCACCAACCGGAGCGACTTCCCTTGGCTCGCCGGCCCGGTGAATGCCTTCCTTGGGGATACCTTCATCGCCACCAGCGCCCTGCGCGCCGTGATGCCGGGCGAGACGTTCGCGCTTTCACTCGGCGTCGACGACAGCATCGCCGTGAAGCGTCGCATCGTGAAACGCTTCACCGAAGAAACCGGCCTGACCAGCAGCGGCCGGCGCGTGACGCACGAGTACCTTGTCACTCTGACCAACAACAAGAAGACGGCGGAGCGCATCGTGCTCCGCGAGCCGACACCCGTCTCCCGCGACGAGAAGATCGTCGTCAAGGTCATCACGCCCGCCGACCGGGACATCAGTTCCGCCACCGCCCCGAAGGAGATCTCACGCGAGGCCGATGGAATCCTCGCCTGGCGGATCGATCTAAAGCCGGGCGAAAAGCGCGAGGTGCCGATCAAGCTGACGATCGAACACCCGGCGGACTTGACGGTCACCGGTCTGGATTGACCGCGCGGACCCGGAGTCCGGGCGCAATCTCCGACCAGAAGCTGAAGAATCCACGGCGGGCCGCGGGAAAGTATCCTTGGTCCCACGGCCGCCGGTGCCAGACCACGGCAACGCCCGCCTGCGTGAGCGCGCGTTCCATGTGATCCGCGACGTCCCGCCACGGACCCACGGTCGGACGGATCGCCACGACCGTGCTGATCCGCTCCGCCCGCACCCAGTCGAGCGCCGCCGCGCCGATGCCGTCCTCCATCCGGCCAGCGTGCACCGCCGCGTCCCAGCGGGCCGCCCCCCGCGCCGCCCCGTCGGCCAGTGCCGCCTGGGAGAAGCGCGTCACCGCCTCGCTCCAACCCATCGCTTGATCGACGGATGCGGGCCACGCCGCCCAGATGCTCTCTGGATTCACGCTGCCAAGATCGACTTGCTCCACCGAGAGATCATCCGGATGCAGCCAGAGACCGATTCGGCCCGAAGAACGTGCACCCTCGCCGGCTCGCGCCCCGGACGCCTCGGTTGGCGGGGCTGGATTCCACAAGGGCTCGAGCAGCGGAGGCGATGACTCCGTCAGCGGTACCGCCGCCGCGGCAAGCAGGCCGGAAAGATCGTACCTGTTTTCCGAATACTCGCGGACGTTGTCCGCGCGGGCGAGGTAGGTCTTGCCGGCGGTGTGGAGCCCGGCGACCCAGCGCCACGACAGCGTGTTCGAGGCAGGGTCGCCATCGAGCAGGTGACGGAGGAAGAAGTCGGCCCCGAGCTCCCACGGTAGACGCAGGGTGAAAACCCAGATGCTCGCGAACCACATACGGGCGTGGTTGTGGAGCCAGCCGGTCGTCACCAGTTGCCGCGCCCAGTCGTCGAATCCCGGAATCCCGGTGCTCCCGGCGATCGCACGCTCATAGCCCTCCAGGGGCGCCGCGGCGCGCAGACGGGCCAGCGACGCGCGGTAGCGGCTCCACGCCTCCGGATGCTGCTCGAGCCAGCCTTTCCAGTACGTCCGCCAGCAGACCTCCTGCACGAACTTTTCCGCTTCGGCCCACGGGAACCGGCGCAGCACGGCAGCGCACACCTCCTCCTCGCTGATCAGGCGGCGCTGCAGCCAAGGCGAGAGGCCCGAGACGGTGGGCCGGTGCGGCCGGTCATAGCCGCGCTCCCGGCCGTAAGCGGGTACCCGCGGCAGGAATTCCTCAAGGCGGTTCAAGCCCGCCTGGCGGGTCGGCAGGGGGGGAGCCATGGGGAATGATACCAACATCGGGCCAAGACGCCATGCGCGTCGCACGTTTCCGACGGCAACAGGGGCCCGAGGGTTCCGCGAAATCCCGTCTCGA
>Ga0164293_10000743_pt1 | contig 26749 bp, 26 predicted proteins | sample GEODES118metaG_FD_111487 | JGI IMG/M metagenome (GOLD analysis project Ga0164293, IMG submission 111487) | Eutrophic lake water microbial communities from Lake Mendota, Wisconsin, USA - GEODES118 metaG | ecosystem: Environmental > Aquatic > Freshwater > Lake | place: USA: Lake Mendota...
GTGCGCAGAGCAAGGAGACACGTGTGGACCTGCAGGGAGATGTCCTCACGCGCCCCGAAGGCGCCTCCGACTTCGCTCAGCGTGAGACGGACCTTCTCGCGGGGCAAACCGAGGCAGTCGGCGATCTGCTTCTGGTCCTCGTGCAGCCATTGGGTGGCCACGACGAGTTCGACTCCCTCTCCACCCGGGTCCGGATAGGCAAGTGCCGACTCGAGACCGAGGAACGCCTGATCCTGCATGCCGATCTCGTAGGTGCCTTCGACGACGACGTCTCCGACGATGTCGGGATTGCCGCTCTTGATTCTCTGGTGACGGAACACGTTTCCATCGGGGTGAATCGGCGGGGTGGATGGATCGAGCGCCTGCTCGATGGTGGAGAGCGGAGACATCACCTCGTAGACGACACGGATGGCTGCCAATGCCCGGCGACATGTCTCCGGATGGTCCGCTGCAACTGCCGCGACCGGTTCACCCTGGTAGCGCACCACGTCGGTAGCGAACACAGGTTGGTCCGAACTGATGAGGCCGTAGGTCAACTTGCCCGGTACGTCGGAGGCCAGAAGGATCGTCTCGACGCCGTTGATCTTCCACGCCTCGGACAGGTCGATCGAGACGATGCGGGCATAGGGATGCGGTGACCGCAAGGTGGCGCCCCACAACATGTTCTCGGCCGTGTAGTCCGAAGAGAACGCGAAGTCACCTTGCGTCTTGGCGATGCCGTCAGGCCGCAGCGCAGACGTGCCCAGAACGTCGCGTTGTGTCGTCGTCTTGGTACTCATCGACCGGCTCCGTTCGCTTTGCGGACTTCCACGACCTTCTCGACCGCAGCGAAGATACGGCCGTAGCCGGTGCAACGGCAGATATTGCCCGACAGGGCTTCCTTGACCTCGAGGGGAGCCGGATCGGGGTTGTGCTCCAGGAGATGATGAACGGCCACGACGAGACCGGGAGTGCAGAAACCGCATTGCACTGCTCCCTCCTCGACGAAGGCCTGTTGCACGTCACTCGGTGTGCCGAGCGGCGACATCCCCTCGATCGTTCGGATGTCACAATCCACTGCGCTTGCCGACAGCACGAGGCAGGAACAGATTGCCTCGCCGTCCAGAAGAACCGTGCAACTGCCGCATTCGCCCTGCTCACAGGCACCCTTGGAGCCCATGAGGCCGAGGCGTTCGCGTAGGACGTAGAGCAGGCTCTCGCCGATCCACGAATCGCGAACATCGCGATGTTCGCCGTTGACCGTGAGTGAATACATCTCGTTGGTCGTCATGATGCGGCCCTCCTCAACAGGCGTGATGCGAGAACGCCGACGGCGTGGCGTCGATAGTCGGCGGTGGAACGGTGGTCTGTGATCGGTTTCGCTTCGCTGCTGGCGCGACGAGAGAACTCGGCTGTGATTGCGTCGGTGACGTCGTGCCGTGTGAGCGCCTTCGAGAGATCGACTTGAGCAGCCAGCCACGACTCGGCGTCACGACAGCGAATGACCGTGGGTCCGACGGCGCCGAGGGCGAGTCGGACGCTCGACGACTTTCTGTCGTGAACGAAACACGCGCTGGCGACGGAGATCACCATTGCGTTGCGTACGCCGACCTTGCTGTAGCCCTGGTAGCCCCGTGTGCGAGGAAGGGTGACAGCGGAGATGATTTCGCCGGGCTGACGGGAGTTCTTCTTCACGCCCACCATGAACTCCGCGACAGGAACCGTGCGTTCGCCGGCGCGCGAGACGAGGTGAACCGTTGCGTCGAGCGCGGCAAGGACGGGCAGACCGTCTCCGGCCGGTGAGCACGTGCCGAGGTTGCCACCGAGGGTGCCGGCGGCGCGGATCTGCGGCGAGCCGACCGTTCGGGCGGCTTGGGCAAGAGCCGGAAAGATGTCGGCGATTTCGCCCGTCTCCATGGCCTTGTAGGGCAGGCCTGATCCGATCCGGACGGCATCGGCGCCGACGGAGAACGAACGCAGTTCGGAGATCTGGCGGAGTGCAATCACGTCCTCGGGTTTGAACTTGGAGAAGTTGACTTCGACCATCGTGTCGGTACCCCCGGCGAGCAGGTGTGCGCCGGGGTGATCGGCAGCAACGGCAACGGCTTCGGCCAACGACTGCGGACGATGGACGGTCACGACATCTCCCATCCGGCGAAGGCGTCGATCATCGCCTTCACGTCACCGAGCGGGTACAGGATCGGACAGGTGGCACCGTTGCGCATGTAGTGAGCCACCTGCTGGCGGGCATCTTCTGGCGTACCGCTGGCGGTGAGCATCTGAACGATCTCGTCGGGAACGAGTTTCGAAGCGGCGACGACCTGCTCGTGGGTTGCGGGCCAGGTGAGAATCTCGCCGACCTTGTCGAGGAGGCTCTGGGGGACACCCGACGCCTTCATGATGTGCGGCTGTTGGCCGAGATACTGCGTCACCATCAGGCGGGCCATGTCGAGCGCGGTCTTGCGGTCCTCGTGAACGCTGCACACGACGAGCTGTGGGCGATCGATGTCGTCGATGGAACGTCCCGCCTTTGCGGCTCCGCGCTCCAATGCCTCGAGCGCCTGTTGGTTGTAGTCGGGGGACACGAGGTAGTTGAGCACGGCGCCGTCGGCGATCTCGCCGGTGAGTTCCATCATCTGCATTCCTGTGGCACCGATGTAGATGGGGACGTCTTTCGGCCGACGTTCTTGGTAGACGTAGTCGAGTTCGACACCGTCGAGTTTGACGAACTCGCCGGAGAACGTGACGGTTTCGTTGGCCAGAAGGCCCCGCACTGCGGTGACGATTTCGCGCATCGCACGAAGGGGCTTCGCGCGGGTGATGCCGACCTTCTGGGCAAGCGGATCCCACCAGGCACCGATGCCGAGAATCACGCGTCCGGGCGCGAGATCGTCGAGCGTGGAGAACGTTGCAGCCAGACGGGCCGGATTGCGGCTCCAGCAGTCGACGACGCCGCTCCCGACCTTGATCTTCTCCGTGACCGATGCGAAGGCCGCCATCGGCACGGTGGCTTCGCGCACGAGGCGACTCTCTGCCTGCCAGACGGCTTCGAAGCCCTTGGCTTCGGCATAGCGAACGAAATCCATTCCCTCCCGGATGCGATGTGCATCCTGGAGATACAGAGCGACTCTCGTGGGCATGTGGCTGTCCTTTTCTACGAATTTCGAACGACTGTTCAGAGGCGGGCGTGAAGACGAGCCGCTTGTTCGGCGGCTTTTGAACGGATTTCCTGGAGATCGAACGAGACGGGCTCGCCGTCGACGACGACGGCCTTGCCACCGATGTGGACGTCACGAACATGGACTCCGGTGGAGAAGGCGAGATGCCAGGGACTGTCCATGTGGTCGTAGCTCCAGCGCACCGTGTCCTTTCTCGATGCCGGAAACAGTTCTTGCGCGTGTTGGAGCCACGACCAGACGGTGGTGGGATCGGTCGACAAGTCGGAGGACTTTGCGGCGACGAAGGCGAGGCGGAACTCGTCGAGCATGTCAGCACCGATGCCGTCGGTTCCGAGTGCGATCGGATTGCTGAAGCGTGCCGGCCGTGCGTATCCCACGGCATTGTTCAGGTTCGAGCGAGGGTTGTGCACGATCGTTCCCCGTAGGTGCTCTTGGAGATGCACGGCGTGAACGATCAGCCAGTTGTCGCGGGACAACCCGGCCAGACGAGAGCCGGCAGAGAGATCGTCCGGTCCTTCGGCGACATGGATGTGAACTCCGACGTTGTAGCGCTCGGCGAGGTCTGCGGCGGCGCGGAGGGTCTCGTCTCCGCAGGTGAACGCGGCATGGACACCGACCATCGTCGGCTTGCCGGCTCGCAAACGATTCTCCGTTTCTGAGAGGCCGAGACGGGCAGCGTCGGACATCGGCGTTGCAGGCGTGACCTCACGAAGGGTTCCGTTGTCCCACCTGTCGGTGACTCCGTAGGCAGGCAGGACGCGCACGCCCACCAAAGCGCAACCCGCTTCGATCGCGTCGAGCGAACCTTCGATGCAACCGGGGGACTCGTGGTGGTCGATGATGCAAGTCGTCCCCGACATCACGGCCTCGGCGGCTCCGAGAGCGGCGGACCAATAGATCATGTCGAGATCGAGCGCGGCGTCGAGGCGCCACCAGATCTGTTCGAGCACCGAGAGAAACGTGTCTGGCTGTCGCGGCGGAGCTGGCATGCCACGTGCGAGCGCGCTGTACAAGTGGTGATGCGCGCAGACCATCGCCGGTGTCGTGGTGTGCCGCGCGGAGTCGAGCAGGAGAGTGTCAGTCATCGCTCTCCGAGTCGGCAGCCATCGGCAGGCGGTTGCGCCATTGGCCGTCGACGGCGTGCAGAGCGGCGGCTACCGCACCCGCAGTGGGAACGAGGCCGATCTCTCCGACACCCTTGATGCCGTAGGGCGAGTTCGGTTGGGGTGACTCGACCAGAATGACGTCGATCTGCGGAACGTCCTTCGCACGAAGGATGCCCAGTGAACGAAGAGTCTTCTTGGTGGGGAAGCCCGTCTCGGGATCGCTCGGGAAGTCCTCGCTCAGTGCGTAGCCGAGACCCATGTGCACGCTGCCTTCGATCTGGCCTTCGCAGAGCGTCGGGTTCACTGCCCGACCCACGTCGTGGGCGGCGAGAACGCGTTCGATCTTTCCCGTTGCCGGATCGGCCACAACCATCTGCGCCGCATAGCCGAAAGTGGAATGGATGAGGGGATGCTCGACCCCCGGCTCGCCGAGTTTGGTGGTCCAGTCGACGCGGTACTCGCCGAGATGATCGACATCGGGCGCGCAGTCGGCCGCACGCGCTGCTTCGCAGGCGGCCTTCACTGCACCGGCTCCCATGAGAGTGCCGCGTGATCCCGTGGTTTGACCGAGACCGAGTTCGCGAGTGGTGTCGACGATGACGCGAACCATGTCGGGGTCCACCCCGAGTTCTTCGACCACGACCTGCAGGGCGACGGTGTTGATGCCCTGGCCCATCTCGGTCCAGCCGTGACGTACTTCGATGACGCCCGACGAACAGAAGCGCACCACCGCACGGGTGATCTCCTTGAAGCCGTTGCCGAGGCCCGAGTTCTTCAGTCCGAGACCGAGTCCGACGGCTTTGCCCTCTGCGCGTGCACGGTCGTAGTCGTTCTTCACAGCATCGAGACACAGTTCTGCTCCGAGACAACCGTCGTCCATGATCTGGCCCGGTCCCCATACCTGTCCGGGCTTCACGACGTTGCGCTTGCGGATCTCCCAGCCAGAGATGCCGACCTTCTCCGCGAGCCTGTCGAGGCAACCCTCCATGGCGAACTGCGCCTGGTTCGCCCCGAAGCCACGGAACGCGCCGCACACAGGGTTGTTCGTGCGCGCAGCAACGGCCTCGACGTCGATCGTGGGCACGTGATACGGACCGCTGGCATGTCCCGCCATGCGTTCCAAAACCTTCATGCCGACGCTTGCGTACGCGCCGCTGTCGCCGACGGCGCGAACCTTGACGGCGAGCAGATGTCCCTCTTCGTCGCAAGCCACGGTGTACTGCATCGTGATCGGATGCCGTTTGGCGTGGAGGAGGAAACTTTCCTCGCGCGACAGTGTGCACTTGACCGGACGGTCGAGAAGCCACGCAGCGAGAGCCGCGTGCGCTTGGTTGCTCATGTCCTCCTTGCCGCCGAAGGCGCCACCGTTGGTGACCAACTCGACAGTCACGGCCTCGTTGTCGACGCCAAGAACACGGGCAATATCGTTGCGGTCGTCCCAAATGCCCTGGCCGCCCGAATAGACGTACAGTTGTCGACGACCGTCGTTCGTGCTCGGCACGGCAAGTGTGCTTTCCGGCTCGAGAAAGGCGTGTTCGATACGTTGGGTGACGAAGGTTTCCTCGACCACATGAGCAGCACTGGCGATCGAAGCTTCGACGTCGCCACGGGCGTACGTGGAGGTGGAGAGAACGTTGTTGTCGGTGCCCCACACCGCGACATCCGTCGACGCGATCGCGGCGTACGGATCCGTGATCGGAGTCAGCGGCTGGTATTCGACCCGGATCAGTTCGCTCGCTGCGCGTGCGGTGCGGCGATCATCGGCGACGACCACGGCGAGGACGTCTCCGGCGTACGACGTACGGCCACCGGCGGGGATCATCACGGGCCAGTCCTTGTAGATGATGCCGACGTAGGTCTCTCCGGGAATGTCGGCGGCTGTCAAGACGTGAACAACGCCCGGCAGGGCCTCTGCGGCACTGGTGTCGATGGACACGACGTCTGCTCGGGTGTGGGCGGTGAGATGCAAGGCGGCGTGCAACATCCCCGGCACACGCATGTCGTCGACATATCCACGATCACCGAGGGCGAGTTCCTGCGCTTCGTACTTCGTGCCTCGACTGCCGATGCCTCCGGTGGGGGCGATCTCGGGTGTCACGCCCCTGGCGACCATCTCGATGGCATCGAGGATCTTCACGTAGCCGGTGCACCGACACAGGTGGGCGCCGAGATGCCGCGACATGTCGGCTTTGGTGAGGTCGGCGCCCTTCTTGTCGACCTGGGCCTTGGCACGTACCACGATTCCGGGGATGCAGAAGCCGCACTGAAGTCCGCCGCAGGCGGCGAAGGCGTCTGCGTAGCGCCGCCGTTCGTCTTCGTCGACTCCTTCGAGTGTGACGATGCTGGAGCCGGAGATCTTCGACAACGGCTGCTGGCAGCTCACCACGGGCCGGCCGTCGATGAGAACCGTGCAACAGCCACACTGACCCGAGGGTGAACAGCCGTCCTTCGGGGAGGTGATGTCGAGTTCTTCGCGCAGGGCCGAGAGGAGATGGGGGTGGGAAGCATCGACGCTGACGGCCGCGCCGTTGACGGTGAACGTCACCGTCTCGCTGCCGAGTTCAGTTGCACCCATGCGGACCCCCGTCGCTTTGACATTTTGTCAAAGCAGAACGATAGAGCGTTCCGGAGCCCGGGGGAACACTTTCGGGGCGGTCCGCAGTGAAATCTGTGTTTCGGGACGGTTGGACCCGCCTCAGTCGAGAATGACGCCGCGCTGTCCGGTGATCGGACCGTAGACCTCGGGGCGCCGGTAGCGCTCGAAGTCGAAGAGGGTGTTCTTGTACTTGGCGCACCAGTCGAGATCGCACCGGGCAACCAGCAGTTCGTCTGCGGTGGTGTAGGCCTGGGCAACGATCTGACCCGAGGGAGCGATGATCGCCGATTGGCCGAGTGAGTCGACTCCTTCCTCGACGCCGCCCTTGGCCACGCCCACCACCCAGGTGCCGTTCTGGTACGCGCCGGCCTGCATCACGAGCGAGTTGTGGAAACCCTGGAGGATGTCTTGGCTCGGGTCTGGCACGTAGTGGATCGGAGTGTTGTAGCCACACAGAATCAGTTCGACGCCCTTCAGGCCCATGACGCGGTAGGACTCTGGCCAGCGACGGTCGTTGCAGATCATCATCCCGATGCGTGCGCCGAAGGCCTTCCACACACCGAAGCCCTCCGGGCCGGGCTCGAAGTAGTACCGCTCGGCGTGCTGGAACGGGCGGTCGGGTTCGTGGTGTTCGTGGCCGGGAATGTGGACCTTGTGGTATCTGCCAACGATCTCGCCGTCCTTGTCCACGAGGATCTGGGTGTTGAATCGATGTCCATCGGGGGTGAGCTCGGCGTACCCGAGGCTGAATCCGACCTTCAGTCGACGTGCAGCATCGAAGAGCGGACGCGTCTCGGCCGAGGGCATCTCGCGCTCGTACCAATGGTCGGCTTCGGAGATGTCATCCACGAACCAGCGTGGGAAGAACGTGGTGAGTGCGAGCTCCGGAAACGCGACGAGGTCGCAGTTGCTGCGGGCGGCCGTTTCCAACAGGTCGACCATTCGAGCCACGGCGGAGGCGCGCGAATCAGAGCGTTGGATCGGTCCCATCTGGGCGGCACCGACGGTGAGAATGCGGCTCATGAAGTGACGGATCCCTTCTCGTCGGCGAAATTCGTGGAGGCGAGTTCAAACATCACGTTGGCCAGCACGTTGGCACCTTTCACCAAGTCGTCGGCATCGGTGTGTTCGGCAGCGTTGTGACTGATGCCCTTGTGGCTCGGAACGAAGATCATTGCCGCTGGACACACGCGGGCCAGCATCTGGGCATCGTGACCGGCCCCGGAAGGCAGCCGGCGAACTCGAGGCTCCGCGACGTTGGCGTGACGTTCGACGATGTCGACGACACGCTGATCGAACACGACGGGTTCGAACCGAGCCAAGACGCGCTTCGAGATCGACACACCCTCGTCTTGCTCGAGTTGGAAGCAGAAGGTATCGACGAGGTGCTCCGCATCGAGAAGCGTGTCCTCGTCGGTGTTGCGAATGTCGAGAGTGAGCGTTGCCTTTGCCGGGATCACGTTCACGAGGTTCGGATGGAGATCGATCTTGCCCACGGTGCAGACCTGGTCGCCGCCGAAGCGCTCGGCGATTTCACGCAAGTAGACGGTGAGCATCGCGGCGACGTATCCGGGGTCGTGACGCAGATTCATCGGTGTCGTACCGGCATGATTGCTCTGGCCGGTGATGGTGATTTCCTGCCAGGAGATTCCCTGTACGCCCGTCACGGCACCCAACGTGAATCCTTCGGCTTCGAGGACCGGTCCTTGCTCGATGTGCAGTTCGACGAATGCATGCGGTGCTGGACCGGGACACGGAGTCGAGCCGGCGTATCCGATCCGTGACAACTCGTCGCCGAGACGCGCACCGTCGATCGACAGGGTGTCCAATGCCTCTTCGAGAGCGAGTCCACCGACGTACACGAGCGAACCGAGCATGTCGGGGGCGAAGCGGGACCCTTCCTCGTTGGTGAAGATGCCGACGCTGATGGGCCGTGGGGGAGCGACACCCGATTCCTTGAGCGTCTCGATCACCTCGAGGCCGGCGAGAACGCCGTAGTTGCCGTCGTAGAGCCCTCCCGTGCGCACGGTGTCGATGTGGGATCCGGTCATCACGGGAGCGCCGGTGCCGACGTTCCACGTGCCGATCACATTGCCGATGGTGTCGATGGTGATCTCGAGGCCGAGATCCTTCATCCACGACACCACGAGGTCGCGGCCGTCACGGTCGGCGTCTGTGAGAGCGAGGCGACAACACCCTCCGTCACCCGTGGAGCCCACTTCGCCGAGTGCGCGCAGTCGGCGCAACAGACGATCCCCGTTGATGGTGATGCCGGTACTGACGGTCATGTTCCGAGCATAGAGAGCCGCAGTAGGTTGATCAGCCATGATGCTGTCCGCGGGCGATCTCGTGCTCGTGGGGCTTGTCGTCGTCGCAGCAGCGTTCTTGCAGACGGTGTCCGGGTTCGGCTTTGCACTGTTCGTGGTGCCGATCTTCGGACTCTTCATCGACGTGAAAGTCGGAGTGGTCATCTCCACTCTTGCCGGTCTTGCCTCGAGCACCCACCAAGCCGTCAAGGATCGGCAGGGCATCAACCGTCCTCTCGCCGGGCGGCTCATCGTGGCGTCGTTGGCGGGCATGCCCGTCGGTCTGCTCGTGATCATTGTGGTCTCGAGTGACACTCTTCAGGTCGTCATCGGCCTTCTCGTGATCTTGTCCGCCGCCGCACTCGCCCGTGGTGTGGCGGTGAGACTGGTTTCGCCCGTCGCCGACTGGATTGCGGGTTTCGTCTCTGGAGTGCTCGCGACGTCGGCTTCGACCAACGGTCCGCCTCTCGTCGTTCTCTTGCAGGCTCGCAGCCTCCCCGCCCACGTTTTTCGTCCCACGGTCAACGCTGTTTTTGTGGTCGGCGGCGCGGTCTCGCTTGCGCTTTACACCCTTGCAGGACGCCTGGGCTGGCGTGAGATCAGTGCTGCACTCATTGCGTTTCCTGGTCTCGCGATCGGCATCGCCGCCGGTCGATGGGCTCGTGACTTCGTCTCACCCGAAGGTTTTCGTGTGCTGGTTCTCGCGCTGTTGGCCATCACCGGCGTCACCTCGACACTCGCCGGACTCACGTAACGACCCGGCTCCGCCGAACTGTTTCTATACGGCTCCGCCGAACCATTGCATCCAGGCGTCCTTGTCGCGGGTGCGGTAGACGTAGTTGGCGCTGCGAACGGTCGAGAGGGGCGCACTTGCCGGAGCCGAATACTGGTGACCTGGGTACACCACGGTCTGGTCGGGCATCTTGGCCAGGGTCTGCAGGCTCTCGTACATCGCCTCGGGGTCGCTGCCGGGAAGATCGGTACGACCGCAACCGTCGAGAAAGAGAGTGTCGCCCGAGACGAGACAACCGTTGGCCAGGAAACACTGGCTGCCCGGCGTGTGTCCGGGAGTGTGGACGAAGCGGATTTCGAGATGGCCGACGTTCAAGGTGTCGCCGGCGCCGTGTGCAACCAGGTCGGTCTCGGACACACCGGTGGTGCGCACCACCCACGGCACCTCGGCTTCGTTCACATGGATCGGAATGGATCCGTGTTCGAGCAAGCGTGTGACGCCCTCGATGCGGTATCCCATCATTGATCCACCGATGTGATCCGGGTGATAGTGCGTGGCCAGAACACCCGTCAGTTTCATTCCGTCGGCTTCGACCATGCCTGCGAGTTCGTCCACGGCATAGGCCGGGTCGACCACGACGCACTCACCGGTGGAACGGTCGCCGAGGAGGTAGACGAAGTTGACCATCTGCGCGGCCAAGGGATTGCCCACGGCGAAATCACGTCCGGAGAGCAACTGGCGGAAGTAGAAATCGGGAGTTGCGGACGGAGACGATGCCGGGACAGTCATGGCTCCGAGGCTATGTCCTACGCTGAGGACTCCATGAGCACCGGAGAGACTTCACCGCTGGCTTCCCTGAAGGCAGGAGATCGATTCGTCGTCGGCGATCGCGTAGTGGTGGTGGACGAGGCCATGGCCGCCGCCTTCCAGCCCGGGGATCGACTGCTCGCGATAACGTCGCGCGGAGAGTTGCTGCACGTGCCGTCGGAGGATGTCACGGCCGCCTCCTGCGCGGTGGGCGAAGCGCTGTCTGCCTTCGGTCACATGGCCGAGGTCGAGGATGCGGCGATCGATCTCTTCTTCCGACGTTTCGCGGACATGGTCGATGACGATGCGGTCTTCGCCCCGGTCCTCGCCGCCAACGCAGACGACGTGGCGAAGGCACGCGAGCGTGGCCGCGCGACGGGTCGTTTGGAGTTGACCTCGAAGATGCGTAGCGACATGGCCGCCGGGCTGTCGATGTGGGCCGCTCTCGAGTTGAAGCGCAACCAGAAAGTGTCGACGGTCCGGCACGAAGGGTGGGAGGTCGAGACGTGGCGGGCGCCCTTGGGCGTGGTGGCCTTCGTCTTCGAGGGCCGTCCGAACGTCTTTGCCGACGCAACGGGCGTGTTGCGTAGCGGCAACACCGTGGTCTTCCGTATCGGAAGCGATGCCCTCGGTACTGCCCGTGCCCTGCGCGACCATGTCCTCGAGCCTGCTCTGCATCATGCGGGTTTGCCGGAGGGTGCGGTCCGTCTGGTCGATTCACCCCGACACGCCGCTGGATGGGCGTTGTTCTCCGACTCGCGCGTTTCTTTGGCGGTCGCCCGTGGTTCTGGTCCCGCGGTCGACCAACTCGGCGCGATCGCGCGACAGTCGGGTGTCCCCGTGTCGCTGCACGGCACCGGCGGAGCCTGGTTCGTCGTCGCGTCGGAACGTGAGCCGGGTCGTCTCTTGGCGACGGTGTCCGCCTCACTCGACCGGAAGGTCTGCAACACGGTGAATGTCGTGGTGCTTCCTCGTGCGACCGCGGCGGGGGACGTCGTGGAGATGGTGGAAGGGGTCGTCGACGCTGCGAGGCGCGGGAATGGTCGCGCAGTTGTTCATGTGTCCACGGCCGACCGGAGCGCCCTGGGATCCCTGCCCGAAGCCGAGGGGGTCGACTGGGCGATCGACGACCACCTGGATCTGGGTCACGAATGGGAATGGGACTCCGTTCCCGAACTGTCACTCTGCCTTGCCGACGACGTGGCACAAGCTGTCGAGATGTTCAACCGTCACAGTCCCCAGTTCGTGCTCTCGGTGATCAGTTCGAATAGTGCGGACCACGAGTTGGCGTGGGCGAGAGCCAATGCACCATTCGTCGGCGACGGCTTCTCACGGTGGGTCGACGGCCAGTACGCCCTCGATCGACCCGAGTTGGGCCTCGCCAACTGGCAATACGGACGATTGCTGGCTCGTGGGGGAGTCCTGTCGGGCGACGGCGTGCACACGCTGCGTTTGCGAGTACGTCAGGACGACATCGAACTTCGGCGTTGAAGTTCGGTCTGTGAGCCGGCGGATCACTCGTCGATGTCGTCGACGGGAAGGTCCATGTGGAACATCGACGGCGCGAGCGCGGCGAAGTCGCCGTCCCATGCGTAACGGGAGAGCTGTCCGAGGGAACGCCGACTTCCCGTGAGGCGGAGCAGCTCCCAGACGGGATGGCTCCAACGCGTATCGCGATCGAGATCGAGGGACAGCAGGACGTCGCCGTCCCCGCACGTCCACTCGTGTCCTCCGGCTACGAGATGCAGAGAGCCTGCCGAGTTCTTCTTCAGGTCACCGTCGAGCAAGAGCGCCCCCACCCACATGGAGGTCAGAACGCCGGGATCGTCACGTTCTCCCGGGGACTCGAGCGCGTGACGAAGATCGTGTTCGTGGACGACGAGGTCGTAGGAGAGAGGCACTGCGAGGCGAGCGTTCTCTGATGCGAGCGACTCGAAGGCCGGCCCAGACGAGGCCCACTCCGCGATCAGATCGTCGACGGTGGCCGTCGAGCGTGAGGCCACGATGGCGTCGACCCAACCTTGGGAATCTGCACCCGGCATGTTTCCCGACGAGATCTCCGTGGCCAGTCCCACGACGTGGGCGAGAAGTTGTGCGACCGACCAGTCGGGACAGGCTGCGACTCGGCGACCTGCGACATCACTTCCGACTTCGGCGACCAACTCAGTGATGCGTTCTCTGCTGCGTCGGTACTGCTCGACAAGCTCTGCATTGCTGGGTCGGGCGAAGCTGCTGTCCATCTCAGCCTCGGTTCCCTTGGGTGAGGTCGATTTCGACGTTGTCGATGAGTCGAACGCCGTCGACGACGACAGCGCCGAGCGCGACCAATCTCGTCTCGTCGAATACCTTCCCCACCGGCGTCAGCGTGGTTGCATCGACGACCTCGAAGTAACTGATCTCTACCGTCGGAACGGATGCCAGGAGGTCGCTGCCGGCTGCTGACGCCGCATCGAGAGTGTCCCCGGACAGAAGCGCTTCCTTCGTTGCCGCGAGCGCTCGAGGTAACGCGAGTGCGACGCGTCGTGCTTCGTCGGAGAGGCGGACGTTGCGACTCGACAAGGCGAGACCATCCTCGTCCCGTACGGTCTCGCAACCGACGATGTCGGTGGAGAGATTGAGGTCAGTGGCCATCCGGCTCACGATGGCGAGCTGCTGGTAGTCCTTCTTTCCGAAGAACGCGTGCGTGGGTTGAACCATCAACAACAACTTGAGCACCACGGTGCACATTCCGGAGAAGTGGCCGGGACGTGAGGCTCCTTCGAACCGGGTTGCGAGGTCGCCGGGTACGACGGCGGTGTCGAATCCGTCCGGGTACATCTCGGACCGGTCGGGCACGAAGACCGCGGTTGCTCCGAGACGGGCGCAGAGTTCGAGGTCGGTGTCGATGGTGTTCGGGTACGTCTCGAGATCAGCGGAGTTGTTGAACTGCAATGGATTGACGAAGATCGACACCACTGTCACGTCGCATTCGGCGACACTCTTCTCCACGAGCGTGGCATGGCCCCGATGCAGGGCACCCATCGTGGGGACGAATCCGATCGAACGCTGTGCGTTGCGATGGGCGCCGAGGATCCCGCGCAGTTCGGCGACGGTACGCACGATGTGCATGGTGGACCCTGTCGATCTCGGCGGCCGTCAGCGGAAAGAGTGGGCCTCGTCGGGCCACGAACCGGCACGAACTTCAGCGACGTAGTCCGAGCAGGCGGCGATGCTGGTGCTGCGCAGATCGGCGAATTTCTTTGTGAAGGTGAGCTCGCGCTCGGACAAGCCGAGGATGTCGTGCAACACGAGCACCTGTCCGTCGCAGTGGACTCCTGCTCCGATGCCGATGGTCGGAATCGAGAGCTTTTCTGTGATCTCTGCAGCCAGGGGAGCCGGGATTCCTTCCATCACGACCGCGAAGGCACCTGCCTGTTCGACGGCGTGAGCATCCTCCAGCAGACGTTGGCGGCCTCCGGCTTCGAACCCCTCGTTGCGACCCTGGATCTTGTGACCACCCATCCGGTGAACACTCTGTGGTGTGAGACCGATGTGACCCATTACCGGAATGTCGGCATCGGCGATGGCTCGGATGGCGTGGGCAACGGTGGTTCCGCCTTCGAGTTTGACGGCTTGGGCACCAGCCTTGACGAGGCGCACCGAATTCTCGACTGCCTGGGCGACGTTGACCTGATAGCTGCCGAAGGGGAGATCACCGACGATGAGAGCCTTCGGCGACGCCTTCTTCACCAAACGCACGTGATACGCCATCTCCTCCATGGAGACGGGAAGCGTGTTGGATTCGCCCTGAATCACGGTGGCCACGGAATCGCCGACGAGGATCACGTCGACACCCGCAGCATCGACAATGGCCGCGAAGGTGGCGTCATAGGCCGTGATCATCGCAATCTTCTCGCCGTGACGTTTCATGTCGAGCAGTGCAGGAACGGTGACTGCTTTGCGAGGTGAGTTCTGCATGACTTCTCCGAACTGCGCCGAGACGGGGGACCGACGAATCGAACGCTAGTGCCAGAGTGGCGAATCGACCCTCCACGAAACGGGATTTCCCCACGTGTCCTGGAAGGTGACCTCGTGTGCCGGCTGACGCTTGGCGACACCCCACTTGCCTGTGGGGTACCCGAGAGTAACCATGGCCATCGGCACCCATTCGCCCGGCTCAGGTGCACCGAGGATTTCGAGGACCTGAGCCGTGTGCTTCTTGAAGATGAGTGTGGTGAGTGCAGAGCCGATGCCTTCGGCGTTGGCAGCGAGCTGCAGGCTCCACAGGGCCGGATAAATGGAGCTTTCTCCATTCGGCTTGCCCCAGGCGAAGACGATCAGCGGGACGAGGTGGAGATTGTCGGCCAACCATTCGGCCGATGCGTTGGTCTTCTTCGCCTGAATGACCTCCGGATCGTTCGGGTCGCCGTTCGCGATGAGATCCATGACGGCCTTGTACTGGGTGGCGTTCAGTTCTGTGAGGCCCTCTCGGTACAGCTTCTGAAGTGCCAGTTTTTTGTCCGGATCCGTGAGCAGGAGAAAGCGCCACCTCTGTTGGTTGCCTCCGGAAGGTGCCCGCACGACGGCATCCATGATGCGGGCGATCACATCGTCGGGAATCGGGTCCGGCTTGACGCGACGCATCGCGCGCGTGGTGTAGAGGGCTTGGTACAGATCCATTGTGGTCTCCAGTCTTCTTTTGGTGGGGGCAGGTCGATCAGTTTCCAGTAGCAGCGCGAGAGCGGGCGAGTTCGAAAATGGATTCGTTGCCGAGGCGCCATCTCACGGTGAGCCGACACGTCGAGATACGCCAGATGTCGCCGTCGCGCACGAGGTCGTTCGTGTAGTGGCCACCCAACTCGCACCAGTTCTCTTCTCCGTCCCGTCCGAACTGAACCATTGTTGCGGGAGAGAACCAGTGTTGGGCGCGTAACTCCGTGACACAGACCGCCTTGTCGGAACCGGAGAAGCTGATGGAATGGTTGGTCATGACGTGCTGCGTGGCGTCAAAGTTGCCATTGAGGGAACGCACGTTGTCGACCCACACCTGGGCAGGCATCGATGATGGGGGACGCCCCGAGAAGGACGAGAAGTCGAACGTGCAGGGATCTGTGAAGCAGGTGCGGTAGAGATCCCAATCTCGCAAATCGATGCCGCTGGCGTATCGGTAGCTGACTTCGATGATTCGACGGGTCGCCACGAGTCGCTCGAGTTCCTCGGTCATTGCGTTGCTCCTTTGCGCGTCGATGCAAGCCAGTGGATGCTGTTCGAGATCAGGCGTCGGTAGACAGGATGACGGTAAGCTTCCGGCCCGTCGCCGGGCTGCAGATACACGACGGTGCTGTTGGCGCAGGAATGAGTCCACGCCACTGCGTTCGAGGTGTCCGGGTGCGACCACTCGCCTTGATCGACACGTCGGATGGTTGCATAGGCAGACGCGTGGTGCCCCGCGTCTCGCGGGGCGTCGGTGACGATGAGAGTGGTGATTTCGTCGTCGAAAATCGGACACTGATAGGTCTCGTCGGTCAACGGGAACTCGCTCGGCAGACCGTCACAGACCGGATGTCCGGGTTCGGCGACGCGGAAGACCTGGGCAACGGGGTTGGCCCAGCCGGAATCCGGCCAGTCAACCCCGCGCAGGCTTGCCGGCACGTAGTGGAAGCGCCCCTTCAGCAGTTCGGCGAAGAATTCCCAAGTGGGCCACGAGGCAATCGCATGGTGCATGCCGAGGATCGGCAGTCCTGCCTCGACGATGCGCAGCCATGCGGCCTTCGTCTCTTCGGGTGGTTCGTTCAGGATCGGGGTGTCACCGCGCCGAAAGGTGATGCCGGGGAGGTCGTACAGTGCGAGCACGTCACACTCGTCCAAGAGACGTTCGACACCTGTTTCGGTGAAGAAATCTCCGGCCTGTGGCCACTCGACGAGCCGTCCTGACGTTCCGGGCACGGTGTCGATCATCTCGACCAAGGCCTCACGATCGAAAGGGTGGCCGCCGGCCAACCATGTCACGTTCACGATGTCATTGTCGCGCCCCACTGACAGCGACAGTATCCGACGGAGCTCTCGTGCAACGGGTCTAGATTGCCCTGTCGTGCGGTCTCGGGGGAACTGGAAACACGTCATTGTCCAACGTGTGTGGGAGGCGGTCTCCCGATGGGGTGCAATAGGACCAGATAGTCCGTTGGGCCGTCGTTTCGGTGCTTTCGGATCGGGCAGCATCATCTGCTTCCCGCACACCACGATCTACAACGTCGAGTACATCGAGATCGGTGCCGACACGATGATCGGACCGAACGTCGCGCTGTCGGCGGGAATGGTCCCCGGTCAGCAGTGCCTGTCGAATCCGGTGGTGAAGATCGGTGATCGATGTCTGATCGGTCGTGGCAGCGGCATCGTCGGGCACTTCGGCATCGAGATCGGTGACGACGTCTGGACAGGTCACAACGTGTACATCACGGATCAGAACCACGGCTACGAGGACGTGACGATGCCGATCTCGCGCCAGAGCCAGCCGGAAGCCCCGGTGTCCATCGGCGATGGAAGTTGGATCGGTTACGGCGCGGTGGTTCTGCCCGGAGCACGGATCGGATGCCATGTGGTGATCGGTGCGAACTCTGTCGTCACGGGCGAGATTCCCGATTTCTCCGTTGCTGTCGGGAGTCCTGCCCGCGTGATCAAGCGTTACGACCGTGCCACGGAGTCGTGGGTGCGGGTTTCAGACTGACAGATCGACGGGAGCCTGACAGGCGGGCATGCGATTGGCGGTGGCGAAGGTGGAGACCTTCTCGCTCAGCGGAATCCCGTCGACTCTCGTTTCGGCGAAGGGCTCGTTCTCGCCGCGACGGAGCATCTCGGCGTAATCACGACGGTCCTGGATGTAGGTGCGGTAGTCGGCGATCCACAGCGGAACGATGGCCTGGCCCTTTTCGTCAGCGACGGGTTGTGCAGCGATGTCGTCGATGACGTCTTCGAGTGTCTGTGTCGCCTGGTCGACGATGTCGGCACGGCGTGCGAGGGCATCGGGGCCGACATCCTCGATCTTGCGGAAGTCGGCGAGCTCGGCACGGGCGAGTCGGGCCTCCATGCAGCGCTTCTCGGCGTATTCCTGCCACGCCTTGTCGCCGATCAGGTTGATCGACTCCCTGCTGGCGAACACGAACGCGTACACCCACATGACGGCGAGCAGGAGACAGATGACGACGAGACCTCCGCGAATGACGCGACGAGGGACGAGTTGGCGACTGTCCGTCATGAGCGTCCCGGGCGGTACGACGACGCGAGATGCAGGAACGCACCAGCGACTCCGAGGATCAGAGCCGTCCAGAATCCCCACAGGCTGGAGTAAGTGAGGTCGAGGGCATGGTCGAGGGACACTCGACCCCCACCGATGGATCCGAGGGCTACCGCCGCCGCGGCGAGAACCGCGCAGTACTCCCAACCCTGACCTTCGTTGAAAATGAAGAAGCCGTTCTTGCGATGGGCGACCACGATTGCGACGAGCATCGTGGCTGCGAGTGCACCAGCCGCCGTGGGAACGAAGAGGCCGACCGTCAACAGGAGTCCGGCAACGATCTCCGTGCCGGCGGCCATCCTTGCCTGCAGTTTGGGAAAGCGCATGCCGATCGAAGCGAACCAACCAGCGGTGCCTTCGAGCGATGCGGCTGATCGCACTTTGTTGGCGCCGTGCAGTGCGATCGTGAGACCGAGTGCAACGCGGAGAATCAAGGAGGCGACGTCGACCTGAGACACGACATCACGCTAGATGGTGTCCGGTCCGAAGGACAATCGGGCTGATAGAAAAGCCCCGTGCCCATGTCCGCTGCCGATCGTGTCGCGCGTGCAGTGCGTTTGGTTGCCGTTCTCACTCGCCGTCACCGGCGTCCGTTCTTCATCGCCGTGGCGGGTGCAGGCGTCTTTGCGGTGTGCACGGTGCTGTCGTCTGTTGCCATCCGGAGGGTGGTCGACAATGTGCTCGTTCCACGATTCGAAGAGGGGAGTGTCGGCGCCGCCACGGTGATGGCATCACTCGGCCTGGTGATCGGCATCGGTCTCTTGCGCGCAGCCGGTGTCGTCGTGCGTCGATCATTTGCCGGAATCGCCGAGTGGAGAGCCGCGCAGTCGCTTGCGGGTGACCTTCTCAAGCGCATGGCTGAACAGCCCATCAGCTGGTTCGCACGGCGCAGCACGGGAGACCTCGTCGCGCGCCTCAGCACCGACACGGAGGCTGCCGTCTCCGTTCTTGCGCCCTTGCCGTTCGCCTCGTCGGTCGTGGTGATGTTGTTCGTCGCTGCGGTGCTCATGCTGCTGACAGATCTCGTGATGGGCCTCGTTGCGCTCGTCCTGCTTCCGGCCGTCCTCGTGCTCAATCTCGTCTACCAGGCCCGTGTGGACCGGCACTACGACGAAGCCCAACGTCAACTCGGCAATCTTGCTTCTGCGGTGCACGAGAGCTTCGACGGTGTCACGGTGGTGAAGGCCTTCGGTGCAGAAGAGCGAGAATCTCTTCGTTTGGCCCGAGTGGCCGAACGTCTGCGCAGTGCACGTATCCACGTGGTTCGCCTGCGTTCGACGTTCGAGGCCACACTCGACGCATTGCCGAGTATCGGGATCATCCTGCTTCTTCTCGTCGGCGCGGCACGTTTCGATTCAGCCGGTCTCACAGTGGGTGAAATCACGAGCTTCGTCTACCTGTTCACCCTGATCGCTTTTCCGCTGCGGCTCATCGGTTACGCGCTGTCGGAGTTGCCGCACTCGCAGGCCGGACTGGACCGCGTGCAGGAGCTGTTGGCCGAACCCATCGAGCGCGGACCGTCCATCGAGCGGGCCACCGACGGCCCGGCGATCCGACTGGAGGGCGTTCGACTTGCCGGAATTCTCGATCACCTCGATCTCACGGTCGACCGGGGAGAACGCGTTGCGCTGGTTGGACCGACCGGCTCGGGTAAGTCGACGTTGGTTCGGGTGCTCACCGGAACCGTCATCCCCGACGCCGGACGCGTGGTGGTTCAGGAAGGCGGAGTCGCCACGGTGTTCCAAGAGCCGTTTCTGTTCGCTGACTCCGTGCGACACAATCTGACCATCGGTCGCAAGACGGGCATCGACGATGATCAGTTGTCCTCGGCACTGCACGTCTGCGAAGCGGCCGATTTCGTTGCAGGTCTTCCAGCCGGTCTCGACACGGTGATCGGCGAGCGCGGTGTCGGGCTGAGCGGAGGGCAACGCCAGCGGTTGGCGCTCGCGCGTGCCCTGGTCTCGGAACGGCCGATCATGGTCCTCGACGATACGACTTCGGCCTTGGACCCGTCGACGGAGGCGCTCATCGTCGAGCAGCTGACGTCACTCGAAAGGGAAATCACATTCTTGGTGGTGGCATCACGGCCATCCACGATCGCACTCGCGTCACGTGTCGTGTATCTCGACGGCGGCCGGATCAACGACGAGGGAACCCACGCCGAACTGATGGAGCGAAACATCGGATACCGATCCATGATCGAGGCATTCGAGGTCGATCGCGAAGGCGGGATCCGTCGTGAACCCTGACTCTGCATCGCTGAAGGAATCAACGATGGCGACCATCGGTCGTGGTCTCACACATGCACCGGCGCTGCGCCGCGGACTTGGGGTCACGGTTGCGCTCGCGGTTTTCGGAACCGGAACGAGGGTGATCGTTCCGATTCTCATCCAGCTCACCATCGACAATGGTTTCGATGGTGGGCGAGTCCGGATGGGGCGAGTGACATTGCTCTGCGTCGTGGCAACCGTGTCGGTGTTTGCCACGGCGATGAGCATGCGAGCCGCCATCAGGCGTCTTGGCACGCGCAGCGAAGAAGCGCTCTACGACCTTCGTGTGCGCCTTTTCGAACACATTCATCGACTGAGCGTCATTCACCACAACGACGAAAAGCGCGGTGCGCTCGTTGCAAGGGTTACCGGGGACATTGAAACCCTGAGCCAGTTCTTTTCGTGGGGTGCGTTGTCGTGGCTCTTGCAGGGCTCTCTCATGGTGGTCGTGGGTCTCATCATGTTGGCGTACGACTGGCTGCTGGCTCTGGTGGCTTTCGCGATTTCTCTGCCGCTCTTTTGGGCTCTGCGTCGTGTTCAATCACGACTCGCCCGTGCCTACATGTCTGCTCGCGAGGCCAACGCCGACACCCTCGGTCGATCGGCGGAGTTCGTGGCCGGTGCCGAAACACTGGTGGCGTACGACGCACGTGATGGTGCCCGTGCTCGGCTCGACGAGGCATTCGGGAGGAGATACACGAAGCAGATTCGAGCCGGTGTTCTCGGGGCATTTCTGTTTCCGATCGGCGAGGTCTTTGCGGTCTTCACCATCTCCGGTGTGGTCGTGGCGGGCGTCCTGCGTGGACCCGGCTCTGGACTGACGCTCGGAGCAATGGTCGGTTTCGTCTTTCTCACCTACCGCTTCCTCGAACCCATCTCCGAGTTCACCGAGATTCTCGACCAGACGCAAGCAGCCGCAGCTGGCTTGAGACGGATCCTCCAAGTGCTCGACATTCCAGCCGGCCCGCCCGAACCGGATTCACCTGTCCCGCTTCCTGTTGCTCCGATCGGCATCGTTCTGCGCGACGTGTGGTTCGCCTACCCACCGTTGGCCGGCGGAGCGGAATCAGCGGCAGCTGCCGAGAGTCCGTTCGTGCTGCACGGGGTGACACTCTCGATTCCAGCGGGGCAGCACGTCGCCGTCGTCGGATCAACGGGGTCTGGAAAATCGACGTTGGGTCGGATCGTGGCGCGCCTCGTGGATCCATCCTCCGGCGTGGTGACCTTCGGTGGCGTGGCGCTGCGGAACGTCGCCAATTCAGATCTTCGCCAACGTCTGACCTTCGTTCCCCAGGAACCGTTTTTGTTCGATGGAACGGTGTTGACGAACCTGCTCTTTGCCCGGGGCGACGCAACGCGAGTCGAATGCCAATCGATCATCGAGGACCTCGGATTGCAGGATTGGATCGCTTCCCTCCCGCTGGGCCTCGACACAGCCGTCGGAGAGCGTGGCGGTGAACTGTCTGCCGGCGAACGCCAACTCGTGGCACTCATCCGTGCCGCACTCGCCGACCCGGAGATTCTCGTGCTCGATGAAGCCACTTCGTCGGTTGATCCGATCTTCGAATTGCAGATGTCACGCGCCTTCGAACGACTTTCCGCCGGTCGAACAACGATCGCCATCGCGCACCGCCTGAGCACGGCACAGCGGGCCGATCGAGTTCTGGTGATGGAGGACGGAAGAATCGTGGAGGACGGATCACACGAGCAGTTGGTTGCGCGCGGAGAGCGATACGCCGAACTCTACGAGGCATGGGTGTCGGCAACTTCGAGCCGATGAGGGTTATTGTGCGCCGCGTGAAGTCCACGTCCTTCGCCCTTGCCGGCGCGTCGCTTGCCGCGTGTGTGCTGGTCGGGTGCAGCGCTGGTGCGGTCCAGCGAAATGCCGTGTGCGATCGCGGAACGGCTCTCGAACTGGCGGTGAGTCGTACCAGTGAGCTCGGCGACGAGGCTCTCTCGTTGAACGCCGATGTGTTGCGCAATCAGGTCGAAGAGGACATCTCGACGTTCCTCGTCTCGTCCGACGTCGCACCGGACTCGCTGTCCGGCGATCTCTCCACGATGACCACACGTCTGCAGGTCCTCACGTTGGCCTATGCGGCGGTCAACTGGGACCAAGCCGAAGCAGCCGTCGACAACGACGTCCGCGAGGCGCTCGATGATCTCGCCGGAGCCAACTCCCGTCGCTTGCTGGTGCGGATCACCGACTTCCTGTTGAAGGAGTGCGAGACCGAGGCCATCTCTGATTCTCCACCGCCTGACAGTGCCGTGGTCACGATCGCGCCGTCGACATCGATCGCACCTGCTCTGCCGGATCGCGAAACGCCCGATCCGCCGATCTCGAGTGCGCACATCGCTCTTGGCAAGGTCGTTGCGGAGTCACGTGGAATCCCGATCGACGATGCGAAGGCCGAATGCCTCGGTCGCGAGATCGAGGCTGTCACGGGCGCCGAAGCCGCTACCACAGCCGAAGAGTTCGAGCGCGCGTACGATCAGGCGTTCGTTGCTTGTGGCGTGGGCTGAGGAGTCAGAGATTCGGGTCGACGAGGACCTTGACTGCGCTCGACGGATCGTCTGCGAGCAAGGCGAGCGCCTCGGGGAGTTCACTGAGCGACACCGTCTTGTCGTGGAGCGCAGTGACATCGACACGTCCGTCGGCGATCAGGTCCATGACCTCTCGGAACTCGTGGTACTGATAGCCGAGGGACGCCACCATGGTGACTTCCTTGATCAGCCACGCGTGTGGCGAGATGGTGGCGGCACCACTAGCGAGGCCGACGAGGTTGACGCGTCCGTTGCGACGCACGAAATCGACCGCGGTCTGGATGGTGGGCGGTATGCCTGCGCACTCGAGGACGAGATCTGCTGGCGTGCGGCTGAAACGTTCCTTGGCTTCGTCGGGAGTGATCGCCTCATGGGCACCGACACCAAGGGCCTTGTGCCGACGTAGTTCGTTCGGTTCGATGGCAACGATGTGACCAGCGCCCGCGGCTCTGGCGATCTGCAATGTCAGCAGTCCGATCGGGCCGCAACCCTGGACCACGACGACTTCACCCGGGTTCGGCTTGGTGCGCATGACGGCGTGGTATGCCACGGTCGCCGGCTCGACGATCGATGCCTGAACGGCACTCAACGAAGGGTTGGTCGGCACCAAACGGCGCGCGTCGAGTGCGACCGACTTCGCGAAACCACCATGGGGCGGTGCCAGCGGGTCACGGCCGATCATGCCGAGGAACGCGTACATGCATCCTGCGGCGCGTCCGGCGAGGCATTCGGAGCACCTGCCGCACGCAGGCGCAATGCCCGCCACGACACGATCACCTTCTTTGACGTTGGTGACTCCGGAGGCAACCGCCGCAACGGTTCCCGAGAACTCGTGGCCGCAGATCGCAGGGTTGTACGGATCAGACGAGAGAAAACCGTGGACATCGGTTCCACAGATGCCGCACAGGTCGACCTGAACGACCGCCTTGCCTTCCGTGGGCTGCGGGTCGGGTACGTCGACCAACTCGAAAGAACGCAGCCCGGTGACAAGACCCGCCTTCATCGGCCCAGCTCCGGTGCCGGATTCGCCGTGACGCGTTCGATGGCCGGTTCGCAGGCCCAGGCAAGACCGCGACGAAGGATTTCGTTGTACTCCTCGAGCTCCCACGAGCCGCGATCGATGGACGGCCAACGCATGCCGTTGAATGGCGCATGCTTCATGTCCCAGTGACTGCGGCAGTGGCCGAGGGTGAAGTACAGCACCGCGCCTTTGCCGAGAACGCGCTTGTACAGCACGAGCCGAGGCTCGTCGACGGGCCATTCGGCTGTGGCGAACCCTTGGGTGGTGCCTGTCCAGCGTGTTTCGAGCAATGGCTCGACATCCGCCGTGAACTCACTGAGATACAGCTCATCGTTGGCGTGGAAGGTACCGATGCCCTTGACGAGGGGGTGGTCCTCCTTGCCGGGCGTGACCGACACCGGATAGGGCTCGATCGCCGGATGGGAGAGGAAACGGCTCCCCAGCATCTCGGCGAAAACGGGAAAGACGTCGGGTGTCTCGAAGAGGCCGGCTCCCAACTTCGGCGGCGCATCGAATGCCGAGTTGGTGGCGTGCAGAGCAAAGACCCGTCCGCCCTTGTCCACCCAGTCGCGCATCGCGACCTGCGCCTCCATCGACGGGCGTACGTCACAGGTGTAGGTGACGAGGATGTCCGATTCCGACAAGGCACCGAGATCCTCGTAGTTGTTCGCCACCTGCGTACGGATGCGTTGGTCGGTGGCGAGCAACTCGAGGAGTCGCAGTCGTGCGAAGTCGAAGTCGTGAAACTTGCCCCCGCACACGAGGAGGGCATCGATACGGCCCGACATGAGGGTCAGAACTTGATGCGCTTGGTGTAGCCGCCGTCGACCACGACATTGGCGCCCGTCACGAGGCTTGCCGCCGGTGATGCGAGGAAGGCGATGACGTTGGCGACTTCGATCGGCTCGCCGAGACGCTTGATCGGCATCTTGGCAACGGTGGCCTTGTAAAAGTCCTCCATGTGGGTCTTGATGGTGTCCCAGTTTCCGCCGTCGAAGTAAACGGGTCCGGGGGAGACCATGTTGACGCGGATGTTCTTGGCGGCGAGGGCCTGCGACAGGTTGGCGGCGTAGGCCACCATCGCAGCCTTCATCGGACCGAAGCTGCCGGGTCCGGCGAACTCTTCCTGAGCGGCGATGGTGGAGAGGCACACGATGGATCCGCCTCCGCCAGCTTCCATGATCGGTGAGAGAACTTCGTTGGCGCGGACGAGTCCGAGGACGTCGAGGTTGAGGTTCTTCACCCACTGCTCTTCGCCGCGACCCGATGCGCCCGACATGTTGTGAACGAGGATGTCGCATCCACCGAGCTGTTCGGCAGCCTTGGCGAGCCAACCCTTGTAGGCATCGGCATCAGAGGCGTCGATGCCTTCTCCGACGACCTTCGTGCCGTGGGCGGAGAGAGCCTTCACGGCATCCGACACGTCGCCGCGAGCGCAGATCGCGATGTCGCAGCCTTCCTTGGCGAGCAGTTCTGCCGTGGCGAATCCGAGTCCACGCTTGCCGCCGGTGATGATGGCCTTCTTGCCCTTCAATCCGAGATCCATTGTCTTCCCCCTCTGGGTGTGGCCGACTCCGGTCGTCGGCGCGCCTGAGCGACCAGCATAGGGTGGTGACATGGACCACAGTGAAGTTGCGCTCGTCACCGGTGCCGGATCGGGAATCGGTCGGGCAACAGCGGAGATCTTCGTCGAACGGGGGTACCGGGTCGTCGGACTCGACCTGACCGAGGACTCGATGTCGTGGATGAAGGATCACCCCCGATCCGGGTCGTTCGTTGCCCTCGCCGGGGACGTCTCCACGGAGGAGGCCAACATCGGCGCCGTGAACACGGCTGTCGAGGTTTTCGGACAACTCGACGTCAGCGTGCTGAACGCAGGGATCGCCAACGGACTGCACTGGGACGACCCGGCCGCGATGGAGCGCTTCGAGCGGGTCATGTCAGTCAACGTCACGGGAGTCGTGCACGGCATCAACCAGGCATCAAAGGTCATGGTCCCGCGCAAGAAGGGTGCGATCCTCGTGACGGCATCGACCTCCGGTCTGCGCGGCGACCCGGGCAACTTCGCCTACAACGCTTCGAAGGCAGCGGTCATCAACATCGTCCGCGCTGCGGCCTGTGACTTCGGGGCCCACAACGTTCGCGTGAATGCAGTTGCTCCGGGTCCGGTGGAGACCGGGATCACTGCCGGCTTGAATGCAGTTCCGGAGATGAAGGAGGCCATGGCCCGTCGTATTCCTCTGCGTCGCTGGGGTCAGCCGCGTGAACTCGCCGAGGCTTTCTATTTTCTGGCTTCACCTGCGGCGTCGTTCATCACCGGAGCCACGCTGATGTGCGACGGCGGACACTCCGCGCATGCGGCCCATTTCGATCTCGACCGGAAGCGCTGAAACACGCAACTGCAGCCGTCGTGATCCCGACGATTAAGATCAATTCATCAGGGGGTAACACATGTCAGACAAGCTGATCACCAATTACGAAGACGTCACGGTCTACGGGCTCGATCCCGAAACCGAGGACATGATGCATGAACAACAGAGGGAACTCACGCTCTGTTGGACCACGAAGGACGGCTCGCCGATGGCGTCGATCCTCAGCTACTTCCGCAAGGACGGAAAGTTCTGGATGACCTCAGCCGCACACCGCAAGCGCGTGCCGGCCATGCGTCGTGATCCTCGCGTCGCGATCGTCATCACCTCGACGGGAGCGCCGATGGGTGCCGGTCGCACGGTCACCTACAAGGGAACAGCGCGGATTCTCGACGACCGCGAGACCAAGGAGTGGTTCTACCAAGCACTCGCCGAGCGTCTCTACGGTGGCAACGAGTCGCGCGTGCGCGAGTTCGCTGCAATGCTCGACTCTCCCGACCGCATCGTGATCGAGATCACGACGGGACTACGCGTCGGCTACGACGGTGCCAAGATGGCCGCGGCCACCA
>Ga0164293_10000745_pt1 | contig 26735 bp, 27 predicted proteins | sample GEODES118metaG_FD_111487 | JGI IMG/M metagenome (GOLD analysis project Ga0164293, IMG submission 111487) | Eutrophic lake water microbial communities from Lake Mendota, Wisconsin, USA - GEODES118 metaG | ecosystem: Environmental > Aquatic > Freshwater > Lake | place: USA: Lake Mendota...
GCTAAGCATGCAATATTTCGAAAAAAAACGCATGGATAACATCGCCAAATTATTGGGTTTTTCCAACGATAAAAGTGCTAAATCGCAAGCCGCTAAGTGCCGAGGTGAATTGAGAAAACTTGTCCAATCATCTTATGCTTAATTCAATATCCATCGATATTTTTCGGGATTTAGTTTCGGAATATGATGCAGCGTATCGCTCAGCAACCAAAGAAACCATTTTATCCGATGCCAAAGAATTGTTGGGGCTTCCGAATGATGTTATGGAATCCACCTTGGATTTCAAAACCATCAATAAGGAGGAACTTAAAGAGACCTTTTTGAGCGACTTAGCACTGCACTACCTGCAAGATACGTCCACGGAGGATCCTATCATTTCAGCCTTAATAACGGAAGCAGTCCTTTTTCAACCTTACCTCGAGGAGGCCAGGCTGTTTAGTCAAGCCTTCGCACGAGTTCATCGAAAAGCGAATAAGCGCTTGTTGCAAGAAATGGAGCAAGAACTGGAAGCTGAGGAATTATTCCATGCCTTTAACCGCCTGCAACGAAAAGAGAACAAAGCCGTACTTCAATCGATTCAGGCATCCAAGCAATCTAAGGCTTTTCAAATGGCACTTAGAATTGCGGCCATTCTGCTCCTTATTGCCATACCAGCAGGCATTCTCCGCGTTTATTTCATGGGGGATTCCAATAATGGCTCTACGAATACAGCGGAAAATGATCCTAAGAAACCGCAAAGTTCTTCCGACTATTTTGCCTCGACCTATGTCGACATTAAACTTCCAAAGCCCTCAGAGGAGACAAGCACTGTTAATGCCGAAGCAACAACAACCGCCATGGGGTATGCCAAATCAGAAGAGGAATTCAACATCAAAATAATCAATCTACCACCCCAGTTAAGCTATCTGCAAAAACGCGAAAAAGAAATTCAATCACGCATTAATACCCTGAAAAATAAAACATTCAAGCATAAAAAAAGCACCTTAGATTCCTTAGAAACGGCTTATACCAAAGTGATTGATTTAACACAGTACATTCAACGTAAAGAATTAACCTACGAAATGAATGCTCCAAAACTTTCGATTTATGTAATTAAAGAAAAAGACCTCCAGCAAATGAAGGTCTTTAATTATAATGATCTGGGTACTGACAGATTTTACTTGTATTCTAAGGGTAAATACTATGCCTTGAATAATGGGCAGGGTAAATTGAACGCTGAAACAGATGAAGGTATCATCTCAGCGTTAGATTCCAAGAACTAAGCCGCCTGCTAGTTGTTCGATGGGTCTACCGTTCCAAGAAGTTCAATGATCGCCGCATTTGCATCCTTCCCTGCATATACTATACTCATGACTCCCGGCATATACCGTTCTAGGACATTAAACCCTTCAAAGTAATTGTCCCTGATGATATCTTGTGCAACGGGTTCGTCTGAATACCGAAGGTAAGTTTTACACCTTAATTCTCCCCGTTGATGGTTTAATTGAAAATTTCCAATGTAGCTCATAGAGTCAACGTAGGCCGTGTATTTAGCCACTTCACAGCGCTTATTTTCGGGGATATTCACCGGTGAATGGGCAAAAAATTCCACCAATTTAATGTGGTGATGGATGACCATGAACCCATCCGCAGCACCAAGCGAAAGTGAAATTCCTGACCGAATTACTGTTCGTTCATTGGTGTCTTCCAACACTTCAAATCTGTATTCTATGGCTTTGAGAAAATTGATTAATTGGTCTTTCATAGGTACAGTTTCAGATTTTCTAAATAGTTTCATCGTACATCAATTTTAATTATTAAAAATATTACCAACGTGGATAGGAATAATAGCTGTAATTGTAACTTGGATAGGAATAACTGTAGTTGTAGCCACTGTTATAATAGCTGTTGTTGTAATAACTGTTATTATAATACTTCGTACCCGTTTGACCCGTATAGGGATTCACATTAGGGTAGGTACTCCAATTATCGTACACTGTGTTGTTGGGGCTGGTGCGGTAATGCGGTTGAACATAGGTCCCATTGCTGCGGTAATATCCATTCACATATACCTGCTTTTGTCCAAAGGCGAATTGAGCGAGGGTTGCTAAAATTAAGGTCATAAATAACTTTTTCATAAGTAAAAATTTAAGGGTTACATGCATTGATATCGGATTTTAAAAAAGGTAACCGATGAAACCTGTTTTTTTAAAAAATTTAAAGGCTTGGATAAGTCCGATCATTCCGAGCCTGTTAATTGAATTTATAAAGCGTAGCGATTGATCCAGGAATACCGTTTAAAAAGGACCATTTGAAACGAATTTCATTGGGCATTAACCATTCGAGTTCTACTTTTCCATTATCGATACATGTATTCGCTAAGGTTAATTTCTCGGACAAAAACAATTTGTTCTTGTCCGTTTTGATTTTTGTGAGTTTACCGCTGCAGCTGAGTGAGGGATAATCAACAATTATGTTCTCACCAGCAACAGTTAATTGAATTGACCAAGTCTCGTTGTTGTTGAGTTGATATCCTTGGCCTACCCAAGTACCTTCAAATAATCCTATATTTTGTGCTTTAAACTGGACTGCACTCAGGCTTAAGGTTAATAAAAGAAATAGCTTTTTCATACGTAAAAATTTAAGGGTTATATTAATTGAAATCGGATTTATCAAGTAGGTAACCGATGAAACCTATTTTTTTTGCGTGATTAAATAAATGATCCATAAAATCCCTGGTATGGCATACCAGAAAGCGAAATTGAACAATAGCATTCCATCTTTTGTGGATCGTACCACTGGGTCGTAAGTCAGCATGTACGAACTGTAAAGAAAAAGGAAGGTTGCAATCACGGTTGTGATAATAGCGGCTGTTTTCATAGGTATAATGTTAAAGGGGTTAATTACGTTGATCTTTCTCGGAAATGTCATCGAACAAATCGTTCTTGTAATTTCCGGTTGACTTCATGCGTTCGTAAGAACAGATAGAAGCAGAAACCTGATCCATCATGTCCGCATAGTTGCTTTTATTGAACGAAATGATATTCTCACGACGGATGTTCAACTGATTTGATGCCCTGACAGCATCTAAATCCGCACCCAAAAAGCTAAACGTCCATATACCTGTTTCGTCCAAGGTTTTTATCCGTGATGAGATTAATGGATGGGTGTAGAACTTCGAGGCATTCTCTCCCCCATCGGTAAGAATAATCATGACCACCGTGGCTTGATCTGCATTCAATTCAGCCGCGTATCGGTCTTGAATGCGTTCTATGGATTTACCAATGCCATCCAACAAGGCCGTTAATCCTCCCGGCTTGTAATTTTCCCGGGACAACAATGCTACTTCTTCTATGGGCGCAAAATTCACAAGGTCCATTACCTCATCTTCGAAATACGTCACCGACACCACGTACTCGTGCTCAGGGTGTTCTTTTTTCAATGCTTTGAGGGTCTTCAATTGCGCATTGAAGCCTTCAATGGTTGCGCCTTCGGATCCCGCCATGGACCCTGATTGATCTACCACAAAGTGATAGATGGTTTTCTTGTTTTTCATATGACTGGTTTTATTTGATTACGTGATTAAAATTTTGCGAATTGCACCATGAATTCGCCGTTGATTATTTTCATTCCAATGCTCGGGTCATCGAAAAGTTGAATCCTTATTTCATTGCCTTGATCGTCCAGGGCCTCAATGATTTGATAGTGTTTTCCACTTGAGGTATAATCCTCTTCTAGATTTCCCATGTTTCGATAAATCAAAACTTCACCTTTCGCCGTGTAGTGTTTGATGTCTTTATTGGCATTGATATTAAATACTAAGGTATGTGAAGCAGTTTCCCAATCCGACCAAGTAGCAGTTTCTGGGTCGTAGAAGGCAACATAATTGAAGTCCGCTCTAAATTGATCTTGAGCAGCAGCAGTAAATCCGATAAATAACAGAATGAAAAGTGCAATTGATTTCATAGGGTAATTATTATATTTGTGTTGATTTTAAATTAATGTTGATAGCAATATAAGTCTCCCGGATTTGACACGCAGTGTAAGCATCTGCGTCCCGTAGATTTTGCCGTAGCGTTACATTGACCGTAATGACATTCAAAGCAATCTTTGGATTTTGCTTGTTCGAATGCAGTATCCATGGGTTTTGCATTGGTTTGAACGTTGCCTGCGAAGAGACCGAAACCAAGGACAAGAAGTAGGGTTTTTAAGGTAGTTTTCATCATTTAATTTTTAATGTTCACACATTTATATCCATCTTTCAAAAAGGTAACCGGGTTTTATTAATTTTCTTCTTCCCAACGAGTTACCGGAGAAACCAACGCAATGCAGGTCATGGTAATTAGGGGGAATAAAAACCCAAAGATTCCCCACAAGGCGCTTGATCTATTTTTGCGTTCCGCCTCTTTGGCGCAGTAAATGGGTCCAATGACTTTAAGAAGTACCCAAATGATGGTAATTGCCCCCATGATTATACCTTGATTTTAATGTGTAATTGCTCTTGAATCTTTATTTTTAGGAGTTCCAATTGCTTGAAATTGTGTTCATTTTGCTGCACCTCTTGAAACAGCTCGTTGGCCAGGAACTCTAATGGATTTCCCGCAAAGCGATCCGGGTGACAAGCGCGACAAAGTGCTTTATACAAGGCAGGAGCCTCATGCATATCTCGCATTACATCGTCCATATTGATGTCCGACGTCTTAGCTTTCAGGATTTCCAAATCGCTGGGCTTCATTCTTTTTGTCTTCCGTAATAATAAAAACATGTACACGATGACCGCAAATTCAACAGCAGAAAGGATCATCCATTGGTTAGTTATAAGTGTTTTCATGGGTTGAGTTTTATTGATTAAATCCGAGTACTCCTCCAATTCCAGAATAATCGTAAAGTTTGTATTTAATGCCATTGTAACCCGAGTTGTCATGCACTTCGAGTGTATCCCAACCCAAGGAAATCAACTTGCGCACGAGTTCCTGGTTGTTCAGTACCACCTCTGCGATAGAAACCATTTCATGACGCGCCAAGGGTCTGCCAGAGAGCGCTTTGATGCGAAAGCCCCCGGCCATGAATTTTGAAAATGCATGACGGTAAGCAGATTCTCCGATGGAGATGGTAGCCTCGAGCAAGGTGGGTGCCAGATTGGCCACGAATGCTTGGCGTGCTGAAAGGTTAAAGTTTCGAACCAATCTCCGACGTTCGGAGAAATCGTTAAACCAGTCTTGAATAGAATAAAGGTATTTCCACATAAGTTAAAAATTAGAAGTTATTGATTTAGGATCTTCACCATAGGTATTGGCCCCTGTTTCGCCATTAGCAAAAATTAAATACAGCGGGAATAAGGGGATAATCTGATACCGCCCGCTCATCGATAGGTCGTGACAACGTTTGGCACCTTGGGCCCAAAAGAACCATAATGCAGGGATAACAAAAATGTAATAGGCAATGACGGCTTCACTGCCTTGGGCAACGCTAGCAACCATCATGGCGACTAATACTCGGGCAGCAGCGGCGATCATTAAGGACAATCCATACTCGGTTCTTCTGATGCGTCCTTCAAAGGAAAAAGGGTTCTTAAACATGATATAAAATTTTGTGGTTACTCCCATTCATACCCATTCTCAAAAAAGGTAACCTTGGGACCACAAAATTTTATTTAAATCATGACGAGAGGAATTCTTTGCAAGGTTGTAGTGTCATTAAATAATTCTTAACTTTAATAAAATGACTAATTTCGACTGTAAACAAGTATAAAACGATGAAAGCATATTTACTTGATATCTTTCCAAATATTGAACGCTGGAGCCGTCAATTAGATCTAAAAACTCATATTTTGAATAAAGTTTGGATACTTATTGATGAGGAAAATGATAAAAAAGTAACGTATCGATTTCAAGAAAGAAAGCATCAAATTATCATTTCTGTTGATGGGCATGCGGATTTTGGAACATGGGAATTTCTTGAAGATGGCACAAGCTTGCTGATAAAAATTCCCAATAACGCTTTGGTTTTTAAACATAGTTTCATTGATGAGACAGTTCTTGCATTGAAATTGGATAATCACAGCTCGGAATTTGTAGTTTTTGTTAATGAAAATGCTTCTGAAAGATTGCATGATAATACACTAAACTCCATACGAGATTATCTTAGAGATCAAGTGAGATTAGGTATCTCTGGCGATATCATAGCAAGAGATAAATTTTCAATTACTTATCCAAATGAACATTCTGCTCAAATTCATATCTCCACTTCTTTTAATAGTAAATACTTTCCAGAGTTAGAAGAGCATATTTCCATAATTAATGAAAAAATTGGCTTTTTGAAAACCAAGAGTCAGGTCGCAGAAATCTTGATCGCTTACTGCGAAAGGCGATCTGTTCCTACCAAAATTTCAAAATTCAACAAAGAGTTTCTAGAACATTTGGATAATCATAAATTCCCAATTGCCTTGATTGACAAAATATTCAAAGCGCATCAATCGAATTCGAATTTTACGAGTGAGTTCAAGGATTATTTAAGAGCAAATATTTCTTAGTCTGTAATTATTTGTAGACCCAATAATCTACCATAAATTAATGATTGAGCACTGTTACCTCTTCGTCAGAAAAGGTAACCTGGGACTGCAAAAATTCTATTTAAATCATAATAAGATGAATTCTTTGCAAGGTTATAGGATTATCTAACCAACACAAAACCCGCCCATTTTTGGGGTTCAAAAGGATAGCGATTTCGCATTACTTTTTGGGCATTGCTAAACGATGAATCGATGTTATTGCTTTTGGCTAGTTCAGAATAAAAAAGTGTCATTAGCTCCATTGATTCATTATCCGGAACTTTCCAAAGTGATACGATGATTTGATCCACTCCGGCTAATTTAAACCCTCGTTTCAATCCAAAGGTTCCTTCTGTACTTTCTATTTTTCCTAAGCCCGTTTCACAAGCAGATAAAACAACAAGTTTTGTATTGGATAAATCCAAATTAGCTACTTCAGCTGCGGTTAAGATTCCATCATCACCCGTAGTTTCAATCATTTTTTTTGAATCTCCATTCCAAGTTATATTAGCTCCACTCAACATCAAACCGCATCGTACCATTGGATCTTCAGAAATCCTATAAGTTGTTGTTTCATTCATTTGAAGTTCAAATTCTTCTTTAATTACCTTTTCAGGAAAAGCAAATCCATGTGTTGAAATGTGAATGATTCCTGGACTTTTTAAATTAAGCTCTTTTTTAAACAGGTGCTCATTTGCATTTTTCCCGGATGAGATTGTCGTAAGCCAACCCTTATTTTTTAGCGTATTATTTATTTCTTTAACTTCAATTTCTGAACCTTTTAAATAACTTATTTTTCCTCCGCGGTTTGATTTAGCATCAATCACTTCATTTTGAAGGCTAATTTGCAAAGCTAAATCTTCCGTGGTTTCATTTATAGAAACTGAATCAGTTGTCAGTGGTAAATCTGAATAATTTACTCCTCCAATTAGTTTAATTGATAGTGGCAGCGAGTCATTTCTTTTTAATGTTCCATCTGCTATATAGCGCGTGGTTGTTACTTGGTGTAAATCGTAGCGATCCATCAGATAAGACCAACTTGATTTAGTGGAATCTGATTGATTATTGGTTTCACTCATCAAAGCAGAAAAAGAGACATTATTTAACTCTCCTACCGGACTATAATAGATTGTTTTAACTCCAGTTAACAAAGAATCAATCCCAACCCAAACAAATTTATAGAGATCGGAAAATTCCCTTTGAGAAGAAGCATTTTTAATGTTTAACTCAGAACCAAGTTTTACCAATTTCGGATATTCGTACCCGGGTCTAACTATTAAAGCCATGTACTTGTATGCACCATCCTGATAATCATAGTATCTAGCAAATTCAATAGCAGCCTCTTTGGTTGATAAACCAGCTTGAACATCCTTCCATGTAATTTCAAACTTGCGCTTCGCATTTGCATATTCGCCTAATTTATTCACTAGGATCTTATCCAATGAATCAGCTTGTTGACTGTAGCGATTAATAATTTCTTTTTTGTCTGATCCTTCGGATTGCATTTTACTAACCAATCTTCTAAATTCCTTCAATTCATTGTATTGTAATTTCAATAATTGATCTGAAGAAACAGAGATGGCTTGATCAAGTTCTCGAGTGGTTTCAAGAAGGAGTGATTTAGAAATTAGATTAATATTGAAACACAGATCACCAAATTTGCGGTACGCATTTATAAAATGAACAGACCAGTTATTTATGTAATTAAAATAATATAGGTTATCGTTCCAAAAACTTTTTTTTTCTTCATTAGAAAGAAAGGAAAAATTCATTACCACATCAGAGGTTTTAATTTCGACTGATTTTTTTAAATTTATTTCGGCAGTAGAGTATTCACCTAGATTTAAATTAATTCTTCCTATCCTGAAATATGTATCGCCAATGTGAGGATGATTGGCATTTAAGTTGTTTAAATCAAAACTTAATACTTGATTTAATAGGTTTTGAGCCTCTTTAAAATTACCTTTTTGATTATATAACATCCCTAAGTTTGTTTTAAAATATGGTTGGTCACAAACTTCAATTGATTTTTTCTGATAATATTCAGCTGAATCAAGTTGATTCATTTGAAAATAAATCAAACCTAATGCATTTAAAGATATAGCGGTACTGCTATAATTCAAACCGAAAATTTTAATATTTAGTTTCAGTGCATCTTTAGCATAATTCAAGGCAGATTTGTAGTCCTCTTCCAATGAATATATTCTGCTAAGATTTGAGAGTGTACCCGCGATTTCTGCATTTACTTCATTAGATGTTTCGCTTTTATTTAGAATTTGTAATGCTTCAAAGGCATACTTTTTTGCTTTTTCAAAATTCCCAAGGTTTCTGTAACAGTGAGAAAGGCCATTTAAAGAAAAGGCTATCTCCGGATTATTTATTTTCAATAGTTTTCTCCTTAAGTCGTAAGATTTAGTATAAAATTCTATACTTTTTTTGTAATCAGCAGTAAGGTAGTATAATCTTCCTAAATTGTGATAAATCCATGCGATGTCTAAATTCTCTTCTGAAAATAAATCCATAGAAATTGATAAACTATTTAAAAAATTTGAGAGTGCATCTTGATATAAAGAGCCATCAACATTGTTTGCACCAAGATTATTATAAATAACGGCCTTAAGAGACATAGGAATATTATCAATTCGAAGGGCTTCTTGATATAAAGTATTCCCTTTTTTTAAATCACCTATCGTTGAGAAAAAAATACCCATAACAACCAAATTCTTAGCATATTCCTTATCCTTGTTACCGTATAATTCTAGTATTATTTTATTTGATGATTCCAAATAATTTTGTGCTTCTTTAAAATCGCCCTCTTCCGTTTTGAGGTGTCCTAACATTCTTAGATTCTCGGCAACATTTATGTCGTTTTCACCATAAACATCAGAAAAAATTTTTAGTGCTTCTAATATGTATTTTTGTGCATTTGCATTATCTTGAATGTCCTGATAGAGTAATCCGATATTACTTAACGTTTTAGCATGAGCTGGTGTTTTACTCATTTTGAGAAAATTATCGATTTCAATAACTTTTCCAAAATAATAAAAAGCTTTATCGAACACATTTAATCTACGATAAAATTGGCGAGAAAATCATAACAATCTGCTAATTCGAAACTCATTGTATCTATGAACCTAAAACTATTTTTTATAGCCTTGGGCATAGTTTCTTCCACTTTATTAAATTCTTCCGTTTGGAAATAATATAATTTGGATAAACTTAATGAGCTAGCCAGATAAAATAAATCGAATTGATTCTTATTTATGAGTTTCTCAAAAATTATAATCGCATCTTGATAGAATTTTTCCGCGTTTACATGGTCACCCGATTTTCTATAGATATTAGCAATATTGTTTAATGCTTTAGCATAGTCGGAATGGATTGTTCTATTTTGTTTTTGTAAAAACTTTAATGATTCATTAAAATAAAACAAAGAGGTTTCAGACGAATCATAACAATTCCCAATATACCTATAACTAACCGCATATCTCAAACTAGAATCTCCTTCATTTATTAAGGCCCATGAATTCATTTGCTTTGCAAATATTAGGGCACTATCTAACTTATTTTGATTCCTGAAGTATTCGTATTTTTCTCGTAATATTTCATAACCGCCCTTTTGAGAATAGCATGAAATCCTAACAAATATTAAAATTAAAAGGAGAATGGAAATTCTAACTTGAAATTTGAACATAAAATAGATCAATAATATTTAACAGCATTTGAAAAAAAGTATTTCCCTTGAGTTAAATCTAGTGTACATTGAACCTCAAAAAGGCGGAGAATTTGTTTGATTTTAGGTGATTCATTAAGATGATCCAACTGATTATCTAATTCGTAGACCTAGTCAAACCAATTAAGTCTTTTTATGTTTTCTGGGGTTATTTTTTTAAGTATCATGACATTAAAATTTATTTATTCATAATCAATATAGTCATTTTTCGTCAATTAAACAAATTTATTTCACTCCCCCACCAATATAAACGCCCCCCAATAGTAGGGCTGAGGGTACTTCGCCTTGATTTCCAGTTGCGTTTTATGGAATGCCTCACGTATGGAGGTATTGTCGTTGAGCCAGAGTTGGTAGAACCTCGTCATAAACTCTTGCGTTACTTTATCATCGACCTTCCAAAGCGACATGATGATGTTTTGAGCACCGGCGTCTGAGAAGGCTTTACGTAAACCATACACTCCCTCACTGTTCTTCACTTCGCCTTTACCTGTTTCACACGCACTTAATACCACCAATTCGGTTTCCCTTAAATCCAACAGGGAGGCTTCTGCAGCGCTTAATAAACCATTCTCTCCTGTGCTTGCTTCTCCCTTTAAAGTCCTATTTGCTCCCGTTAAAAGCAAGCCTGATCGCAACATTGGATCTTGTACCACCTGCTGCCGGTTCATACCAAGAAAACGCGTTTGGTCTTTATCTTCCATGGGAATGTCTGGAAAGAAATAACCATGGGTAGCCACATGCAATACGCGTGGACTTTGTTGGGTTTTAAGGTTCGTTTCAGACGCATTGTCCGCCAAATAATTCGTCACTTGCCAACCTTTTGATTTCAAGGTAGCGGAAATGTTTTCTACTTCTGTTTTGGTAGCAGGTAATGGTTTCGCCTTTAATCCACCGCGTGTTAAACTATCCAACCAAAAAGAATTCAAATCTCTTGTGGATGCAAATAAATCCGAGGCATCAACCGAAACGGTGGTGTTTCCATCAAAATTCGGGAACCCGAAGAGGGAAGCGGTATTGTTGGTGTAAGTTTTTGATGCTCTTTCCTTGTTCAGGATGAATTCTCGCGCACTGTTTACAATGCGAATGTCCTTCTCTTCCAGCAGGTACTTTCCTGTTGTTGGATTGTATATCGTATTCAAATTGATGTTGTTGTATCCCCCCCCTAATGAAACGTATACTGTTTTCGCATCGCCGATTATATCGGCGATGGGTTTCCATAGGGAGTTGTAGAATTTCTCTGACTTTAGATCTGTGATTTTATCAGGATTTGAGGTCTCTTGCTCATAAAATAAAATGGTTTTACTCGAGATATAATCTGAAGTATCCAAGACCAATATTGAAGTTCCTTCTTTTTGGGTTACAACACCTAAATAAGCACGGGTTGAATTTTGAAATATGGTAAAAGGCACAATGTCAACAAAACACTCATTTTCTTCAATTATACTATTTTGTATCATTTCTGCATTCAAAAGTTGAATCGATGGATTGCCAACTATGGCAGAGTATTGAGCTTCTACTTTTTCTATGCGATTATTTACAGCATCAAGATCTTCTTTGCTGTTAAATTCAATCAATTTATTTTTACGAATCCTTAAGTTTTGTAACTCCATACTCAGTATTTCTAATTTGTCTTTATCCTCGCTATTTCTAAATTTTGCACTTGAACCCAAACCATTGTTGATCAAATTGGCGGATGATATATAATGATTGTACCAATTTTTGCTGTTGTTCGATAGTCCGCCTTGATAATTCAAATAAATTAAATACGATGAATAATAGTTTAATTGTCGCTTATATTTCGCTTTTTCAATGTCAGACAGGTATAGCTGATTTTTAAAATAATCAGCCAAATACCAGGACACCGCTTTTTCTTGGTATTCAATAGCCTTTGACCATTGACCTAATTTTTCATAAACAGACGATAAATTAACAGATAAAGTGGAACCGAAATCTCCATTTTCACATTTTAAATAATATTTAAGCGCGTTGGGATAATCCTTCAACCCAGAATAACATAAACCAATGTTATTGTAAACTTCCTTGGTCAATTGATGATTTTCCCCAAACATTTTAGTCCGATATTTCAATACTTCAAAATTACTTTCAAGCGCTAAATCATATAAATTAAATTGTGCATAATCAACTGACAAATTATAAAGAGATGAAACTGTAAGTGGATGTTCTTTCCCCAATTTTTCCTTTCTAATTTCGTAAGCTCTTTTGTTCCATTTTAATGCCAAAGAATCCAAACCAAGTTTTGAATCAAAATATGCTAATTGATTTAATCCAGAGGCAAATTCTAAACTATTGTTTCCATTTCTCGTTGCTATTCTTTCCAAACATGTTACCTCTTTATCAATAGCCTTATTGTAATCACCAATAGCCCCATAACACGCTGCCATATTCTCCAAAAATTGAATTGAGTATGGGTGATCAATTCCTAAATATTGTTCAGATAGCTGTAAAGCGGAATCAATATAAATTTTTGCATATGCCGGATTATCCGTGGACAAATAGCTCGTACCTAAATTGTTTAAATATATCATGTGTTTAGTAACATTTGATCCATTGGCCTCATGATATAAATGCAAACATTTTTTGTTAAGTATCAAGGCCGAATCGACAATGCCAATTTTCTCAAGAAAGACAGCATAACCAGATAAATAACTAACGTAAATTAAATTTCTCTGACCAAATTGATTTTCATAGCCATTGATACAATTTTTGAAATACTCATGTGCCTCATTAAAAAGGCCAAGGTCTTGTTTCACAATCGCAATATTGTGCATAGTCGCTAAACAGTCTGTGTGGTTCTCTCCCAACATTTTTTTTTGTAGTAAAAGAACTTTACTTAAAAGTTTTAATGCACCTTGGAGATCATTGGAATTTTTTAAATTGATAGCTTTATTCGAATATACATTTAGTGTTTCCTCATGATTCTCGCCATATATTTTTAGCGCAATGTCGATTGCATTATCATGAAAATTAATTGCCTCATTGTATTTCCCTAAATTATCATAATCCACAGCAAGGTGGGAATATGCTGCCATAGAATAATCATGATAAAATCCATATTTTTTTTCATATATCTTTAATATGGATTGGAAATAATTAATTGCCGTTTTATAGTCTCCAATTGCTTCATAACATCTAGCCATAACACTTAATAACTCATCATATTTCGTCAAACTAGGATCCCATTTCTTTTCAAAGAAATCTTTAGATGCTAAATACAGCGTTAGTGCATTATTATAGTTCCCAATCAGATAGTGAGAATAGGCTACATTTAATTGAATATTGATGACATTGGTATCTGTGGCATAATTAATCGATTTTAATTCAGATAGCAACGAATCACCTTTTATTGCAGCTAATTGATCTTCATTATTATTGAATAATTCATAAAACTCTACAGTAAGTCTATTTGACTTCTTAAAATCTTGCCCGAAACCCGACTTAATTATGAAACAGAGGAAAAATACAAAGAAGATAATATTTCTAGATGATGAAATGTATTTCATTTTTTTAATTTTTTGTGGTTGCCATTACCGGCTCTTCCTCGGGCTTGCTCGCATCAACCACATGCTGGTACGCATCAGAACCTTCCTCCGCTAATTCTCCAGGCAATACTCCTTGAATTTTCCGAATCACTCCCCAACCAAAATAAACGCCCGGTGAGAGTCCTTCGCCTTGATTTCCATTTGCATATGGTGAAATGGCATTCATTCGGCTTTAATCACTTCTGTTTCGTCTGGGTATTCATCCATGAATTCGTCATAATTACTAGAATTAAAGTCAATAATTTCTCCCGGAATTATTGCATTCAAGGCATCTATCATACTTCCTAATTGATTATTCTCGTCGCTACTTGCAAATCCTTGAGATTTAGAAAAAGTTCTTTTCCGTCCCATATCGTAATTTGTTGTGTATTTTAATTTTTTTTTTGCATCGTAATAAATTCCAATTCCATGCCGGTAACCATTGGAAAATCCTCCAATATACAAGTTTCCTTTTTTATCGATAAGAATACCATATTTGTCACGAAATCCTTTTGTAAAATATCCTTCATATATTTCACCATTGGAATATTTATACCTCGAGTATAAGTTAAAGCAATCGCCATAACTACAAGGAGAATCTCGAAATCCTTTATCACCTTGACGTAAGGTAATTACATATGCCTCGCCAAAAAAATGCGCAAGATCCGTGTATCTAATCCAAACAAAACCCGAATCTCCAAAATTCACACCATAACTGTTCATTAATTCAAAACTACCGCCATCGCGAGAATCATCATAACCAATAATGCACATGGCATGGCCATTAATAAAATTTAAACTATCCTGTAATTCTTTGCCGCTGGGTTTCCATATCCCAAATACAATTCCATTTTCGCTAAAAAATGAATTTGACAAATACAAACCAATTCCGATTGGTTGTTTATTGAATAAAGCAAGCTTCAATTTATTAACTAAATCAACAGTATCATTAAAAGCTTCAAAATGTTGAATTGAATAATTCTTAGAAAGTGCAAACGTTTCCTCGGTTAGTTTCTTTGAATAGTCAACAGAAATTCGAGGTTCTGATATCAATGGCTTTGTTCCATATTTAAGAAGTTGATCTAGTGCATCACCCATAAAAATCCCTTGGGTGTAATTTTCATCGTTTATATTTTTACATAGTGTATAGAGAAAGTATGGATCCATAGAACGAATTTGACTCATTAATGGGGTTGTTTCGTTCATCATAATTTGTTGTTGCGTTGTTAGTTGTGAATAGGCAACAGCCCAACCAACGCACGTTGAAAATTCACCTTGGTCCGCGATTGGCGGACAAAATTTTCTGTAGCTGATTTTATCCGGAAGCTCTTTATTAGAAAAACCTAAAGGAGAAGGGGGTATATAAGTTGGGATTGAATTATACTTTGTTGGATTGAAGATAATTCCTTGCGCAAGAAGTTGGGAAAGGAAAATGGAGCATATTAAGAATAAACTTACTTTTTTCATAGGGTTAGGTTATTGAATTAGAAAAACAGTTTTAATATTTTTCTCATCGTAGCGTATTACCCAGTCTTTAAAGGTATAATAGCGGTACAAATTCGTGGTAAAGGTCTTTTCACAATAAGAGATTAATTGCGCTTCAGTTAAACCCTCGAAACCACTGGAATACTTGGCGAAAAACAATTTTTCATTATTCACTCTGTTGTCAAAACGATAGTATTCATTTCCACCGACCTTCTTGGAATCTACGGGGGTATTCATAAATGAATTCAAAATTTTAGATGTGGTATCTCTGACAAGATTATTGCGATCAAAGAAGATTTCCATCAGATTTTGAGGAGTTGAAAGCAATACTGACAGGGGATTTTGCTGCAGACTAGACTTTTCAATCCCGTAGAATAGACGGTCTAAATTTCTCTTTGAAATGGGAAAGGTTTCAAGGTTCTTGATGAACTCTTTCTTGGAACCCTCTAAATCGCCTTCAAAATGAGCAATGATTCCTTTCATCGTCGCATAGTGGGGAATGTTTTGATTTTTTACTTTTTCCAAAAAGTTCTTACAATCACCCAAGTGGTCATTCTCTTGATCCTCTTTGGATATTTCCATGAGCAAATGAGCAATGGATACATTCAGGTAACCCCACTTGTATCCGCTGAAGCGATTAGCAGCCTCAAAATTTGCAATCGCAGCGTTTAGATTGGTTTTAACATCGGTACTGAAAATATCTCGGGTAGAACTAGAAGTTAATTTTGTTTTCGAATCGATCATTAAGGGCCACTCATAGAATTGATAGAGGCTATCGCTTTCAATAACCTTCAAAAGGTAGCATAAGCCGAGGTTGTTATAGATTTCAGTGCTTTTAAAACCTTCTGTCAAAATGGAAGTATATATTTTGCCCGCGTGCTCGTATTCACCGGCTACCAAGGCCAAGTTTGCCAATTCATACCTTAAGAAAAGGGCATCCATTTTATATAGAGAAAAACGAATAATTTCTTTTCGTTCTTTTAACGATGGATAACCTTTCAAATTCTCCTTCAATTTGAACTGCTCATAAATCCTTACAAGAACCTGTTCTGCCACTCGCGTAACATTGTAGCCACCTATGTGTGCATAAAAGATGGCTTGTTCATCCGCTTGGCGTTCGAAAATCGAGGTGTAAGCCGAGTCTTTAACCTCTTTTAATTTCTTACGAATTTCTTTATCCGCGTAGCCGCTCCCTACCCGATCGATATTGCTTTGTTCAAGAAATATATGGGCCATTTCATGGCCTAAAACAAAGGCTAAGGCATTGGAGGAATCCGCACCAAAAGAACGAAGAACCCGAACAAAATTAACCCCTACGCGTATTTTACCTTCTATACCTCCGTTGGCCTGAAGGTAATCAATCACCATATCTTGGTTGTCAGGAAAATACTGCAAAACAGGTTTTTCAATTTGTTTTGTTGCAAGGAGATTCTTAAAAATATCATCGTACACTTTCTGAACAAAAGCTGGCGGATTGGTTTGGGCTTCTGCAAAGAGAGCAACCAACAACATGAATGGCAGTAGTAGACGGCGCATAGCAGGTTATCTTTTTACACAGCTAATTTATAAAATTTCCGGTTACCTTTTTAAAATTCTGATATCAATGGGTATAACTTAAAAATGTAACCCATGAAAACAACCTTTAACGCTATTCTTTTATTCGCCTTTACCTTTTTACTAAACGCTACGATCAACGCGCAAACATCGAAAAGCTGTGGAAAATGCCATAACGCTGTTTCAGCTTACTCGAAGGTAGGAGATTATTGCCCACATTGTCATGTTCGATGGGGATACGAAAACACCAAAACCACCACTCAGAATTATTACAACTACAACGACTACCCAAGTTACTCCACCGAGGAATATACTTACACGCTAAGCGCCTATGTAAGCACGAATGCGAACTTAAGGTCTTACGCCTCAAAAAGTGCATCGGTTCTAAGCGTGGTTCCTATGTATAGTAGCATTAAAGTGACAGGAAAATCAGGCGAATGGTACCATGTAAAGTATTATGAAGGGTTTTCCTATTTACCGACTACTGGATACATACATCAGTCGTTGGTGAATTTTTAAGTACGTAAGTTTCGTAAGCAGTGTATCACGTATCCACCTTTGATAAGGATTAGATTCATAATTGTTTTTCAATTACTCTTGACAAACAACTCGGGCCAAATGATTTGCAAGACTTTTCGCTCATCTCTGTAGGATGGAGAATTGATGTTAGCTCCTCGTGCCAAAGGGCCACTAATTAGGCGACTTAATGATGTTGAATACTGAACGGGAATTATCTTGTAGAGCAAATTACTGTATCCAGCCTCATATAGAACTTTCTTCCTCTCTTGATTCAACCCAAAATTGTCAATTCGAAAATTATCAACATCTTGTGCATCCATCAATTTAACGAAGCGCTTTTCGTTGATTATAAACGAAATACCGAATATAACCGGCTCATGAATTGAGGTTACAGCATATAAGTTTAGTAAGAGATTTTTTCCATTTTGAAACACCTTGTTTCTAAGAACACAACCTCTCTGAATCTTATCACTTATGTTACTAAGATTGGATTTTTTAATTTTTCCTTCGCTGTAAAAATGAATCAAGAAGCAATTTGGATTTCCTGTATCAATGGGAATATTGTATGTATATGAAACATCAACATGCTCGCCAATCTTGTAATCACCTGTTGAGTCGTCCAATTGAAAGTAATAAGGGTCAATTACATCTTCACCAGGTGTTGCTTTGTTTGTAAAATCGTTTGGTCATACGTAAAAATTTTGGTCAAATTTAAACGCGACACCCGGCGAGCCCCCTTTCCTTGCAAGGTTGTAAGCAGGGGAAATTACCTCATGGGATTGAAGTGACGGGAAAAACGATTGGGTAAGGTAGAGGGAATCCCCCCTACTCGCGTTACGCGCCCATGAAAAGCACATGATTTACCAAACTACGGCCTATTGTTTCCTTTATTGAGTGCTCTAAAATTAGCATGAAAGTCCAGTACCTTATCCAATGAATGAACGAATATGAGCATGTCCGTTCGATCCATAAACTCAGGAAAATGAGAGTCTTCAGTGTAATGAGCCACACTATTACCAAATACGCGTATGATATGCACGTAACTCGTCATCCATGGTGCAACATGCAAACTTGATAATTCATTAATCGATTCATATAATGTTTTACCTTTCAATCTTTTGGATGGTACAATATCCTGAACAATCATCTCCAATAACTTTCTGCTAAGAATTCCAAGTTCGTAGAATTTGAGGTTTTTTTGAAGAATTTTCGTAACCAAGATATCGATTACGGGATTGTCTTTAAATTTCTCACTCCCCGCTTTCATTTGCATCAATTTTTGTTTAATCCGATCAAAAAGTGGAGTTAGTGCCTCATTTTCAAAAACCAGTTCAAGAATATCCTGATTCCGCTTGAGTTTTTCATTTACCACTTGATCTATTAATTCGCTTCTTGAACTATCAATATCAACAAAATAAACGGTATTTAACGATGAAATAGAATTAAGGGCATAAATTGCTTTATCAATCAATGCTGGTAAGACATCTTCTATTTTATTTCCTTGGTAACCAGTACCCAAGATTGGAAGAGCAACGGTATTGGTGTTAATTCCTCTGTGATTTAAAATTGACAACACCCCGAATAAATTAGATAAGGATGTATCGCTATTTCCATTATTTTCTATGTCAGTTTTTAATCCTTCAATACAAAGGAGATGGCTTATATTCTTGTCCTCAATTTTATGTGAAACCCAACAATTTAATGAATCTCTTAGGTCTAAAAGTGGAGTTTTTGCATAATCTTTAATGACAATATTTTTGTTCTTTTCAAGCGCTTCAATCACTGTTTTTGGGGCCGGTTTATATTTATTATGGAATGCGGAAAAAACCAGTATATCAACATCCCAAGCCAATTTTGTCAAATCATCGTTATGGATTTCGATTGTTTTGATACCACTCGATGTTGGAACTGAAATTATATTAATTAGACCCATAATGTAATTGAAAAAAACTATTTTTGATTTCTAATTGAATACCACAACTATTAAGATTAGTTTTCATGGCCTCTTCAAGAATATTCTCACCTTTAATATAAATTCTCTGAATATATGTTCTATCAATTTTATCAGGAACAAGAATTTCAGAGCACATGATTCGTTTGCTTTCTTCTTCGGTCCACTCCCCGTTTTGTAACAAAGTCCAATTTACTTTTTCCAATTCATCCTTGTTACCAAAAAAGTTTGTTTCCTTTTCTGCAGCATTCCCATCAGAAAAAAGTGTTTTTTCTTGTTGAACCAGAATGTGTGGAAATACTTCAATTAATGCAAGGTTATCAATGGAAGACCTAACCCTTGAAGAGCCGAGAAACGGATTTTTGGGATTGATATAGAGTGGAACATAATCATGAAGCATTTTTCCGAAAACGGTTTCAGGTCTTTTGCGCTTATCTTGAATTTCTGAATTGGAAATATCATTAATAATTTTACCTTCATTTATTAATTTATTTCTCGCTAAAATTCCATTATCAATAATACTCTTTAGATTAGAAATATGTGTTAGATGATAAAAGCCATTAAAGGGGATATTTTTTATGATTTCGGCATCAAGCTTGGCTCTTGTTTCAATGTCCTGCCTCTGATCAAGAGAATCGATAAAAAGCTTCATCTGATCTCTTACATTTTTTATTAGCTGCTCTTTTTTTAATAAAGATTCAGGAGAAACTTGATATTCAGGAGCATCAATAACAGAAAAAATGTTTTTATAAATTCTCAACAACCCTGTTAATTTTTGGTCATAAAGTCTATCTAATTTTATTAAATCAATATCAAGAATTTTCAGAAGAATATGATGCGTTGAATTACCATTTGTTAATGGGCCACGATAATTAATGTAATGAGGATTTAAGACTCTTTCAACTGAAAATTGAAAAAAGGAAGCGAATTCCCCATTTTCAAATAGCTTTGAATATAGATCAACAATACGACTCCTAGATTGTAAATCTCCTGATTTACGCATATCGAAAATAAAATCCGAAATTTGAGCAAATCCATCGCTAATGTATGTGCAAATATGAACATAGCAATTATTGTTGTAAAGTTCCAAGAATCTACTCATGGTAAGTTATCCTGAGATGCCTTGGTAATAATTCTAAAATAAACTTTTCAATTGTTCCAAATACATCATAAACTATGGTAAACTTATAATCCGGATCGACTCCCCCGTAGACTTTTTTATGTCCATTTTCAAATTCTAATATTGCCTTTTTCTCAGAAAGTCCCTCAAAAAAACCTTGATCAGGAGTTGCTATATTCACTAACATTATTTTTCTGTTTTCTGAAAAAATAATTTCAACTTTACGAATAACATCTGATTTACTAACAAACTGTCCAAATTCTTCTCTAGTATGACTAGATGAATCAAATCTTTCTATTAAAAGATTATTTTCATCTATATTCCATCCGAGTTTACTGATGAAATAGTTTTGAAGAAACTCCCAAAGTCCATCCCATTGAATTGTAGCTTGATAACCAAATAGTAATGCTTCTGGTTGAAAATTTAACTGCGGAAATAATTCATTAGCAATACTTGAGTAATCAGCTAGAACGTTGAATTCGTCCACATGACGGCCCGATTTCTTTGCCTGTAGGACTTCGAGGTAGGCTAAATTCATAACAACAGGTTCAATGTCCTGTTTAGTTAGATTTTCACCATTTCGTTGAATGTATGTGTTCAATGCACGAATAAATGTATCTTTTCTGTTCATTTTAGTGGTAAACCTTTATTAATGTTGATTTAAAAGAAAATTACCGGTTCAACTGTATTATATTTGGCTTTGGATTAGTAACATGATTGTTAAACTCATCAACAAATGGTACCATTCCATTTGGGAGACCTAATTTAATTAATATCTCTTTAGTCTTTTCTCCAGGAACATTAAACATGTTTGTAACTGCGTTACTAAAATTCCAATTTTTCGGTATTGCTAGTCGGAATTCGTTAGATTGATTACAAATAATTCCAAAGTGACTTTTTGATTTTAGCCAACCTATTGAATACGGTTCAAAGGAAATACCAATATTTGAGCCATTTTTAAAAAACATTTGTCTTCCAAAACCAAGCCAACTGCATGGTTTGGTTGGCCCAGACATCATATCTACAATACACCAATCTTCGGTGAAATCTACCCTTCTTTCGAGGAGTACAGGAACAAAGTTATGTAATGTGTCCGGATCCATGAATCCAATTCTAATTAATTCGAAATCCATGTGCGAAGGTAAATCAAATCGAGCCAGATCCATGAATAGGGTTAGAATTCCACCGCTATACTTTTTTTCAGCGGATTCACGTTTGATAACGATATTGATTGCTTCTAATAATATTGCCATATCGATTTGGTATTATTGTTAAAAATACAATTCTCTTTTTACTAAATTACAACCTTTCATAGGATGAACAAATTATTAAAAACGGAATAATGGAAATGATAAATAATGCTTAGTTATTTAGTGCATAATAGTTCGGGATGGTTTGGAATCATCCAGAACGAATCTATTGTTTTGATTTTCTGCAATAAAATCACGAGGAGATTGGTTGCCTCTATCCATTCCAATAACTATAAATTCATTCGGATCAATTTCAAAACAAGCCATTGAAAAAGGCAACCCCATTTCTCTCAACTTGAAAATATCATGCGTTTCATCGTACAATCCACTATTGAATTCTTTACCACTGAATTCTATATTTTTCCATTTTTCTATCGACATAACAAAGTATTAAATATAATTTTCTAAAACGTGCGCATTTTTAATTTTATTGATATACCAAATATCACCAGGGTTATTTGAAGCAAATTGAGATACTACTCTTAAAATTTGATTTAAGGTAATCTCTAATTTTTTACCATTGTGTGAAAAATCAACACTTCCAGGTAAAACTCCCATCGGTGGATTAGCCCAAATTTCAAAAACCAAAAATATAGTTCCATTAGAGTCTGTATAACTAGACTTAAGTTCCCAGTTTTGATCACATTTATTATTTGAATCACTCAATCCTGTGCTAGCTTCACTAGTGAATGTATTTATTAGCATATAATACTTGCCAGAGTTTTCTTGCGGAAGTTTGAAAATCACATTATTATTATCACAGAAATTATTAAATTCCGTATCGGTTTTTATTACTTTTTTCATGGGTTTCTATTTTTTTATTACACTTAATCTTCATTAGAAATTAGGAATACGCTATCTTGACCTCAAGTTCTTTATACAAGACCTCAGTTTTTAGTGTAAAATGTACCATTCCAAGTATTTTTTCGTGTGTAAATTTATAACATATAATTTTCGGAATGTTAAAACTCCTCTAATTATTCTTCGGATTGACCTTATTTAGAAGTTCTTCAATTGCTTCGTCGGCATTTCTACCGCCGTAGACTACGTTCATGATTTCGGGTAAGAATTTATCCAACAAATGAAATATACTTCAGTTGAATTTCCTTCCGTATTGGTGTGAATCTCAAGGCTTAAGTGCTTTGGAAAAACTATGTTAAAGGAGTCTTTGCGATGTTCGCCTCCACTGACTCCCCTACCCTATATTCGTCTTTTTTGATATTGAAAACAATTGTTGTAAGTAAAACCCACAAGTCTCCTGTTGTTAATTATCCATTGAAAAAAACGAATTGAGAGATTAGGTGTATATATTTACCCCTCCTTAAACCATTGCGTTTTTAGTCAAAGTAATAATTACTTTCTTTACTTTTTTTGTATTCTTTGGCGCTAGATGACAAATAAATTGATTTGTCAAATACACCAACACAATAAAAAACATATTTTTCTTGCCCATAAAATATTTCTTTTCGATAATCCACAGAAATAAAACCTCGATAAACGTTATAAACATTTATATTTTTTGTCATGACGTGATAGTGTGAACTTGAATGTTTAAATTTATTGAATAGTTTTTTTGCAATAATTTTGTTAATGTTTTCAACATTAATATTATCCACATAACAACCTGTCATAATTTCAGTTTCTAATTTCCATTTTGCAGCCTTTTTATAATAATCATCACTGATTTGTACTTTGATTGAATCTTTATTAAAAAGTGCATATCTGTCAGAAGGATATGTCAACACATAGTTTTTATAAAATGGTATTGATTCGTCATGAGACAAAGTAGACCCATTCAAAAATTTCAACGTATAATCAAGGTGTACCTCAGATGTTTTTTTGCATTTATCTGAAGTATAAAGGTAAGACGTACCCAACAAGTCTCTATCATGTCTTGTTAATCGAATCATCTCCATTTCGATAGAATCTAAATTCAATTGAGAAAAAGTTACATCACAAATGAACAATAAAATTAAAGTTAGTTTTTTCATGTTATAGCAATGGACACGTGTTGGCTATCCAATATTATGCCATTGTACACACTCTAACGAAATTCAACGAATCCTAGTTGACACCCTCGTAAGCCGATACCAAGAGGAATCTGTTGTATATCATCGGCCTTCGTATAAGAGTTTAAGCAGGTTTTCAAAGTCATCAATATCTGCTTGTTCGCTTGGTCTCACAAAATTATGATTTTAAAAATATTGATTATTTAAAAACAGAATATGTAGTGGACTGAAATATGATTAAAATTATTCGCTTTGTTTGTATGTATTTGAAACCCTCGGGTTAAGTTTTTTGGTTAAAGATTTCCCTAAGTCCGCTTTTTCGGATGAGACGATTAATGATTGATGTGGGAGTTAAGTTGCTAAAAGAAATCGAGGCCGGAAATTTAAAAAATGCCTATGTCCTTTTTGTTCAAGAACATTATTAATAAATTCTTCCCATTGAATGGAGACGTATAAAATTCAAGGTTTGGATTGAATTCACTCGGATAAATTAACTCCATCGTCTCCAGATTCATAATTAACCAATCATCACCGTAGCTGTATTTTTCAACTTTATTTTTTAAACATTCTAAATAAATCCAATTTAAAAAATCTTGAATAGACATATGTTGTTCTGTCGATGAAAATAACCATGAATTCAAACCTTCATAAACATTGATGTATTTGCTGTTTGTTGTCGTTGAATTCAATATACATCGTGTAATCTCACTATTCCTAGAATTACTAATCTTAGATTCTGATAAATAGTTCGATAATAATCCTTCATGTAAAAAACGCTCCAATTCAATTAAATCTTTCGTTAACTCGCATTGATCAATAATCGCTCGAGCAATCATTGACTTAATAACTGGATAATTTGAATCAACGAAATGTTCAGCACTTCCATTTCTACTGGCTGTTAAATACTCCTCGAAGATTTGTTGGAGAGGCAAATACAGAAATCGATTCATGGTTGATTCTCTATTCCGTAAGGGATTTTTTGATTCGCCAACTTTTAGATCCAAGTAATAACTAATTAATACATTCCATTCATGGTCATGAATACCCTTAAGGTTAAAAAAGTTATCAGAAGGTGACATAAAAAGCAATAATCTACGGTCGCTTAACCTTAAATCATCAAGCAAAGTTTTTAATTTAGAATCGAACCCTATGAATTCCGGAAAATCGGGGTTTTGATTTATAAATAAAGTTAGTTCTTTTAAAAAATTCAATTCCTTTGGATTTAAATCTCAATAGCTAAAATAACCATTAATTCATTCTTGGAAAAAAGAAAAGGGCAAGCCAACTGATTTAACATTAATAAGTGGCAAAATAATGGAAAATACTTAGGTAAAACTAAAATTCCTGCCTATTTCCTCAGGACCCAATAGGATTCTTTAAAAAATACTAATTCATAATTTTTTCCTTTGTGAAGGTACAATCCGATCACGTATAATTCGCCTTGAATTAAAAATTCCACACTGACTACCCTACCCTATATTCTTCTTTTTTGATGTTGAAAACAATTGTTGTAAGTAAAACCCACAACAATCCGGCTTACTTTGCCTCAACTTTAAAATTAAAAAATATGAAAAATGTACTTTATTACGCCGGAGCAGCTTTGATTGTTCTAATGACCCTGTCCATGCTTGGATTAACAAAAATGGTGCTCATCCACGGGGGGAATCCAACCGCCTATCTTACCTTCATTATCGAAGCACTGTTGCTCGCTGGAGGGTTTAAATTAATAGAACACGCCAAAAATAATAATTAATATCTTTAACTGAACCATGGAAAATTATAACCGAGCATCAGCGTTCAAGCGTCAACGTCGTGATAAAAATCCAACCAACCTCTCAGTAAGGTTGCGACGCGAAAAAACCGCAGTAACCGAAAAAACGGCTGCCACAAAATCCTATGTATCCGAGGATAACACAGAACCTGTGGAGTCGTCGAGCAAAGCTTTTGAAAAGAAATACCTAAACCCTAAGGATGTATGTTTTAGGAATTCAAGCCTGAATGAAGTGTTTCCAAAACCTTTACGAGCGTCCATCAACAAAATCTATTTCGTTGTACAATATGAAAAAACACTCTACTTAAAAGCCTCTTTAACCGAAGAAGCGAGAGATTTCTTGGCAAGGCTCAAAAAGGAAGAACATGCTGTAAATAACACAAGTCCCAAGGCGATGGATCGTGACCAAATCAAGATAGATATTACCGTTTCTACAGAAGGAAAAGGAAGGTTTCACATAAGTCACCCAAGATTCGAGTGGTGGATTGACTATTACGATGTAAATTCGGAAATTGTAATTTCGACGTTTGATTTTTCAATACTGTCCTCAGAACAACAAATCGCGTATGAAATTAAAAGAGGGAAACTCTGTCCGTATTGCCATGCCGAGACACGCGTGGTGAGCGATAAGGAAATTTACGGCAGCAGTTACGGGAAAACGTTCATTCAATGTACAGTAGATCCCGAACATTACGTGGGCACCTATGCCAATGGAAAATCCCTAGGGCGTCTAGCTAATAAAAACCTAAGGTTAAAAAAACGTGAAGCGCATGCCGCTTTTGACCCTTTATGGAATGAAAATCCAAAATTGTTCAAAACCCGCAACGGGGCCTACAAGTGGTTATCTAAACAAATGGGCATTCCCTTTGAAGATACTCACTTCGGCATGTTCGACGAAGCGCAATGCCTCCAGGCTATTCAGTTGATTGAACGGTATAAACGCAGAAAAAAGATTCAGCAAAAATTAGCGCAGTGGTTTAAATTAAAGTAATTATGGCACAGAATAAAAAAGCACAATTAAGATATCGGGTAATCGATCTTTGTTTGAGTACCAAAAAAGTTAGCTTCAAAGAACTCAAGCGGGAAGTGGAACGAGCCCTTACCGAACACCTGCCTGAATTCGACGGCATCTCCGACCATCAACTGCGGTCAGATCTCAAATACATGATGAGTGAACAAGGCTACGGCGCGCCCATTGTTCAACAAAGGAATGGTAGGGACCGTTTGTACACGTACGAATATCCATTTACTATCGAGAAATCGGGCATCAATGAA
>Ga0164293_10000746_pt1 | contig 26729 bp, 21 predicted proteins | sample GEODES118metaG_FD_111487 | JGI IMG/M metagenome (GOLD analysis project Ga0164293, IMG submission 111487) | Eutrophic lake water microbial communities from Lake Mendota, Wisconsin, USA - GEODES118 metaG | ecosystem: Environmental > Aquatic > Freshwater > Lake | place: USA: Lake Mendota...
CCTCGACGCGCGGTATCTGCACCCCCTGAACGCCATCTCACGGTCGTCCCTTCTGGTGCAAAACGATCGATCTCGTACTTTGCCTTCACGCTTGTTGGCATGTTCGTATTGATCTCTGTTGTCATTGGATTTCAGGCGTACATCGCTCAACAGCAGTTGACGCTGGACCACGTGACGAACGAGCTGCGTCTAGCCAAGCGCTATCACGACGAGTTGCGCCAGGTGCGTGCGGGACTGATCGCACCGGATTACTTGCGTGAACAGGCCGCGATGGAGGGGATGACGCAAGGGCTTGGCGCGCGTTTTGTTGAAGTGCCCGAAAGCGCAGTTGCATCGGTGGCGATCTCCACGGGCAACATGGATCCCGCAATTGCTGAGCCGTCGCCGACAGCCAGTCCGTTGCGCCCATTGTTGGCACCGCAGGGGGCAACCCCATGAGCGCGGTGATTCGTCCGCGTCAGTCCCGACGTGTCGTGCGCTCCACCGAGCGAGTGCAAGACGTCGTGAAAGCGCGGGCCAAAGAATCGGCGAGGAAAATGACCACCGATCTCAAGGGCGGCCAGATTCGTCATCGTCTCGTTGCCATGTACGTAGTGATCACGATGTTGTTGTTGGCAATGCTGCTACGCGTTGGATATCTGCAGACTGTTGGCGCATCGAGTTATCGCGAGGCGAGTGTGGCGCAGCGGACACGTGTGAATGTGGTGCGCGCGGAACGTGGTTCGATCCTTGATCGCAATGGTTACGAACTCGCCCTGCCTGTGCCGGCACGCACGATCTTCGCTGATCCGCGCGAGGTGGTGGATCCTGCAGGTACGGCACGCGCGCTGGCCTCAATTATTGGGTTGACGCCCGAACTCGAGTTGGAACTCGCCACCAAGCTGCAAAATGCCGACTCAAGCTTTACCTATGTCCTTCGGCAAACCGACAAGGAACTCGCCGACGCGATCATGGCACTCCAATTGCCTGGAGTTGGCTCATACACCGAATCCAGTCGGTCTATCACCAGCACGAATCTGCGCGCGCTCGTCGGCCGTACCGATCCTGACGGGCTGGGCATCTCGGGTTTGGAGGAGCAGTTCGACGAGATGCTTTCCGGTGTCGACGGTCGCAACGTGCGCGAAGTGAACTCGAGCGGACAGTCCATCGCGAGCTCGACCGACAAGAGCACACCCGCGGTCCCGGGCGATCATCTGGTTACCACGATTGATCGCAACATTCAGTTTCAGGTAGACGGCATTCTTGCGCAGCAGGTTGCACGACTTGGCGCATTGTCGGGAACTGCAATCGTGATGGAGGCCGACACCGGCGACATCTACGCACTGTCGACCATTCGTCGCAATGCAGATGGCTCTTACTCGGCCGATTCGGGAAACTTCGCGGCAGTTGAGGCCTACGAACCTGGATCGGTGGCGAAGGTGTTCAGCGTCTCGGCCGCACTCAACGAGGGGCGCGTCGAGACCAATTCGGTGTTCACCGTTCCTGGTGTCATGACCTTCGACCAGGGAACGCGTTGGGCTTGGACCATTCGAGACGCATACCCGCACGGCCTCGAAGAGATGACCGTGCGCAAGATTCTGGTTGACTCGTCGAACCTCGGCACGGTGCAGATTGCTCAGACGATGACTCCCGAGAGTCGCTACGAGTATTTGCGGCGCTTCGGTTTTGGCTCGGTCACCGACGTGCAGTTTCCAGGAGAGTCGAAAGGTCTGCTCGCGTCACCTGACAAATGGCGCGGTTCGGAGAAGGTCACTAATGCATATGGATATGGTTACGCCTCGACCGCGTTGCAAATGGTGGCCGGTGTGAACGTCGTTGCCAACGACGGCGTCTATGTCGCTCCGCGGCTCGCCGCCGCGACAATTAATCGAGACGGGATTAACACGCCATTAGCGGCCTCAAATTCTCGTCCGGTGCTGAAGCCCGAAACCGCGCTCACCATGCGATCGTTGATGAGTGACGTGGTGTGTTTTGGAACGGCTCAGTTGGCAAAGGTGCCGGGTATGACCGTGGCCGGCAAGACGGGTACGGGGTACAAGCGACAAGAAAATGGCACGTACATCAAAGATGATGGATCACGCGCGTATTTCGCCTCGTTCGTCGGCTTTCTTCCTGCGCAAGATCCTCGATTCACCGTATTGGTGTCGATCGATGAGCCCGATCCCTCGACGCGAGATCGATTCGGCGGAACCGCAGCTGCTCCCGTGTTCGCAAATATCGCCCAAGTCTTGATCGGCGAATTGGATATTCGCCCGGTGACGGGAGACCTTGGGTGTCCAAAGCAACGCCCTGCAGAACTGGGCCCGGCACACTGATCATGGATCGTCGGATGACCGTCAACGAACTTGTCTCGCTGGTCGTCCAGTCCGAATCCCTCGGTGGAGTGGTCCGTTTAGTGGGCGATGGAACGTGCATCGTGCGGGACGTGACACACGACAGCGCGCGCGTCGTCGACGGTTCAGTCTTCTGCTGTGTGGTGGGGGATCGTCATGATGGACATGAGTTTGCGCAATCAGCAATCGCGCAAGGTGCCGCATGCGTAGTGGTCCAGCGTGAACTCAATGTCGCAGTGCCTCAAATTGTGGTCAGCGATTCACGTCGGGCCGCGGGCATTTTTGCAGCGGCGTTTCACGCGTGGCCGAGCGATCGATTGCGAGTCGTTGGTGTTACCGGAACCAACGGCAAGACGACCTCAGCACATCTGCTCGCCGCGATCCTGCATCAGGCAGGACTAGACACCGCGATCTTGGGCACATTAAGCGGCGCTCGCACGACGCCCGAGGCCACTGACCTACAGCGCATGATGGCCGGCTTCGTTCGAGACGGCAAGAAGGCGCTCGTTATGGAAGTGACGTCGCATGCGTTGGCGTTGGACCGCGTCGTTGGAACACGCTTTGACGTGTCGGTGTTTACGAATCTGTCAAAGGACCACCTCGACTTTCATGGAACCGAGGAGCGCTACTTTGCTGCAAAGGCTCGTCTGTTTGCTCCCGATCTCTCCGAACGCGGTGTCATCAACCGTGATGATGTTCATGGTCGCCTTCTGCTCGATTCTGCAACCATTCCGTGCACGAGCTTCGGGCTCGACGACGTGCGAGACGTGGAGGTCACTGCACGGCACCATTCCTATTCCTGGCGAGGACATGCGATTCGGGTACCGCTCGGCGGACGCTTCAATGTCTGGAATTCCATCGGCGCGGCGACCGCCGCAAGCGAGCTCGGGGTTTCCGACGCCGCGATCGCCACAGGGTTGTCCCTGGCCAAGCCCGTGCCTGGACGTTTCGAAATTGTCGAGGCCGGCAATGACGTCGCAGTAATAGTTGACTACGCACACGACGCGTCATCCCTCGCCCGCGTCATCGAATCCGCGCGGGAGTCCAGCGCACCCGGTATCGGAGTTGTGGTGGTGTTTGGGTGCGGTGGCGAGCGGGATGTCTTGAAGCGGCCCGAGATGGGTGCGGTTGCAGCCGCGTTGGCAGACGCTGTCGTGATCACCAACGACAATCCGCGCGGCGAAGACCCGCAAATGATCGCCTCATCAATTGTCTCAGGAATCGCCGACGAACATCGCTCCAAGTTGGTGGCAATCGAGTTGGATCGACGCCGCGCGATCGAATGCGCGCTCGACTTCGCGCGAAGCGGGGATGTGGTGATCGTGGCGGGCAAGGGTCACGAATCGACGCAGACGATAGGCGACACAGTTGCGCCGTTTAACGACGCACAGATCGTGCGAGAAATAGTGGGGTCACGCACATGATTGCCGTTTTGATGGCAGGTGCCGTAGGAATGTTCGCATCGCTCGCGGGTACACGACTACTGATCGCGTATTTCCAGCGCCTAGGGAAGGGACAGCCAATTCTTGGCGCCGAAGATCATGGCCCTGTCCATCACATGAGCAAGCAGGGCACGCCGACCATGGGCGGGATTGCCATTTTGTCGGCCGGTTTTCTGGGGTGGCTCATCGCGCATGTGCGCGAGGGCTTGCCATTTTCTGACCAAGCAATCGTCATCTGGTTGACCATTTTTGTCTTGGCAGCAATCGGATTTCTCGACGATTTTCTCAAGGTTCGACGCCAGCACAATCGCGGGATCTTCTGGAAGAAGAAGGGGTGGATCACCTTCGGCATTACGGTCGCGTTGCTCACGCTCCTTGTGACCACGACCGGCGTTGTCGAGACCATTTCCTTTACGCGAGCAACCAGCCCCGGTTGGGAGATTCCCAGTTGGGCATTCGTGTTGTGGACGTCGCTGATGGTGTGGAGTACGACGAATGCGGTCAACGTGACAGATGGGCTCGACGGGCTTGCTGCCGGCTCTGCGCTCTTCGGCTTTCTTGCATTCACAATCATTGCGTATTGGGCATTTCGTAATCCGCGGATCTACGACATCGTCAATCCGCTGGATCTTGCGGTGTTGTCGGCTGCGATGGCGGGGGCGTGTGGCGGATTCCTGTGGTGGAATGCTGCGCCAGCCAAAATCATCATGGGCGACGTGGGTGCTCTTGGACTGGGGGCGGCGCTCGGCATGCTTGCAGTGACGACCAACACGCATTTGATGTTGCCGATCATCGCGGGAATCAACGTTTTCGAGGCGGGATCGGTCGCAGTGCAGATGGGCGTGTTCAAAGCCTCGGGGCGTAAACGACGACTTCTCAAGATGTCGCCGATTCATCACCATTTTGAACTCAGCGGCTGGCCGGAAACAACGGTAATCATTCGCTTTTGGATCATTTCCGGAATATGCGTGGCTACCGCAGTCGCAATCTTCATCGCAGACTTTACGAACGAGGTCCGTTTCTAGTGCTGACGCTTGTGTACGGCCTCGGGGTTGCTGGCGAAGCAGTGGCGACTGCGCTGCGCCAGCGCGGCGAGGACGTCATGATGTCTGACGACAGTCTCCGTGACGAGCATCGCGCACTCGCCAATCGCCTCGGAGCGACCGTGTTCGACTCGGCTGATTTGTCAGCGCTTCGATCGGCACTCGAGCAGTGTTCGCGGGTAGTGCCTGCGCCTGGAATTCCTGAGCAGCATGCACTCTTTGCACTCGCGCGTATTGCCGAGGTCGATGTTGTATCCGAGATTGAACTGGCCTACGAATGGGAACAGGCAAGGGTTCCGACGCCGCGCCCAATGGTGGGGATAACCGGCACTGACGGCAAGACGACGACGACAATGATGGCGGCCGCGATACTGCAGCAGGCAGGGTTGCGTGCGGAGGCCGTGGGCAATACCGAAGTTCCATTGATTGCAGCGCTGTCGGGCGACGCTGAGGCGTTCGTTGTCGAGTCTTCGAGTTTTCGACTCGCCACCACCAAACGCTTTCGGTGCGTCGCATCGGCGTGGCTGAATATTGCGCCCGACCACCTCGATTGGCACGTCGACTTCGACTCGTACTGGTCGGCGAAGGCCAAAATTTGGTCGAACTTGCGGGCGGGCGATGTTGCCGTTGCCCCGATCGATGATGCGCGCATCCTCCGTTGCGCAGCTGACAGCGCGGGGCGAGTTGTGACGTTCGGTCTCCTGCGTGGTGACTACCATGCCCAAGAGGGCGTACTGACTTCACCCCATGGTCCAATCATGCTCGCTCAGGAAATGACGCGGGCTATGCCGCATGACATCACTAATGCCTTGGCGGCAGCGGCGGTGTGTATAGAAGCTGGGCTCGCTACTCCTCATAATGCCGCGCAGGCGCTTCGCGAATTTCGCCACGCACCGCATCGCATCGAGTTCGTCGCCGATAGCGACGGCGTGCGGTGGTTTGATGACTCGAAAGCAACAAGTCCTCACGCTGCGCTGGTGGCAATTCGATCTTTCGACTCGGTGGTGTTGATCGCGGGTGGACGCAACAAGGACCTTGATCTCGCCGAGATGGCTGCCGAGCCAGCACGCATGCGCGGTGTTGTGGCAATCGGGGAGTCAGCCAGTGAAGTATCGACGGCATTTGACGGCGTGTGCTCTGTGCGAAGCGCATCGACAATGACCGAGGCAGTAGCGCATGCCGCAGCTTTGGCACGGCCGGGCGACGCGGTGCTGCTCTCGCCCGGATGCACAAGCTTCGACTGGTATCGCAATTACGCGGAGCGGGGCGACGACTTCCGTCGTTGTGTCCTCGATCTGATCACGAACTCGTCAACCAAGGAAGGGCAGTAGTTATGGCAACGGTTGCAGCACAGCAGAGAATGACTCCGGCGCAACGACGTCGAGCAACGCTCGATCGCAAGGGATACACGGAGGCTCGCCGTCTCGCGACCGCGTTGCCTAATAAGACCTTCTACGGCCTGCTCGCAGTCACCTCCATGTTGATCGTGTTTGGACTCATCATGGTGCTGTCGTCGTCGTCGATTGTGGCCATCAACAATGGCGGATCGCCCTGGAACATGTTCCGGAAGCAGTTTGGGTGGGCCACCTTTGGCCTGTTCGCGCTACTCGCTACATATCGCATGCCCTATCACCAGTGGCACAAGTTTTCGAAGTATGTGCTCTGGCTCGCGTTCGGACTTATGGCGCTTCCTTTTGTCGGCGGAGTTGGAGTGACGATCAACGGTGCGCGTGCATGGGCGCAGATCGGCGCAATTCGCTTTCAGCCCTCGGAAGTACTCAAAGTTGCTGTTTTGCTGTACTGCGCGAGTTTGCTCGGTCGACGACGGGGAGAAGTTGACAACGTGCGTCGGACGTTTAAGCCGATCATGGTCGTGTGGGTACTCGCCGTTGTGGGTTGTCTTGCGCAGAAAGACTTCGGCGCCGCGATTGTGTTCACTGCGATCATCGTCAGCACGATGTTCATCGCAGGGATTCCATTGCGTTTGATCGGGGCGGTCTCGTCGATCACGGTGCTGGGGTCGGCGATGTTGATCGCCAGTAGCTCACGCATGCAGAATCGGTTCCTCGCATTCCTCGACCTCGAGGGCACGCGGGAACATCACGGCTATCAGATTTGGCAGTCGGTCCTCAGCATCGCCAACGGTGGAGTCACCGGCGTGGGTGCCGGAGAGGGGACCGGGAAGTGGGGATATGTGCCCCTCGCGCACTCGGACTTCATCTTCGCGATCATCGCGGAGGAGTTTGGGCTGATTGGTGCGCTTGCAGTTGTTGGTGGATTCATGATGCTGTTGTACCTGGGTATCCAAGCTGCGCTTGGGGCGCGAGACCCGTTCGGAGCAGTGCTTGCAGGCGGCATCACGGTGTGGCTGTGCGTTCAGGCAACGATCAACATCGGCGGCGTGATCGGCGCTATGCCGGTCACCGGCCTGACGTTGCCATTGATCTCCTACGGCGGTTCGTCATTGTTCATGACTATGGCTGCGGTTGGTTTGCTGCTCAACGTTGCGCGCAACATGAAGTAATCCCAAACGGCGCGTGTCGTACACTTGCGCCAACGCATGGGACCCCCTTCGGACGTCACGACTCAACCCCCCATATTCGCCGTACTCACGGGGGGAGGTACTGCTGGCCACGTCATCCCTGCGTTGGCACTCGCTGAGCTGCTGATCGAAGATGGAATTGAACGCGAGGCGTTGCATTATCTGGGCACCCAGCGCGGTGTCGAGTCCCAGCTCCTTCCCAGCATCGGCGTGGCGGCCACATATGTGCGAGTGGCGGGGCTCGTCCGCGGATGGTCGCTGACGGCGCTGTGGCGCAATCTGTTTGTGCTCATTGGCGTAGTTCGTGCTCGACAGGCGGCAATCCGGTTGTTTCGCGAGATTTCGCCGCGTGTCGTGGTGTCGGTCGGCGGGTACGGCAGCGTTCCCGGGTGTGCGGCCGCCAAACGTTTGGGCATCCCTGTTGTGACGTGTTCGTATGACCGACGTCCCGGTTTGGCGACGCGCCGCCAATCTCGATATGCGGCGGCGGTTGCGGTTGCGCATCTGCCAAGCGACTTGCCCCATGCGACGCTCACGGGTGCGCCGGTGCGTGCAGCACTTCGACATCTTGACTGCAACGCGACACGAGATGGTGCGCGCCAGCGTCTTGGCCTGCCTGCTGAGGGAATGTGCGTCGTCGTCGTCGGCGGTTCACTGGGAAGTCGTGTCCTCAACGAGGCTGTTTCGGCCATGCTCAATCTGCTCGACCATGCGGTGTCGATTGTGCATATTGCGGGTGACCGATACGTGAGCGAGTTGGGGGGCGAGGTCGCCATCTCGCGTAGTGGGGGGAATGCGCGATACCTCCGTATGGGGAGTACGCAGGCGATGAGCGATGTCTATGCGGCAGCAGATGTCATTGTTGCGCGCGCTGGCGCCAGCACAGTGGCGGAAGTTGCAACGGTCGGGTGCGCCGCAGTCTTTGTGCCGTGGAAAGATGCGGCAGAGGATCATCAAACTGCCAATGCGCGGTGGCTTGCCGACGAGGGTGGCGCTGTGGTGGTGCAGGAAGATGATGAGGTGGTGGCACAGATCGTGACTGAAGTGTCTCGGCTCGTGGGTGACAATGAGGCGCGAAACGATCTTGCGCGTCGCGCATATGCGTGCGGGGCTGTGCACCGACACGCCAGTCATGCGGCCGTGATCAGGAGTGTCGCTCGATGACATTTGATCTGACGGCTCCCCGTTCGGTTCACGTGCTTGGTGCCTCCGGGCCAGGGATGGGGGCGATCGCCCGCATCCTCGCACGTATGGGCCACCGGGTAAGTGGGTGTGATGTGCGCGACACCGAAGCGTTGCGGAGTCTCGCGGCGGATGGTGTCACGGTGTCGATAGGTAACGACATCAATCACGCAGCCAATGTCGAGGCAATGACCTATTCGTCGGTGATTTCACCAACACATCCCGAGATTGCTGCTGCGCGGGAGCGTGGGGTTATGACGTTGGTTCGGGCCGACATGCTCGCGGCGATCTGTGCGACGCGAAAGTCCATCGGCGTAGCGGGAACGCACGGGAAGACCACGACGTCGGCGATTCTTGCCACGATCCTTGTTGCGTCCGGCCGCGATCCGAGTTATGTCATCGGCGGTGACGTGCCTGGGCTGGGAAACAACGCGCATTGGGGAGCGGGAGCGTTTCTGGTGGTAGAGGCTGACGAAAGCGATTCCACACATCTGCGATTGCCGCTGTGGGGCACCATAGTGACGAACATCGACATCGATCACCTCGACAACTTTGGGTCCTTTGATGGCATCGTCGCGAGTTTCGCCGAGTTCGTGCAAAACGTGTCCGGGCCGGTCGTGCTCTGTGCTGACGACCCCGCCTGCGCGGCTCTTGCGGGGCAGGTGGGTGCCATCACCTACGGGCTCGACGCTGGCGACGTGCGCGCGGGAGACGTTCGGTTGTTCGAGTCGCACTCGGAGTTTGTGGTGCAGATCGAAGGTGAGGTGTATGCCGCCACGTTGCATCAGCCCGGCCGACACAACGTGTGCAACGCTCTTGCGGCCGTCACGATGGCGACGCGCCTCGGCGTGTCTGCCGCCGAAGCGGTAGCGGCCTTGAGGCACTTTTCGGGCGTGGCGCGTCGGTTCGACGTGAAAGGCGAGCACGACGGTATTCGGTACATCGATGATTACGCCCACCTGCCGGCAGAAATCGCTGCCGCATTGGCGACAGCTCGCGTGGGTGCAGGTCGGGCGAACCGCGTTGTCGCGGTGTTCCAGCCGAACCGTTTCCACCGCATTGCTCAGATGGCGGACGCGTATGCCGATTGCTTTGTCGACGCTGACCTCGCCATCATCACCGACATCTATTCATCGGGAACCGAACCCATTGCCGGAGTCACAGGGCAACTTGTAGTGGATGCGGTGCGTCGCGCCCATCCTGAATTGTCGGTGGAGTGGTGCGCTGACAGGGCCACGTTGGCGTCGTTCGTCAACGACCGCCTGATTGCCGGCGATGTATGTGTGTCGATGGGATGCGGCGATATCGCCACGCTTCCCGACGAAGTGATGGCCACACGTAAGGGGATTGTGTGATGCGGCAGGAGATGCTTGAGACGGCCGCTCAGTTGCTCGGCCCGCGGGTAGAGCGCGACGCCCCTTTCGGTGCCATGACCACGTATCGAGTCGGTGGCACCGCGGCGATGTTGTACCGGGTTCGATCGCTCGCCGATCTCTGGCACGTGTCGTCGGTGTTGTCTCAGGTTGATATCGACGTGATCGTTGCTGGTCGGGGCAGCAACATGTTGGTATCTGACAATGGGTTTGCAGGTTTGGTGCTCGTGCTCACGGGATTCGCTGACGACTCGACATTGCCCGATCGCGCCTCGGGCGAGTCGGAGGTGCGCTTCGGTGGTGCCGTTGCGTTGCCGGTCGCTGCTCGCCTCAGCGTCGGGCACGGCCTGTCCGGGTTCGAGTGGGCGGTGGGGGTGCCGGGTTCGATTGGCGGGGCGGTGCGGATGAACGCCGGCGGGCATGGATCGGACATGGCGACCTCGCTCGAATCGGTTCGCGTGTTTCATCTCAAGCGTGGGTTGGACGTGTCGGTGTCGGCCGTCGACCTCGGAATGCGGTTCCGCGGCTCGGCGTTAACGGATGAGCATGTCGTGCTTTCTGCCTCGTTGCGGTTGGCCTGGGCCGACAAGCCCGAAGAGGGCGAGCAGCGCCTCGCTGAGATCGTTGCGTGGCGTCGCGAAAACCAACCGGGTGGGCAAAATGCGGGCAGTGTGTTTGTCAACCCCGAGCCCGGAAAGGTGTCGGCAGGAGCCCTCATCGATGTGTTGGGCGTGCGTGGGTTTCGCGTGGGAAGCGCGCAGGTGTCACCAAAGCATGCAAACTTCATCCAAGCGGACGACGGAGGCAGCGCAATGGATGTGCTGCGCGTGATGTCCGAGGTGCGGCGCCGCGTCGAGGAGGCCCATGGATACGACTTGCGGAGCGAGATTCGGTTGGTGGGCTTCGAGGGGATCGAGGATGATCAACTGCGCAACGTGGTGACGTCAGAGTCGACTTCGCACGTCGCCACGATTCGGCTCGAGCAGGCCATTGAACGCGCGTCGGCGCCTACGAATTCGACGACGACTGATCACTCCATTCCCGTGGCAACTCTCGAGGGTCGAGTAACTGCAGAATCGCTCGACGGCCTTACGCCCGAGGCAATTGCCGAGTTGCGGGAAGTATTCAAAGGTGACGTGACAGCCGAACGTGTGCGTCCCGTGGTCGAGCTGGGTGCGGAGACGGTTTCTCCGGCGAGTGCGCCCGTCGATGCCGTCTCAGGCGACGACGACCGAGTGGTCATCATCGACGATGATCTTCGGTCCGCCGATGACGTGGACTTCCCGCAGGACGTCCTATCGAAGACCGTCCACGTGGCGCCCACGTCGCAGCGCATCATCATCACCGACGACACGCTTGGCGAGGACGGCCAGCGGGTGGCGGAATTGATCGAGTTTGATGCCCGCACGTCGGCGCTGAGACGAGTTTTTTCGCGTCGGCGATTGGGGTCGCTCTCTGTTGGTGCTCGTCGCAAGGCGTTGCTGTATGGCGGTGGTGGCACTGTTGTTGTCATTCTTGCTGCAATGTTGGTGCTGGCGTCGCCACTCGTTGCTGTCGAACGGGTTGACGTTGAAGGGGTGACGTACGCCGACTCGGCACTTGTGGAGTCTGTTGCAGAATCATTGCAAGGTGTCTCGGTATTGACAGTCGATACCGAGACTGCTCGGCGTCGTCTCGAAGCAGATCCGTGGATTGCTTCGGCGCGTATCTCGACGTATTTGCCTGACCGCGTGTTAATCGAGGTGCAAGAGCGTCGACCCGCAGCATGGTTTCCGGGCGTGGACAATCGTGCCCGCGTGATCGATGTGGAGGGTCGTGTGCTCGCCGTTGTCGATGGTCGGCCCACGGAGTATTTGTGGATTGACGGCGTGGGTCCAAACCTGGTTGCAGGGTCGATTGCCGATCCTGCATATCGTGCGGCAGCGCAGTTGGCCCTGTCGTTGCCGACGGAAATCGAACCACTTGTCGATCATCTCGGCGTAACCGCTGCCTCCGAGGTGACGATGACGCTGACGACTGGCACCCTCATTAATTTCGGACAGCCCGTGGACATGCGCAATAAGTTGGTCAGCGTGGTGGTGTTACTTCGTAGGCAGGACCCCAACGAGATCATCTCAATTGACGTCTCGGGTGGGACGCCGGTGGTCCAGTCCTCCTGATGGCCTACAGCCCTGCGGTTTCGTGATGTCCGTTGTGGGCCGCGGGATGTGCAAGGCTGGAGACTCAATATGAGGTCGAACATCACCTTCAACCCTGGTCTATCGATCGGGTTGGCTCAGGAGGGCTACGCACAATGACCGGTGGACCGCAGAATTTCTTGGCAGTGATCAAGGTGATCGGGGTAGGCGGAGCGGGAGTCAACGCGGTCAACCGCATGATTGACGCCGGTCTGAAGGGCGTCGAATTCATGGCGATCAATACCGACGCTCAAGCGCTCTTGATGAGCGATGCCGATTTCAAGATCGATATCGGCCGTGAAGTGACACGGGGTCTTGGCGCGGGCAGCGATCCCGAAATTGGTCGTGAAGCGGCCGAAGCAAGCCGCGATGAGATTCAGGAGCTCATCGGTGGTGCAGACATGGTGTTCATCACGGCAGGAGAAGGTGGGGGTACCGGTACTGGTGCGGCACCGGTCATTGCCGAGATTGCACGCAACGAAGGTGCACTCACGGTCGGCATTGTGACTCGACCGTTTGCCTTCGAGGGGCGCCGTCGCGCGCTGCAGGCTGAGGCTGGCATCAACAAGTTGAAGGAAAAAGTCGACACGTTGATTGTCATTCCCAACGAGCGCCTGCTGAGCATCGCCACCGATAAGACCAGCCTCCTTGATGCATTCAAGAAGGCCGATGAGGTGTTGTTGCAGGGTGTTTCGGGCATTACCAATCTCATCACGACACCTGGGCTGATCAACACTGACTTCGCCGACGTGCGCATGGTGTTAAAAAACGCGGGTACGGCGCTCATGGGTATTGGCCGAGGAAGTGGCGACAATCGTGCGATCAGCGCGGCAAATGCAGCGATCAATTCGCCGCTTTTGGAATCGTCTATCGAAGGTGCCCGCGGGATCTTGCTCAACATCACTGGTCCGTCAGACATGGGTCTGTTCGAGCTGAATGCCGCAGCGGAGATTGTCCACGGCGTCGCCCATCAGGACGCCAACATCATCTTTGGTACTGCAATTGACGATGAACTGGACGATGAGGTTCGTGTCACGGTGATTGCTGCCGGATTTGATCGTGTGGAATCCGCTGCGAGCCGTCGAGGCGACGGTCGGGGCGAGCCAAAGGGAAGCAGGCTCAAGGAGTTGTTCGGTGGCGACGATCCCTTCGGTGACGATGATGGTCTCGACGTACCGTCGTTTTTGAAGTAAGCGTTGCTTGACGCAAGTCTCGTAGCCGAACGGCTGGCAGCCCTGCGTCGGCGGATCGCCGATGCAGGAGGGCGCGAGGTACGACTCGTGGGCGTGACAAAAACCCTTGGGCCAGAGTCCTGGTCGATCGCCCGAACCTTGGGCATTGATGCAGTTGGCGAGAACTACGCCCAGGAAGTCGCGGTAAAAGCGGCTGCCGTGCCAATCAGCGAGCGCCCGCCGGTGCACTTCATCGGTCATCTCCAGGCAAACAAGGTGCGACTTCTCGCTCGGATAGTGGATGTCTGGCAGAGCGTCGACCGTCTGTCGTTGGTGCAGGAGATCGTCAAGCGTCAGTCGAATCCGGTGATCTTGATTCAGGTCAATACGACAGGCGAAGAGGGCAAGTTCGGGTGCCGACCCGAGGAAGTGGCCAATTTGGTTGCCTCGGCTCGCGATGTGGGTTGTGTTGTTGACGGTTTGATGACGATGGGGCCGACTGACCAAGACGTGGCACGCACCCGCGCGGCCTTTGGCATGCTCCGTGGTCTTGCTGATGAGGTCGGCGTGCGTGAGCGCAGCATGGGGATGAGCGGTGACCTTGAGCTTGCCATTGAGGCCGGCTCTACCATGGTCCGGGTGGGGTCAGCGCTCTTTGGTGAGCGGTCGTAGACGACTCTGTGGACTAGTGTTTGGGCGATGTCGATGTTCCGTCGAGCAATGGATTACTTGGGTCTGGGGCCGGATGATGCCTATGACGACTATGACGCATCGGTCGCGGTAGAGCGTCCACGGCGCACCCGTCCTGCACCGCAGCGAACTGCTCCGCGCTACCAGGACGACTTTGAGGACGAGTACGACGATCAGGAGGAGTACTTCGAAGAGCCTGTCGTCCAGCGGCGCGCTCCGATTCAGCGCGACGACTCCAGCGTGCACGTGCGTCCGTCGTCACGCACGAGCACCACCGTGAAGCCTCTTGCCGCAACATCTGCTGAGCCGACGTCGATTCGTCCGGTTCGCTATGACGAAGCAAAAGATATTGCAGATCTCATCAAGGCGGGGCGTCCGGTGTTGATGGATATCGGTTCAGCCGAGGAATCAGTTGCTCGTCGCTTAATCGATTTTGTAAGTGGTTTGATCTACGGCGTAGATGGAACGATGGAAAAGGTATCGCCAGGCGTCTTTTTGATTAAGCCCCGTGGCGTCCGCGTCGTTCGCGGATAGTCGTGATCCGCGAACTGCTGTGTCAGGCCGTAAGCCTGTTCGTGCTGCTGATTTTTGTTCGCGTGGTCCTGTCCTGGTTTCCTGTTGACCCCCGCGGACCGGTAGGACAGATTTCCCGCCTCGTTGCCCGTGCCACTGATCCGGTTCTCGTGCCGGTTCGCCGCGCGCTGCCCGCCGCAGGTCCACTTGATCTCTCACCAATCGTCGTGTGGCTCTTCTTGACGATCGTGGTGCAGCGCCTCCTGCTTGGCTGTTAAGGCGCCTCGTACACTATTTCGCTGTGTCGTATCCCGAAGTTGAGTCGCAGCCAAACATCCCCGCATTAGAGCGGCGCATCCTCGACTTCTGGCGTGACGATCGCACGTTCGAGGCCTCTGTCGCTGCTCGTCCAGTAGGGGAAAATGGCGCGAACGAGTTCATTTTTTATGACGGTCCACCGTTTGCGAACGGCTTACCGCACTACGGCCATCTCTTGACCGGCTTTGTCAAAGATGCGGTGCCGCGTTATCAGACCATGCGCGGTAAGCACGTCGAGCGCCGATTTGGCTGGGACTGCCATGGTCTGCCCGCCGAGGCAGAAGCCGAGCGACAACTCGGCATCTCGGGACGTCAGGCCATCACTGACTTTGGGATAGCCAAGTTCAACGATCACTGCCGCACTTCGGTGTTGCAGTACACCGCCGACTGGGAGCGCTATGTCAATCGGCAGGCACGGTGGGTGGACTTCTCGAACGATTACAAGACGCTCGATTTGTCCTACATGGAAAGCGTCATGTGGGCGTTCAAGACGCTGTGGGATAAGGGACTCGTGTACGAGGGTTTCCGTGTCTTGCCATTTTCGTGGGCGCTTGAGACACCGCTTTCCAATACTGAAACGCGGATGGACGACGCCTACAAGCAGGTGCAAGATCCTGCCCTGACAGTCGCCTTCAGCTTGGGGGATAACGAGTTCATCTTGGCGTGGACTACGACGCCATGGACGTTGCCGAGCAACCTCGCGCTTGCAGTGGCTCCGGACGTGGATTACGTGAAGGTGCGCCGCGACGGTATGACGTATGTTCTTGCTGCGGCCCGACTTGAGGCGTATGCACGAGAACTCGAAGGTTTCGAGGTCGTAGAAACGGTTTTGGGGAGTGCGCTCGTCGGTCGTCGGTATGAGCCGCTGTTTCCGTACTTCGCAGATCATGCACATGCATTTGTTGTGGTGGCGGGTGACTTTGTGACCACCGAGGATGGCACCGGCGTGGTGCACATGGCGCCCGGATTCGGCGAAGACGACCAACGCGTGTGCGCCGCCAATGGCATCGAGTTGATCGTTCCGGTCGATTCGCGCGGACGTTTTACTCCCGAGGTACCCGATTTTGCTGGGCTCCAAGTGTTCGAGGCGAATGCGCCAATCATCAAAATGCTCAAAGAACGCGGTCGGGTGGTGCGCCACGAGACCTACGATCACGCGTATCCCCATTGTTGGCGCACGGGCACACCACTGATTTACAAGGCGGTGAGCTCATGGTTCGTCGATGTCACGGCGATCAAGCAGCGGATGGTCGAACTGAACACGAACATCACCTGGGTGCCGGAGCATCTCCAACAGGGCAGTTTTGGCAAGTGGCTTGAAAACGCACGCGACTGGACCATTAGCCGCAATCGTTTCTGGGGATCACCGATTCCCGTGTGGAAGAGCGACAATCCTGAATATCCGCGAATTGATGTCTACGGAAGCATCGCTGATCTGGAGCGTGACTTCGGCACGCAGGTAACCGAGTTGCATCGTCCGCAAGTGGACGATCTCGTGCGGCCAAACCCCGACGATCCGACCGGTACGTCCATGATGCGTCGAGTTCCCGAGGTACTGGATTGCTGGTTCGAAAGTGGTTCGATGCCCTTCGCTCAAGTGCACTACCCGTTTGAGAATCAGGAGTGGTTTGACAATCACTATCCGGGCGACTTCATCGTCGAGTACATCGGACAAACTCGCGGCTGGTTTTACACCCTTCACGTGTTGGCGACGGCTCTCTTCGATCGGCCATCGTTCGCTGCCTGTGTCAGTCACGGCATCGTGCTGGGCGAAGATGGCCAGAAAATGTCGAAGAGTCTGCGCAACTATCCCGATCCGATGGTGGTGTTCGACACGCACGGCGCCGATGCAATGCGCTGGTACTTGTTGTCATCCTCAATTTTGCGAGGATCCGATTTCTCGGTGACCGAGGAAGGCATCAGGGACACCGTTCGGCAGGTGATACTCCCGCTATGGAACAGCTGGTACTTCCTCTCGCTGTACGCCAACGCCGAAAAGGTGTCGGGTGTCGTCGATTACTCATCGACGAATGTCCTTGATCGATACGTGTTCGCGAAACTGCACGATGTGGTGTGCGATGTCACCGAATCAATGGACCGATACGACTTGTTCGGCGCTTCCCAGCATGTGCGCGCTTTCATCGACGTGCTCACCAATTGGTACATACGCAGGAGCAGGGACCGGTTCTGGGAAGGGGACGAGGAGGCAATCTCGACGCTTCATACCGTTCTGGAGGTGTCATGCAGGCTGGTAGCGCCCCTCCTTCCACTTGTTTCCGAGGAGATCTATCGCGGGTTAACTGGTAGTCGAAGCGTGCATTTGACCGACTGGCCCGATGCGACCACGATTCCCAACAATGACGAACTCGTGACGTTGATGGATGAGGTTCGCGCCGTGTGTTCTGCTGCGTTGTCATTGCGAAAAGCAAACGGAAGGCGAGTGCGTCTGCCGTTGTCGACCCTAACGGTGGCGTCGCCCATGGCTGAAGGTCTCCGACGGTTCGAGTCGGTCATCTGTGACGAGGTGAACGTAAAGAGTGTTGTTTTGACCGGAGACGTCGAATCGGTAGCGAGCCGCGAACTGCATGTGATTCCCGCTGTTATTGGGCCACGACTCGGAAAAGAGACACAGAAGGTGATCGGAGCCGTTAAGCGTGGTGAGTGGACGCGCGATGGTGATCGGATTGTGGTGGGCGACGTCGTGCTCGAGCCGCATGAATTTGAGTTGCGATTGTCGGCCTCCGTTTCGAGTGCCGATTCGATGGCGGCGGCAACTTTGCCGGGCTCGCAGGGAATTGTGCTGCTGGATCTCACGTTGACTGATGCACTGATCGCTGAAGGTGTGTCGCGTGACGTGGTGCGCCTCGTGCAGCAGGCCCGGCGCGATGCCGGGTTAGCGGTGTCCGACAGGATTGCGCTCACACTGGGTCTGCCCGCTGAGATCGCAGCCCAGGTGGCCTCATTTCACGATGTGATTGCACAAGAGACCTTGGCTGAGTCGGTGTTGATGAGCGATGACTCAACACCGAATATGGATCTCGACGGCATTGGCGTGTTCGTTGGCGTCGAACGGCTACGGTAATGCGCCAAGTCCGGGAGGTTCGAATGCCCACAGCCAAGAAGAAGTCGTCTGCACGGTCGGTGCCTGCACAGAAGGCGGCGGCCAAGAAGAAGGCGGAGCTCGCGAAGAAGGTTGCGGCCAAGAAAAAGATCGAGTTAGCCAAGAAGGTTGCGGCCAAGAAGAAGGCCGAGTTGGCCACGAAGGCGGCGGCCAAGAAGAAGGTTGAGTTGGCCAAGAAGGTTGCGGCCAAGAAGAAGGCGGAGCTCGCGAAGAAGGTTGCGGCCAAGAAGAAGGCGGAGTTGGCCAAGATGGTTGCGGCCAAGAAGAAGGCAGACGCGCAGCGGAAAGCGGAGCGCGTCGCCGCAGAGCGTGCGCGTAAGCAGGCGCAGCGCGAACGGGAGGCGGCCAAAAAGCGTTTGGCGGCCGAGCGAAAGAAAGAAATGATCGCCAAACAAAAGGCGCGCGAACTTGCTGCGAAGGAGAAGGCGGCCGAGCGAGCCCGTGCAGCGGCCGAAAAGCAAGCACTTCGTGAGGCGAAAGAAGCTGCTCGCGCGGCTGAGCGCGAAGCCAAAGAGAAGGCCAGGCTCGAAGCCCTGGCTGCCGCAGCGCGGCGCAAGCCAGAGCCACCGCCGAAGCCGCCGATTATTAAGACTGAATTCGAAGATGGCATCCAGGCCACGAAAGAGTTTGATCTGAGGTTCCTTGCCTCCCAGCGAACGTTGCTGATGGAATTGCGTGGCACGCTGACGAAACAGGCCAATCGTCTTGAGGACGAAGCCAACGCATTGATCGAAGACGTCGAAATGGGCGACGTGCAGTTTGATGAGGAGGGTGGCGAGGGCGACACCATGGTGGTGGAACGCGAACGTGACCTGGTGTTGTCGGCTCAGGCACGGCATGAGGTGGAAGAGATCGACGCCGCATTGGAGCGCATCAAGCAAGGCGAATATGGCTATTCAAAGCACAGTGGATTGCCGATACCCCGGGAACGCCTGAAGGCAATTCCGTGGACGCAGGAGTCCGTTCAGGAGCGGGTGGGCGGCATCGGACGCCGATGACCACGGTGCGACGCTGGGCGCCTCCACGCGTGACGCTGTGGGTTGTACTGGTGGTCCTTGTGCTCGATCAGTTGACGAAGGCGTGGGCACTTATTGCCTTGGATGACGGTCGCACTATCGACCTGGTGTGGACGCTTCGTTTCAACTTGGTATTCAACAACGGCATGGCTTTTTCCCGTGGCACCGGGTGGGGGCCCGTCATCGGGGTTGTGGCGGTCATTGTGGCGCTGCTGCTCGTTCGCGCAAGCACCAAGACCGCATCACGTTTTGCTCAGGTCGCATTTGGCCTCGTTGTCGGAGGTGCTATCGGCAATGTGGTGGACCGCCTCTTTCGCGATGAGGGCTGGATGCGTGGTGCAGTAGTGGACTTCATCGACCTGCAGTGGTGGCCGGTATTCAATATTGCCGACATTGGTGTCACCGTTGGAGCAGTGATGCTGATTGTGCATTCGATTACCGCCGATCAGTCGGCTGGCACTTCGGCATGAGCGAACAGTTTCGGGAGACCATTCCCGCATCGCTGCATGGTCAACGCCTCGACCGCGTCGTGTCGCTTGTTGCAGACATCAGTCGTGCGGCAACTGCGTCGTTGCTTGAATCGGGCGGCGTGACAGTAGACGGTGTCGCAGTGATGACAGGCAAGGGAAAGGTCAAAGAGGGACAGGTCGTGGAGATTGATCCACGAAAGCTGCCGACTCCGCAGCTGCCGGTGGCGGACAGCAGTGTCCCTGTCGATGTCGTGTATGCCGATGACGATGTCATCGTGGTGAACAAGCAGGCAGGTGTCATCGTGCATCCCGGTGCTGGTAACCCCGACTCAACATTGGTCAATGGACTCCTTGCGCATTTTCCTGAGATTGCCAATGTGGGCGAGGCGATGCGCCCAGGCATTGTCCATCGCCTTGACGCGGGCACCACGGGCCTGATGATGGTGGCGCGCAGCGCTCGTGCGTACGATGCGCTAGTCGGACTGTTGTCGCAACGTGCGATCACGCGCATGTATGTCGCAATCGTGTGGGGGCATCTCGAACGCAGTACCGGAATCATTGATGCGCCGATAGGTCGCGACCATCGGGATCCAACAAGAATGGCAGTGGTGGTAGACGGCAAGCACGCACGGACGCATTACGCAGTGCGCCAGGCCTTTGACGTGCCGCAGCCATGTTCGTTGGTGGAGTGTTCGTTAGAAACAGGTCGAACGCACCAGATTCGCGTGCATCTGGCTTCAATTGGGCATGCGGTGGTCGGGGATGCGGTCTATGGCGGCGCTCGAAGTGTGTTGTCGGCGCCCCGACCGATGTTGCATGCCTGTGCGCTCAATTTCACACATCCGTTTACGGGCGAGGAACTTGCGTTCTCGGCTCCCACCCCGCATGACTTTCTCGAAGTCCTTGCGCGTTGCGCAACCAGTTAGTGGTGTAACTCCGGCCACGGGGCGCCACCGCGCGCTGCGTCTGCAATGCCCTGCAGGGTGTAATCAGCAAGATGGTGACGCATATGCTCACCCGCGACGTTCCAGATGGCGAGAAGGACGCAATGTCCCTCGTGATCGCATGCGCCGTCTTGGTGCGGTTGTCCAAAATCGCCAAGCGTGATTGGGCCATCAGCTGCAGAAATGATCTCCGAAAGCAGGATGTCCTTCGCAGGTCGAGCGAGCACGTACCCGCCACCGACGCCGCGCTTGGACTTCACGAGTCCGGCGCCCTTGAGGACGAGCAAGATCTGTTCGAGATACGGCTGGGGCAAACCTGTTCGCGCAGCGATGTCACGTACCGAGGTTGGTCCGCCTTCGCCGGCGTGAAGAGCGAGTGAGAGGAGCGCACGACACGCATAGTCACCACGGGTCGAAACACGCACACTTGTAGTGTAGGACCCGTGCACGAACCGCGGATTCCTCGTTACGCGGACGGGTGTGTGTCGGGCGTGGTGCCGGCGTTGTTGGGGCCACACGGCACCTCAACACTCCCACCATGGTTTCCCGCCGGCGTGCGTGGCGCGCGACAGGTGGTACTGCTCGTGCTCGATGGCCTTGGATGGCATCAGTTGCGTCGGTATGCGCATTGTGCGCCCACGCTGGCAGCGATGGAAGGCGGCGCCGTCACCACGGTTGCGCCCAGCACCACCGTCACCGCGCTGACATCGATCGCCACGGGCCTGACGCCGGGCGAGCACGGGCTCATTGGATATCGGATCGATATGGGTGGCCACGTGGTGCAGATGTTGCGGTGGGGTGACGAGCGCGGAGACTTACGTGCGGTGTACCCGCCGGCGACAGTGCAGCCCACGCCACCGTTCCTGGGCGCGTCGGTGCCCGTGCTGAGCAAGGCAGAGCTTGAGGGCTCCGCATTTACCGAGGCGCACCTACGCGGGAGTAAACCGATGGGGTGGCGTGCGCCATCCAGCATTCCCGTCACCGTGCGTGGTCTGCTTGCTGCAGGTGCCCCGTTTGTGTATGCCTATTACGACGGTGTTGACAAGATCGCCCATGAGCGGGGATTCGGGGAGTACTACGAAGCCGAGTTGGGGGCAGCCGATCGACTTGTTGCCGATGTCATGGAGGTCTTGCCGAAGGGGGCAGCACTGGTTGTTACCGCCGATCACGGCCAGGTGATGGTGGGGGATGCAACGATTGTGCCCGACTCTGCGCTCATGCGCATGGTGACTCATCAGTCGGGAGAGGGTCGTTTCCGCTGGTTGCATCTGCGATCAGGCACGCACGACGACGCTCTTGCGCTTGCGCGCGAACGGTACGGTGACGTCGCATGGGTGGTCGAGCGTGACCACGTCATCGAGCACGGATGGTTTGGGCCGCGCGTGTCGGACGTTGCGCGAAGGCGAATGGGGGACGTCGCCCTCGTGCCGTTTGCGGATGTGAGCTTCAGTGATCCGCTGGACTCGGGTCCCTTTGTGCTCCAGTGTCGCCATGGCTCGCTTACCCCAGAGGAAATGGATGTCCCACTCCTCGCGTTTCAGGCCGTGAACTGAGAGGATGAGGGTTATGCAGGACGACGTAGTGAACGCTTCCGATGGCGCCGCGCAGGAAGCCGCAGTGCACTTGCTCGGCGGTGCTGAGGTGGTCACGGGAGTTGATACGCCGATCCCTGACGAGACAGTGACCGAACCAGCCAAGGTGATGCGTATTGGCTCGATGATTAAGCAGTTGTTGGATGAGGTACATGCGAGTGCCCTCGATTCGCCCTCCCGTGAACGGCTGGGCGAAATCTATGAACGCTCCATTGCGGAGTTGTCTACTGCGCTCTCGCCAGATTTGGCGGAAGAACTCCGAACGCTCGCGCTGCCGCTGCGCGAGGGTGTCGTACCGACTGACTCCGAGCTCAGAGTCGCCAAGGCGCAGTTGGTGGGATGGCTCGAAGGGTTGTTCCATGGCATTCAAGCGACGCTGTTTGCGCAACAAATTGCAGCGCGTCAGCAACTTGAGCAAATGCGCCAGTTGCCTGGTGCCGGCCAGTCGGTGGGCATCGAGCGACCGGGCACCTACCTCTAAGCGCACGCGCGAGCGCAGCGCACCCCGCTGCTACAGTCGGCGTTCGATCTGAAAGGAGCCTCGCCGTGGGCGATTCGTTCACCCACTTGCATGTCCACACGGAGTTTTCCATGCTGGACGGGGCGTCCCGATTAAACGAACTCGTTGCCCGTGCGGCGTCGGACGGTCAGCCTGCTCTCGGCATGACCGACCACGGCAACATGTACGGCGTTCTTGATTTCTATAAGGAATGCAAGGCCCAAGGCGTCAAGCCAATCATCGGGATGGAGGCTTATCAGGCTCACGAACATCGCAGCGAGCGTCCGTCGCGCAGAGGGCGTGTCGACGACACGGGGGGCGAGACCGAGGGTGGCGGCAAGCTGTACTACCACCTGACGCTGCTCGCGGAAAATAACACCGGCTATCACAATCTGATTCAGCTTTCGAGCCGCGCATTTCTCGAGGGGTACTACTACCAGCCGCGACTCGATTGGGACTTGTTGTCGCGCTACAGCGGTGGCATCATCGCGACGAGCGGATGTCTCGGTGGCCATGTGTTACAACGACTTCTGAAGGGCGATGAGGCCGGTGCGCTTGCTGCGGCTGGACGGCTGCAAGAGATCTTTGGTCGGGACAATTTTTTCATTGAGTTGCAAGACCACGGCATTCCCGATCAGCATCGGACGAACCCGCTGCTCGTCGATATCGCTAAACGTTTGGACGCTCCGCTGTTGGCGACTAACGACACGCACTACACGCATCGTGAGGATCATGAGGCGCATGATGCGTTGCTGTGCGTGCAAACTGGCAGCACAATCGCCGAACCGAATCGGTTCAAGTTCGACGGCACGGAGCACTATTTGAAGTCGGCCAACGAAATGCGCTGGCTGTTCCGCGAACTCCCACAGGCGTGCGACAACACGTTATGGATTGCCGAGCGTGCAAACGTCGAGATTGAGTTTGGCAAGCCGGTGCTCCCGCATTTTCCCATTCCTGAGGGATTTGCCGATGACCGCGCCTATTTGGAGCATCTGACCATGGCCGGTGCACATGCGCGGTGGGGAGATTCGCTACCCGCCAACGTGCTTGAGCGTCTTGCGTATGAACTCAAAGTGATTGCCGACATGGGCTTCAGCTCGTACTTCCTTATCGTGTGGGACCTCATTCGGTATGCGCGCGAAAACGGCATTCGTGTGGGTCCTGGCCGCGGTTCAGCTGCGGGGTGTGCCGTGGCGTATTGCCTCCGCATCACCGACCTCGACCCCGTGCGTTACGACTTGATTTTCGAGCGGTTCCTCAACCCGAGTCGCATCTCGATGCCCGACATCGACATGGACTTCGACTCACGTTTCCGTGACCAGATGATTCGATACGCCGCAGACAAGTACGGACGCGATCGAGTGGCACAGATCATCACGTTCGGCACGATCAAAGCGCGTAATGCGGTGCGCGACGCTGCGCGAGTGTTGGGGTATCCCTACGCCGTCGGCGACAAAGTCGCCAAGCTCATGCCGCCGCTTGTGATGGGGCGAGACACGCCCCTGCGCTACTGCTTTGAGGAAGACGAGAACCACAAGGCGGGCTATCAGGCCGCAAGCGATCTGCGAGCGCTCTGTGACCAAGATCCTGACGTCAAGCGTGTGGTGGATGTGGCAAAGGGCTTGGAGGGACTGAAGCGTTCGGTGGGTATTCATGCGGCGGCAGTGGTGATCACCAAAGAGCCGCTGATGGAGTACCTCCCTGTGCAACGCAAACCCGAACAAGGGCAGGCCCCCGAAGAGGCGCCTGTTGTGACGCAGTTCGAAATGCACGGCGTCGAAGAACTTGGGCTTCTCAAGATGGACATCTTGGGGCTGCGCAATCTTGATGTCATTACCGACGCGAACGAGATGATTCGCGCAACGCGTGACCCCAACTTTGATATCGATCAGATTTCGCTCGACGACCGAGGGACCTATGAGCTCCTCTCGCGCGGCGACACCATTGGGGTATTTCAGCTCGAGTCGTCACCCATGCGCGCGCTGCTGCGCTCGTTGATCCCCGAGAAGTTCGAGGACCTCTCGGCGGTACTGGCCCTGTATCGACCGGGTCCAATGAGCGCCAATATGCACAACGACTTTGCCGATTTCAAGAACAATCGTAAGCAGCGTCAGTATTTTCACCCCGATGCCGCCGAAGTGCTGGACGACACCTACGGATTGATGATCTATCAAGAGAGTCTCATGCGGGTAGCACAGAAATTTGCGGGGTATTCGCTGGCCGAAGCAGACAACCTTCGCAAAGCATGCGGAAAGAAAATTCCCGCGATGATGATGAATGAGCGAGGCAAATTCGAGGAAGGCTGCCAGCGCAGCGGCTACGGCAAGGATCTTGGCAAGGAACTATTCGACGTCATCGTCAAATTCGCTGACTACGCATTCGCCAAAAGTCATGCCTATGGCTACGGGCTCATTTCCTATCAGACCGCATACCTCAAGGCGCATTATCCAGTCGAATACGTGGCCAGTCTGTTGACGAGTGTCAAGACCAACTATGAAAAAGCGGCTGTGTACTTGGCGGATGCGCGGCAGAGCAAGATCGCGGTGTTGACACCCGACATCAACACTTCAGGTGTGAACTTTGCGCCGGTGGTGGTGAACGGCGAACGCAAGATCACGTTTGGTCTTTCGGCAATCCGCAACGTGGGTGAGGGGTTGGTTGGTCTCATTGTGGATGAGCGGCAGGCTGGCGGCGGGTTTACGTCCTTTTACGACTTCTGCGAACGTGTTCCCGAACAGGCGCTCAATAAGCGAACAGTGGAATCTTTGATTAAGGCGGGCGCGTTCGACGCACTTGGGCATCCGCGCAAGGGATTGCTCATGGTGTACGAGTCGATTATCGATACCACCGTGATGCGGCGCAGAGAGCGCGATCAGGGTGTCATGAGTCTGTTCGGCGATCTTGAGCCGTCGGAGGGTGGCTACTCCGAGCGTCAGGAGATCCCCGATCTTTCGTTCGATAAGACCGAGCAGCTGAAGTTTGAAAAAGAGATGCTCGGTTTGTACGTCTCGGACCACCCGCTTATGGGCATCGAAGGGGCATTGCGACGACGCGTGGACTGTTCGATTCCGGAGGCGATGGAACGTGAGGACGGATCCTTCGTCGTGGTGGGTGGCCTGGTCAACGGCTTGTCTCGGCGCTGGACGAAAAAGGGCGATCAGATGGCCACCTTCACGCTGGAAGATCTGCAGGGCTCGGTCGAAGTGACGCTGTTTCCGAAGACACTGCAGAAGTACGGTCACCAGCTTGCCGACGACATTCTTGTGGGCATTAAGGGGCGAGTCGATCGTCGCGACGACACGCGTCTTGGGCTCATGGCGATGGAAGTAACCGTGCTTGAAGGGTTACGGGTCTTTCAAGAGTCCCTCCATATTCGACTGTCGCCACAGACGTTGAGTGAATCCACGATTGAGCAATTGAAGGCGATGCTCACTGAACATGCGGGTAATTCGCCGGTGTTTGTGCATATTGGCTCGGATAAGGCGGTGCGCTTGGGCTCTGAGTTCAATGTCAATCTTGACCACGTCATGGGACCATTACGGGTCGCCTTCGGCGACGCGGCCTACATCGAATAGCGCAGACCGTCGCAAATCGCGGTTTTTGCTGGCAGACTTAGCAACTATGTCGGTCGAGGTGGAGACTCGGGATAGTGCTTCGCTCACCGATTCTGAACTTGATGAGTTGGCCCAGATGGGCGGCTCGTTCGGAATCGGTGCGATTTCCAAGGCCAAAGAAGATTGGGTGCTCTTTACTGCGGCATCGATCAACGGCAAGTTGCAGGGGTTCACGTTCTCGACGCTTGAGCGCATCGGTGGAACACCCTGCGTGTTACTCGGGATGATGAGTGTGAAGCGCACCGCAAAGCGCGATGCCGTCCTCAAGGGATTGATGACCGAGGCATATCACCGTGCGCTCATGGCTTTCCCCGATGAGGATGTCGTGATCGGCTCCCGGTTCGCCTCGGTGGATGGGCTCGAGGCTTTTAAGTCGGTTACCGGCATGATTCCTCGACCGGGCCATCGCGCGGTCGGCGAGGAGCGAGCATGGGGGAAGCGTCTGGCTCGTCGGTTCGGTGTGGATGCGTCGTATGACGAGCAGTCCTTCATCGTCAAGCAGAATGGTCAATCGGGATTCCTGGATCACGAGTCGTCAAAACCGGAGAAGGCAAATACGGATCTGGCAGACCAATTCAAGTCGGTGAACAGGTCGAAGGGTGGTGTGCTGATCGTCCACGGATGGACGATGGCAGAGTCACTGGCCAAACTCGGCAAGCTGAAGTAATCCCGTTGGAGTTTGCCGACG
>Ga0164293_10000747_pt1 | contig 26723 bp, 23 predicted proteins | sample GEODES118metaG_FD_111487 | JGI IMG/M metagenome (GOLD analysis project Ga0164293, IMG submission 111487) | Eutrophic lake water microbial communities from Lake Mendota, Wisconsin, USA - GEODES118 metaG | ecosystem: Environmental > Aquatic > Freshwater > Lake | place: USA: Lake Mendota...
AATGGTCAGGCAATTGCCGCAGGCGGCGCTGAACGCCTGAAAGCGGCTTTCGGTCCAGCGGCGGGCGGCGCCGATGCCGCGGGTCGGGCTGGTGGTGTCGCTGGCCGAATGGCGGGTGCCGAAACCCACCAACGCGGTGATGCTGGCCTTCAACTCGGCCTCGCTCACGCCGGCGGCAAGCGCGGTGAGCGGCGCTTCGACAGCCAGCACGGGCGACGTGCCCGCCAGCAAAGCCGCCACTACCGCCATCGATCGCATCGTCACCATCGCATTGCCCCTGTTTGTGTGTAGGCCTGCTGCGATGGCGCGAGGCTGGCACTTTGGCAAGACCTGCGCGTGCATTCCGCGCCCGAAGGCGGCAAGCCGCGAAAACGAAAAAGGCCGCCCCCCCTTGGGGATCGGCCAATTATCCATCAGCGCTTGATCAGGCCGAAACGCTCAGCGCGCCGCGACGACGGCGGGCGACAGCGCCCACCAAGCCGAAGCCTGCGATCAGCATGGCCCAAGTTGCCGGTTCCGGCACCTCGCCACCGCCCGGATCAAAGCCGCCGTCACCGGTGCCCATGCCGATGCCGGAGGTACCCTGGAAATTACTGGCTACCGACCGCTAACGGAGAATGAAGTTGTTGAAGGTAGCCGACGTCGTGGGTGAACCGGCGAGGGTCATCGCAATCGCGCGTGCGAAACCGCCGCTGCCGGACGGCGCGACGTGATCGAAAACCGCTGACGCGGCTTATTCAGCTGATCAGAAAGGCCACCAGTGCCCGCACCTTGGCCTGGCGCCATTGCGGCGTGGGCGCGGTGAGCCACCAGGCGCCGGCGGCGGGCACACCCGCATCGAGCGCGATTATGCGCCCCGAGGCGAGATCTGCGGCGGCCAGCAAGGCTGGCACCCGCGTCTTGCCCAGCCCGGCTGCGGCCGCATCGATAGCAAGGCCAGGGTCTGCAACCGTCAGCGCGCTTTCAACGCAGGGCGTTTCGGGATCGAGCGGGTGTGCGATGCACGACAAGATATTGGGCGCGTCTGGCCCGGTGCTGGGCGCCGCCACCGTGATCAGAAGTTCATCGCCCAAGGTGCGGCCATGAATGCCCTCGGCCTGCGGCTCACCGCCGAAATGGATGGCCAGATCGTGATTGGCCTGGGTGAAATCCATCTCGCCGTCTTCATGGGCGGCGATGGAAAAGCGCAGTTCCGGGTGCTGCCGGCCATAGTCGGCCAGCCGGGCGGTGAGCCATTTGGCCACCAGTGCGCGTGGCGCCGCAATGGAGAGCACACGGCTGGATTGCCCGGCCTGCATCACCCGCACCGCCTCTTCAAAGGCCAGGAAGCCTTGTTGCAGCGCCGGCAGCGCCTGTTCGGCTTCGTGAGTGAGTTCAAGATTGCGAGTCAGCCGGCGGAACAGCACGACGCCCAGCGTTTCTTCCAGCGCACGGATCTGCTGGCCCACGGCAGCCGGGGTGACCGCCAGTTCATCGGCAGCGCGCGTGAACGACAGGTGGCGCGCGGCCGCTTCGAACACGCGCAGGGCATTCATGGGCAGATGGGTGCGCTTCATGGGGAGAGAATGGCTGGCCTGCGCGCCGCAATCAATGCACTGGCGGGCGGCCGACTGGCACGTCCAGCGCAAAGGCCGGGATAACGACCGTGTAGCGCACGCCGTCTTCGCCCATCATCACATAACGGCCCTGCATGCGGCCCGACGCGGTGGCCAGCGGACAACCCGAGACATAATCATAGGCACCGCCGGGCGCGATCAGCGGCTGCACGCCCACAACGCCATCGCCTTCCACTTGTTCGGTGCGGCCATCGCCATCGGTGATCAGCCAGCGCCGCGCCATCAGCCGCACCGGCACCAGGCCGGCATTTTCCACCCGCACATGATAGGCCCAGACATAATAGCCGCGTTCGGGATCGGATTGATCGGGGAGATAGTGGGGAGCGACACGCACGGTAATGCCGCCGGTGGTTTCGGCGTAGGGGAAGATCTGGCCGATCATCCCCGTCATAGGCCAGCCGATTTCAGCGCCTGATCAAGATCATCGATCAGATCGTCCACGTCTTCCAGGCCCACGCTCAGCCGCAACATGCCTTCGGTGATGCCCATTTCGGCACGCACCGCTTCCGAAACGCTGGCATGGGTGGTGCTGGCCGGATGCGTCATCAGGGTGCGGGAATCACCCAGATTGTTGGAAATATCGATGATGGTGAGCGCATCGAGCAGCGCCTGCGCCTGGGGCCGGCCGCCATCAAGATGCATGGCGACGATGGTGCCGCCCGCTGTCATCTGGCGCAGCGCCAGGGCGTGCTGCGGATGGCTGGGCAGGCCGGGATAGACCAGGCGCGGCACCCGGCTTTCCAGCCAGGCGGCCAGTTTCAGCGCATTGTCACACTGGCGGCGCACGCGCAGATCCAGCGTTTCAAGGCTCTTCAGTACCACCCAGGCGTTGAACGGGGACAGATTGGGCCCAGTGTGGCGCGCGAACGCCAGATAGGTGTCGTTGATCCACTTTTCGCTGCCGACCACGGCACCGGCCAGCACGCGGCCCTGCCCGTCCATCAACTTGGTGGCGCTGTAGGCGACGATATCGGCGCCATGCTCCAGCGGCTTCTGCACGATCGGCGAGGCAAAGGCGTTGTCCACCATGACCAGGGCGCCGGCATCATGGGCAACATCGGCTATCGCCCGGATGTCGCACAGGTCCAGCCCCGGATTGGTGGGCGTTTCGAGGAAGAACGCCCTGGTGTTCGGGCGGCGCGCCTTGGCCCAGGCGTCCACATCGCGGGCATCGACCGTGGTGGTTTCGATGCCGAAGCGCGGCAGGATCGTATCCACGAGCACCCGGCACGAACCGAACAGCGCGCGGCCCGCGACCAAATGATCCCCGGCCGACAGGGTGGAAAGCAGCATGCCGCTCATCGCCGCCATGCCGGTGGTGGTGGCCCGCGCGGCTTCGGCACCTTCGATCAGGGCGATGCGCTTTTCCAGCATCTCAACCGTAGGGTTCTGCAGGCGGCTGTAGGTCATGCCAGGGCGTTCACCGCGGAAGCGCGCGGCGGCTTCTTCGGCATTGTCATAGCAATAGCCTGACGTCATGAAGATCGCTTCGGAGGTTTCGCCCACCTCTGTGCGCATGGTGCCGCCGCGCACCATCTGCGTGGCGGGCCGCCACTGCTTCACGAGCTCCAAGTCTTGTCCGGTGTTACGCTTCATGGCTCCCGCCATAAACCTGTGATGGCCTGGGCGCAATGAAGCGCTGCTTCAAATTGCCACAGTGTCACATGATCTTTGCCATGCCTGTCAATGTGCAATGGCCGTGCTGGCCTTGTCGCCCTGCACGATGAGCAGATACATCACCGGCGTAACAACGCGGGAGAGGACGGTGGACGATACCAGACCGCCGATGATCACCCAGGCCAACGGCGAATAGAGGCCGGAGCCGGACAACGCCAGCGGCAGCAGGCCGCCGATTGCCGTCACGCTGGTCAACAACACGGGCAGGAAACGCACCTCGCCGGCTTCTTCGATAGCTTCGCGCAGCGGCCGGCCGGCTTCGCGCAGCTGGGTGGTGAAATCGACCAGCAGCAGGCTGTTCTTGATCTCAATCCCAATCAGCGCGACGAAACCGATGACGGCGGTGTAGCTGAGACTGTTCCCGGTGAGAAACAGCGCCACCAGCCCGCCGAACAGGCCGAGGGGGATGACGCCGGCCACCACGAGCGTTTCGCGGAAGCGGCCGAATTCGATCACCAGCACTGCCAAGATGCCGAACACAGCCAGCGCGATGATCGGACCCAGCCCGCCAAAGCTCTTCGCCGCCGTTTCCGCCTCACCGCCGACTTCGAGGCGATAGCCTTCCGGCATCTTCACCTGGCCCTGCACCGCCTGCACTACCGCATCGTTGACCTTGGCGATGAGATAGCCATCCAGCACTTGGGCATCGACATAGACAACCCGGCTCTGACGGGACCGGTTGATGCGCGGCGGCGCCGAATCAAGATAGGGCGTCGCGATCTCGCGCAGCGGCACCGCGCTCTGGTTGCCGGGCAGGTAGATATCATCGAGCACGCTTATATTGTGCCGCTCCGCCAACGGCAGGCGCACGACGACATTATAACTGTCACCTTCCACATCGCGGAAGCGACCGGCGGTCTCGCCGGCCAGCGCCAGCCGCAGCGCCCGCCGCGGCGCACCCGGCGCCACACCCAACAGGGCGGCCTTGTCACTGTCCAACCCAAGATTGAGCCGCGGCGTGTCGACCGCCACCGGATTGCGCACATCGCGCGTGCCCGGCACGGTGCGCATCACCGCCTCGGTCTCCGCCGCCAGCCGCTTCAGCACATCCAGTTCCGGGCCGATGATGCGCAACTGGATCGGCGCGTCGATGGGCGGGCCGTTCTGAAAAATCTTCACCACGAACTGTGCATCCGGTACCTTGGCAAGCTTGGCACGCAGCCGCTCCACCATCTCCGGGCTGCCGGGCTTGTCCCAGGCTTTCAGCGTCACCAGCACCTCGCCGATGTTGCTGCGCTGATCATTGTTGACCTGGTTGTAGAAGATGCGCGGATTGGCGCGGCCGACATTGCTGGCAATGCCGGTCACGTTCGGCTCACCCTTCAGCGCCTCCTCCACCGCCAGCACGGCCCTGGTGGTGGCCGGAATGGCGGTCCCTTCGCTGGCCGTGACCTGCACGGTGAAATAGGGCGTTTCAGCAGGCGGAAACAGGCTGGAGCCGATCAGGGGCACCAGGCCAAAACCGGAAACGATCAGCAGCGTCGAAACGCCCATCGCCCGCCACGGATGGGTGAGACCCCAGTGCAGCACCGGCTGATAGAAGCGGTGGATGCCGCTGTTCACTGCCTGCAGAAAGCGGTTGCCATGCTCGCTTTCCTCGCGTGGCAACAGGCGGCTGGCCAGGAACGGCACGATGGTGAGGCTGACAAGCAGCGACGCCGCCACCGTGCCCAGCACCGCCACCGGCAGGCTTCGGGTGAACTTGCCGGCGCCTTCGGGCAGCATGGTGAGCGGCAGGAAAGCAAACAGCAGCACAAAGGTGCAGCCGATAACCGCCACGGCGATCTGGCTGGTACCATCGATGGCGGCCTGTTCGCGCGTCTTGCCCATCCGCAGATGGCGGGCGATGTTTTCCGTCACCACGATGCTGTCGTCCACCAGCAGGCCCAGCGCGATGATGAAGCCCGAAATGGCCAACTGGTTGAGCGTGAACCCGCTCCAGCTCAGCACAGCCACACCCATGGCGAGGCTGAGTGGCACCGATACCATCACCACGATGCTCGCCCGCCAGCCCAAGGGCAGCAGCGTGATCAGGACCAAGCCCAACGCAATGCCGAAATCGCGGCCCAATTGCCCCAGTTTGCGGGCGATGTCGTCGCTCTGGTCAAACGCCACCTGTAATTGCACATCGGGCGGCAGCAGCTTGCGATATTCATTTGCCGCCGCCACCGCGCCATTGCGGATATCGAGCACGTTCAGCCCATCCTTCTGGGTCATCGTCACCCACACCGCGCGCTTGCCGTTGTAACGGGCGAAATGCGGCTGTTCCTCATAAGCCCAGCCAACGCTGGCAATATCCTTCACCCGCACGATCCGGCCATCGCGGGCTCGCACGGGCTCATCGCCCACGTCGGCGACACTCTTGTATGCACCGCCGGCCTGCACGTTCAGCCGGGCTTCGCCGGCTTGCACGGCGCCCGGTGGCAGATCCTGGCCACCACCGCGCAGGGCATCCGTGACAGCGGTGACCGGGATGCCGATCTGCGCCATGCGGCCTGTATCGAGCGCCACCCGCATTTCCGGCGTGGGCAAGGCAAACACCCGCGCGGCCCGCACGCCCGGCACCCGGATCAGCCGCTCGCGCAGGTCCTTGGCGACCTTTTCCAGCCGGCGGTAACTCGCCGTGTCTGATACGAGTGCGAATTGCAGCACCGCCGCTTCGGTGGTCCGCGATTTCTGGAATTCCAGCCGGGTCAGCGCGCTTGGCAGATTCTGCCGAATGGCATTCACTTCCCGCACAATCTCGTCGTAGTTTTTTTCCGGATCACCATCCCAGCTGAATTCGCCGGTGATGATGGCGGTGGAATCGGTCGATTGCGATTCCACCTTTACGATGCCATCCAGGCCCTGGATCACATCCTCGATCGGCTTGGCGATGGTGGTTTCCATATCGGCCGGTTCGGCCCCCGGCACGTTGGCGATCACGCTGATGAACGGCGACGGGAAATGCGGATCAACCGATCGCGGGATGGTGAAAAACGCCGAGAGTCCCAGCGCCGCCAGCGCCAGAAACACCACCAGCGTGATCTGCCAACGCTGAATGGCAAAGCGGATTATGCCATTCACTTGCCCGCCTGCCTCCCGGCAGGCACTGAATTTGGGGCGACCTCGATCACCTGGCCTTCACGCAGCCGGTCGATGCCCGTGGTCACCACTTGGTCACCGGGCTTCAGGCCGGCTGTCACCACCACGCCGGCATCGCTCACCGTGCCCAGCGCCACTTGGCGGCGTCGCACCCGGCGCGTCACCGGCTCCAGCATGTAGACAAAGCCTTCATCGGCCCGCGCGGCAAACACCGCGGTGGCCGGCACGCTGATCGGCGCACCCGGTTCAGCCGGCCCCAGCGTCAGCCGGGCGGTACCGATCTGGCCCGACGCCAGGCGCTTGTCCGCCGGCAGCTTCAATTCAATGCGGAAAGTGCCGGTGCCATCATCGCCGCGCGCACCCACTTCGCTCACCTGGCCCTGCAGCATTTCCGCACCCAGCGCCGGGATGTGCACCGTGGCCGGTTGTCCCTGCCGCACCCGCGCCGCATCACGGTCGGCTAGCGGCAGCCGCATCACAAAGCCTTGATTCATCTCGCCAATGGTCAGGATCGCCTGGCCGGGCTGGGCGATCTGGCCCGGTTCCACCGGCCGCGCCAGCACGACGCCGGCAGCCGGTGCGCGCAAGAATGCCAGGGTGACATCAAAACCCGCCGCCCGCACCCGCGCCTGTGCGGCCACCATCGTCGCCCGCGCCTGTTCCACCCGCGGCGCCGTCACCCAGCCCTTGGCAAACAGATCTTCGGCGCGTTTCACATCGGCCTGTGCCCGCACCACTTCGGCTGTTGCCGATGCCTGGTTTGCGCCCAGCGCCGTGGTGTCGAGCCGCGCCAGCAGCTGCCCGGCCTGCACCTTGTCGCCTTCGCGCACCAATATGGCAGCGATGCGCCCCGGCGTATTGAAAGCCAGCGACGTTTCGCGCTTCAGCCGTACGGTGCCGGCCACATCCAGCAAGGTCACGCCGCTCACCGGCGCCACGCTCACCACCCGCACCGGCACGGCCGGCTCCGGAGCCGGCGGCGGCGCAGTGGTTTCGCCGCAGGCCGTCAGAATGGCGGCCATGCCCAGAATGGGGCCCAGAATGAAGAGTGTGGCTGCGCTGGCACGTGGCGCTGGCCGAACGGCCCGGGTGACCCTGTTGGTGACCATGTGCGTGCCTGCCGACCCCGTTGCTGCCAGTGGCGACCAGCAGTTTTGATTACGACTGACATCCTGCCCACGTCGGCTCGCGCTGGCAAGTGTTTTTGAGCAGCGCTCAAGTTTGTCGCAGTGGGGCTGTCCGCCGCCAGCCAGCACTCCCCCCGGGTGCTGGCGCGACAGGCGATCGTCCGTTTGGTTCAGTCGTTGATCACCAGGGCACAGATGGTCATTGCCACGCCCTCGTCATCGGCGGTGCCGGGTTCCACCAAGGCTTCGGCCAGGATCTGCCCGGCAATGGTGATGGTTTCGTGGGCCAAGCGTTCACCCAGCGCGGCCAGCGCGGCGGCTGCACCCACCCCATCCAGCCGCAGATCGAAGACGAATCGCGGATCGCCGGTCACCAGCCGACCAAAGCGCGAGGGTGGTACGCTGTGAGCGCGCAAATGGCGCTCCACGACAGGCAACAAGCTCATGTCGTTCACTCCCTATTCGGATTGGACACATTATCAGCCTATCCCTCGCGATTCGGCTGATGTCTCACTTTATTCCTACCCAAATCCTACTAGTCTAGGGAAAAAACCAGTACTATAGGCCCATCGTGGGCCTGGAGAGGAGGCCCACACCTATGGACAGCACCGCCATCCGGACACGGCTGGACGCGCTGATCGCATCGCGTGGCGAGGATTATGCCTCGCTGTCACGCCTGCTCGGCCGGAATGCCAGTTATGTTCAGCAATTCATCAAGCGCGGCGTGCCGCGCCGCCTGTCGGAATCCGATCGCCGCATCCTGGCCAGCCACTTCGGTATCGCCGAACATCTGCTCGGCGGCCCGACAGAGGAAGGGCGCGCCATTCTGCCACGCCCCGGCCTCGCCCGCGCTGCCGATGATTATGTGCTGATCCCGCAATATCAGGTCCGCGCGTCTGCAGGACCTGGGTCATTGCCCGACACCGAAGCCCCAACGGCCCGCATCGCCTTTCAAGCCGGCTTCGTCCGCGATCTCGCCCAATCCCCCCCCGAAGCCCTCGCCATCCTCTCCGTCGAAGGCGATTCAATGCTGCCCACCCTCGCTCACGGCGATCAGATCCTCATCGACACCCACGACCAGTCCGCTGCGCGCGACGGCATCTACGTGCTGCGCGTCGACGATGCCCTCCTCGTCAAACGCCTCTCCCTCAACCCCGCCAGCCGCCGTCTCACCATCCACTCCGACAACGACGCCTACCCCAGCTGGCCCGACTGCGACCCCAGCGCCATCCACATCATCGGACGCGTCGTCTGGGTGGGGCGCAAACTGACTTGATCGCAGGCAAATTCCTTTCCTGAGATAGGAAGAATTGGGCCTCCGGCAGGCAGGGTATCGTCCCTGCACCCGTTTGTTTGGAGCGTCCCTCGCAAAAAAGCCGTCGTCATGCTGGCGTAGGCCAGCATCCACAGCACTGCTGGGGCCAACTTCGCTGCAGCGGGCGCACCGACCCACAAAGAAAAGCGGCGCGCCAAGGGCCGGCGCGCCGCTTGTTCGATCAGATAGTAAATCCAGCGCTTACTCCGCGGCCACTCCGAGCAGCCCGCCCTGGGCGTCATCGGTGTTGGCCGGCTGGGTTTCGCTGGCAATCTTGGCGGCCTTGCGGCTGTCAAAGGCGGTCCACACTTCGTTCCAGTCGCCCTTGGTCGCGGCCTTGCTATACTCGGTCGAGCGGGCTTCGAAGAAGTTGGCGTGCTCCACCCCATTGAGCAGCGGCGTCAGCCACGGCAGCGGGTGCTCCTCGATCATATAGATCGGCTGCAGGCCGAGCTGCTTCAGGCGCCAATCGGCGATGTAACGGACGTAGCGCTTGATATCCTTGGGCGCCATGCCGGAAACCGGGCCCTGTTCGAAGGCAAGATCGATGAACGCATCTTCCAGGCGCACGGTACGCTGGCACACATCGGCGATATCGTCGCGGATTCGGCTGTTGAGCACGCCGGTTTCGGCACAGAAAGCGTGGAACAGCTTCACGATGCCTTCGCAGTGCAGCGATTCATCGCGCACGCTCCACGAAACGATCTGGCCCATGCCCTTCATCTTGTTGAAGCGCGGGAAGTTCATCAGCATCGCGAACGAGGCGAACAGCTGCAGGCCCTCGGTGAAGCCGCCGAACATCGCCAGCGTCTTGGCAATATCCTCGTTGTTGCTCACGCCGAACGTGCTCATGTAATCATGCTTGTCGCGCATTTCCTTATAGTTGAGGAAGGCGCTGTATTCGCTTTCGGGCATCCCGATCGTATCGAGCAGGTGGCTATAGGCGGCGATGTGGATCGTTTCCATGTTGGAGAACGACGTCAGCATCATCTTGACTTCGGTCGGCTTGAACACGCTGCCATATTTGTCGTGGTAGCAATCCTGCACCTCGACATCGGCCTGCGTGAAGAAACGGAAGATCTGGGTGAGCAGGTTGCGCTCGTGATCGGTCAGCTTCTGCGCCCAGTCACGGCAATCCTCACCCAACGGCACCTCTTCCGGCATCCAGTGGATCTGTTGTTGACGTTTCCAGAAGTCATAGGCCCACGGATATTCAAAGGGTTTGTATGACTTGGATGCCTGAAGCAACGGCATGGTTCAAAATCCTGCGCTAATGATTGAAGAAACAACAGAAAAACTAGACCTTCGGCGGACAGGGGCCAAACCCCTGCACCCGCCCTTCGCAGTTGCCCCGGCCATCATTGGGCCGGCCAGCAACGCCTGCGAAGGCGAGGACCATGCTGCAAGGCTGGTGCGCCTTGCACCCGCACCAGCCGTGGAACACGAGAACTTTGCCTGCAGCGCCGCGGCACCCATCGGCACCGTCGAACATCCACTGGAGGCGATACGCATCCCGCCGAAGGCACGCCCACTCGCAACAACGGCACCGGCTTGAACAACCATTTGGCCTACGGTTGGGAGGGGGTCGTGGCCACACGTCGTGGAATGCATCGCCACGACCCCCTCACCGTCCAGCCGGGAAGCATCCCGGCCGGTGGATCGCCCCGCGGTATGGCAGGGCAAGCTGAAACGCTTCACTGACAAGCGATACACTCGTCGTAATCACGCCGCTCGACTTGGATGACCGGGGCTTCGCTCGTGTTGTCGGCTTCAACGCCGCCGCCGGCGAACCCTGCCCGCTGTACACTCATCGAACGCAGATAATAAAGCGATTTGATGCCCAGTTCCCAGGCGCGATAGTGGAGCATAAGCAGATCCCACTTTTCGACATCGGCCGGGATGAACAGGTTCAGCGATTGCGCCTGATCGATGAACGGCGTGCGATCGGCCGACAGCTCGATCAGCCAGCGCTGGTCGATCTCGAAGGCGGTCCGATATGTGGCCTTTTCATCGGGAGTCAGGAACTCAAGATGCTGCACCGAACCGCCGTGTTCCAGCATCGAATTCCACACCGCGTCGCTGTTCTTCGCCTTGGAAATCAGCAACTTCTCAAGATAGGGGTTCTTGACGACAAAGCTACCCGACAGCGTCTTGTGGGTATAGACGTTGGCCGGGATCGGCTCCACGCAGGCCGACGTGCCGCCGCAGATGATGCTGATGCTGGCCGTCGGCGCGATCGCCATCTTGCAGCTGAACCGCTCCATCACGCCCATGTCGGCCGCGTCCGGGCACGGCCCGCGCTCCACGGCCAGGTTCATCGATGCCTGATCAACCAGAGCGCGGATATGCTTGAAGATCTTCTTGTTCCAGCTCTTGGCCAGCGCGCTTTCGAACGGCAGGCCGCGCGCCTGAAAGAAGCTGTGCAGGCCCATCACGCCCAGGCCCACCGAACGTTCGCGCATGGCTGCATAGGCGGCCCGCGCCATCGCCGGTTCGGACCGATCAATATAATCCTGCAGCACATTGTCGAGGAAGCGCATGCAATCCTCGATGAACTGCGGCTGGTCGTGCCACTGGTCCCAAGTTTCGATATTCAGCGACGACAGGCAGCACACCGCGGTGCGATCATTGCCCAGATGGTCCGGCCCGGTGGGCAGGGTGATTTCGGAACACAGGTTCGACGTCGACACCTTCAGCCCCAGATCACGCTGGTGCTTGGGCATGGTGCGGTTCACTTCATCGATGAAGATGATGTAGGGCTCGCCGGTTGCCAGCCGTGTTTCCACCAGCTTGGTGAACAGCGCGCGGGCATCGACTTCGGCGCGCTTCTCGCCGGTTTTGGGGCTGACCAGATCGAACTTGTCACCGTCCCGAACGGCTTCCATGAACTTGTCGGTGATCAGCACGCCATGGTGCAGATTCAGGGCCTTGCGGTTGAAATCGCCCGACGGCTTGCGGATTTCGAGGAACTCCTCGATCTCCGGGTGCGACACATCAAGATAGACCGCCGCCGAACCACGGCGCAGCGACCCTTGAGAAATGGCGAGCGTCAGGCTGTCCATCACCCGCACGAACGGGATGATGCCGCTGGTCTTGCCGTTGAGGCCGACCGGCTCGCCGATGCCGCGCACATTGCCCCAATAGGTGCCGATGCCGCCGCCGCGCGAGGCCAGCCACACATTCTCGTTCCAGGTGCCAACGATGCCATCCAGGCTGTCAGATACGCTGTTCAGATAGCAGCTGATCGGCAGGCCGCGCCCGGTGCCACCGTTAGACAGCACCGGAGTCGCCGGCATGAACCACAGCCGGCTGATGTAGTCATAGATGCGCTGGGCATGTTCGGCGTTGTCGGAATAGGCGGCCGCCACGCGGGCAAAAAGATCCTGATAGGATTCGCCCGGCAGCAGATAACGGTCGTCCAGCGTATCTTTGCCGAAATCAGTGAGCAGCGCGTCGCGGCTGCGATCCACCGTCACCGGGAATCGCCACGGCAGGACTTCGCTGCTGCCCGGCCGCGTGGTGGCTGCCGCCGCCGCAGAGGCCTGCGCCAGCACGCCAGCCGCCATGCTCGCGGCCAGCGCGGCGCCGGCATCGGCGGAGTCGGTGGTGTGATCAGCTGTGGTCAAGCCGGCGCTGCTGTCTGTCATGCGAAACTCGCTCATCTCTACTCTTGCCCCTCAATCATGCGAGGGGAACAAATCGGGGTCACGCGCCTTCTTTGCCGCAGCAACACTTGTCCCCGATATCCACAGGCTGGCTCGCCCTGCCGCCCGGGAGTCCCCCGCCCGGAACCACCACAACTTGTGTCTGGTTGGTCCCAATACGCTATTGATAGTGCCACAGATGAATCGCGGCGCAAGCCCCATTGTTTGCTTGACGGACCGAAACGCCATCCGAACCGGTTGAATCGGCAACGATTCATCCACAGGCCACCGCCCTGTCCACGCCAGCGAGATTCGTTTCCTCAAGGGCTTGTGCAAGATTGCTGCAACAATCCGGGAAGCGCCCGCTGCGGCAAACTAGACGCGAAAGCCACCGCCGCCTATCGTTTCCCCGTCAACACGTGACCAAAACGCAACAGGATTTGCCCCATGACCGTGATCCGCGAAGAGGATGTCATCACCTCCGTGGCCGATGCGCTGCAGTACATCAGCTATTTCCACCCGATGGATTATATTCGCGCCCTGGGTCGCGCCTATGAACTGGAAGAATCGCCGGCCGCGAAGGACGCCATCGCCCAGATCCTCACCAACAGCCGCATGTGCGCCGAAGGCCACCGCCCGATCTGCCAAGATACCGGCATCGTGGTGGCCTTCGTAAAAGTTGGCATGAACGTGTCTTGGCAAGCCACGAAAACCGTTCAGGAAATGGTGAACGAAGGCGTGCGCCGCGCCTATCTGCACCCCGAAAACAAGCTGCGTGCCTCCATCGTCGCCGATCCCGCCTTCACCCGGGTGAACACCCGCGACAACACGCCTGCCGTGGTCCACATCGAACTGGTGCCGGGCGATCATGTCGAGATCACCGTGGCGGCCAAAGGCGGCGGCAGCGAGAACAAGGCCAAGTTCGCCATGCTCAACCCCAGCGATTCGATCCGCGATTGGGTGGTGAACACCGTGCCATTGATGGGCGCCGGCTGGTGCCCGCCTGGCATGCTGGGCATCGGCATTGGCGGCACGGCCGAAAAAGCGATGATCCTGGCCAAGGAAGCGCTGATGGAGCCGATCGACATGGCCGAACTGAAAGCGCGCGGGCCGAAGTCGTCGATCGAGGAACTGCGCATCGAACTGTATGATGCCGTGAATGATCTCGGCATCGGCGCGCAGGGCCTGGGCGGGCTTTCGACCATCCTGGATGTGAAGATCCTCGAAACGCCAACGCACGCCGCCTCAAAACCCATCGGCATGATTCCCAATTGCGCCGCCACCCGCCACGCCCATGTTACCCTCACCGGCAATGGCCCGGCCTATATGGAACCGCCGAATCTTGCCGAATGGCCGCAGGTACACTGGACGCCGGACAAGGCATCAAAGCCGGTCAATCTGGACGCGCTCACACCGGCCGAAGTGGCGAGCTGGCAGCCGGGTGACCGATTGCTGCTCAGCGGCAAGATGCTCACCGGCCGCGATGCCGCCCACAAGCGCATGGCAGACATGCTGGCCCGCGGGGAAGCGCTGCCGGTCGATTTCACCAACCGCGTGATCTATTATGTCGGCCCGGTCGATCCGGTCGGCGATGAAGTGGTCGGCCCCGCCGGCCCGACCACCGCCACCCGCATGGACAAGTTCACCGAGGTAATGCTGGCGCAGACTGGCCTGATCGCCATGATCGGCAAGGCCGAACGTGGGCCGATGGGCATCGAGGCGATCAAGCGCCACAAGGCGGCCTATCTGATGGCAGTCGGCGGCGCCGCCTATCTGGTGGCCAAGGCGATCAAGGCCAGCCGCGTCGTGGCCTTCGAGGATCTGGGCATGGAAGCCATTTACGAGTTTGAGATCAAGGACATGCCGGTGACTGTTGCGGTCGACTCCGAAGGCACCAGCGTCCACCAGACCGGCCCGGCCGACTGGAAAGCCCGCATAGCCCGCGCCAAACAGCCGACCTGACGGTCCAAAAATGATCAACGCCCGCCCGGCGGCCGTCCTCTTCGATATGGACGGCCTGCTGCTCGATGCCGAACGACTGATCCGTGATGCCATGATCGCGGTGATGGCGGATTTCGGCTTTGCCATGAGCCGCGCCGATTATGCAGAACTGATCGGCCGGCCGGAACCGGCGAGCCGGGCCATCATGCAGGGTCGCTTTGGCGCGTTGCTGGATTATGATGTGATGCGCGCCCAAGTGCGGCAGCGCATTCGCAGCGAATGGGGGCCGATCCGGCCGCTAAAGCCGGGCGCGGCAGACCTTCTGGCCCAGGTGAACGCGGCTGGCATCCCCGGCTGCCGTCGTCACCTCGTCCGAACAGGCGCTGGCCCGCGCGCATCTGGGCCATGTCGGGCTGCTGGATGGGTTTGCCACCATCGTTGGCTGCGACGACGTTGCCAACGGCAAGCCACATCCCGAACCCTATCGCACCGCCGCCGCCCGCCTTGGCATATCGCCCGGCGCCGCGCTGGCCTTGGAAGACAGCCACAATGGCATCATCGCTGCGCACATGGCCGGGGTGCCGGTAATCATGGTGCCCGATCTGCTGCCCGCCACGCCCGAAATCACGCCGCACCTGCTGGCCGTGGCCGATGATCTGCACCAGGTCGGCCGTTGGCTGGCTGCGACGGGCTGACCCACGCCGGGCCGTTCAGGCTGCTGAAAGCCAGCCTGGGATTTATGACCAACAGGCAAGACAAGACACCGGGAGAGGGAATCATGAACAGGATCAAAGCGCTGGCAGGCGTGCCGGCGCAGCGGATACGCGCGGCAACCGTGCTGGCCATGGCGGGCATGGGCCTTGCCGCGTGCAGCACCAACCAGGGCCCGCCGCGCCCGGTGGCGATGGTGCCGGCCGCGCCGGTGAAGGCCATCGAACCCGCCGCCGTCACCCGGCTGGTGCCTGATAATGTGGCGGCCAGCGCTGAAGTGGTGTGGGCGCTGCGCGGCGGGCTCAATGTCGCGGCGCTGCTGTGCGGCAATCAGGCCTTGCGCGATGATTACAACCGCATCCTCAAAACCCACCGTAACCTGTTGAATGAATTCTATTCCACCGAACAGGCCCGCTATCGCCAACAGCACGGCACGGCTGGCCAGGCGCGCCACGATGTGGCGATGACCCGGCTGTACAATGGCTTTTCCAGCGTGCCCGATCGCCACCGTTTCTGCACGCAGGCCAGCCGCGTTGCCGATGAACTGCTGGCCGTGCCTACAGCCGAAGTGCCGCGCATCGCGGCGCGCGCGCTCACCGCCATGAAACCCGGCGCGATGCGGTTGGTGAGCAGCGCCTATTGAAGCGCCGCCACGATGGCATCATAGGCCGGCGTGGTCACCGCGGCATTGCCGCGGTTGCTCGCCACCGGGTGGCTGCCCAGCCGGGCGATCACCACGCCGGCGCCGCGATCAACATAAATGCCCTGCCCGTGCACGCCCATCGCCATCAGTTGCCCGCCGGCGCGGTGCCACCATTGGCTGCCATAATTACCATCCAGGTTGCCGGTGTATTGGCAGGCGACAAACGCGGCCGGATCACCGCCGGCAAAGATGCGCTCCACCACGGCTTCGGCCACGATCTGCTGGTTATTATAGCGCCCGCCCAGCCGCATCATCTCGCCAATACGGGCGATATCGCGCAACGACGCCATCAGGCCGCCGCCGCCAAAGCCGGTGCCCACCCGGTCCACGCCCAGCGCCGCATCATGATCCATCCCCATACGCGCCCAGAATCGCGCCTCGATCTGCGCCGCCAGTGACTGGCCTTCGATGCGTTCAATGATCCACTGCAACGCCGTGGTGTTGGGCGTGCGGTAGACGAAATCGCCACCATGGGGCGCATTCTTGCCCAGACTGGCGCTGAATGCGAAATTCCCGTCTGGCCCGGCATATTCGGCCAGACGCGGCACCCAGCCGGTGGAAATGCTCATGCGCTGCACATCAGTCAGGCCCGTCTGGCCGGGGACATAATCCTCGCTGAAGGCCAGGCCGGTGCGCATGTCGAGGATTTCGCGGATCGTCGCATCACCCAGGCCCGAACCACCAAGTTCAGCGACATAATCCGCTGCCTTCGCTTCCGGGTTGAGCTTGCCCTCCTCGATCAGCATCTCGGCAATGGTGCCGACAAAGCTTTTCGTGACGGAAAACAGGATATGCTGCGTGGCTGGCGTGGTGGCGCCGAAATAGCGTTCCTGCACCACCACCCCGTCCTTCATCACCAGGATGGCATCCGTATAGGTCGCGGCCAGCGATTCCCGCCACGTCATGGCCTGCCCGTCGAGCGTCGTCAGCCGCACATCGTCCACATCATCGCGCGGCACTTGCGGCAGCACACTCACCGCCCCTTCGCGTCCGATATTCACCGTCGGCACCAGTTCGCGCATGTGCGAAAAGGCCCAGCGCTGCTGCGGGAACCGCCACATCGAACCATCGGTCCAGCGCACCTGTTTGTCGGCCGGCACCGGCGCGCCGTGCATCAGGCCCAGCACTGCCGGATCGGTTTCGGCAGCGCTGCCATTCTGGCCATGGGCAAAGCCCGGTACGTGATGTGATGCGGCCATGACCGGCCCTCCCCTGTTTGCGGTTCTTTGCCGGGATGCTAGGCCGGAGCCATCAACCCGGCAAGGAGTCCCCAGGTCATGCGCATCGCCCTTCTCGCTCTCGCCCTGATGGCCACGCCGGCACTGGCCGAAACCCCGGAACAGCGCCTCGCCGCCGCCGGCCTCACCCTGCCGCCGCCCAACGCGCCGATCGGCCTGTATGTGCCGGCCGCGCGCGTGGGCAAACTGCTGTTCCTGGCCGGCCACGGCGAATGCCCGGCCGGCGGCGCCGGCAAGCTGGGCGCGACGATGGACGTGGCCGCCGGCAAGGCCAATGCCGCCAAGGTGGCGCTGTGCATGCTGGCCACGATCAAGGCCGAGCTGGGCGATCTTTCCAAGGTGAAGCGCGTGGTGAAGGTGATGGGCCTGATCAATGCCACGCCCGAATTCACTCAGCATCCCGAAGTGATGAACGGCTTTTCCGAAGTGATGGTCACCGCCTTTGGTGATGCCGGCAAGGCGCCCCGCGTCGCCGCCGGCGCCGGCAGCCTGCCGCGCGGCTGGCCGGTGGAGGTGGATGCAATCGTGGAAGTGAAATGAGACCCGAAGACTCGCTCCCCGAAATACTCGCCCACGCCTGGAGCCTGCTGGTGCGCGGCGGTGCAGACCGGAAAAGCCCCGTCCACACGCCGGTGATCGCCAGTGTGGACGCGGATGGCCTGCCCCATGCCCGCGTGATGGTGCTGCGGAAGGCAGATCCGGCGGCGGCTACCTTGCGCCTCCACACCGACGCGCGCAGCCCCAAGGTGACGCAGCTGAGTGGCAAGCCGGTCGCCGTGTTGGCCTATCATCCGGTCGAGCAGGTGCAACTGCGCATCGCCGGCACTGCCCGCGTGCTTAATGATGATGAAGTGGTGAACGGCTTCTGGGACCAGTCCACCCCCTTCGCCCGCCGCTGCTATCTGGCCGAACACCCGCCCGGCACGCCGTTGCCGGGGCCGACGTCAGGCCTGCCTGCGTGGATCGAAGGCCAGCAGCCAACGCTGGAGCAGATCGCGCCGGCCCGCGCCAATTTCGCGACGCTGTGGATCGAGGTGACGGCAATTGATTGGCTGCACCTGGCCAACAGCGGGCATCGCCGTGCAGTATTCCGCAGCACCAACGACTGGGCGGGGGAATGGGTGGCGCCGTGAAGCAAACCGTATTCCCGACTGCAGCCGGGAATACGGCATGAGCGCTTAGCGCGTGAGTTTCTTGTAGGTCAGCGCATGCGGACGATCCGCCGCGTCGCCCAGGCGCCGCCGCTTGTCTTCCTCATACATCTGGAAATTGCCTTCGAACCATTCGACATGGCTGTCGCCTTCGAACGCCAATATGTGCGTTGCCAGGCGATCGAGGAAGAAGCGATCGTGGCTGATGACCACGGCGCAGCCGGCGAAGCTTTCCAGTGCTTCTTCCAGCGCGCGCAGGGTTTCCACGTCCAGATCGTTGGTCGGTTCGTCGAGCAGCAGCACGTTGCCGCCCTTCACCAGCATCTTGGCCATGTGCACGCGGTTGCGCTCACCGCCTGAAAGCAGGCCAACCTTCTTCTGCTGGTCCGGCCCCTTGAAGTTGAACGCGCCCACATAAGCGCGTGTCAGCACCTCGTTCTTGCCGAAATAGAATTTGTCGTTGCCGCCGGAAATTTCTTCCCAAACATTCTTGTCCGACGCGAGCGCATCGCGGCTTTGGTCGACATAGGCCATCTTCACCGTTTCGCCGATGCTGATCTCGCCGCTGTCTGGCACTTCCTGGCCGGTGATGATGCGGAACAGCGTTGTCTTGCCCGCCCCGTTCGGCCCGATGATGCCCACGATGCCGCCCGGCGGCAGGCTGAACGTCAGATTCTCGAACAGCAGCTTGTCGCCATAGCTCTTGGTCAGGTTGTGCGCCTCGATCACCCGATTGCCCAGGCGTTCCGGGATCTGGATCAGGATCTGGGCTTCGCCCAGGCGGCGGTTGGCCTGTTTTTCCACCAGTTCGTCAAAGGCCTTGATACGCGCCTTGCTCTTGGTCTGGCGGGCCTTGGGTGAGGCGCGGATCCACTCCAGCTCCTGCTTGATGGCCTTTTCGCGGCTGGCGTCTTCACGCTCTTCCTGGCCCAGGCGCTTCTGCTTGGCTTCCAGCCAATCGGAATAATTGCCTTCGAACGGAATGGCGCGGCCGCGATCCAGTTCCAGAACCCATTTCACCACATTATCAAGGAAGTAGCGATCGTGGGTAACCAGGATCACCATGCCCTTATATTCTTTGAGGTGGTTTTCCAGCCACGACACGGATTCCGCGTCAAGGTGGTTGGTCGGCTCGTCGAGCAGCAGGATTTCCGGCTTTTCCAGCAGCAGCTTGCACAGCGCCACGCGGCGCTTTTCCCCGCCCGACAATTTCTGCACACCGCTGTCCCCCGGCGGGCAGCGCAGCGCGTCCATGGCGATTTCGAGCTGGTTGTCGAGCGTCCAGCCATCGACCGCATCGATCTTTTCCTGCAGCGTGCCCATTTCCTCGAGCAGCTTGTCGAAATCGGTATCGTCCTTGGGGTCGGCCATTTCGGCGCTGATGGCGTTGAACCGGTCCACCAGATCGGCCACGGGGCGCACCCCGTCCATCACATTGCCCTTCACATCCTTGTTGGGATCCAGATGCGGTTCCTGCGGCAGGTAACCCACGCGCACGCCTTCGGCAGCCCAGGCTTCACCCACATATTCGGTATCGATACCGGCGATCACCTTCATCAGGGTCGATTTGCCGGCGCCGTTCGGGCCGATGATGGCGATCTTCGCCCCCGGCAGGAACGACAGGGTGATATCCTTGAAACAGGGCTTGTTGGCGCCGGGATAGGTCTTGGACAGACCCTTCATCACGAACGCATATTGATAGGCCACGGGGAGGCTCCGGATTCTGGGTGTTGGAAGGTCGCGCTGCCATTAGCCGATGGGCGCGGTGGGCGCAAACGGGTCGATTGACCCCACGCAGCCGGAGCGTAAAGGAAGGCGCACAAGCAGGGGAACCCTTACATGCGCCGCATCACCGCCTTGGCAACCGCTGCCTACCTGCTCGCCATTCCTGCCGTGGCCCAGCCGGCGGGGAACGACCGTCTGGCCACCGCCGCCCAGCTGCGCGATGCCGCCTTGGCCGGCAACAAGGCGTGGGGGCTGCTGTCGAACCTCACCGACACCGTGGGCCAGCGCCTGGCCGGCACCGAAGCCGAAGCGCGCGGCCGGGCGTGGGCCAAGGCCGAAATGCAGAAGCTGGGGCTGGTCAACATCCGTGAGGAGGCCTTCCCGCTGACGCTATGGGAACGCGGGCAGGCCAGCGCCACCATCGTTGGCAGCAATCACCAGCTGGCGCTCGCAGCGCTTGGCACTTCGGGGGCAACGCCAGCCGGCGGCATCACCGCGCCCGTCACCTGCTTCAGCAATCTGGCCGCCTTCCGCGCGGCGCCAGACGCCGCCGTGAAAGGCCGCATCATTTTCGTCGATCACCGCATGGGCGTCACGCAGGATGGCAGCAGCTATGGTGTGAACGGCGCCGTGCGCCGCGCCGCGCCGGCCCTGGGCGCGCAAAAGGGCGCTGCCGCCGTGCTAATCCGCAGCCTGGGCACCGATTATCACCGCAATCCGCACACCGGCGGCACCGTGTTCCCGGCCGGCACCGCACCGATCCCGGCGCTGGCACTGGCGCTGCCCGATGCCGAACTGCTGGCGCGCCGCTGCGCTGCGGGGCCGGTGCAAATGCAGCTGGTTTCTACCCCCACCAGCCGGCCCGGCCAATCGGCCAACGTCACCGCCGAAATCCCGGGCACCGTGCCCGGTGAGGTGGTGGTGCTGGGCGGGCATCTTGACAGCTGGGATCTGGGCCAGGGCGTGTTCGACGATGGCGCCGGCGTCGCAATCAGCCTGGCGACGGCTGGCGCAATCAAGGCCTACGTGGACCGCTCCGGGCAGCGGCCGCGCCGCACCATCCGCGTGGTGCTGTGGGGTGCTGAGGAGTTCGGGCTGATCGGCGGCCGTGCTTATGCCGCCGCCCACAAGGATGAAGGTATCGTGCTGGCCGGCGAAAGCGATGCCGGGGCAGATCGGATTTATCAGATCGACTCAAAGGTCGCCGATGCTGGTCTGCCGCTGCTCGGCGAAATCGCGGGCGTGCTGGCGCCGCTGGGCATTGATCGCGCCGCCACCAATGCTTCTGGCGGCGGGCCGGACGTGGGGCCGCTGGCCGCCACCGGCGTGGGCGTACTCGATCTGGGGCAGGACATGACGCGCTATTTCGACGTGCACCACACGCTCGACGACACACTCGACAAGGTAGACCGCAAGCAGCTTGACCAGAACGTGGCGGCGTGGACGGCGGCGATCTGGTTGGCAGCCACCGATTATCGGCCACTCCGGACGAAGTGATCAGCGCTTCCCCAGCGGATCAGGGCAATGTGTGATGACCGGGATGCGCGCCGTGCTGCTGGCGCCATCCTTGATGCTGAAGCGCAGCAGCACATCGTCTGGCGCATCGGCGCTGATGGACAGCCGCACCAGCCGGCACTGATGCGCGAAACAGCTCTGGGCTGAAGGGCGCTCGGCCGCTTTGAGGCCCTTGCTCTCCTCGCCCAGCGTTTCAACCTTCACGCCGGGGCTCTCGCTGGCCAGATCGACATCGGCCAAGGCGAGATTGGCCCCCTCCAGTCGCACTACAGTCGTGATTGCACCGCCGGGGCAGCTGCGCGTCGGCCGCCACTGCAGCGGCACTGGCGCCACCGGCACCAGCGCCAGAGTGGCGCGGCAGGCAGCGCGCGGGTCTCCCTCCACCTGGGCCTGACCGGGGCGGGTGCAAACAGGGACACGGGCCGACGCTTCCAGCACGAATCCGGGCGGGCAGATCAGGCTGCGGTCCGCTCGCGGCTTCGCCGCCACGCTTTCGCGGGGCGCGGCGGCGGCCACCGATCCCTTCTCGGGCAGATGCGCACACAAGGAAGGCGTTGCCATCGCTGGCAACGCCCCCAGAAAACAGAGTGCTGAAAATGGTATGGCGCGCATGGCACCAGGCTAATCTGCATGTCAGGCGATAGCTAGCCCGGCGATGATCAGGAGAAGCGGTTCAACTGGCTGGCCGAAGCCCGAGCCATCGAGCGAGGCAGGCGGCGCGGGAAGGAACGACCCGACCACAACATGCCCAGCAGCACACCGAACAGCATCGACAGCACCATCAAGGCACCATCGGTTGCCAACAGCTGGCCCATGCCCTGTGCGAAACCGGAAAAAATCATACGCCGCCCTCACTCGTCAACACTTGATACACTAACTTTCTAATTTGGAAGTTACTTAATGTAAAGTGATATTGATGATCGTTAACTATTTTTCCATTAACGAGTATTACGATCCGGCGTCCCCTTCAGCGCTTATCACGCCAGATTGTCTCATTCTGGGAGGTATCGCTCCTACGTTCGGTCTGAATGCGTTCCCCAAAAACGCCAAATGGAACCCCCAGCGGCAATGAAATCCGACCAATATCACATCTTGTGCCAGGATTTGTTGCATGTTTCATGCTTCCCCGACCAAACATTTTTCTGACATGCTTGCAAAATTATTCTTCAGGATTGTTAAATGATATTGAATGAGCGTGGAAGCCGCAAAATCATGACTGAAGCAATATTTAGGATTAACTATCATAAATCTGTAAAAGTCAGGCGCGTTGCCGCTGCTGGCAATTCATGCTTAAAATATCGACATAGGGGAGGAACGGACATGAACAAGCGCGTTTTGACTGCCGGCATGATCAGCACTGCACTGGCGGCCAACCTGTCGGCGCCGGCATTGGCAACCGATTTCCGCGTCACCTTGCCGGCCACCGGCATCGACGCCAGCAACGATGGCCGCATCATCCTGGTGATCACGCCCGACGATTCGAAGGAACCGCGCTTCCAGGTCAAATTGGGCGCCGATGCGCCGCAGGTGTTCGGCATCAATGTCGATGGCCTGAAACCCAGCGGCAGCGCCAACATCGGCCGCGGCGTGCTCGGCTATCCGGCGGAAGACCTCTCCAAGGTGCCGGCCGGCGACTATACGGTGCAGGCCGTCCTCCACAAATACACGACCTACAAGCTTTCCACCGGCCACACGGTGAAGCTGCCGGCTGCGCGCGGCGCTGGGCAGAACTGGCGCGCGGAGCCCGGCAACATCATTTCCGAACCGATGAAGGTGCGCTTCAACCCGGCCACCGAGGATATCGTGACCATCCCGCTCATCAAGGTGATTCCGCCGGTGGAGCAGCCGAAAGACAGCGAGTTCATCCGCCACATCAAGGTGCGATCAGAGCAGCTGTCGAAATTCTGGGGCACCGATGTCTTCCTCACTGCCCACGTGCTGGTACCCAAGGATTTCGACAAGCATCCTGAAGCGCGTTACCCGCTGATCATCAACCACGGCCATTTCCCGGCTGATTTCGGCGGCTTCTCGGTCACGCCGCCCGATCCCGCCATGCCGTGCAAGCCGGAGCCACGCTTCAACGAGCCCTGCTACAACAAGATCGAGGCCCAGGAAGCCTTCGACCTCTACAAGAAATGGACGTCAGACAGCTTCCCGCGGATGCTCATCGTCGAGATCGACCACAGCAATCCCTATTATGACGACAGCTATGCGGTGAATTCCGCCAATCTCGGCCCCTATGGCGATGCCATCATGAAGGAGCTGGTGCCGGAGATCGAAAAGCAGTTCCGCGGCCTTGGCCAGGGCTGGGCGCGCTTCACCTATGGCGGTTCCACCGGCGGCTGGGAAGCGCTGGCCGTGCAGATGTTCTACCCCGATGACTTCAACGGCGCCTTCGCGGCCTGCCCCGATCCCATTGATTTCCGTCAATATACCAACATCAACATCTATGAGGACAAGAATGTCTTCTGGAAAGTCGGCCCATTCGGCAAGGTCGATCGCCCGGCCCATCGCAACTATCTGGGCCATGTTGATTACACGGTGGAACAGGAACAGCGGCTGGAACTGGTGCTGGGCGACAAGTCCCGCTCCGGCCAGCAGTGGGACATCTGGGAAGCGGTCTATTCCCCGCAAGGCGCCGACGGCTACCCGCAGCGCATCTTCGACAAGCGCACCGGCGTGATCGACCCCAAGGTGGCGGCCCACTGGCGCGAGAATTACGATCTGCGCCACATCATGCAGCGCGACTGGAAGACGCTCGGCCCCAAGATCCGCGACAAGATCTTCCTCTATGTCGGCGACATGGACAATTATTACCTCAACAACGCCGTCTATCTCACCGAGAATTTCCTGAAGACGGCCGATCCGGCGTTCACGGGTGAAATTGCATACGGCGATCGGGCCGAACATTGCTGGAACGGCGATCCGAACCAGCCCAACCACATCAGCCGCCTGCGCTATCACACCATGTATGTGGACAAGATGCTGAAACGCATCGAAGCCGCCGCGCCGAAGGGAGCTGATCTGAAGAGCTGGCGCTACTGATGGCAGCCCAGCCCGGCCTGTACCGCGTGCAGTGGAACCAGTTCGCCCAGGCCGTCGCCCTGCCGCCGCTGTTCTGGGCCCTGCCCTGGCCCACGCCGCTCGCGCTCGTCGGACTGGTGCTGCCGCCGTTGGCCCTGGCCCTCAACCTCGTCCTCATCGCCATGATCAAATGCCCGGCCTGCACCAAGCGCCTGATGATCAAGGGCCTGATCATCTTGCCCCGCCGCAAATGCCCACATTGCCGCGAAACAGTTGCGTAAGTTGGGGGCATAACCAGGCATGATCCCACGTGAACTGATCGGCGAGGCCGAAGTGCCCGGCGGCCCGCCGCTGCGGCTGTTCCGGCGCGGCAGCGACTTCATGATCGTTCTTGAACGCAACGAACTGATGAGCACGCGCATGCACGGCTCCGAAGTCGCACTCGGCACCATGGCCTGCGATCGGCTGGCCGGCCACAAGGCGCCGCATCTGCTCATCGGCGGCTATGGCATGGGCTACACGCTGCGCGCCGTGCTCGGCCAGTTGGGGCCAGGTGCGCACGTCACCCTCGTCGAACTAGTGCCCGGCATCATCGATTGGGCGCGCGGGCCCATGGCGGCCGTCACCGCGGGCTGCCTCGATGATCCACGCGTGACGCTGACCATGGGCGATGTCGGCGCCAGCATGGCCCACAGCAACGCCCAGTATGACGCCATCCTGCTCGATGTCGACAACGGCCCCGAAGGCCTCACCCGCGCCGCCAATGATGGACTCTACAGCCCCCAAGGCCTCGCCAACGCCAAACAGGCCCTGCGCCCCGGCGGCATCCTCGCCGTCTGGTCCGCCGCGCCGGATACCGCCTTCGGCCGCCAACTGGAACGCGGCGGCTTCAGCGTCGAAACGGTGAAGGTCCGCGCACGCGAAACCGGCAAGGGCGCCACGCACATCATCTGGTTCGCCACCAAACGCTGAACCTCCAGGGCGGCATTGCCTCCACCCCTTAGTCAGAACGAAGCAGCGCCTCCGGCGGGCAGGGACTCGCCCCTGCACCCGTTTGCTTCATTGTCGGCTATTGGGCCGGAAACGAACTGTCCGATCCGGGGCGCGATACAAAGTAAAGCTGACCTGACGCGAGCTCTATGCGACTGCCGCCGCCTCCCGAAAGGAGATCAGCCGTCGGCGATCTTCGTCCCACAAGGTGAGTGCCAGCGGCTGGATCATCTGCGCGAAGGTGAAGCGGTTGAGATGTCGCAGGTCGGGATAGGCGTTGAGCACCTCTTGCAGGCGATAGAACGGGATACGGCTGGCGAGATGGTGGACGTGATGGACGCCGATATTGGCGGTGAACCAGCGCAGCGGTTGCGGCAAGTCGAGATGGGTGCTGCCGTACAAGGCGGCATCGTGGAACGACCAGGCCGTCGCCTTGTCCCAATGCGCCGTTTCGAACTGATGCTGGATGTAGAAGAGGTAGACCCCGGTCGATGCCGCGATCAGCAGGGTGGGGATCACGACCAACAGGGTCGTGCCCCATCCAACCAGGAGTATCAGCCCGCCCATCATGGCGGCGATCGCCAGATTGGTGGCGATGGCGCTAACCCAATATTGCACCCCGGCCCGCATCAACCCGATCGGCAAGCGGTGCCGCAGCAAAAACAAATAAGCAGGGCCAATCCCCAGCAGCACCGCCGGGTGGCGATACAGCCGATAGCCCAGTCGCCCAAGCCTGCTGCGGGACTGAAATTCCCTCACCGTCAGCGTGTCGATATCGCCAAAGCCGCGGGCATCGAGATTGCCGGTGCTCGCATGATGCAGCGTGTGCGCGCGCCGCCAGCAATCATACGGCGTAAAGGTCAACACGCCCAGCGCGCGGCCAATCCAGTCATTGCCGGAGCGTTTGGAAAGAAACGCGTCATGCCCGCAATCATGCTGGATGATGAAGATGCGCAGCAACAGCAATCCCGCCAGCGGCGCAAGCGCAAGGGCGATCAGATAGCCTGCGTTGATGGCGGCCAGCATGGCAGACACGATACCGAAAAACGGGACAAGCGTGATCGCCAGTTCCCAAATGCTGCGGACGGTGTGAGGCCGGGAAAACGGCTTGAGCTGCGAGACCAGCTTGCGCGGCACCGGTGCGGGGAGGCCAGTGGCAGGAACAGATCCTTGATTTGGCATTTCAGTGTTCGCAAAATCCATGAATTCCATTTTTTATCCAAAGGCTTCCGCCACTGCGGTTCTTATATTAGGGCGCAAAG
>Ga0164293_10000748_pt1 | contig 26720 bp, 25 predicted proteins | sample GEODES118metaG_FD_111487 | JGI IMG/M metagenome (GOLD analysis project Ga0164293, IMG submission 111487) | Eutrophic lake water microbial communities from Lake Mendota, Wisconsin, USA - GEODES118 metaG | ecosystem: Environmental > Aquatic > Freshwater > Lake | place: USA: Lake Mendota...
CCCGGACGGGACTTGAACCCGCGACCTCCGCCGTGACAGGGCGGCGCGCTAACCAACTGCGCTACCGGGCCTTAAGTAATTGATAAACATAAGTGGCTCTTATGTCACCTTAAAGCCTTTACTACTCTTCTTGCGTGCCCCCAACGGGATTCGAACCCGTGTTACCGCCGTGAAAGGGCGATGTCCTAGGCCCCTAGACGATGGGGACGATCTAAGGCTTGCCAATCTTACCCGCCATTGAGCGTGCAACCAAACCCGATAAATACCCACAAAAAAGCCACTATCCGCCTGATAAGCGGCCTATTGGCTATTTTGTTCAAAGTGGTGACTTAGTTCAGTGCCCAACGAACAGTGATTGTCACCGTTACATCTTGTTCGCCTAGATCAATCTGAACTGCTGAATCTGCCTCTGCTGCCTTTGCCATTGGGAAAGGTGATGAATAGAGAGGCGAAGATTGCTCTTCCAATGACAGAACTTTGCCAATGCTTGTGCCAAGAAGTTTTGCATAAGAAGATGCTTTTGATTTGGCGTTAGCAACAGCTGCTGCTCGTGCATCCTCTGTGGCAGTTGCTGGGTTAAGCGTTGTTGGTGTCACTCCACCAAGTTGCACGTTGTCGCCACCTGCTGTGACAACCGCTTCAATGATTGTTCCAGCCTTTGATGCGTTGCGGACTAGAACATCAAATGATTGTGAGGCGCGGTAGCCGGTGATCTTTGTGCCGGCTTCTTGTGTCCAGTTGTATTCAGGATAGACAGAGATGTTTGCAGATCGGATGTCTTTAGTTGCAATGCCCTTAACTATAAGCGCTGCGCGCACAGCACCTGCTGATTTGCTGGCAGATGAAAGCGCAACAGTATTTGTTGAAGCAAGAGCTGAAACTGTTGCATTAAAACGAACAGCATCTGGGACAACAGAGATCGTGCCAACACCCGTGACGGTGATGAAGCGGTTATCTGTGGTGCCAGCGCCATTGGCTGGGATTGCTAGGGCCACAACGCCTGCGACTGCTGCGACGGTAAATAGTGATGTGATTGTGCGAAGTTTTGTTAGTTTCATACGATAAGTATCTCTAAATTTCTGAGATTTAACCAATAAAGCGGTTCAAAGTGATTGTGAGTACAACTCTTCGTGACGTTCCACCATTGCTTGGGAGGAGAAAAGCTCCCTAGCTCTCATCTGTCCTGATTCTCCCAGCCGAGCCCTTAGATCGGGATTGGCAAGTAGTTTAGAAACTCCTTGAATTAAGCCATTTGCAGAGACTTCAGTCAATATGCCAGTAACTCCATCGAGGACAATGTCACTTACTGATCCCACATTGGTAGTAACTATAGGCAGAGCTGCCTGCGAAGCCTGAATAAGTGTTAAAGGAATTCCTTCATTATCGCTGCAAAGCACTGCGATATCTGAAGAACTTAAAATCATGTCGATATCGTTTCGCCACCCCAAAAACGTGATCGATAGAGACTCATTTTCATATTGAGCTGTCAGCTCTGCAAGTAATTCACCCGCACCGACAATGATGATGTGAGTTTCTGGGTGATCTGCTTTGAGCGAACGTCCTAAATCGATTAGTCGGTCAGGGCGTTTAATTTGAGTTAAGCGTCCTACATAAACTAGATAAATCTTTTCAGGATCTAGACCAAGAGTTTTTCTTGCTTCTAACTTTGGATAGAGTTTTAGATTTTGCAATCCTGGGTAGATCACTTCAAACTTAGAATTTTTGGCAATTCTGGCTTTCACTAAATCTGCCTTTACCACATTGCCAATTGCCACAAATTTATGTGTTACAAATCCAAGAACTTTTTCAAGTAGAACCAGCATCTTTACTTTTCTGGAGTCAAAATATCCATGTAGTAAATGACCATGGAAAGTATGAATTCGTTTGGCGGTCGGCCTGGCAAGAAAAGCTGCTACCCGCCCCAATACTCCAGCTTTGGCAGTATGGGTATGAACTATGTCCGGTTTAAACCTTCTAATCTCTCTAAGCAAAAGTAAAAATGCTTTCAGGTCTTTTCCAATAGAAATCGATCTACCAAAACCTGGAATCCGTATAGCTTCAATGTCTATTGCGACCTCATCCAAATAGTCGGATTCATTTTCGTCGCAGTAACCCGTCACGAGTCTTGTTTGAAACTTAGATGAATCTAGGTTTCGCATGAGATCAGTTACCAATATGGCCGGTCCACCCACGTTCATGCGGGCAATTATCTGCATTACCTTCGTTGGTTGGTTTGATCTCATGGCTTTATCTTTCCCTAAGTTAGTGGATAATTAGCAATCTAATGAGCAACTCTCAGTTCTTTTCCAACTGCACAGCAGACACTATTCGTGAAGCCGCTGCAGCCTTAAAGGCTGGGCATCTCGTGGCATTTCCAACGGAGACCGTTTACGGACTAGGTGCAGATGCTAGAAATCCAGAAGCTGTGAAAAGAATTTATGAGGTAAAAGGAAGACCATCAGACCACCCACTCATTGTTCATATCTCCTCCATAAATCAGTTAGAGAAGTGGGCGAAAGAAATTCCTGAATATGCCATTGATCTAGCGCGAGCCTTTTGGCCAGGACCTATGACTTTAATTCTGAAGCGCACTGAAATTGCCCGAGATTTCATTACAGGCGGACAAGACACAGTTGGATTGCGCGTGCCGAGTGACTCAATCGGGCTTGCGCTAATTCAAGAGTTTGAAAGAATCTCAGATTCTGCAATTGCAGCACCTAGTGCAAATCGGTTTGGTCAAGTTTCTCCGACTTCAAGTGGGGATGTGCAAGAAGAATTAGGTAAGTATCTCTCTAGCTTTGACCTAGTGTTGGATGGAGGCAGGTCTCAAATTGGAATTGAATCCACAATAATTGATTGCACTGGTATTAGTCCAAATATTCTAAGATCCGGATTTATAACCAAAGAAGATATTGAATCAATATCGGGAAGTCTTGATGATGAATGGGCACGCCCATCCGATGTAAAGTTCAGTGGGTCGTTTGAAAAGCATTATGCTCCAAAATGTAGTGTGATTTTAGGAGGGCACTCAATTATTGGTGCTGGTTATCTAGCATTGTTTGGAATCGAAACCCCAAGTGGCATGGCAAGACTTGCATCACCATCAACTATTGAAGAATTTGCGCGAGTTCTTTATTCCACCTTTAGGGAAGCAGATCGAGAGGGTTTAGCGGCTTTAGTTGTCGATCCACCACAAGGAGAGGGATTAGGAGTAGCAATCCTTGAGAGGCTTCAGAAGGCCGCTCAAGGTAGGTAACTATGTGTAATCTCAGGCATCGTTATCGGTTAAGATTTGGACTTCATTAGTGGGGCCTATAGCTCAGTCGGTAGAGCAACGGACTTTTAATCCGTGGGTCGACGGTTCGAGCCCGTCTGGGCCCACCTTCAATTTTCAAAGCAGGAAACGATTTGATCAAAATTTCTGATGGCTTCCCCAAAACTTCCAAATGCCAAATTGGCACCAGAATTTATTAATTCTGCCTCTTGGTGGAAGGAGTGGGCTAGCCCTATTCCGGGAATGTTTGCCGAAACTGCAGCCTGCATGTCTTCACGTCGATCGCCGATCATTAATGCTGTGTTTACTTTTAAGCATCTCATGGATTCAAAGATCACCTCAGGATGAGGTTTCGGTAAGAAAACATCGGTACCCTGTGTATGTTCGATGAGAGATTTTAGATCACTGTGTTTGACTACAAGCTTTGCTAATTTCGTGGGCTTAGAGGTTGCAATGCCAATTACAAAATTATGAGCCCTCACTAATTCTAAGAAACTAATAGCACCTGGGAAAAGTTGGTTTCCTCGTGTGATTTCCCCGCGGAGTAATTCTCTAAATTTCTTTGTAAACTCGGCTAATCTCCACGGCTCAAGATTCAGCGGCTGAAGAATTGCCTGAAGAGGCAAACCTAATGTTTCATGTAATCGTGCATAACTTATCTCTTCTATTTCCATCAGACGAGAGGTCTCAAGTATCGCCCTGTAAATCTGATTCTCTGAGTCAACTAAGGTCCCATCTAAGTCAAAAATGAATGCTCTACGGGCTTTATTGGGGAAAGCATTCTGTGCCTTTACTTTTATCACAAGTTTTCCATGTGACTTGAGAGAAATGAATACACTGCTGCAGCATCTTGAAGTAGTGGAATTCCATAGTCAACGAGAGGATTCATGAGTTCATTCTCTCCTGCGTAAAACATAGCAACCGGAATTCCAAGCTCTCTGGCAATCAAGGATGGTGCTGTTCCGATCGAACACAACACAACGGCCGATTCTGAGATGAGAGAATACAGGTTTGACTGCCATGGAACTTCCTCTACGATACCTCGTTGAATGAGCTCCAATTTGTGCTCTAAGTATTTGTTGGAATGTGCCGAAATCCTCCGTCGCTTCGATTTGATTCTAAAAATTGGTTTTGGTGAGTAGCTACTCGCTAGAAATGGATGTACATTTTCAATGCAATCAAGGAATCGTTTACCTGCCAGCTCTGTGTATGGGCCATTTTTACTTTCATGGGTAGAAGGATTTACATCAAGAATCAAGATTTGATTTGTGCGTTTTTTGTAGATTTGAGTACCGTTTCGTGGTCTAAATATCATTGAGCCGACTGCTTTCACTGAAAGTAAGGGATTAGCCGAGGTCAAAAACTTGGCATATTCTTTGGTCCAAACCTTATGAGTGTCAACCCGTGAATTGAATATCCACTGCGGGGTACCTTTTTCTTCAAATTCTTTCCAGGTCAGCGGGAGTGTGTTTTCCGAGTAGTGAAGCATTTCAGTTTGAAAAAATCTTACCCTTTTGTTCAGGTAAAAAACTGAGGGAAATGAGTAGATAGAACTAGTGGTAACAAATGCCGTGCTCGTATTAACACTTAAATTAGAGGCCAGAAATAGATTCATTTCAAAAAGATCAGAAAGAATTCCTAATTGACCCAGAAAATTTCGGCGGATTCTTACTGAAGATACCGTCTGGTAGAAGGCTGTAATCAAAGACCAACATTTACTAGGAAAACCATTCCTAGCGGCTAATACTAATTGGTTGAGCGAAGGATATGAATACAATCTGTCACTTAGTTGAAAGCTCTTTTCTGATAGATTATTCAATATTATGACTGAGTTTGTACCTGAGTTAAGCAGGTCACTATTTGCATCGAAGAAGAATTCTTCCAAATCACTGGCTGGAATAGCCGGCGGCAAATGTTGCCGAGTGAGGTCAAATATTATTGCTGTTTTCTGAATTGAAAGAGGATAACTGCCAACTTTTGATAAAGTTGAAGTATTTTGGATTAGATGAGCAATTAATTTAGTGAACCCAAAAATTGCAAAACATAGATTGCCTGGCCATTTTCTTCTGTTATCAATTAGTTTTGAGTAAACTAAAGGGGGAAACTTACTTTCGCACCAATTTTGAAATTGTGATCTTCGGTCAATAAAAATGCACTCATCAAAAATCATGGAATCGTCCTTTGCCGAAGACTGCCATTTCATTGCTAAATCAAACCATGAAATCTGGGCGAGAATAGACAAAGAGGGTGCCAGAACTTGGCAAAATTACCGAAAAACAGCCCTCATCAAACCTAAGTTACCTCTATGATTTAAGAGGTAAAGCGATTGGGGAGTGGAATGAAAAAGAAAGACGAAGTTATCCCGGGTGAAAAATGGGAATTTGACAATAATGTCACGGAAGCCTTCGACGACATGCTTGAGCGCTCTATTCCAGGGTTTACTGATATGAGAAAAATTGCAACGAGTTTAGCTTGTGAATTCGCTACCGACGGCACATCAATAATTGATTTGGGATGTTCACGGGGAGGCTCACTAGTTCCTATTATCGAAAAAGTTGGAACAAGAAACTCTTATATTGGATTGGAAATTTCAGCCCCGATGCGCGAAGCGGCAATAAGTCGATTCTCAAGTTTTTCAGACATCAAGGTTGAAATTCGAGATACTGACCTGAGACATGAGTTCCCGAATGAATCCTCATCTGTTGTGCTGTCAATTTTAACTTTACAGTTTGTCCCAATCGAGTATAGGCAACAAATCCTGTCTAAGGCATTTAACTCTTTAGTTAAGGGCGGAGCATTCATCCTTGTAGAAAAAATCTTAGGCAGGGATTCTGAACTCAACGATATGTTTGTGAAGCTTTATTACGATACAAAAGGAGAAAATGGGTATACGGAAGAACAAATCAATACCAAGCGGAAATCTCTAGAGGGAGTCCTTGTTCCTGTGACTTCCGATTGGAATGAACAGCTGCTTTCCAACGCTGGATTCAAGCATGTGGAATGCTTCTGGCGAAGCCTTAATTTCGCTGGTTGGGTTGGGATCAAAGTTGACAACTGATAAACCGAGTATGCACGAGAGAATTGCAAAATTTAGGGCAGCATTCCCCCTTGCCGAGTCAGACGGTCAACTAAACTTAGACGCGAAGCACCGTGCAATTATAGATAAATTCCACCAAGAGGGAGGAATTGAGAGTATAGATTTTTTCAACATCCGAAATTGGGCGGGGCAAAGTGATCTAGGCGCTCCCTCGAGCTTAAAGTTTCTTTTTTCAAAAGGTAATACTAACTTTAGAAATACTTTTGCGTATCTGGCAGCGAAGAGCTTCAGATTCAATGATGATAAAGCTTTAAGGGCTAGCCTGAATGATGACTTGTGGATTGTCAAAAATAGCGCCGCTTATGAATTACTTTTGAAGAACCCAGTCAGCGAAACTAAGGGCACAACTAATTGGATATCAGACAACAAAACATCTTTCAACATGCGTTGGCTACGTTACATATATATAGCAAACCAAATATTAACTAAGAATTTAGTCCAGTCGAATTCTGTTTGGGTAGATATTGGTTCTTTCTACGGGGGGTTACAGTCAATAGTCTTCAGAGAAAAACCTGATTCAAAAGTGATTTTAGTCGACTTCCACCACCAGTTGTTGCGAAGCTATCTATATCTATCGGAAATGTTTCCAAACGCGAACCACATTTTAGACTTCAATAGTAATTCTGAAATTCCATCAGGGTCATTTGTATACGTACCTGTTCAAAAATTTAGTGAATTACGTCAACTAAACATAAAATTAGTTTCTAATTTTTTTAGCTTTGGCGAGATGCCAAGAAGCGTTTTTGAGCAGTATAGAGACTCAGAGATTGTAAAGAATGCGGAGAATATTTATTGTGTAAATCGATTTGTTAGCTCACCCTTTTTTGACAGAACTTATGATACTGATTTAAATGTTTTTGATTATGAATTCGTATCCCACAAGAATAATTATTTTGATGTATTTCCAATGCATCACTATCAATCAGTACGTAGATCAATATTTGGTATAACTAGATTCAGGAACACCAGTTCTTCGTACTTCGAAATGATATGTAGTCGTTAGAAATTTCCTTTCTCTTTAAATAGTCATTAAGACTAGAAATTTGACGTTTGTTGACTGTCTTCAAGTATCTTTCTTAAAGTACGGACGACAAATCTCTGCGAGCGCCCACTCAAATTTGGAAATAGTGGAATACTCAATGTCTCATTATAAAACGCCATAGATTCCGGAATATTCTCTATCGCGTATCCCATTTTTTGATAGTAAGGGTGGAGTGGAATTGGGATATAATGAACTTGAGAACCAATCCCACTTTCCAATAGCTTCAACATTAACTCCGCCCTGGAAATTCCAATTTTAGAGTAATCAATTCTCACGGGATAAATGTGGTTCGAGCTTTTACTTGCATAATTCGATTGCGCAGGTTTAATTAATTCTAATTTCTCAAATAACTTATCATAATTACGAGCAAGTTTTTCTCGCCTTGATACAAACTTGGCTAATTTTTTGAGTTGACTGATACCTAGAGCAGCCTGAATATCAGTTATTCGATAGTTATATCCTAATTCAACCATTTCGTAGTACCACGGATTTTTTAGCCCGTTAGTATGTGAGTGAATTTGGTTTTCGAATGCATCATCGAGTTTGATAATACCGTGACTTCTAAGTCTTAGGAGTTTTTTGTAAGTGTCATAATTATTTGTGGTAATCATTCCTCCTTCACCGGTGGTAATTGACTTCACTGGGTGAAAGGAAAAAATAGTCATATCTGAATATTTGCAAGATCCAACCATTTCTCCTGTCTCATATTTCGCACCAAGTGAATGTGCTGCATCCTCAATTACAGGCAATCCGGAGGTGCGTGCAAGTTTTGCGATTTCAGACATTCCGCTCGGAAGTCCAGCGAAGTGAACGGGGATCAATGCTCGAACGTCTCGGTGTTTTGAAATTGTCTTTGAAATTTGAGGAGCGTCAATGTTCAGAGTTTCCTTATTGATATCTGAAAAAATAGGAACGTGGCCAGAGTATAGAATGGAATTTGAGGAAGCTACAAAGGAGATCGGCGAAGTAATAATCTTGGAGTTTTTTGGTAAATCCAAAGTCTGCACCGCTATATGCAGTCCTGCAGTAGCGCTGGAGGTGGCAACTGCAAATTTAGCGCCAACTAACTTTGCAACAGCTGTCTCAAAATCAAGAATTTTGGAACCTTGGGTCAGAGAATGAAAACGTACTTGCCACGCTACTCGAAGGGCATCAAGAGATGTTACATAATGCCGCCCATATGGAATCAAGGGAGAATTCCATTCTCCCTTAAAACCTTCAGGAATGTAATGTCCGTATGCCAGTCTCTATTGTTGTCACTCGAAAACCTGAAACCTTCCTCTACTTTTTTCCCTATCACGTCATAAACACCGGTGGCTTTAAGCGTGGGCGAGATAATTGCAAAGTATTTCTCAAATTCATAGGTGTAGTGAGAATCATCTTCAGTAATCATTACCTCATGCAATTTTTCGCCTGGGCGAATACCGATATTCTCTGTTGGGATGCCAGGACATACCACTCGTGCAACATCGGTCACCTTAAAGCTTGGAATCTTCGGCACAAATATTTCGCCGCCATGCATTCGCTCAAAACTATCCAATACAAATTGAACACCATCTTGAATAGTTAACCAAAATCTTGTCATCCGTGCATCAGTAATTGGAATCGAACCAGATTTCGCTCTGTCTAGGAAAAATGGTATGACACTGCCCCGTGAACCTAGAACATTTCCGTACCTAACTGCTGAAAAACGGGTAGGTCTTAGACCCGCCAAGACATTACCTGCGATCATTAATTTATCAGAGCACAATTTAGTCGCTCCATAAAGGTTTGCAGGGTTTGCAGCCTTGTCTGTGCTGAGAGCAACCACTTTTTGAATACCGTTTTCAATCGATGCATTAACTATATTTTCAGCCCCAAGCACATTAGTTTTGATCGCTTCCATAGGATTGTACTCAGACGCTGGAATTTGTTTCATGGCAGCTGCATGAACGATATAATCGACACCATCAGTTGCTCGAAGCAATCTTTGATAGTCTCGTACGTCTCCTAAAAAGTAGCGCAGCTTCGGTGAGTTGACCTTCTCGGCCATCTCGAATTGCTTCAATTCATCACGACTAAACACAATAATCTTTGAAACTTCATCATCTTGGAGGACTTTGCTAACGAAGGCCCTTCCAAATGAACCGGTGCCTCCAGTGACTAGCACTACTTTATCCTTTAAAAATGACACTTTTCCCTCTTCCAGGCCAATTTGGTTAAGTCTGGAGAATACTCTAAACAGCCCTGTTAATCTCTTCATCTATCATTTCTTCAATACCAGGCAAGGCGAAATCTAATTCTTGATGTAAACGGGTGGGGTTGAGGGCAAGATAATTTGGCCTTTTCACGGTCAGATTTGATGACTCGATGCTGGATCTACTGATGTCCGCTTCTGGCCGCCCCATGGCTTTTGCAACCAGACGCATGAAGTCATATTTGGAAATGGGTTCATCGCTAGCAAAATTCAAAATTCCTGTCGCATTGGCAATATTCTGGGTCGTCAAAAATCTACAGATTTGCGCAATACCGACAGGAGAGAAAATTACATCGTCGAATCCATCAATTTGAATTCCATTTTGGATACGGGACATGGCAAAATTTAAGAGGGATTCACTTTTTCCATTTTTAAGCCCAAAAAAGTTTGTTCGCAAAACAAGTGATTGAGAGTTTCCCGACAACACTAGCTTTTCTGCCATAATTTTAGTAAACCCATATTGGTTAATCCCATATGAAGGGTCAAGCTCGGACCGGGGAGTACTTTTAGGAGACCCAAAATGGTCAGTGCTTATATGAATAAATCGAATATTTAAATTTGCAGAAAACTTAGCAAGTCTAAAGGGTATTTCTGAATTCAATTTCCAGCTCGCTTCTGGAAGCAATTCACATTTTTCAACGTTGGTTAATCCAGTACAATTTATAATATGGCTTGGCTTAATTTTCTGAATAACGCTGAGCATTTCTTCTTCTTTGGATAAGTTTACTTTTCGCATTTTGTCACTTTGAGGCATTCTGGCATTGTGAAATGTACCAAAAGTGTCGTAGCTGCCTGATAGAACTTCAAAGATTCTCGAACCAAGAAACCCAGAAGCACCAAACACAAGATATCGTGGCTTCAGATCAAAATTGCTTCTTAGAATAGTGGCCACAAGATAATTCTAGAGCACGGGTGGGTAAAAATCATTTTTATCATGTCGATGGCTTGGAATCTTTAAGAATATCAAATCACTTTCACTTTACTTATAACAATTGAAATTGATGATTACATTTACTGGGTTAAGTCTCTCAATTGTTTTTGAGTAAGGAGATATCTGAATCAACCATAAGTTTTGCTAGCTCTTGCCATTTTGTTGTCGCACTCCAACTTAGTTCGAGTTCGGCCTTACTGGGATCTCCGATTAGAGCATCAACTTCAGTTGGTCGAAGGTATTTTGTGTCAATAATTACATGGTCTTCCCAATTCAAGCCAACATGTTCGAAAGCAGCGCTTGCGAAATCCTTGACGCTCGCCCCTACGCCAGTGGCTACAACGTAGTCAGATGGTTTATCTCTTTGAAGCATTAACCACATAGATTCCACATATTCTTTTGCGTAGCCCCAATCTCGAATTGCATCTAAATTGCCGAGATACAATTTTTCAGAACTCCCCTGCGAGATTTGAGCTACTGCTCTTGAGATCTTTCGTGTCACGAATGTCTCGCCACGACGGGGTGATTCATGATTGAAAAGAATGCCATTGCTCGCGTGCAGGCCGTAACCTTCTCTGTAATTCACTGTGCACCAGTAAGCCATTAGTTTCGCTGCAGCATATGGACTACGGGGTCTAAACACACTGTACTCATTCTGCGGTGGTGGAGTTGACCCAAATAGCTCTGATGTACTTGCCTGATAAAAACGAGTGTCAATGTTTGCTGAACGGATTGACTCCAACAAACCAACAGCTCCGAGAGCGTCCACCTGACCGGTGTATTGAGGCATAGAGAATGAAACCTGAACATGAGATTGTGCAGCCAAGTTATAAACTTCTGTAGGTTCAATTTCACGGATTAGGTTTGTAAGTCCTACCCCATCGATTAAATCTCCGTAGTGCAAGAACAAATCGGGATTCGGTGAATGGCGATCCTGATAGATATGGTCAATTCTTGAAGTATTGAATGTTGAGGACCTTCGAATTAGACCGTGGACCTCGTAACCCTTAGAAAGGAGGAATTCAGCAAGATATGACCCATCTTGCCCCGTAATTCCAGTGATAAAAGCAACACGCCTACTCATAGTCTTGCCTCCCCATTTTCTACCGCTGCTTTGAACCAGTTAATAGTTTCTCGAATACCTTCAGTGAGCGAAATTGTAGGCTGCCACCCGAGCGCTGAAATTCTAGAGATATCAAGAACTTTTCGCGTTGTTCCATCTGGTTTAGTTGAGTCCCAAAGTATTTCTCCCCCGTAATCTTCTATCTCAGAAATTAAAGAAGCCAATTTTAAAATAGAGAGGTCTTGACCAGTCCCCACATTTAGATGTGAGGAATCATCGTACTTTTCAGAGGAAAGAAGGACGGCAGAAGCAAGGTCATCAGCATGAAGAAACTCACGAAGCGGCGAACCCGTGCCCCAAAAAGTAATACTTGAGACCCCGAATCGCTTTGCCTCAACAATCTTTCGGATCATTGCAGGCAGTACATGAGAATCGCTCAGGTTGAAATTATCCCCAGGCCCATACAGATTGGTGGGCATTAAAGAAATCCAATTCAGCCCATATTGCTTTCTGACGGACTTCACCATCTCGATACCTGCAATTTTAGCAATTGCATAGGCAGAGTTAGACTCCTCAAGAGGCCCAGTCATTAAGAACTCTTCCCTGATTGGTTGTGGGCAATTTCGAGGATAAATACAGCTTGAACCGAGGAAAACAAAACTTTCAATTTTAGTCTCAAGCGCTGATTGGAAAAGATTATTCTGCATTCCTAAATTATCATATAAGAAATCAACTGGCTTGAGATTATTGATTCCGATACCGCCTACTTTGGCTGCAGCATTCACTACGAGGTTTGGTTTTGTAGACTTTAGGAAATCACGAGTGTTCTTTAAGTCCATTAAGTCCACAACTGAACGGTTAAGTGGAATGACCTCATCCCCACGAGCTCTAAATGCTCTTGAAATTGCAGAGCCAGCAAGCCCAGTGGCACCAGCGACTAGAACTTTCATGTGCCAACCTTAACAGTGGGAATTGAATTGGAATGAGATAGGGCATGAAGTAAAACACAACTTTCTTATTTCTTTAGGGAGACCAAGATCTATACATAAGGCAGGAATCGTCGACTTTTTGAAAACTACAAGTAAAAATCTTCGGGTTGGGGATCAATCTGTTTGGGGCCGAGCAGTAATTCTTGTGCGGGATCACAATGAGGCGGGGAATTCAGAGTCAAGTTTTTTCTCATGAAGTTCAGATCTAAATGTCAATTCCGATCGATATTGTCTATGATTGACTTAACTATGAAAGCGATCAGAATCACGCCATCTCCACTTGATGAGACCAGCTACGACTTGTTTCAAGTTTTTTGGAAAAATTCTCTGAGTGGGTCGGCAATATTAGAAGCTGGAATATCAAGTCATTGGGCAAAATTTCTTTCGCAAAGTTATGTGATTCAAAACGAGCATGGATATGAAGTGAAAATTGAGGGGCTAGCTAGTTTTTTGAAATATAGTCAACTCAATCGTATTAAGTATTCAATTCTACAGGCACAACTTTATTTTTTAGGCAAACTCAATGGGGTCAGCATTCGGGAGTTGCTAACTTTTAGTAGAAAATTGCATTCGATTGGTCGATTGTTGGATTTCGATATAGTTAAACATTTTATTATCGAAGCTAAACTCTCTCATTTTCTTGATTTCCAGAAGAAGCAAATTTGCATAATTGGAGATGGCTGGGGAAATTTCGGTCAAATCTTAAAGTCACTTTATCCGTCTTCAAGTATCACCTTTCTCAATCTCGGCAAAAATCTATTTTTTGATTCTTTAATTACAAACAAACTTTTCCCAAATTCACATCACAGCTTTCTAGACCCGTCCATGTCTCAAGAGTTAAGTATGGATTTTAATTACGCGACGAATAAAGAAAGTTTGGCTGATTCAAAGTTTGATCTTGTTATCAATATTGCCAGCTTCTCTGAAATGAATTTAAGCACGATCCAAGAATACTATTCTTGGATCGGAGCACATTTGAATTCAGGGGGCTTCTTCTACCACTGTAATAGAGAAACAAAATTTCTTGTTGATGGTAGCAAAATTTCAATACAAGAATTTCCAATCGAGCTGCTTAACGCCCAGGAAATTTTTTCTGATCACTGCGAATGGTATTCGCGTTACCCTACGGGCCGAATCCCGCTATTCAAGCCCTTTGACGGAAGATTTAGGGAATTCTTGTACAAATTTGGATAGCCAACTTAGGCTTAAATACCAAAGTGCATCTTCAAATCAAGATATAGTGGTTTATCGTCCAAATTTAGGGTTTGTTGAAAGGCTTACGCATGACCACTACTACAAAAATCATTACAGTTGGATACGGAAATGTAAAGCGGGTTAAAATTGGTGGTGGAGGAAAGCTTGTATTAATTGGTGGCCCCTGTGCGATCGAGGATCGCGATCACGCATTTATGATGGCTGAAAGAATTGGAAAAGTTTGCGACGAGCTAGGTGTCGATTGGATTTACAAATCATGTTACGACAAGGATTGCCGTTCTTCTCCGGATAGTTATCATGGATTAGGCATCGAAGGTGGTCTTAAGGTCTTGTCTGACATTAGAGACAACTTTGGTATTCCGGTAACTTCTGACTTTTCTGACCCGGCATGGGCTGAAGCAACAGGTGAAGTATGCGACTTAGTGCAGGTACCGGCTTACTTGTGTCGCCAAACTTCCATTTTGCGAGCGGCTGCAAAAACAGGGCGCCCCATCCACCTAAAAAAGGGGCAATTCATGAGCCCTTGGAACATGGCAAACTCTGTTAAAAAAATTGAAGCCGCAGGGGGAGATCAGGTCCTTCTGGCAGACCGTGGAACTTTTTTTGGATACAACATGCTTGTTAATGACATGCGCTGTTTACCAATAATGGCAAAAACCGGTTATCCAGTTTGCTACGACGCGACACATTCAATTCAGATGCCAACTTCGATGGGCGACATCTCGGGAGGTCAGCGTGAATTCATACCTCATCTTGTTCGAGCAGCAGCGGCGGCGGGAATAGATGCTTTGTTCGCAGAAATTCACAATGACCCAAAAAATGCAAAGTCTGATCCGAACACGGTACTCAATGTAAAGGATTTAAAGCATGTGCTTGGCCAAGCAAAGGCCATACATGAAATGAGATTAGAACTTCTAGAGAAATTCGGTCCAGACAATGTTGAATAATGATGCAGTTAGTTCTCGCGTGCTTGGATTGGCAAATATTCCAGTAATTAAAGAAGATGACTCCCTAAAAAAAGCACTCGACAAAATGACTGAATTTCGACTCGGAATCGCATTAATTGTGGATGAAAGCAATCATCTTCTGGGAGTTTTAACCGATGGAGATCTTCGACGCCTGCTACTTACTAGACAAAACCCACTTCCCGCTCTACTCGTAACGCCTGCTCTTGAATTTGGAAACAAATCACCTAAATTTGTAGAATCTGACTTGAGTATCCAAGAGGCGAAAGAAATCATGTCACGTGAAGAAATTTGGGATTTACCAGTTATTGACAAAGGCGGCTCTTTAATCGGATTGGTACACCGACACAATCTCAATTAATTTATTTTAGAATGGAAAACATGTCTGAAGCGCTAAAAAAGAAATTACAAGCTCGTGAATTAGTATTTGGTTCTTGGGTTTCATTTTCCCACCCTTCCATTACTGAAATTTTCACAGCGCAAGAATTTGATTTTCACGCGATTGATATGGAACACACGACCATTTCTCTAGAGCAAGCTCAAAGAATTATTGCTGCGAGTCAAGCTTCCGGTGTTCCCTGCCTGCCACGACCCGTCTCACATTCGAATGACTACATTAAACCTCTACTGGATTCTGGCGTTGATGGCATTATTGCCCCGTTAATTCATGACGGAGATCTTTCACAGGGAATAATTGACCTTTTGAAATTCCCACCATTGGGAAAAAGAAGCTTTGGAGTTAATAGAGCGCATGGCTATGGATCAACTTTTGATTCTTACCTAGCAAGTTGGAACTCCACTTCAGTTTACATCGCACAAATAGAAAGCATTACGGCGGTTGACAACATTGAATCCATCCTCTTTAACCCGGCACTGGACGGGGTGATGGTTGGCCCATATGACATGTCGGGTTCACTCGGAGTTCCTGGTCAGATACAACACCCCAAGATGCTTGAAGCTGAGGCCAAAGTGATAGCTGCTTGTAAAAAGGCAAACAAATCATGTGGAACTCAAATTGCCGATTTTTCCTCTGCAAACATTGAAGCAGCTTTAGCAAAGGGTTACACGTTTATCATCGCCTCCTCAGATTTATTTGTACTTAATTCGTGGGCCGAAAAAGCTGGCTCTTTAATGAAAAATTTTAAGGATACAAAATGATTCCAAATCTCTTCTCCCTTGAAGGAAGGACTGCCGTTGTTATTGGTGCTGGGGGCCACATCTGCTCTTCTTTAGCAAATGGATTGGCAATGGTGGGAGCTAAAGTCGCAGTGGCAGACATCAGGATTGAAAAGAGTAAAACTGTTTCTGAGCAGATTAATAAGATCTATCCGGACGCCTCTTTCCCATTTCAAGTTGATGCGACAGACAAAAATTCGATCAAAACTTTAGTGGAGGATGTACAAGAGAGATTCGGTGTTATCAAAGTCGCCATTAACGGCGCGGGTATAAATAGCCCGAAGCCATTCTTAGAGATTGAAGAATCGGATTGGGACGAAGTAGTTCACTCTCAGTTGACTGCGACTATGTTTGGGTGCCAAGTTTTTGGTCAACACATGCTCCAAAATTCTGGGGGCTCGATTATCAACATCTCTTCAGCGTCCGCAGATCCCGGTCTATCTAAAGCATTTGCATATTCTGCCGCCAAAGCTGGAATTCGAAATTTGACACAGAATTTAGGCAGAGAATGGGGAACTAGTGGGGTTCGAATCAATGCAATTCGACCTGGATTCTTTCCAACAGAATGGAACCGTAAAAATTTTATTACCCCTGAGCGGGAGAAGGCGATCCTTGGACACACGCCCATGAATCGATTCGGTGAAACCTCGGAGCTAATTGGTGCAGTTATCTACTTGGCTTCGGATGCCGCAAGTTTTGTTACTGGGTCCGAACTCGTAGTCGATGGCGGCTTTTCTGCGATGACAATCTAGACTTTCGTTGATCAAGGATCATTCCTAGAAAGAGAGCCTGTATGTCTAACAGCGTGATCGTTACCGGTGGGTCCAAGGGGATTGGCTGGGCGATAGTTGAAACCTTGGCAAGGAGCGGTTATTTCGTCGTTTCAGGTTCACGTACCCTAAGAAAAAACATTCCTACTGATCTGACCTCAAAGATTCTCCAAGTAAAAATAGATGTTCAGAATGAGCATGACCATGAAAAACTAGTTAAATTAGCAAACGAAAAGGATCATCAGTTAGTTGCTTATGTAAATAATGCGGGATTTTCAGAATGGCGACCAATTGAAAACGTCGACGAGGAATTCATTAGCGAAATAATCCGTACGAATTTAGTGGGCTATTTTTGGGGATCTAAAGCCGCTTCAGTAAGCTTAAAAAATGGCGGATCAATTATTAATATTTCAAGCTTGGCAGCCAAGCGTGGTACCTCAAACAACAGTGCGTATGTCGCAACAAAATTTGGCGTAGCAGGCTTAACGCAAAGTTTGTGTAAGGAGCTCGGACATAGAGGGATAAGAGTAAATGCCGTCTGTCCAGTATTGGTTGAAACAGAAGGACTAATCAACGCCCTTAATGATGAGCACTCACCTGCAAATGGAAATTCTCTTGAATTCTTAAAATCGTTCTCTCTGTCGCAAGCACCACTATTACGTCTGCCAACTGCGCAAGAAGTTGCGAATCTGGTTAGATTTTTGATTAGCGATGATGCTTCTGGCATTTCAGGTCAATCAATCAATGTAGACTGCGGGGTGCTTCCAAATTAACTCGCAAAGCCAACTTCTCCCAAGAATCGCGATTGTAATTCCGGCAAGATTAGATTCCCAACGCCTCCCTGGAAAGATTCTTTTAGACATCAGAGGATTACCAATGCTAGAGCACGTCCGTCGACGTGCGAATTTAAATAGGTACGAAATTGAGTCTGTTGTGGTTTCTGGAGACATTTCAATCTTGAAAGAAATAGAGAGATACGGAGGCATTGGCTCAAAAAGCCTAGGGGAACACTCCAATGGGCTAAGCCGTGTTGGTGAATATGGAAGGTTAAGTGATTACGACTTCTATTTAATTGTGCAAGGAGATGAAATTCTCTTGTTGCCAAGACACCTAGATTCCCTAATTTCTCATATTTACAAAAACCCTAAAACGCAAATGATAAATTGTGTAACATCGATTAAGAATAAAACTGATATTCATGACGAGAGCATCGTAAAGTGCATCAGGAATGCCAAGGATGAAATAATCTACATCTTTAGAAAATCTCCACTTACTTGTGACATTGAAAAACAGAAATCGCTGATGTTTAAAATTAATGGGTTATTTGCAGTCAGCAGGAGTGTGTTGGAATTAGCTACAACTTCAGGCAAACAACCAATTGAAGAGACTGAATCCATTGAGCAAATGAAACTAATTGAGCTAGGAATTAAAGTAGATTCTGTATTACTTGATTCGACTTATCCTTCAATAAATCTGGAACGTGATGTTTTGCAAGTCCAAGAGACATTAGACAGCGATGAGGAGCAAAAAATTATTCTCGAAAGCATCTTACGTTGAGAAAGAAAAAACGAAATTGGATAAATAGTCAAGCCGAACACGAATTTCACAAAGCATCCGAGTTACTTCAAGAAGAAAGTTACCTTGCAAACGAATCAGTTAATCCTTCTCGACTATCCAAGCCCAAATTGTATCTCAGTGAAAATAGACTCCTTAATTTTCTGCTTAAACTTATGGAAAAAATTCCCACCTCTCTAGTAATTCTATTCTTTATAAAATGTCTAGTAATTGAGGTATTGCGCATAATAGTAACGATTCCTATTACAAAGTCTGATCATAGAGAAAAAGCTAGAGATAAGAGCAAATTACTTTGTGTCACTCATTTTATAAGCAAGTCAAAAGATGAATATAACGAAATGTACTTTGGAAAACTCTTTGATAATTATAATGCGAACGAATTATCGTATTTCTTCATTAACCAGACGGATCTTCAGGATTCTGAAGTAACTCAATATTTGAAAAGCAGTTTCCAATTTGATTTTAGAGTATCGAAAAAGTCTTCGTCACTGGGCGAGACAATTAAGATCATTCTAGGGCAATTGAAAAGTGCAGTGAAGATTCTAAGGATGCCGAACTTTGAGTCTTGGGATCTTGCAGGTGAAAATCAAAGAGTTTATTTCGTCATTCGCGATCAATTTAGCAGAACCGCAATAAATAACTTATTGCTGACTTCTTCAATTATTAGTTATGTTGAAGATAGTGGAATTGAGAAAATTGTAATCACTTTTGAAGGCAATGCTTATGAAAGTTGTTTATATAGTGCTATTTCTCGCAGATTTCCTGGAATAGTATTTGTCTTGTATCAACATGCGCCATTGACTCAGAATCATATTGGAATCAAAAATCAATTAGGCAGAGTTTCAAACAATGCCATGATCGGCGCATCTGGGCTTGTCACCGCAAAAACACTTGAAGAATTTATGGGAAATTCCAAGCGTCAAGATATTGATATTTTTGGTTCGACTAAGTTTAGATTCAGTGAAAGTTCAGACCCCAATGTTTTGAAGAAGGTTTGCTTGATTGCGCCAGAAGGAGTACTTTCTGCCGTTGAAGAAATGCTGGATCTTGCTCTAAACTTAGCCGGAACTATGAAAGATTTTCATTTTATTTTTCGGGTTCATCCGGTCTTAAGACATCATTTGGAAAAAATGAGAGACGAACTCAATGATAAGCCTATAAATTTTGAATTTTCGACACAAACAATTGAGGACGATTTCTCACGAAGTGGGGCATGCGTCTATCGTGGTTCGTCTGTCGGAATAGAAGGCGCCGCTTTTGGAGTAATTCCAATTTTCTATTCAAAAGCAAATGAAAAAGCACTTGATCCAATTTCTTTAGGAAACAGAGATGGTATGCAAACTTTCGAACCAGACCAAGTCAGTGCGATTTTGAGGCGTCTTGAAACGCTCGACACATTCATCTTCAGGGGTATGGTCAAGGATTTGAAAGTCTATAGTCGGGCTTATTTTGCCCCTATAAAGCCCCTTCAACGTTAGCTCCATAAGCATTTCAATTCTTTAAACTTTTCTACTTCTTAACATCAATATTGGGTCAATTCTTTTCAAAACTATTCGAATAAGATCTAAATAAATCAAGCAGATATCAAGCCTTCTCACATCATGACTATTTTTGACTAGCAGGAACTTGACGGTTCGATAAAATTGTACGAATAAATATTTACGCTCAGATAAACGGGGATTTGAGAGCACAAAATATAGTCTCCAATAAGCATTTGCTCGGAATTCATCAAAGGAATTTACTAATTTCGGCTCGTCGAGTTGAAAAGCAAACTGGCACGATGGCGCGTAAACAATTTTGCCAAAGCGACTAACAGTATAAGAGAAAATGAGGTCTTCACATATGGAGTACTTAGAATCTAGATAGGGGAAATCATATAGGTGTAAAACAGATCTATCCCACATAGAAATTCCGTTTAGCCATTCAGTCGAAATAGATTCTTTTGAAAGGGTGTAGTCCAAATTTCTTCCGTCAGATGTTACTTTGCCAAGTCTCTTCGATCCTAGACGGGATTCAAAGTTCAACGATCTTTTTTTAGAATTTGAGCCAAATCCAATACCGAGAATTGGTTCTGAAGAAAATTGGATCATGCTAAGAGCATTTGTAATTGCTTGTGGATCAAGCAAGATGTCATCGTCCATAAAAAGAGTCCATTGTATATATGGGGGAATTAAAGCGATTCCTGCCTGCTTTTGTCTAATTTGTCCGTAACCTAGTATGTGCTCATGGATAATTAAAAAAGGCCATTCAGGAGAGTTGATAATCTGGCTGACGTCATTTCCAGAAGAAATGACAATGACGACTGTGGGTACAGAACCGGATGCAGCAATAGATTCTAGGGCTCTAAGCAAATTCTGAGGACGATTTCTAGTAGCAATCAAAACTGCTAGCAAACCAGAAGTCATGATAACAACCGAATTCTCTTTTCCAATGAAGTCATTTTCCAACCTTTGAAAGAATTATTGGTTCACGAGTAACATAGTTTATATGAAATCACCAATAACTAGGCTAAACCGGTCCTCAAAATCTTTAAGAGGTAACATTTAGCCGTGAACAAGAGAAATCCAATGGAGAATTTGTCAATCATTGTGCCGGTTCATAATCTTAAGAACCGCACAGGTAACCTTTTTTCTTGGGTTTTCTCATCTGCATTTGTGCAGTCACAGATAATTTTAGTTCACGATACATCAGATAATCAGAGCGCATCGGAATTGCGCAATGCAATAAAGGCTTATAGCAACATTGAATTAATCGAGGAGTATTGCAACGGTCCTGGTGAAGCTCGAAATATTGGGCTAGCGAGAGCCGAAAGGGAATATCTAGTTTTCTGGGACTTTGACGATTTACCAATCATTCCCGAATTTTTAGTTTTTTTTCGTGAATTCATTCAATCGGGAAAAACATGTGGAGTCGGCGGATTTAACATAAGTGCTGGTGGAAGAGAGTTTAAGCAATTAAGCCCCAATGCAGAATCTCTTTTGAAAAACAAAAGTAAATTGATGGTCAATCCTGGTCTATGGAGATGGATCTTCAAGCGACATGCAATTGGGAATGCTCGGTTTATATCTTCGAAATTGGCTGAGGATCAATTTTTCTTAGCAACTTTAGAAGTTTATGATCAAGAGATTTTTATTTGGGAAAGTGCGGTCTATAAATATTTTGTTGGAGACCCTAACCAACTTACAAGAAATAAGAGCCTTGAGAAATTATCGTTAGCCGTAGCCATTATGTTCTTGGACAAGTATCACGATGTGAAAATTGAAACAAAAATGTTTTGTTTTATCGCAACTGCTCGTCTCACATTGAATCAGATTCTTCGTAAAAAGAGATTAAATTTAACAATAATGAGACTCTTAGCTCGATTAGGTTTAAAGCTGATTACTAACCCTCGTTTATTCAGAGCAATTCCTCAGATAGTCTCACGTAAAAATTCCATCAATCTCAACCTCAAGGAGAATGTAGTAACCATTTATTTTTTTGGGGGATTAGGAAACCAATTATTTCAGCTAGCATTTGCTTTATCGAGAGCAAATATCTCTAAAGCTGTATTTATTGGCTGCAGTAATGAAATAAAGGAAATAGCTGGACTGATACTTGATCGATCAGAGAAATTCAAGTTTGAGGTTGTTTTTATTGATCAAATTAGTTTCTTGCATAGGAAAGTACGGAATTTAGCCATTAGATCCTCAAGCAAGAGAACAACAAACTCACTTGAGTTTTTCGGGAGAAGATTGATTGAGTTTATACTTGGCGTTTTCTCTACATTTACTTCGTATAGAGGAACTGCCCAGATTTCAAATGGAACTGGCTTTGATGAGCGAATTGATAAGGATTTTTCTAGCGGGAGCCATATTTTTCTAGGGTATTTTCAAAGTTATATATGGGCTGAGAATTCGTTGAAAGAAATCAAATACAGCATTTCAGAAATGTTCGAAGTAGGCATAAAGGACTTTGTATCCCAAAAGGATGATATCCAGTCTAAGTCTATTTTTGTGCATTACCGACTTGGGGATTATTTAGACAAAAAAAATGGAAATTTTGGAACCATCACACAGAGTTATATTGATAGGGCGATAGAAATTCTACAGGGATCTGCGACTAAAACTAGTGAAGTTTTGGTATTTTCAAATGATGTAGAGCACGCAAAATTTTTGATGCAGACCGATAGACCAGAATCAGTTTCTTTTGTGCCAGATAATTACTCACCCTTGGAAACTTTGCACCTGTTATCACAGGGTTCAAAATATGTAATTTCCAATTCAACATTTGGATGGTGGGGTGCGGCGCTTTCGAATGCATCCCCAAAAATAGTAATTTCTCCACTTCCTTGGTTCCAATCTTTAGGGGAGCCACGAGGCCTTATTCCAAAAGAATGGCATCGCCTAGGGATACGGGATTAGAATGTCGAAATGAAGAGAATTGTCATCACTGGAGCCTCCGGATTTATCGGGAGAGAGACTGTTAAGAAATTGTCTAATTCAGCCGAATTTGAAATTTACACAATCGACATAGTCGGATCTGGGTCTAACCACTTCAACTTAGACATTAATTCACCACTTCTCGAGAGCAAATTCTTAGAAATTGAACCAGATGTTGTCATTCATTTGGCGGCGCAGGTAGATGTCACTGCGAGCATTGATGAGCCAATATTAGATTTGACTGTAAACGCGATCGGAACTTTAAATTTATTGAATGCAGCTAGGGGTGCCGGGACTCGGGAGTTCATATTTATTGGTTCAGGAGGAGCGATTTACGACTCCTCAAATAAAATGCCTGTGAGAGAAAATGGAAATATTCACCCGGTATCACCTTATGGTGTCAGTAAGTATGCCGCCGAGAGCTACGTAAGAATTTTGGCCGAGAGCTACGGTATGCAGTGGACATCTCTTGCCTTATCTAATTGCTATGGAGATATTGCATCACACGGCAGAGGAGTTATTTTTGCATTTTGCAAATCACTAATTGCGGGATTGCCCCCTCAAATCAATGGCCCTGATGTGACACGAGACTTCATTCATGTGCAGGATGTAGCAAATGCAATATTCTTAGCTATTGGCAAAAAACTTAATTGCCGAATTAACATATCCTCCAATACAGAAACTTCATTACTTGAATTATTCTCGCTAATATCGGAGATCCTGCAGATCCAGATTGAGCCAAACAAATTGAGTCCAAGAGAAGGGGATGTTTTACAGAGCAGGTTAGATAATAGTAGCGCAGCTGAGCTCCTGGGCTGGAAGCCAAAAATCAGCTTAAATGAAGGGCTTCGGATGAGCATAAGCGGACATTCATGAAACTAAATTTTAGGAATTCAAAGAAAGAGTTAAAACTAGTAATTTTGGTTTTGGGGTTGTTGAGCAAGAGTGATAAGGCCAAACTTCTACGCATTGCAATTACCCAATTTTGTATTGGATTACTGGATCTTATTGGCGTCGTTTTTATTGGTGCGTTAGGCGCATTATCAATAAACGGAGTGAATTCAAGAGCTCCTGGGGAGAGAGTTACTCAGTTTTTGAAATTAATTGGAATTGAAAACTTCAAATTCGAGTCACAGGCAGCCATACTCGCTTTGATTGCGATTGTTATATTAGTGACACGAACCGTCCTTGCAGTTTATTACTCCAAACACACACTAAGGTTTTTATCAATAAAGGCAGCAGAAATATCAATTGAAATTTATCGTAAAATGATAAAAGGTGAACTTCAACAGATTCACACTCTCCATTCCCAAGAAACGCTCTTCGCCATAAATCGTGGAGTTGATTTGCTTGTTGTTTTGATAATTGGCACTAGCGTAAATTTGATGGCTGACATTGCATCCTTGATTACAATTTCTTTGGGCTTGTTTGTTGTCGACCCATTAATGGCAGTGACCTCTTTTATTCTCTTTACGGTTACAGGAATTGTTTTAAATCGGCTAACTCAAACTCGTGCACGTTTTTTTGCTAAGGAAAAAACTAAATACGAAATTAAAGCAAATAATAAACTATTAGAAACCTTAGAAACTTTCCGTGAATTATACGCTCGAAATAGAGAAGAGTTTTACATTGCTGAGTTCTCTGTTTTGCGAAAGAAGTATACAAACGCGGTTTCAGAAGTAACATTTTTGCCAAATATTTCTAAATTTGTGGTTGAGACTGTAGTACTTGTTGGTGCGATACTAATTGGGGCCTCCCAATTTATCCTCAATGATGCGTTTCGTGCGGTCGGCACTTTATCGGTTTTTCTTGCGGCCGGAACAAGAGTAGCTCCTGCATTTCTAAGAATTCAGCAAAGCATCATAGCAATCAGATCTGCTGAGAACCAAATACAGCCAACATTGGATTACATCACTCGATACGCACTGCAAGATAAAGTTGTGGATGAGTCGGTAACGACATCTTCCAAACAGAACCTTGAATTTGTGAAAGTTGAGTTTGCCGATGTTTCATTCTCATACAATGACGAGTCAAAGTTTAAAATTCAGAATTTTACAGAGACTTTCAACATAAACGAAATCAGCGCATTGGTTGGTAGCTCAGGATCAGGAAAATCAACAATTTTTGATTTAATGCTAGGCATTCAAAAACCGAAATCAGGTTCAATCAAGATATCTGGTTTTGAGCCTAGGGAATTCATTGAGCAATTCGCTGGAAATATCTCATATGTACCCCAAGATATTTCTATAGTGAGTGGCTCCATTAGAGAAAACGTCTGTCTCGGTTATTCCATTGATGAATTCTCTGATTCAAGAATTTGGGAAGCGTTGGAAATGGCAAAGTTAAAGAGTGACGTTGAAGAATTCGAAGAAATGCTCGATGCGCAGGTTGGCGAACGTGGAAACAAGCTAAGCGGCGGACAAAAGCAACGCCTGGGTTTAGCACGAGCGCTTCTGACCAGACCTCGACTCCTTCTCCTTGATGAAGCCACAAGTTCACTTGACGCCAAGACAGAGGTGCAAGTAACAGAAGCAATCCAAGGTTTGAAAGGTAAAGTGACCGTTGTCTTGATCGCACACCGGCTATCTAGCATTCGAAACGCGGATAAGGTGATTTACATGAGAGGTGGCAAACTAATCGCCTCTGGAAAATTTGATGAAGTTCGCCGCCTGGTTCCGGACTTTGATGAGGACGCCAACTTAATGGGTCTCTGAGTCGATGAGTGCACCACGATGCAATGGGTGGAACAGGGATCTTGATTTGGCTTAACGCATTTGACGATCGGGAGCGCGTAAGGCTCACCCCCTCTAAACAGGGCCGTGTTCGGGTATCAAATGCCTGACTGGCAAGCCTAAGTTTTGACCTATAAACTCCGCAGTGATATTTGCAAGACCTAAACCTTTTCGAGCCAAAGCTTCATATATTTGATTTCTTGAGTCGATTAGGGTTCCGCCCATATCAAAAAGTGCTATTGGGCTCCCTATAATCAGATATTACTGGAAATATGGATTAGGGTTCTGGTGTGCAAAACAGCTTGAGGCTTTATCTAAAGGTCATTAAGCGAGGATTTTTTCGCTTTGACACTTTACGTTGGTTGCTTAGAGGGTTTAAGTCGCCGAGCCCACAGTGGGTAAAGATCAGACTACTTCTCTCCCAAATGATCCCAGGGGTAACTTGGCTTGAAACGGGCACTTACTTGGGAGACACGACAAGAAATCTTGCAAAAAAGTCAGAATTAGTTCTCACAATTGAACCAAGCAAAGAATTGCATGATTTTGCGAGTTGGCGTTTACGTCGAAAGAAGAATGTCCGGCTCCTTTTGGGTACCAGCGAAGAGCATTTTTATCAAAGCCTTTTGGATGTGGAGAAAAGAAGCCTGAATATCTGGTTAGACGGACATTATTCTGGGGATGTCACATTTAAGGGCGCATCTAACACCCCTATAGTTTCCGAACTTTGGGCGATCAGCAAAGCTTTAGATAGGTTTGACGCGGTAAAGGTGTTCATCGATGACACTAGATGTTTTTACCATGATGTTGGGGAAGAAAATGACTATCCCGGCCTTCAGTACTTAGTTGATTGGGCTCGGGAAAGCGGATTTTGTTGGCATATCGAGCAGGATATCTTTATAGCTGAGTATATTTCTGCTCAAAAATAGTGCTTCCCTCTGGGAGACACGCTCAAACCCTCAATGCACCCTTTACCCTTGCTAATCCCATAGACTAGAGACCTGATTCCGGCAGGCTTGTTTCTCGCTGCCATTCGGCGAAAGCCCTGCTATCCATTCCCCCACCTAAGCAATCCACGCTCAACCCACCGCAGCTGAGGCTTTCTAAAGAAAGTTTCCAAAAGGGCACAACATTTGCCCCCCAGCGGTGTCTTAACTAATAGAGGGCAAGACGTTGCCTTCGTTTTACAAACTCGCGGGAGTTACACAATGGCACTATTGAAGTCGAAAGCGGCGAAAGC
>Ga0164293_10000751_pt1 | contig 26682 bp, 25 predicted proteins | sample GEODES118metaG_FD_111487 | JGI IMG/M metagenome (GOLD analysis project Ga0164293, IMG submission 111487) | Eutrophic lake water microbial communities from Lake Mendota, Wisconsin, USA - GEODES118 metaG | ecosystem: Environmental > Aquatic > Freshwater > Lake | place: USA: Lake Mendota...
AACTAAAAGATTTAAAAGTGCAAAGTAAAGTTCAGCCACTTAGTCTGGTTCAATTTGCAAGACATCAAAAGCAGCTTTCAAACGTTTTTCATATTTGCGCTTCATTTCAGCAGCTTCCTGATCGGACCAAGTTCTAAAACCTTCTTTTGACTTGATACCAAATTTTTTCTCTTGCAAGATCTTATTCAAGCAGGGTGATATCTCCATGTTGTTTGATAGACTTGGATAAATTTCTTTGGCAGCAATCGCCATACCTTCCCATCCGGAAATCTCTTTTTGCGTCATGGGCCCAACCGCTGCATAGCGAAAACCAAAGCTGTAGCGCACCGCTGTATCAACATCTTCAGGCGTTGCAATCCCATCATTTACCAGGGCTAGAGCCTCACGCATCAAAGCGTGCTGAATACGGTTGGCTAAAAATCCCGGTATATCTTGATTGACCAATACTGGTTTCTTGCCGGTTTCCTCAAACAACTGACAAACTTTTTTTGCCAATGATGGATCAGATGCTTTCCCCAAGACAACCTCAACCAATGGCACGATATGTGCTGGCATGAAGTAGTGCATATTGAACATGCGCTCAGCTGTTTTAAACTTTGACTGATCTGGCTGATTGGAAAACCTGAGCTATTGCTACCAATCGGAATATGAATTGGAACTCGCTTGTCCAATGATGCAAAGATGGTTTGTTTAAGCACTAAGTTTTCTGTCACAGTTTCTAGCACCAATGCCACATCTGACCAATCGGACCAATCATCAATGGTGCCTGTTTGAATTTGATCTAGTGAACTTGAACCTTGGCCTGAGCTCAAGCCCGAACTCAATCCTTCTGCCAAGCCAACGACTTCAGAAACAGCCGCCTTGGCGCGCTCAATATTTCTGCCCAAAAGAATCACACCGCAGCCGCTGCTGATGAATCCTGCAGCAATACCCACAGCCATCGTGCCTGTGCCTAAAACAACCACTTTTTTCATGCTTGTCTCCATATTTTTATGTCTTCCATCATACCTAAGTCAGCACTTTGTTGTTGTTAGCTAAAAGGCATAGAGCGCTTCTTTTATTAGGGTAATAACTGAGTCTTTGAGGTCAAAAACAGCTTTGTTTTATGGCTTAATCGGTCTAGGATATAGCTTGCATTTCAATTCTGGAACTCTTTATATTTAATGAGAATTTTCCAAGTATTTGAAGAGCGATGATCACCAATTAAATATAAAAACATGGAGAGACAGACATGCCCATTATTCAATCCGTTGAAGTCACGGCCGTTAGCGTACCGCTTGATCATGTGACATCCTTTTCCACCAGAACAGTTTCAGAAAGACATTACTGTTTGGTCAAGGTACGCAGTAAAGATGGTCACGAAGGTATTGGCTTTTGCTATGTTGGTAGTGCTGCTGGAGAATTAGTCAAATTGGCGGTTGAACAACTCTTCGCGCCAAAGCTGATTGGTCAAGACAGTCACCGCACCGAGGGACTTTGGCAAGAAATGTACACCGAGTCGATTTTGCAAGGTCGTGCAGGCAGCGTGATGCGCGCCATCTCTATTCTGGATATTGCGCTTTGGGATCTGAATGCCCATTCAGTCAATTTACCTTTGCATCGTTACTTAGGTTCTTTTGTGAACGATCGCGTTCCAGCCTACGCCAGTGGCGGTTATTACTTAGATGGAAAAACACCTGCCAAGCTCGGTAAAGAGATGGAAGGTTATGTGAAGTTGGGATTCAAAGCCGTCAAAATGAAAACAGGTCGTCTAAGCCCCAGAGAGGAAGAAGCTCGTTTGAAAGCTGTGCGCTCAGCGGTTGGGCCAGACATCATCGTGACCATGGATGCCAACAATGCGTGGCGTGATATTCCGACTGCCATGGAATACATGAAGCGCTTTGAGCAATACAACCCATACTGGATGGAAGAGCCTTTCTCTCCTGATGCCATTGATCTTCATGCGCGTCTAGCAAAACTCACCAGCATCACGATTGCTACAGGCGAGATTGAAGTGGGGCGTTGGCGTCATCGTGATTTGGTAGAGCAAGGTGGTGCGGAGATATTGCAAACAGATGCAGCTGTCTGCGGCGGTATTTCAGAATGGCGCAAGATCGCTGCTTATGCGGATGTTAAAGGCGTCACCTTGAGTCCTCATTGGTTCCATGATTTGCATGCCCCATTGGTGGCTGCAACCCCCAACGCACGTTTTGTTGAATTCTTCGTCGATGATCAGGTCTTGAATTTCAGACGTTTGATTAATAAGCAATTGAAATTTAAAAATGGTGACTTGATTTTGCACACCACTCCAGGCCTTGGTTTTAGTTTTGATGAGGCGGTGGTTAAAAAATATGCGATCGGGAAAAGCACATGGACCAAAATCAAATAAGTCCTGCCAAAGCCAAGCAATACGTTCGGGAGGTATTCGCCAAGTTGGGCATGCCCCATGAAGATACTCTGATTGCTGCTGAATACATCATCAGGGCTGACTTGGTGGGAGCAGATGGTCATGGAATATTCCGTATGCCTCAGTATGTGCAGCGCTTCTTACAAGGGGGCATGAACATCCACGCCAAGATCAAAACCATCAAAGACAGTGGTCCTATGGCTCTACTTGATGGTGACAATGGCTTGGGTCATTTGGTCATGGTTCGATCAACTGAAATGGCCATCAAGAAGGCCAAGGAGTTTGGTATTGGTTGGGTTGGGTCAAATAACGGCAATCACTCAGGCGCTGGCGCTCATTATGTGAACAAAATTGCGGATGAAGGCCTGGTTGGGATTTATTTGGCGGTTGGTAGTGCCAACCACATGGCACCAACCGGCGGTTCTAGCCGTTTATTATCCACCAATCCGATTGCCTTTGGCGTGCCGGCCGGTCCCGGTAAGCCGCATATGATTTTAGACATGGCCACCACAGTCACAGCATTTGGAAAAATCAAAGTCAAAGCTCAAAAAAATGAACCCATGCCAGTTGGATGGATGATTGACCAACAAGGTCAACCCATCACCGACCCTAAAAAAGCTTCAGAAGGTACTCTATTGCCAATTGGAGATCACAAAGGCTATGGTTTGGCCTTGATGATCGGTATGTTGGCTGGTTGCATGAATGGCGGTGCCGTGGGCAGCAATGTGGTGGACTTCAATAAAGACAGCTCTACCATTGCCAACACAGGTCAAACAATGATTGCAATCAACCCTGATTTTTTTATGGGGCATGATTATTTCTTGAGTGAAGTTGGTCGCGTGATCGATGAGTTACATGCATCGAAAACCTTGCCCGGGGTTGATCGTATTCGAGTGCCGGGTGAGGGTGCGAAAGCCACAGAAGAAAAAAGGAGCCGAGAGGGGATTCCTTTGGCTCCTGAATTACGCATAGCACTGAATGAATGTGCGCAAAGTTTGGGTGTTCCTACAATCTAAACCCTAAGATCTAAATCATGACCATCTAAAAAGAAGCATCAAGCTGTCTTGTTGATTATTTCTTTTTAGATTGTTCGTAACGTGCCTTGTTTTCTTCATTTGGTGGATAGAGGCCAGGAAGAGCAGCACCCCTTTTAACTTGTTCCATGATCCAAGATTCAAGGTTCTCTTGCTCGGGAGCTGTTGCAACCATCTCATCCACAAGATCAGCCGGTATCAAGACCGCGCCATCATCGTCAATCACGATCACATCATTGGGGAAAACAGCCACACCGCCGCAAGCAATCGGTTCTTGCCAAGCAACAAATGTCAAACCTGTCACAGATGGTGGTGCTGCAATCCCGCTGCACCAGATAGGTAATTCTGTTTCTAAGACACCAGCCACATCTCTAATCACGCCATCAGTGACCAAGGCCGCTACCTGACGTTGCTTCATCCGTTGACACAAAATATCGCCAAAAATACCAGCGTTGGTCACGCCCATTGCATCAACCACCGCAATGCAGCCAGCTGGCATATCTTCAATCGCTGCCCTGGTAGAGGTGGGGGATGACCAAGATGCGGGTGTCGCCAAATCTTCTCGGGCTGGCACAAAGCGCAAAGTAAATGCACGACCAACAATTCTGCCTTGGCCTGGTTTGAGTGGCATGCTGCCTCTTAACCACACATTGCGCAGTCCTTTTTTGATCAACAGGGTGGTCAGCGTGGCTGTGGTCACCTTTGAAAGTACGTCGATTACTTTTGGATCTAATGCTTGAGCGGGTGTTTTCATGAAAGACTCTTAAATATTAGGAATATTGCCGCCATCCACACGGATCACGGAACCAGTGATGTATGAAGCTGCTTGACTGGCTAAAAATGTTGCTGTGTCACCGTACTCTTCTGGTCGACCCAAGCGCCCCATGGGGATAGATTTCAAGCTGTCAGCCTCAACATCTTCAAGGGATATATTTTCACGCTTGGCACGAGACTCATCCAAAAATCGAATGCGATCTGTTGCAATTCTTCCTGGAACAATGATGTTCGCAGTGATGCCGTGTGGAGCAAGTTCGCGAGACAAGGTCTTGGACCAAGCGTGCAAAGAGGCTCTCAAGGTATTCGAAATGCCCAAGTTGGCGATAGGGGTGATGGCGCCTGATGATGTGCTGGTGATGACTCGTCCCCATCCGCGTTGCTTCATACCAGGGATAGCGCGATCAGTGATGGCAATGACCGAGAGAACCATCTCTTGAAACTTTTCAATCCAAAGTGCGGTTGATTGTCCTGCTGCAGTTGCTGGGGGAGGCCCACCGGTATTGTTCACCAAAATATCAACAGGACCAAGATTTTTTTCTATTTGCGTAAATAATTCATCGATGGCTGCTAGATTACCTAAATCCCAAGCGATACAGTAGGCTTGACCACCGGCTGCTTTGATCGCTTGCGCAGTCTTTTCCAAGTTAGCCATTGTTCTGCCGGCTAAAGCTACTTTGGTACCTTCTTTGCCAAGAGACAAAGCGATGGCGCGACCCAAGCCGCTACCTGCACCAAATACCAGCGCTGTTTTATTTTTAATGCCTAAATCCATTATTCAATTTCCTTTAATTTTCTAGCTTGTCTAATTGTTAATCGTTCAATATCTTTGATATCTGTTGGTGATAGTTTTGGGCCTGGCTTGCGAACTGCGGCTGATGCAATCACGCCGCGTTCAGCCAGAATGTGCTTGCGCACCGCTAAACCAATATTGGCTTGCTGCTCATATTTAGCCAAAGGCAAATACGCATCGAAGACATCACAGGCTTTTTCTATATTGCCTTGAGCAAATAATTCGCAAACACGCACCATCATTTCAGGATAAGCAAAACCGGTCATTGCACCATCGGCGCCACGGATCATTTCTTCGGTCAAAAACAAGCCACCACCATTACCTGTCAAAATCGAGACTCGCTCAATTTCTTTTTTGGCAATAGAAGCAATGATTCCAGATAGCTTGTTAAGGCCTGGAGAATCTTCGTGCTTGAGCATCACGCAGTTTGGTGAGTTCTTTAAAATCTTCAGGATCACTGGTGTTGACATCTGTACACCCGTTGAAACCGGATGATCTTGAAGACACCATGGCACATCAGATCCCAAGGTCTCATTCACCATGTCAAAGTAAGCAATGATTTGATCGTCCGTGCGAAGGGTTGAAGGTGGCGCGACCATCACACCCGCTGCACCCATGTCCATCACAGATACGGTCAATTCTTTCATCGGAGCAAACCCTGGAGCAGAGGCGCCGACCACCACGGGAACGCGACCGTTCACACGCTTTAAAACACGCGCTACAAAAACTTTGGATTCCTCGGCTGTTAGCTTAGTGGCTTCACCCATGATTCCTAAAATTGTCAGACCAGTGACACCGCAATCCAAATAAAAATCCACCATGGAATCGGTGCTCTCCAAATCAAGAGCGCCATTCTCTTTGAATGGGGTCACAGTAATTAGGTAGACTCCACGACTGTTGCGATTAAACCCACTCATATTGCAGCCCCCGCAGACTTTTTATTTCTAATGAATTGCATTAACACCACCAATGTGAACCCAACAAAACCTGCAATATCAGAGTAATTAGAAGGGTAAGCAAGACACACTCCAGACAAAATCAAAACCCAGCGTTCGAGCACATTGGTTTTAGCCAAGAACCAGCCTTGTAAACCGCCAGCCAAGGCAATCACCCCAGCGGCTGCAGTGAAGCTCACCCAAGCAATTTGCATCCAATCAGCATTAGCCAGGGCCTTGGTTGAGCCCATCAATAAGAGGGCGCTGCCAGATTTATCTAATACAAACATGAACGGCACCAAAATCGCTGGAGCCACATACTTCCAACTTTGTAAGGTCGTCTTATAAGGATTGCCTTTACAAATCGCCGCAGCTGCAAATGGCGAGAGTGCTGTTGGAGGGGATACCTCAGACAAAACGGCGTAATAGAAGATGAACATGTGGGCGGCAAAAGCAGGAACGCCCAGATTAATCAAAGCAGGAGCAGTGATGACAGCGCAAATGATGTAAGACGCAGTCACAGGAACCGCAAGACCCACAACCCAAACAATCATCGCCGTATAAATAGCTGTCAATAACAATGAACCATCAGCCAACTGAATGATGATAGAGCTGAATTTAAGACCTAAGCCAGTCAAAGTAACGGTACCCACAATCAAACCAGCTCCAATACAAGTCGCAGCAATACTGATCACACCAGAGGAGCCATTGGCTAAAGCTTTGATCAGGTTGGATTCATAAAAAGTCTTGAGTACTGGTTGCTTGCCACTGAAAAGGTCCCAAGGCAGGATGGCCGTATCAGCTCTCAACATACTGGTTAGAGCGGAAAGTACTGTGGCCCAAAATACTGACATCACAGGAGAAAAGCCCATCATCATGAACACGACAATCGAAATCAAAGAGAAGAAGTGATACCAATACTTTTTCGCTAAATTCCAAGCTGTATCTACTTTGTCAATTTTGATGGCAGACATGTTGTATTTTTTGACATCAATTTCCACCATCACAAACAAGCCAAGGTAGAACAGGATGGTTGGAATGCACGCCATCAACAAAACATCTAAATAAGATATCTTTAAAAAGTCAGCAATTAAGAAAGCTGCAGCACCTAACACTGGCGGTGAAATGATCGCACCTAAGCCACCGGCTGCTAAAAGACCACCGGCTGCATTTTTATCGTATCCCACCTTATCTAACATGGGCGCTGCAACACTGCCAACTGTGACTGTTGTGGCAACGCCAGAACCTGATGGACCGCCCAATAAGAATGAAGAGAGCACGATTGTTTTGCCCACACCAGAGGATTTACCACCCATGGCACTGAAGGCAAAGTCTATGAAGAATTTACCAGCATTGGTGAACTGTAAAAAAGCACCAAAGATGGTGAAAAGAATGATCAGAGTTGCCGAAACGTCTACCGCTGTTCCAAACACACCTTCTAGCGTCATGTACATATAACCTACCAAGCGTGACACTTCGTAGCCTTTGTGTGTCCATGGGGCTGGTAAGTAATTTCCAAATAATGCGTAGGCTAAAAATAACAAAGTGACCGATAGCAAAATCAAACCATTGGTGCGACGCACACCTTCAAGAATCAAAATAATAAAAATGACACCAAAAATAATATCCAGTTGAAGTGGGGCAGTATTTCTATCCGCTAAATCATCACCACCTTGCAAGATATAAAAAGCGGTTGCAATGGCCAGACCTGCAAGTATGACGTCCCAAATCATCAGGCGATTTTTAAATTTGGCTGCGATTGGGAATGACAAAAATAAAATAGCTAATACAAAACCAACGTGCACTACGCGCAGCTGTAATGTTGGAACAATTGAGTAAGCTGCGTATAAATGAAACAGGGACATAGCAACTGCAGCCAAAGTTAAGAAGATGGCTAAAAAGCCTTTGTACTCATGAGAATCGCCTTCTTCTTGACGAATCAATGACTCTACTTCCTGTTTGGTTTTTTCATCCAATGCAGGGGTTTGATCTTGAATCATGGTTGTCTCGCTCAATGTAAAACTACCCAAGAGGTGCTTGGGTAGTTTTTAATATTATTGTTTTTAGATTTTTTTAGAACTTGGCGCCGCGTTCTTTCAGATACTTAACTGCGCCTGGGTGGAACGGTACTGAGCTGTTGCCTGGCTTCTGGCTGGCCATATTGATGTTGGCATATTCAGCATGGGTTGCAATCAACTCTTTTTGATGATCAAAAACAGCTTTCACGATCTTATAAGCTTGATCATCTGGCATTGAGGCATTCACAACCAAAATATTCGCTACAGCGGATACTTGATTGTCTTTGGCCATGCCTGAGTAAACACTCTTAGCGATTGTGTCAGTGTAGTAAAGGTTGCCATACTTTTTGTTCATGGCAGTTACTTCAGCAGCGTTATCGACCATCACAATCTTGGTGCCTGGCGTATTGGCCAAATCAGTCACAGCAGCTGTTGGAAGTCCGCCTACCCAGAAGAATGCATCAATCTTGCGATCTTTAACAGCATTCACAGACTCAGCAGCACTTAAACGCTCGCGCTTCACATCTTTGTCTTTATCCATGCCTGCTGCTTCGATCAAGCGGAAAGCCATCACTTCAGTGGCGCTGCCAGGTGAACCTGTGCTGACGCGCTTGCCTTTGAGATCTTTCATGGTTTTGATACCGCTGGCTTCGGTAGTCACAACGTGCATGCGGTTAGGGTAGAGTACCAATAAAGTGCGAAGCTCAACTTTTTTATTTGTGAACTTGTCTTTACCTTCAATAGCATCCTTGGCAGCGTCGGCCATTGAGAAGCCCACGTATGGTTTGCCAGTACCAATCAAGTTGATGTTATCAACTGAACCACCAGTCACTTCAGCGGTTGCCTGCATACCAGGTACATGCTTAGAAAGTACAGAAGCTAAACCACCGCCCATTGGGTAGTAAACGCCACCCGTACCGCCAGTACCTATAGAAATATTTTGTGCGCTGGCAATACTCGCCGAGCTAAATAGAAGTACAGCCAATAGTTTTGCAATTTTCATTCTCTTGTCTCCGGTTTGATTTCCAAAAGTATTAAATACCGTTCTCAAAATTTAGCACTTTTCCTTTCTTTTTGCTCCATGTTTTATGGATTACCTAGGGTTATCACTAGTCAGTTGCTTTTAAATAAGAAAATGCACTCTTTTTGAGCAGAGCGACAGCCATAAATAAGCCTGAAAAATGCTAAAACTGGTTTACATTTCACAGGCAAAATTCATAAAGAGTTTTATAAAGAATTTAATAAAAATAATAGAGGCAAATATGACAACAAATAAAAAAGTGGTGATTGTGGGTGGTGGCACCATGGGTGCAGATGTGGGACTTGTTTTTTTAAGAGGTGGCTATACCGTAGAAATCATTGAAGCGGGCGCAGAGCGCCGAGCGTTTCTTCCTCAGTACTTTGAATTTCAAATCAAAGAGCTTGGGTATGCCAAACCAAATCATCCCGTCACAGTTCACGCTGGCCTCAACGATGTGGCTTGGACGAGTGTTGATTTAGTGGTGGAATGTATTCCAGAAAAATTACCACTTAAGCAAGAATTGTTCAAACAGTTAGATCAGCTGACATCAACTCACACCATCTTGGCGAGTAACAGCTCAAGCTTTCCTATCAGCCAAATTGCAGAGGGCTTATCCACCACCAGTCGTATGATTGGCTTGCACTTCTTCATGCCGGCCCATTTGGTGCCTTGTGTAGAAGTCATCAAAGGTCTGAAGACCAGTCAAGCAGTGATGGATGACTTGTTCCAAATCATGACGCGTTGCCTGATGGTGCCAGTCAGAGTCAATAAAGATTTGCCTGGCTTTTTGGCCAATCGATTGCAACACGCCATGTCTCGCGAGGCTTTCTCGATGATTGATCAAGGCATTGCCACGCCTGAAGATATTGATAATGCTGTTCGATTTGGATTTGGTTTCAGGTATTTGGCAGCGGGCCCTGTGATGCAACGCGATCATGCGGGGGTTGAGATTCACACGGCAGCAGGTGCCAGTATTTATCCATCCTTGTGCAATGACACAATACCGGCGAAATGTTTGACAGATAAAGTCAAAGACAATCATCATGGCATGAAAACCTCGCAAGGTTTTTACTCATGGACGCCTGAAACCATCAAAGTAGAGCGCAATCGGTATGACACGATTCTCAAAGCGGGGCTGAAAATCATCCAAAAGGACATTGAAGACATCTGCCGCTAAGTAACCCATAAAACAATGGCACCCAAAAGAAAAAAGCTTGCTTCTTTTGAGAGAAGCAAGCTTTTTGATTTGGTGCCCCAGGAGAGACTCGAACTCTCACGCCTCGCGGCACCGGCTTCTAAGACCGGCGTGTCTACCATTCCACCACCAGGGCATGGCTTTAACGCATGAGAAAACTTCCTAAAACCCTCATCACGCCGAAGCTAAGCCCATCATTCTACTTGAATTTTAAGTAAATTTAAAGTCCTGAAGCCGATTTCCCTGAGGTCTGGACTAATGTAGTATTAGCCATAGAGCTAATGGGCTATTCCTTGATATATTTCTATCATACGAACATAGATAACTATCTGTTAATTCTAATATTTTTAGAATTATTGAGCGACCATAGATTGTGAAAGTTTTGCATGTTTAAACCGCCAACAACAATTAAAAATACCGCGCAAATTACTCTTTTTGGATTGATGAGCGCTGTTTCTGGTCATGCTTGCGCCGCAGGTTTTGTTGATACCTTGGCCGATATCTTCTCTTGGATAGCGATCATCATCATTCCAATCGTTTTGGGTATCGCCTATTGGCAGATTCATTATTTACCCAGCAAGATTGCTGAAAAACGTCAGCACCCACAAAAAGAAGCGATTCATGCGATGTGCATGGTCTCGCGTTTTTCAGGTGGTTTGTTTTGGCCAATCGCATTTGTCTGGGCTCACTTAAAGCCAACCATCGTGCCTTTATCCAAAGAGCAGGTTCAGTCTCTTGCAGAAGCAGAAAAGAAATTTCTCTCAAGCGGCGCTAAGGAATAGACATGTTAGAAATCATCATTGTTCTTTACGCTTTAGTTGTTTGGTGGATATTTTTTAAACGCAAACTCTATCCTTGGGATAAGCGCGCCAAAATCATTGTGTTTGTCACGCCTGTTGTATTTGTATTGATCATGATTTTGCTCATGAACATCTTTGCACCTAGTAGCTCTGATGTCCGAGTCACGCGTCACGAGGTGCCGATCATTCCTCAAGTCAAGGGACGTGTGATTGAGGTGAAGGTGACTGACAATCAACGCGTCAAGAAGGGCGATGTTTTATTCAAGATCGATCCTGAGCCATATCAAGCCTCTGTCAATGCTCTGAATGCCAAACTCAAATTGGCTAAAAAACGTTTAGAAGAAAACCAAGCCTTGGTCAAAACAGGATCGGGTAATCGCTTTGATCTTGAAAAAGCAGAGGCTGATTACGATGAACTAAAAGAAAAGGCTGACAACTCTTATTGGGAGCTTGAGCAAACCATTGTGCGTGCACCGAATAACGGTACAGTCGTTAATGCCCAGCTGCGCCCGGGTGTTTTCTTGGTACCAACACCATTACGCGCGGCGATGAGCTTTCTTGAGGATGAGCCACAAGTGTTCATGCTATTTCATCAAAATGAACTTCATCAAATCAAGCCAGGACATGAAGCAGAGTTTTATGTGCCCACCAATCCTGGTCAAATTTATAAAGCCAAAGTTGAGAGCGTGATTTGGGCGCAACGTCAGGGTCAAGTGAACGCCAGTGGTGATCTGCCTCAAACAGGCGTCAGACCAGCCGTTCCAAATCGTTTTCCTGTGAAGTTGATTTTGGAAGAGGGTGGTCATTCAGAATTGATTGCTGCCGGCGCAATTGGTCATGGCGCCATTTACACCGACAATATGAGCTTTTTACACTTTGTTAGAAAAGTCATGTTGCGTGTTTATAGCAAGCTCAACTACATCGTTCCGAAATTGCATTGATGGGATCGCTTGAGAAAATCTCTATGAGCAAGTATTTGTCTCACAGTCTGTCCCTCGGTCTATTGCTGGCCCTGAGTGCTTGCTCTATTGGTGAGCCTATCAAGCGATCAGAGCTATTAGAGCGGTCACTGCCCGGACAAAAACTTCCTGGGCAATATAGTGGAGCTAACAAGCAAGCGGCATTTCAAAGTATTGCATGGGTAGAGTCATTCAATGATCCTGAATTAACAGAATTGGCAAAGCTTGCCATTCAATCGGCACCTGATTTTAGGATTTATGCAGCACGACTCGACCAAGCCGAGGCGATGATGAAAGCAGTTGGTGGATCTTTCTACCCCAATGCGGGAGTGCAAGGTAAAACAGGATCCAAATTAGGTTTAGATGGATCGGGCACATCCGGTTATTACGTTGGCGCTAACTGGGAGATAGATCTTTGGGGGCGTGTGCGAGCAAGCTATGCCAATGCCGAGCAAAATGCCAGGGCCATTGCGGCTGATCAAGAATCGGCAAAGTTATCATTCATGGCCAATTTGGCTAAAACATTGTGGTCTGCTCGCGTACTCCATTTGCAAGCTCAAGCAGCCCAAGAATCAGCCCAGCATCAAGAAAAAATCCTGGAGCATGTGAAGAACCGCGAAAAAATTGGTGCATCTTCCAAGCAAGACATTCTCACTGCAGAAATCAATCTTGCTCAAGCCAAGGAGCTGGCTTTTAATCTTAAAAATGCCAGCCAACAAAATCTAAAAACCCTTGATGTTTTGGTAGGTCGCTATCCGGTAGGTACGCCACTTAAAAGTATGAACTTGCCTAAAAACCCATCTGCCATCAACACGGGAGTGCCTTCAGATCTATTGGAAAGACGTCCTGACATCGTGGCTGCAGCTGCCAGAGTCGATGCAGCAAGATTCAATGTCAAAGAAGCAGAGGCCACGCGTTTACCTAAAATCAGCTTAACTGCGGGCTTTGGCCGTATCAGCAGCGAAGTCTTTGTGCTAAAAACAGACTCATCGAACCCCAGTGCTGGCGTTGGAGTTTCTTTACCGATATTCACGGGTGGCGCATTAGAGGCAAGAGTTGAATCAAGGCAAGCTGAGCTCAATCAGGCTTTTGCCAACTATGCCAAAGTCGGACTAAATGCCTTCAGAGAAGTTGAGTCTGCTTTATCAGGCGAACAATCCTGGCGTGCACGCTATGCAGAGCTCAATCAGATTTATCAATTGCAAAAAAACATTCAAAAAAGCACAGATGCTGAATTTGACATTGGCCGCATCGATCAACGCCAAGTTTTACAACAAAAAATACGGACCAATACCGCTCAATCAAATGATAGGCAAGGTCAGTTAGAAGTCTTGATGCAACGCATTAATTTATATTTATCTTTGGGTGGCCCAGCCATTTAAAAGTCACCAGTAATCATTAGAAATCAGGAGTCAAACGTGAGCACATCATCTACTGAAACAATGTCCCGTTGGGAAAAAATCAAGCATGGCTTTCTTCATGAAACTAAAAAGTTTCTGATTGCCACAAGCTATTTCACGATTTGGTTTTACGCCATTGGCTTGTACAACCAGTCACAAATGCTGCACTTTGGTGTTGATGGGGCTGACAGCATGTTCTCGATCACGGTTGCTCTCATCAAGGCAGCGTTTGTCGGTAAATTCCTGATTACAGTGGAACTTCTGATGCCAATCAAGGTCAACAAAGGTAAGCCTATTTTCTGGCCTTTGATTGGGCATTCTTTGATCTATGTGGTCTTGGTCATGATCTTGCATGCCAACGCCCTGGGCATTGAGGGTTACTTGCTTCATGGCAAGCCATTTTTAGAGGGCGTTTTAGAGTTTGGCCATGCCAAACCTAAAAACTTGATCATGATTGCTTTCATCTACTGGCTGATCATCGTTCATTACTTGACCTACTTCACGGTTCAAAAAGCCGTGGGAGAAAAAGAGTTCAAGGATATCTTTTTGGGTAAGTAAAAAATCAACAAGCGCAACAAAAAAAATGCCTCTGATTTCAGAGGCATTTTTCATAACTGCTAAAGAGCTTTTAAAGAAGCTCAGGAATAAACTTCAAACCATGAATTTGAAACGCACTTATTTATTTCTTAGGAGTGCTCACCACAGCAGCAATCGCTTCAGCGTAAGTCACATACACTTGATCTTTGGTCGTGATGCCTTTTAAGAGCGCTGGGTTTTCAACCTTCACATCCACCACATTGCCCTTAGGGCCCTTGAGTGTCACTATTTGTTTCTTTTGATCAATGGCCACAACACTGGCAGTTGTCTTCACAATATTGGTTTTAACCATGCCAGGCTTATCACCTGCTTTAGCAGTTTGGGTATCAGAAGTCACTTCGCGACCCCGCACATCATTATTCTTGGTTTTAACTAATTCAATGGCCACCGCCAATGCATATTGAACATCTAAACGATCACCCACTTTGATCTGAGCAAAGTTCTTCACCTCAGGGCCTGCCACGATATCCAGTTCGCCTTCTTTGCTTTTAAATGTCACAACACGATTCTTGGCATCAATCTTGGTCACAATGCCGCTGAAGATTTGACCGCGTTCACCAGCAGCTGCTCTGGCAACTGGATCAGCAGGGTAGTCATATTGAGCCATGGCCACTGAAGATAGACCAAGAAGAGAGGCTGTTAACAAGCTTAAGCTGATTTTTTGTGCAGTCATGGTGACTCCTTAGTGATTAATTCGAAATATTTACCAATGTAACACCTTCAATGGTCTTTATGAATGGGCTCTATGGCTATTGAATCAAAAAAAGGGCAATAAAAGAAAAAGCCCCCGAATCACTTCAGGGGCTTTCTAATTTGGCTCCTCGACCTGGGCTCGAACCAGGGACCTACGGATTAACAGTCCGGCGCTCTACCGACTGAGCTATCGAGGAATAGTCCGAGATTATAGCCTGATTTTTATTAGACGCCAAATTCGCCCTGAGTTTGGTCTAATAAGGGCATTGCCTCACTCAGAGTACGATCATGCCCCAAACCTTCTTTACCTTAATTTGCACTATTAGCTCATGTTAATTGACCTTGTTGATTTCATATTCAGATGAATATTTCTATTCAAATCACTCATTGGGACAGCGCAAAAAGCATGGTCATGCCCATTCGCCATGAGATTTTCATCCATGAGCAAAAAGTTCCCGAAGAACTTGAATGGGATGAGTTTGATCAAGATGCCTTGCATGCGATTGTTAAAAAAGATCAACAGGTGATCGGCACCGCTCGTCTCATTATCAACAACACTATTGCCAAAATAGGCCGAATGGCCATTCAGAAGGAATATCGAGAGCAGGGCATTGGTCAAAAATTACTCTCAACACTCATCCAAACTGCCAAAGAAAAGGGCGCAGAAGAATGTATCTTGCACGCCCAAACACATGCTATTGCTTTCTATGCCAAAGCAGACTTTGAGCCTCACGGCTCTATCTTTGAAGAAGCCGGCATCCCTCACGTAGAGATGCGGCTCATGCTTTAAATACGCTAGAGATTAAAAATCAAATGTTGCTGTAGCTCTAAAGATTCTGGGGCTTCCTGGATAAAGAGTATTTGAGCCATAAGTTTGGCTCACATCACGCCAATAGAACTTATCAAAGACGTTTTCAACAAACAATCGGTAAGTGGCCTTAGATGTACCCACTTTATCTAGATACTTCAAGCCAGCATCAAACTTATGATATCCAGGAACGCTCAAAGAATCATCCAGCGTTACAGGCTTACTAGAAACGTAAGTCCAACCCCCTTGAATACTTATTTTTTCAACTTGCGGTAATTGATAATCAGCAAACATCACTGCGCGCCAGTTTGGAATACCTATTGCTTGTGAGCCATTCATAGCAGTAATGCTGGCACCTTCTTGTTTGGCTTCTAAATACATGGCACTAGAAGTCAAGCTCAAGCGTTTAGTTATCTTTTGAGCATAAGATAATTCAATGCCTGTATGAATCATCTTGCCATCTTGAGAGACGCCCGCATAGGTTCCTTGATCGTAGGTGCTTTGATCGACATACTCATTTCCTCGCGTTGCTCTAAAAAGGGTTGCAGAAATCATAGAATCAATTGTTGGCACAAACCTTGTACCGACTTCAATTTGGTCAGTTTTTCGAGGCTTAAGCGGCGTTGTATTTCTAAAACTTGTTTCGACTGGCCTTGTTCCAGACTCAACCCCTTCGCTATAACTAATGTAATTGGTTATTTTGGTATTTAGTTTGTATGTCGCACCAACGCTTGGGAGTAAATAGTTCTTTTTGAATTCGCCTAAAGGTGCCCCAAGTTGACTTGTGTAAGTTGAATATGATTTGTCGCTCAATTCAATAAATCTGGTGCTTAAATAAACGTTAACCTTCTCATTCAACTTCATATTATCTTGAATGAAAAAACTGTTTTGTTGGTGATCAAGGGTTTTGGTTTGGGGGCCAAGCGCAGTTGTTCCAGGTGGAATAGATGCGTTCAACAAATAAATATTATCTATTGGTAGATAATTTAAAAAGTCATAATCAAACCTTGCCTGACCTTGATATATGCTTCGCTGAAGAAATGAAACCCCATACTTTAAATTATGCTCAACTGAGCCGGAGTTAATTTTACTGCTTAAGCCCAGTTGTACTTGATCATTTCTTCTTAGTTCGTTTTCACTCCTAAAATCAGATACAACATAATCACCAGTTGCACCAAATGTTCCAGTAGCAAGAGGTAAGGGGTAAGCTTGACGGTCATTGATCTTTACTTCACTGCGACTCAAGTGGAAGAAAATTCTATTGTTGTCATTTAACTCATGATCAATCTTTAGTCCTGTGTTGAGTGACTTAATTTCGGTTGGCAATACCCAGTTGTAGCGGTTTAGTTGGATATCTGCCGATACATTCTGTGGGACCCAAGAAGTACTTCCATTTCCGAGTAACATCAAACCAGAAACCCCGATTTGGCTTCTATCTTGATATTCGATATCGAATTGAGCCAGTGTTTTACTGCTCAACTTAGCGTCTACGGCGAGACTGACAAACTCACGTTTACCTTTAGCATTTTTAACAAATGGTTTGAGATTTTCATGGGCAGCGTTGATACGTATACCCAAAGATTTTTCTTTGTTCAAAAAAGTGCCAAAGTCTGCAGCCATATATTTTGAGCCACGTTCACCAGTGCCGACGGTGGCAGACATCACATCTTTTGGTCTTTTGGTCACGAAATTAATGATGCCGCCTGGAGATGAAGCCCCAGCTTGCATGGCACTCACACCTTTGAGGATCTCAACTCGCTCTTTGTTCTCAAAAGCAAAGTTTTGTTCACCAGTCAATGACATACCGTTCATGCGGTAGCTGGTTGCTGGGTCTAAAGAGAAGCCCCTGATAGATAAATTCTCGTAATAACCCAAGGTGGCGTAATAATCACCAACCGATGCATCAGTTCGAACAGCCTCAGAGATAAGTTTGACTTGCCGATCATCCAGCAAATCTCTACTGATCACTGAAATCGATGCTGGAGCATCTTTTAATTCAACTTCCTCAGTTCCACCAGGCCCACCAATCATGGCACCTTTGGCGACATAACCCGTGCCTTTTTCACCCGTCACCACCACTGGCGATAACTGGGTCTCAGATTGAGCAAAAGTTTGAGCGTTGATACAAAAGAGCAGGGCGCATGCGCCTGCAATGTGATTCAGTTTTGGCGTAAAAGCCATCGTCAGTACTCCTTAATTAAACGATGGCGAGTTTGGGATGCGATTTGGACGCTTCCCTGCGCTCGCATTATCGAGATCAGGTTCAACGGGTATTTCTCACCCACATCTAACGATGCAGGACCCCGAGCTAATATCTAAAACAACTAGATAAGGTGATTATATGGATTTTTGAGCTTTACGCTTTACTAATAAAGCCCTGACATAGTCTTGGGTCTTTTTTAATCGAAGCTCTGAATCTCCAAAGACTGATTCATAAGGTATTTTAAGCTCCTCTAGGCGAGCTTTGACCCTGAAATGAACCTTGGTCTGCGCTACTGGCCCATCGCGTTGCAGGCCATCCTCTTGCCATGGAAAGTCAATTTGAGTAAAGATCGTCAAGTCATAATCATGCGCTTGAGCCATCCCAAAAAGTTCTGGATCCGTGCCGCCAAATACCACTTCGCTATAAATACAAGTCATCAATGGCGTGGTGTCGCAAAAAAGCAAAACAAACTCTGGATCACTGTGCTGCTTGATCAGATCATTGGCAAGAGTTTGCTCCAAAGATTGCTGCTTTCGTGCAATACCCACTTGTTCATCAGACCGTGGGGTTCTATTTTCTTGATCAACAAATAATCTTAAGCACTCTGGAACATATGCGCTGGGATACTCTTTAGAAAAAGCATTGGCTAGACTTTGCGCCAAACTTGTTTTGCCACTGCACTCAGCCCCGACGAAGGCGATTCTTAAAATATCAGTCATAGAGCTTGCTCACTGAGTCAATTCGCCGAGCTTGATCTTTTTAGACCACTGCAACCAGCCAAGTACCGCAAGGACAATCAAAAGTACGTACAGGAGGGCGGTCAAATGTAAATCTTTATAAATATATAAAACAATATAAAGACTATTCACAAAAATCCATACCAACCAATTTTCCAGCCACTTTTGAGCACTCATATAAGTGGCCAGTAAGCTGCCAGAGGTTAAAAAGGCATCCATCATCGCCACGTCTGAACTGGTGTGGTTTTCTAAAACATAATGAATGACTAAAAACAGCCCCGACCATAAAAAACTTCCAAACAACCACCAGCTGCGCGGCATTCTTTTAAAAGAACTTATTTGTGTGCTGTCTGTTTGAGCAGCCTGAGCTGCTTGCGCTGATTTAGACCACGTTTTCCACGCATAAATGGCCAAAAGAATAAAAACACCCTGTAGCCATGCATCGCCAAATAATTTGGCATCTTGAAATACCCAGGCATAAGCCGCAGAACTGGCAATCATCAAAGGCCATGTCAAAATATGACCATAGGCATTGAGAGCCACGCAGATCAGAGACAGCGTAAAAGCGATGATCTCCATGGTCACTTAGAAACTTAAGACTTTCTTAAAAGAAAATCGGCAGCCACTGCTGCTGCATCAGGCGTTAAAGCACCTTCTAAAATCAAATCAGCTGCTTGTGCGTATGGAACCTTGATAAAGCCTGACACTTCACCATCATTGTTCTTCGGTGAAAAATCATCAGACAACAACAAGTCGTAGGTATACAAACTCTCATCATGTAGCCCTTTGGGCTCAACCACGCGGCGCACATGGATGTGACCCACTGGTTCAGCTAAGCGGGCTATCTCGGTCGGAACGCTGGCCTCTTCCCACAGTTCACGGATCACGCATTGCTGCAAGGTCTCATCGGCACTGATACCGCCAGCTGCCAAGTTATCCAACATATTGGGATCTGTTGCCTTACTGGCGCTGCGCATACCCAAATACATCTCTTGTTGAGCTGTGTAGCCATTGATGTGGCATGCCCGACTGTGTAAGCCCAGAGATCTAAATACCGCGCGCTCCATTCTGAAGCGTTCGTGGCCATGGTCATCCAACCAAGAGAAGGATTCATCGCGCCAACCAGGGGCTAAACCTTGTTTCTTTAAAAACTCAGCCAAATCTTGGAGTTCTTGACTCAACAAGTAAGGCGCCAGACTCTCTAAATGCAAATGCTCACCAAAAAGCGCCAAAGCAGGAGTCTCTGTGCTTTCAATATAAGACTTGATGCTGGCGGTATAGTCAGGCTGAACGTATCCAATCATTTGGCCGCGAAAACGAATCCCAAGCCAATCAACTGGTGCTGGCCTTAGCGCAGTCTCTAAAAGCTCTTCTAAAGCTGCTTTGGTGGTTGCTGAAATTGGTGACATGTCTACAATATTTCTTAATATTATTGGATTATCTGCTAAAGCAAGCAATCCAGCCGAATTTAACTATCAGTTAACAACTAAAAACTAATATTTTCTGAAAGCCCACACATGTCTTCTTCCGATCAGACCAACGCCCCTGACGATGACTTTGAACCTCTGATCCAGGCAGGTCATCGCATCTGTTCTAGTGATCGCATTCAAGATCAGGAAGAGGGCTTTCGTTTCATGGTTCGAACTTCGGATATTGCAGGCATGGCTGGATCGATTGATCATCGTGTGGATGAAACATTGCCCGCTTTTGTGATTCGTTTTGATGGTCAGGCCCACGCTTACCTTAATCGTTGTGCTCACGTAGCGATGGAGCTTGATTGGCAACCAGGTCAATTCTTCACGAATGACAAAACAGCTATCATTTGTGCATCGCACGATGCTCAATATTTACCAGACACGGGAGAATGTATTTCAGGACCATGCCCACATGGATCACGTCTCGTTAAATTGAAAATTGAAGAGAGAGCTGGTGAGATTTTTCTTTGTCAAGCGAATTAAGAAAAATATTTTTACATGCACCATGTAAAAAATGATGTATCAATGAATCGCCCAATCCATTGCTGCCTATTTTTTAAGCAGACCAGCTCAAGCATTGTTGGATAAGGATTTTTTTAATTTATAGTCTGAGTAGTCCACACAAACTGTGGATAAGTCATGAAATAAATGTAGAAAAATAAATTTTTTCACCTATTGACATCAAAGAAGAAATAATTATTTCATGAACTTTATTGACACCATTGGTGCAATCGCAGCAATACTTACCACAGTTTCTTTTTTACCCCAGGCCTTGCATATTCATCGAAGCAAAGATACATCGGGCATTTCATTTTGGATGTACCTGATCTTTAGTCTGGGTGTATTGTTATGGTTAATATATGGCGTATTAATACAGGCATGGCCGGTGATTATTGCGAATGCGGTTACATTACTCTTATCGCTTTGGATTTTATGGATGAAAATCAATGAATAAATTACTCAAAACCTCACTGATTCTGATGGCACTTGGATTGAGTGCTTGTGCCACAACGCCCCTCTCAAACGCTGACGGCGAGACTGTGCAAGACATCCAGTCAAAACTACTGGGTGATATGCCCATGCCAGGCGGCGCACGCATTAACAACGAAAACTCCTTAATTTTGGGTAGTGGCGATGGTTGGGCTGGTCGCGTAGCAATCATCTCTGCGCAAAATGCCAATGAAACTTTCACATTCTTCAGAGATCAATTCCAAAAATCAGGGTGGACTTTGGTTTCTTCAACCAAATCAAAAAATAGCATCTTGGTGTTCATCAAAAAAGATCGAACTGCCACCATTGAAATCGAAGAGGGCGGCTTTGTTGGAAAAACCAATGTGATATTGACGGTAGCTCCTAGGAGTACGGTGATTCCCCCGGTCACCAAGTAGCAACTATTCATCCCAAAGACGCCAAGTCAATTTATGATTGGGGTATGAAACATCAAAAGTTACTGATCCGGTTTGGGGCAATTGTCATTGCCTCGATTTTAGTTTTCTGGGTTGGCTTAGCAGTTTTTCTGCCTGGACAGATTAAAAAGGCTGTTCAAGCGTATGGCCAAAGCATTGGCCATCACATCAACTATGAAAGCATCAGCGTTTCACCATGGAATCTCAAAGTTGATATCCATGGTCTTAAGCTTTCAAAGAACCCAGAAGATAAAGATCCACTCCTCGATATTCAGTATTTAAGCCTTAATGCTGAACTAATTCATCTCTTGATTGCACGCGTGCACCTATCAGAAGTCAAGATTGAAGGGGCTCAAATTTTTCTGCATCGCTCTTTAAGTAAACAAGGTGTGGCGCAGTGGAACTTCCTTGAGTTCATTCAAGCCATTCAAGCACTAAAGAAACCTGATGCTAAGCAATCCAACCTGAAAATTGAAATCGATCTATTTCAATTAAAAAATGGCCAACTGGCCATCAAGGACAGCATCAAAAAAACAGACTATGTCTTCAAAGATGTGCAATTTCAGGCCAAAGCATTCGCTAACTATGCTCCAACAGGTGCGCAGGGTGTTCAAAGTGACTATCTCTTGAACTTAAAGAATGTAGATATTGCTATTCCAGGTTCAGTCAACCGCCTCAAACTCTCAAGCCTGGGAGTGGGAGGCCACTTTGACATGATTGCTCAAGAAAAAATTGATCTAAATATCAATTTGAGCATCGAAGATTCAATGCTGACCAGCAAACTAAGCTACGACTTAAAAAAATCAGATCTTGATGGCGCAATTTCCTTTAAAGACCTTCCTTTGGCACCCTTTGTGGCCTTATTGCCCGCCAATGAGCAATTGATCACACAAAAAGGATCGGTCAGCGCAGAACTCAAACTCAAAACCAATCAAAAAGGCTGGGCGATTTTGGGCGATCTTGATTTTGCCGAATTGGCCATCTACGAACCCAAAGAAAAAGATCCGTTGCTCAGCTGGAAAAAAGCCTTCTTCTCAAAATTTGAACTTGATTTTCTAGAAAAAGAGCAAAAAAGATTTAGCATCCAAGAATTGGTCTTAACTCAACCATTTGTCAGATTCTCGATAGGCGAAGATAAATTCAGTAACTTCCGTCGCTTGTTCATGAAAAATCAAGCAACGTTAGCTTCAACAACGACAGCTTCAACAACGACAGCTTCAACAGCGGTATCATCCACACCACCAACCCCCAAGACTGCAGACAAGCCAGCTTTTGAAGTTGATATCAAGGCCATCAAAGTCAATCAAGGCGGAATGTATTTCTCGGACGCATCCATCAGAACTGGCTTTAAAACCAATATCAATAATCTCAATGGCTCATTATTGGGTGTCAGCAATGTGCCTGGGCAATATGCGACCATCGCCTTGGATGGCACCGTTGATAAAAGTGGTAGTTTGCGTGCCAGAGGGCAAGCTGCATTTGAAGACCCAAGAAGGAACTCAGACATTTCTTTGAGTTTTAAGAACGTACCACTTAATAGCATCAATCCTTATGCGATGACATTTGCTGGCTATCAAATTGACGATGGCCGCATCGATGTTGATCTGCGCTACAACGCCAAAGAAGGTCAACTGCTGGGTAAAAATCGCTTTGTGATCCGCAAGATCAAATTGGGTGAAGAGGTTCCTGATTTCAAAGGCCTAAGATTGCCCATTGGTTTGGCCATTGCTGTCTTAGAAGACTCTGATGGCATGATTGATGTGAACATTCCGATCAAGGGCAATGTGGATTCACCAGAATTCAGTGTGGGACATCTCTTCTGGCAAGCTTTGCGCAATGTCTTGTCCAGCATTATCACTGCCCCATTCAGAGCTTTGGCATCCTTATTTGGGGAAGAGGGCTTGGATGGCATTTATACCGCACCTGGTGAAAGTGTGATCACGCCCCCTGAGCAAGAAAAATTAGAAAAAGTAGCCAAACTACTTGAGAAAAAAGCCAATGCCATGGTTGAGTTTTATGGCACTTACGATCCACAAATCGATCGTCAGGAGTTGGCCCGAGTCAATGCAGATCGTGCCATCCTATTGGCGGCTGGATTCAAGTTAAAAGACACTGAACCATTACCCAATCCAAGTTTGTCTGACCCACGCATTCAAAGTGGGCTGAAATCTGCCTATGGATCTCAGGTAGGGCGCATCAAACTGGCTCAGCAATTAATTAAGCTGCCCAATACACCAATGCGTTGGGAGACTCTGCGCAAAGAATTGATTGAAGCGCAAAATATCAATGAAGCTCGCTTGGTGTCTTTGGCCAATAATCGCGCAAACAATGCCAAAGATGCTTTCTTGAATAACTCACCGGGGATGAAAGATCGAGTCAGGATTGGTAAAGTTCAAGAAGTAAAAGCTGAAGATGCAGGTATTCCGATGGGCATTTCTTTGATCACCAAGTAACCTAACCCAGGTATCAAGTAACAGAATGAAACTAATTTAATAAAAAATACATAAACAATATTCCACGATCATGAAAAAACAATTCCAACAAATAGCCCACCGCTTGATTGAGCCACCGATACTTTATGTGCTGCCGGTCTTGATCATTCTTTTCTTGGGTTTATTGATTTGGTTTTTAGTGCCAACCCCACCTAAAAAAATCGTGATGACAACAGGGGCTGAAAACGGTTTGTATTACCGTTTTGGGCAGCAATTGGCCAAAGAGTTGGCTAAAGAAAAAATCACCTTAGAAGTATTGCCATCTGCAGGCAGCTTAGAAAATATTGAACGTTTAAATCAACCCAACTCAAAAATTCATGTCGGAATTTTGCAAGGGGGCGTTGGTCAAGTCTCTGAAAATCCGAACATCTCAGCTCTGGCATCGGTCTTTGATGAGCAGGTCTGGATCTTTTACCGCAAGACTGCCTTTAAAGAGCCGCTCACAAAAATCACTCAACTAGAAAATAAATCACTCTCAATTGGCTTGCCAGGCAGCGGCACGCGTGACTTAGGATTGAAGTTGCTAGAACTCAATCAAATGGATGTGAAGTCAGAAAAACCAAGCATTAAGCTCAAGGAGTTCACGGCCTCGCAAAGCCTCAAGGCATTGAATGCCAATGAGTTGGATGCAGTGATGTTGGTCAGTGGTCCGCAAGCGCCGATTATTTTGGAATATTTGCGCAGCCCACACTTGTCAGTGATGAGTTTTGAGCAAGCGGATGCCTACACTGTGCGCCTACCTTTTTTAAAGAAAGTCACGGTGCCACGAGGCGTGATCAACTTGGCCGAAGATCTTCCCAGAAAAGACATTTCTATATTGGCTGCACCTGCAGCCATGGTAATTAATGAAGACATCCATCCTGCCTTGATCACTCCTTTGATGAGAGCCATGGACACAACCATCAGTCAAATGGGTCTTTTGCAAAAAGAAAGTGACTATCCATCGGAGAATGGCTTTGCATGGCCTCATGACGATGATGCCAAACATTTTCTAAAAAACGGGGCCTCTTTCTTGCACCGTCACTTACCATTTTGGAGTGTGGTTTGGGTGGAGAGAGCCATTCGCATCATTTTGCCGCTCCTAGCGATCTTGATTCCATTATTTAATTTTTTACCTAAACTGATTGCAATGGGTGTGGATGCTAAGACCTCAGCGGTGTATAAAAAATTACGTATTCTTGAATTGGCTGTGACGGCCAACCCACAAAAACAATGGCAAGAAGAATGGCAGTTGCTACAAAAACAAGCCTTGAGCATGAGGGTTCCTAAAAAATATGCCGTGAGAGTTTATGAGTTGCGGATGTATCTGCAAATGGTGCGCGATAGATTAACGAGCATGAAGTGATCACATTAATCCAGAGTTGAGCATCATTCATTCTCATGTGATACTTTCAATATTCAACTCTCATTATTAGAAAGTCTCTACAGCGTGCCCAATCATCCAGCCAAGCAACTACCCAGCCTACCAAAAGGCAGGAACTATCGCTTCCATGCGATGATCAAACCCAGCGGTGCTGCCTGCAATATCAACTGTGATTATTGTTTTTATCTCCATAAAACTGAGATGCTGGATCAATCCCCGCAAGCACGGATGTCTGAGGGCGTGCTTGAGCAACATATTCGCCAGTACATTGAAGCGCAAACAGGTGATGAAGTTGTTTTTTCATGGCAAGGTGGTGAGCCGACCTTGATGGGTCTTCCATTTTTTGAGCGCGTCGTTGAATTGCAAAAAAAATACGCGCAACAAGGTCAGAAAATTGAAAATGACCTGCAGACCAATGGCATTGCCTTGGATGATGAATGGGTGAGTTTTCTCAAGACGCACGGCTTTCACGTGGGCCTCTCAATCGATGGACCGAGAGAGCTCCATGATGCTTATCGAAAAACCAACAGCGGTAAGCCAACTTTTGATCACGTCATGGCTGCGGCCAAAAAACTATCTGAAGCCAAGGTTTCATTCGCCGCTTTGTGTGTGGTTAACCGCCTCAATGCAAAACACCCCAAAGAGGTGTACCGATTCTTGGCCGATCAACTTGGAACTTGGCGAGTGCAATTCAATCCCGCGGTAGAGCCGCGAACGTTCAAGCAAGAAGCTCCTGCCGAGTTGACGCAATCCACCTTGCCGATTCAGGACACTGAAAGAGCAAAGCCCGGTCATCCTTTATCGATTGTGACTGATTGGTCTGTTGACCCAGATGATTACGGTGACTTCTTATCGGGTGTTTGGGATGAATGGCTAGCCACAGATTATGGCCGCGTGCACATTAATCTTTTTGAAACGGCGATTTCTCAAGCCGCGGGTTTAGGTGCTCAAACCTGCACCCAAGCAGAATTTTGTGGCAAAGGTTTGGCGGTAGAACATAACGGCGATGTTTACTCTTGTGACCACTTTGTTTATCCGATCTATAAACTAGGCAACATTCAAGAAACACATCTGGGTGATATGGCATTTTCTCCTCGCCAAGAGAAATTCGGGATGGACAAACGCGACACTCTGCCCAAACAATGTCAAACATGTGATTACTTAAAAATGTGTTGGGGGGAGTGCCCTAAAAACAGATTGATTAAAGCAAAAGATGGTGAGCCTGGTCTGAATTATTTATGCACGGGTTTGTACAAATTCTATGAACACATTGGGCCTGATGTGATTCAAATATTAAAGAAAATCAATATTTTGTGATATTCCCTCTGCAGTACTGGAGCCAATCTCAGGATTCATTTCAGGGATTAGCTCTAGAGCTAATTTTCATTTAAGTGGAATTTCATCATTATTAGGCTTGTTTTTAATATCAAGAAGAAAGTTCTTTTCTGTCAGCCATGAAAAATCTCAAAAATAAGCCTACGCAGCAAACTTCGTTTCAAAAAACACTGATTGCTAGCATCGTTGCTACTTCTCTTTTGGGTTCTGGTGCAGCCTTAGCGCAAAACGCCCCAGCGACACCAAAGAAACCAAATA
>Ga0164293_10000753_pt1 | contig 26667 bp, 4 predicted proteins | sample GEODES118metaG_FD_111487 | JGI IMG/M metagenome (GOLD analysis project Ga0164293, IMG submission 111487) | Eutrophic lake water microbial communities from Lake Mendota, Wisconsin, USA - GEODES118 metaG | ecosystem: Environmental > Aquatic > Freshwater > Lake | place: USA: Lake Mendota, Wisconsin...
CCAGAAAGGCCATCGCCACAACCGCCGTGACCCACACCGAGGCCACCAGCGGAAACACCAGGGCCAGCACCCCCAGCACCACCATCAACACCCCTTCAAACAGGGTGAAGGCCCTGAGATTGGACGTGCTGGATGTCCACAGATGCTGGTCGCTGATCCGGCCGGCCATGGTGAAACTGAGGGCTGACTGCACCGTAGGCAGGCTGCCCGGAGACGTCAGCGCTCAGGCCCAGCCGTGCTCGGCCAGCCAGCCGTGATCCAGCCCCTGGCCCCCGGCCGACCCGTCGCCAGTCCCGTCGCCAGGGGGCGCGCCGGCAGCACGGCTGCTCAGCAGCCGCTCGGCGTATTTGGCCAGCAGGTCGGCCTCCAGGTTCACCACATCGCCGGGGCGCAGCTGATGCAGGGTGGTTTCGGTCCAGGTGTGGGGGATCACGGCGATCCAGAAGCGGGAGCCATCGCCGCTGCAGCCCGCCACCGTGAGGCTGATGCCATCCACGGCGATGCTCGCCTTCTCGCACACATAGCGGCCGTAGGTCGGATCCCGCCAGGCGAGCTCCAGCCGCCAGCTGTCGCCGGTGCGCGCAGCCCCCAGCACCTGGCCGAGGCCATCCACATGGCCGCTCACCAGATGGCCCCCCAGGCGGTCGGCCAGCCGCAGGGCCGGCTCGAGGTTCACGGAGGCGCGGCGCTGGGCTTTGGCCGCGAGGGTACTGCGACTGAGGGTTTCGGGGCTCACATCGGCACGAAAACCATCGGCGAACCGCTCAGCCACGGTGAGGCAAACCCCATCCACGGCCACGCTGTCACCCAGCAGCAGCTCCGCCGGTGCCCAGCCCTGGCCCGTGGCGGCTGGCGCTTGCCAGCGCAAGCGCACGCCGCCCGCGACGGCCTCAATGGTTCCGGTGGCCCGCACCAGACCGGTGAACATGCCCCCTCCTTTGCGATTGCTTTGCGGTCCGGCCGGCTCAGCAGCCTCCGCCTCTGGCCATAATCAGGCAAAGGGCCACGCCAGCAGAGGGGCACGGCAGACCATGGTGGAAATGCGCGTCGCTGGCATCGCCCTGGATGCGGCCAGCCGCAGTCCGATCGTGCTGCTGCGGGATCCCTCCAGCCGGCGCCAGGTGCCGATCTGGATCGACCAGGCCCAGGCCCAGAACATCCTGGCCGGGCTGGCTGAGGAGCCGCCACCGCGGCCCCTCAGCCACGATCTGATGGTGGCCCTCCTCGATGCGGGCGAGCTGGAGCTGGATCGCGTGATCATCCACGCGATCGAGGAGAGCACCTTCCGGGCGGTGCTGAAGCTCAGCCGCGCCGATGGCCAGGTCTTCGAGCTCGATGCCCGGCCCAGCGACGCCATCGCCCTGGCGGTGCGCACCGGCAGCTCGATCTGGATGCTGGAGGAGGTGGTGTCCGACGCGTCGATCCCGGTGGATGCCGAGGCGGATGCCGAAGACGCCGCCGACTTCCGCCGTTTCCTCGACTCCGTGAGCCCCGCCGAACTGGTGCGCCACCTCAGCAAGGCCCAGCCCGAACCGGAACTCCCCGAACACGCCCCAGACTCCGGCGAGGATCCCAACGACAGCGCCGGTGACACGCCGGCCGGCGACAGCCCCGCCGGTGACAGCCCCAGCTGAGCGCCCCTTCGGCGCCGGGCCGCCGGTGTCGGCCTTCACCCTGGGCACGATGCGGGCCCTGGGCAGCCCCGCCCAGATGGAGGCGGTGCTGCGCGCTGCCCTGGCCACCGGCATCAACCACCTGGAAACAGCCCCCGCCTACGGCCCGGCCGAGAGCTTCCTGGGCCAGGCCCTCACCGCCCTGGCCAGCGAGGGGCTCCGGCCCGCAGGCGGCTGGCGCATCACCAGCAAACTGCTGCCCGGCGCCGATCTGCAGGCTGGCCAGCAGCAGCTGCGCGCCATCCTGCAGCGCCTTGGCGTCTGCCAGCTCACCACCCTGGCGGTGCACGGCCTCAACACGGCCGAACACCTGGCGTGGGCCAGCCACGGCCCGGGCGCCGAGCTGCTGGCCTGGGCCCTCGGCGAGGGCCTGGTGGGGCAGGTGGGCTTCAGCAGCCATGGCAGCCCCGAGCTGATCGAGGCCGCCCTGGCCACGGGGCGCTTCACGGTCTGCAGCCTGCACCTGCACCTCTTCGACCAGACCCGCCTGCCCCTGGCCCGCGCCGCCCTGGCCGATGGCATCGGCGTGCTGGCCATCTCGCCGGCCGACAAGGGCGGCCGCCTCTACGACCCGCCGCCCGAACTGCAGGCCGACTGCGCCCCGTTCCACCCCCTGGAGCTGGCCTACCGCTTCCTGCTCGATCAGGGGATCTCCACCCTGAGCCTGGGGGCAGAGCAGCCGGGGGATCTGGCCTGGGCCGCAGTCCTCAGCGGGCCCTCGCCCTGGCTGAGTGATGCACACCACACAGCCCTCAAACGCCTGGCCGCCCGCGGCCGTGAGCGCCTGGGCAGTGAGCGCTGTGGGCAGTGCCGCGCCTGCCTGCCCTGTCCCAATGGGGTGCCGATCCCCGAGCTGCTGCGGCTTCGCAACCTGGCCGTCGGCCACGGCATGGGCGCCTTCGCCGAGGAGCGCTACAACCTGATCGGCCGCGCCGGCCACTGGTGGGAGGAGCGCAATGCCTCGGCTTGCCAGAGCTGTGGGGCCTGCCTGCCCCGCTGCCCCCTGGAGCTGGCGATTCCCGATCTGCTGGCCGACACCCATCAGCGCCTGGCCGCCGCCCCCCGGCGCCGGCTCTGGGGCTGATCACTCATTTGAGTAATCGCAAAATCTGAGAAACCCGTAGCGTCGAATCAGGAATGGAGCGGGCAAACCGCTTCAAAAAGAACAGTAAGTAAATCACACAGACCATGGCCAACCCAGTGAGCTACAGCAATTGGATGGCCGGGCTTTCTGGCGACATGAACCTGGCCAGCCTGGCGCTACCGGGGACTCACAACTCTGGGGCGAACTATCTAAGCCTGGAGAACGACATTGATCTTGCTCAAATCCTGAGACCGAGCGTTCCCGATCTGCCCTGGGGGCTCGACGAAAAACTGCTGAATGCCCTGGGCAAACTGGATCCACTGATCGACGCGGTTGTCGGCCTCTACGCCCTCAACCAGGAATCCACAATCAGCGAACAGCTCTCAAATGGCATTCGCTACCTCGACATTCGCTTCAACTACGACGAAGCAAACGACAGGATGCTGATTGCCAATGGGCCCGTGAACTACGGGTCACTCGATCTGGCGATGCAGGAGATCGAAGCCTGGCTTGCCGCCAATCCCAGTGAAACAATTCTGCTGAAGCCAAGGATAGACGATGGGCACTCAGATGCCCTGATGAAGAATTTTTTTAACGATCGCTATGTCTATAGAAGCCTGACATCTCCATCGCCTGCCCTGAGGACGTTTACAGCAGAGGAGCTGGCCACCAATCCGTTTGCCGATGATCACGCACGACAAACTCCACTGATCGGCGACAGCATTTTCTGGCTGGGCGATCGGCTGCCCTCCCTGAGCGAAGCGCGGGGCAAGATTGTCCTACTCGATGCGGGCTTGTGGGGCACCGAGCAGGATAAATGGGACGCCTCTGCTCTCAGCGGTGGGATTCAGGCAAAGATCAATCTGATTAAGAATGCAATCACTGAGATTGCTGAGGCTGCCCCCAGCCAGCTGGTTCAGAATCATTTCCAACTCTCCCCGGGTGCGCCGCGCTTCGATCAGATCCTGCCAAATAGCCAGGCCGGCTGGTACGACCTGGCAAAACTAGCCATCCATTCGCCCGAGAAGCTTCTCCATCAACTGGTCCAGCGGGTCTTTACTCCCCTCACCCCTCCCATTGGCTTGGCGGCCCAACTCAATTCAGCAGCGCTGGAGCTGCTCCAGGGTCTACCAGCAGACCAACGCACGCGGGGGCTCTGGGTTGGCGACTTCACCGATGGCTCCTCGGACTTTGTGGATCAGGGTTTAGCAGCGATCACCAACGCTCTGGGCCTGCCTGAAGATACGAGCAAGCTCAGCACTGCTGAACGAATCAAGGTCAATCTTCTACAGGCTCTCACCGAAGAGCTGAGAGAAGCAGGAACACTTCAAGCGGCCGATGTAACCCCTGAAATCGTAAAGCAAAATCTTGGTAGCGTTGTCAGTTTCAGCAACAAGCTGATCAAGGAGGGAGGATCAAGCGAACTCCGCATCGACTGGTTTGACCCAGCCATCTCCACCATATTTTTCGAACTCACGCCATCTTCGCCTGGAGCCGCAAAAAACGATCTTCTGATCGCAAATAGCGCGCAGAGCGACAGTGGCTACATGGTGCGGGAAAGCAACAAAACGTGGCGAGGACATGTCGCCAAAGGCGCCAGTGGTTACCTCACAATCTATGGACTGGCCAACGAAGACACAGAGGAGACCCCTGAATCGTTCAGCCTTCAACTGTATCGCGACGAGTTGCGCAAAGAAAAACTGGGTGAGTCAGTCAGTTTCACGATTACACCAGGAACCGGGGACAGTTCCTCCGCCCAGACGGCTTACACGATCACCACCGCAATTGCCAATACGCCATGGGCAGGTTCGGGCGACGAAGGCAGCCCAGCGTTGCGTTCCCCTTCCAGCATCAAGCTGATCATTGAGGGGCTTGATCGTAATGGCGATCCCATCAGCGCCGACGTTGAGCTCAGCGCAGGGATCTACAACCGGGCAATCAATAGCAATCGCCCACTGCCATTCCAAAGGGGAGCCACTGATCGATTCAATGTGCTTCTGGATCAACGCTTTGAATCGATCAGCTCGGCATCGGTCCAGGCCAGCAACGCAGATCAAGACTTCATCGATCTCAAGTCTTTAACCATCAACCGCATCAATCCACTGCGGGATCCAGCATCGCAAAGGCAAGTTGAACCACTCTTCGCCGTTGATTTCCAACGAGATGCTGTAAAAGTTGAAATCCAGAACGAGGACGGCCCTCCAACTGGCCAGTATCTCTACAAAACAGGTGTCACCAATGATGGGGCTTACCGAATCAACAGCACCCAGACCACCAGCTTTGAGGTGCTGGCCTACCTCGGTGGCTCAAATGACAAGGTAGCAACCAGCAAGGGTGATGTCTGGTTCCATGTGCTGGATCAGCATGGCGAACGCACGCCAATCAGTGAAACCAAGCTAAACCTAGATCTACCTACATTTATTATCACACATGGCTTTACCGGTGGCTCAGGTGACAACTGGCTGGCCGGCAAGCTGCCGAATTTTTCAACGACAGCACCCAACTGGAGACTGAACGACAACGACTTGCTGCAATGGGAAGCGTTCTATGGGGACGACCACGCTCTCGGGCTGTCGGTCCAAGAGGCCTACCGCGATCAAGACGGCAACATTCAAGCCAATGTTGTGCTGGCTGATTGGGGAAATTTCAGCGCTATAGGCAGTGGTGCAGCGTCCTATGGCTCCTATGCGAAGGTTGCCGAAGAGCATGTGCCCGCGGCAGGACGTGCGATTGCCGACTACATCAAGAAGCAGGGAATCGATCCAGGCAAGGTCACGCTGTTGGGCCATTCACTCGGCGGCCATGTGGTGGGCATTGCCGGGCAAGGCGTGCAAGACGACGTTCGGAACAATGCGCCTGCCTACGTAGGCAAGGGCCAGGAGGTGGCCACCATTGTGGCGATGGATCCAGCCGGACCCTTGTTTGAAACCTGGGCTCCCCACAAGCGGCTCTCCAATGGTGACGCTGGCCAGGTGATTGCCATCCACACCGACTCCTTGATGGGATTCGATGCACCCCTGGGCAGTCATGACCTCTACATGAATGCCTACTACGGAGTAGCCCACAACGCCCCGGGGATCAGCGCAGAGGAGTTTCAGAGTGCATTGGAAAAGATTTATGCTGCCGCCGAAACGGTTTATAGCGATGTCAATGAACAGCTCGCGTATGCCACATACCTTGCATCTGGATTACTACTCACCTGGGACCCGGCCTTCACCTGGTACCTACTGAAAACTGAGGAAAATCCAGAGGATGGCCGCCAGTGGTTCCAGAAGCAGCACAACTATTCCATGGCTACACTGGCCAACTTGTTCCTTGAAGACAAGCGGCTAAATGATCCTGATTTTGTTCTGCCATTTTGGTTAGCAGGAAACAGCTCAAACATCAGCGATTCAAACCCCAAGGATCCGACGGCCAGCGGCTGGAGCCAAACCTTCAAACGCCAGCTGGATGATTTCCGAGCCCGCAATGACGCCATTTCAAGGGAAGGCCAGATTCCCGCAACGTTTTCAACCCTGATTGCCGGCAATAGCGAAGGTGGTCTCTTCAGTGGTAATCAGCCGCTGCAATGGTTCTCAGGCAAAGCGAGCAACCAGGATTGGCAGAATTTCCCTTACACCTTCCTGAAGCCAGACAGCAAATTTCAGGGTAATGTTACCATCCCCTTCAGCGACTACACCTACTTCTGGAATGACACGGGCAGCGACCTTGGAACGCTTGCCATCGAAGAGATCAGCAAACTGATCACTGGCGAGAAGAACACAATCTCGCAACTGATCAGCGGCATAGAGACCATTGGCGATATCGATCTCTCTTCCATCAGCAACTGGGGTGGCTTCGACTTTTACAATCGCCTTCTCTCTCCCGATTTCGGCTTTGCCGATGGCTCAGGAATCAGCCTCGGTGGCACCAGCATTCCCGATATCGGCGGCGCTGCACTGCTGAGAAAAGTCTCTGAAGCATTCACAGCTGGGTACAACAGCTACAACACTATTTCAAGCTGGATCAATACGGTCTACGGCCTGAAACAAAAGGTATTTGGCGGACCAGTTGTGAACGGCGAGGTTGTACTCGACCTGCGAACCTATAACGCCAGTGGCGCCACACTCAGCCAGAATCTCAATCTCAGCAGCGATTCAGGAGAGGCATCCACGACAACGGATGCGACAGGCTCATTCACTCTTGGCAACCTTCCCGACCCCAACAGCATCGGTAATCGCGATGGGATCCTGGACTACCGCGATGGCTTGGTGATCGCAGGCACTCGAGACAACACTGGATCAATCAGCGTTCTCGACTCCATTTCCGGCAGCACTTATGGATTCCCGCTGGTGGGTCTGCCGGGCGGCAACATCACGCTGCTCACCACGCTGAAATATGCAACCCTACTGCGCTGGACTCCATCCTCCTCACTCCTGGGTCAGGAGCTCAGCCCAGATCTGATCACCCAGCTGTTCGTCCAGATTATCAAGGACGTGCCCCGGGCCTTCCTCGACGACAGCTTCAATCCTTACGCAGCAATCAGTTCCAGCGATCCCGTTGAACGGCAAGCGGGGGTGGATTCACTGGCCTTCGCCTATGAGCACCTAGCCGTGATCAAGCTGATCACGCAACTACTCAAGCCCAGCAGTGGCACTAGCAACAACAGTGATGCCGGTGGATTTGGGCTGATCTATGGCGCCAACAGCCCTGAGGACCTGGCGCTCTGGGGCCGGGAGAGCAGCGACTCTCTGGATCCAGCAGGAGTGGATCGGGCCGAACTGGTGGCGTTCACGGGCTATGGCCTGGCCATTCAGCAGTCGTTCACGGCTGAACGCCCCTTTGATCCGGGCAATGCCGACCATCTCCGGGAGGTGCTGGTGAACCTGCTGAGCAACTATCCCACTGAGGCCATTCTGGAGGGGCAAACTGACAGCTTCAAACAGCAATTCGCCCTGGCCCTGAAACCTGAAGTCAGCGTTGACAGAGACGCTGCACGAGAGGCCGTGCGCAATGCTATCGAAGAGCAACTGGGCACAACGCTCACCAACCTCAGCAACGGACTCAGCATCATCCATGGCGTGCTGCAAGACCGCTTCAGCGATGCGGCCGAACTGAGCGAGGCGATCCCCTCCGTGGGCACCCAGCTGCTGATCCCCACCATGGCCGGGCCAAAACGGTTCATGACTGACACACTCAGCAACGAACTGATCACATTGGCGCGGCAATCCGCAGACCAGAACGCATTCCTTGAAGCCTTTAACGACCTGCTGTTCACCCCCCTCACCATTGATGCTCCCCAGCGCGCAAACACCTTCAAGCTCGCAGTCACCACGGGGACAGGGGAGAGCGTCAGCGCCCTGACAGGCCAGGATCCAACGGCTCGCTTCAGCGTGACGATCACCGATATAGATGGCAATCCCCAGCCAGCACCCGACTACGGCCTGGCGGTGCGTTTCCGCCTGGGGGGCAACGCCGTGGAGGGGCTCGACTACGCGGTGGGCGACAACCTCCAGCAGCGGCTGCTGAGCTTTGCGCCCGGGGCATCAGAGGCCACGCTTGAGCTGCCGATCAACCCGCAAGCCCTCCTTCGCGGCAACGCCGTGCTGCAACTGGAGCTGCTGAGCGCCGACTCCGGCTATGGCGTGGATGCCAACCGGGCCGTGGCCTCTGTGGTGATCGGCCCCAGGGCAAGCGGGGCGGAGAACCTCACCGGCCAACGCACAGCCTTTGCGCCCCATGCCCTGATCACAAGCGCAGCCAACCAAGGCGAAGACGCCGTGCTCACGGCAACAGCTGATCTGAAGAATGCGATCCTGCGGGGCCAGGATGGCCGCAAAGATTCCTTCGTGATTGGCGGTTTGTATCAGGGACTGCCCCACATCGAAAACTTCAATCCAAGCGATGGTGATCAGGTGCTGATCGATGCGGCCGTGTGGGCCGACAACACCGAGATCACGCTCAGCCGTGACCAACTCGGCCAGGTGGTGAACACCTACGCCGGCTATGTGTTTGACCTGCTCAGTGGGCGCCCACTGGCCCTGATCAGCCAGTACGACGCCACCACGGGGGATCAAGCCTGGACCGGTCTGAGCAGCGATCGACTGGCACCCTACTTTGATTTAGCCCCAGCCGGCAAATCAGCTGGAGTGGCCATTGCGGGACGTAGCTTTGTGCGCGGATCAGCAGCCGAAATCGCGCTGGCCAGCGATATCAACACCCTGCTCAACACAGACGCTGCCCTTGAACTGGTCGCGGTCAACAGGAATGGGCAGCGCCAGGTGGTGATGACACGGCCTGGACTGGGGGCAGGTGTACCCGATGGCTTTGCAGGACACCAAAGGCAGACCGGCTTGATCGGAAGGATCAATGACAACAGCGATGCGTATTCCTTTGCCCTGCGCAACCTTGCCACAGGTCAATCGACACCTCTGCGGGCCGACAAGCCCAGCCCGTCGGAGCAAACCTCAAACAACACGGCGTTTGTTCTGCGCAACGAACAAGGCACGGTGATCGCCACTGTCTCCACCTTCAGCGAGGCAGACGGCGGCAAACCGCAGGAGTTCACCGAGGAAGTTGTGAATCCAGCGTTTGGTGCCGATCCGGTGATCGGCATCAGCCTCTCCAGCCTGGGCCCGGCCTTGAACGACACCAGTCGCGTCTTGCGCGTGCAATTGGATGTGTTCCGGGAGGCCGCCTTCGACAACCGCCTGGGCCTCTACCTGGCCGACAGGCAAACGCTCGCCCCACTCGACAAGGTGACCGGTGTGCCAATCTCCCAGGCACCAGCCGAGGCTTTGAGGCAACCCGGCAGCATTGCCGGCTGGTTGGGAGACGTGGTGGCCACGGGCGCCTCCCAGATCGAGGCCACCATCGCCATTCCAGACGCAGCCGATGCAAACACCATCGCGCTGTTGCCCTATCTGGTGGCGGGCGACTCCAGCAAAACGGTGATGCTGCCAGCCTCCACACTCAACCCTGATCAGGGAAGCCATCTACGCCTCCTGGGCCTCAATACGTTCGGCTTTGAAGATCGCTATGGACCAGGCAGTGATTGGGACTACGACGATGTGATCGCCAACGTGAGCAGCATGGAACTCACAACCACCTCAATCCCGATGGGCTAACGGCAACCGCGGTTGCGCTGACCTGACCAGGGACGTGGGCGAACAGGTGTTCGCTGGGGATCGGGAGCTGTGTCTGGATGGGGCCACGCCCTTCACCCGACGTCACCCAGATGAGTGGGACGGGCCCCAAATCCTCTGCATAGCTTGATCGATGCATCGGCAAGCAGGCGCGTCCTGTGCCCTGCATGCCCAAAGCGCGTTGCACCACAAGCCATGGCCCCAGCCATCTCCTACGCCTCCTTCATCGACACCGCCACGGACCTGGCTGGGCGCAGCTGGGCGGTGTGGGCGGAAAACGGGCTGCTCTACGCGGCCCACTGGGATGAGCAGGGCCAGCGCTGGGCCGACGCGGCGGCGATCAGCAACGCCACCGGTGGCCGCAATGTGACCCTCACGGTGGGCCAGGTGGCCCGCCGCAGCGAGGTGGGCCAGGACATGCCGGCCCTGGTGGTGACCTGGGAGAGCGGCCCCGACAACGACGCCGACGTGTACGCGGCGGTGGGCTTCCACCAGAGCGATGGCTCGATGCTCTGGTCAGATGCGGTGAATCTGCTGCCCGGCGGGGTGGCGGAGACCAACCACAGCATCGGCATCAGCGGCAACCGGCTGGTGCTGGCCACCGAAGCCCAGGCGGTGGTGAATCCGGTGAGCAGCGGCCCCACCGGCGCCCAGTCCTCCAGCTACCACGACAGCGACATCAACACCTACTCGATCGCGATCCAGTCGCGATCGAGCAATGCCAACACTGGCGACCCCGGCTTCCGCCAGCAGTTTGCGGGCGGCAATTTCCAGGGCCAGCTCAAAACCCTGATGGGCGCCACGGGCATCAGCGGCGCCTCGCTGCTCGGCGCCACGGTGAATGGCATCCCGATCGCCATTGGCGCTGCAGAACCCACCACGATTAAGGGATTGGGCAGCTTCAGCCTCAGCAGCAGCGGCCAGCTGAGCTTCAGCCGGGGCGATAACCCGCCCACCGAATTGCTGTTTAGTGGCGAGCTGATCGGCAGCAGCGCCGATGGCGGCCGGGCCTATGCCCGCACCAGCGCACTGCTGCGCCCCGACGAACTGGTGAGCCCCCAGCAGAGCAGCTACGGCAATGAGGGCTACACCCTCAACGTGAGCACGCTCAATGGGGCCGGCTCGGTGATGGCCACCACCCAACTGCCCCTGAGCTTCAACGCCAGCGAGCGGCTGGAGCGGGTGACGGCCGCCACCTTCACACCGCCGAAACCGCTGGGCAGCGGCAACGGCCTGCGGGATTTCACCGGCAGCGGCCGCTTTGCCGACACCAGCCTGACGAGGGCATTGGCTGCGGCCAACGGCCAGACCAGCCTGGAGCGCACGGCCCTGGGCGATGCGCTGCCCAGCAGCTTCGGTGAATGGCTTGGACAGGCCTTTGTCGATCCCTACCAAGTCTCCAAGGGGTTGCCGAGCCGCTGGGGCATTTCCTTCGGCGATGTGATGAGCGCCTTCATTGGCAGCGGCAGCAAGGGAATTCCGTTGCTGAATTTCCAGCGCTCAGGGTTTGAGATCGGCCTGGATGGATTGATTCTCTACAACAGCACAGGCGATCTGGGCAACCAGACACTCAATGTGGAGGCCGGATTAAACCTAAGGCTCGGGCGCACGGTGGCAGCTGGTGATTCCGGCATCGGATTGACACCAACACTCTCTAACAACACCGATCCCACAGGGTGGTCCAAGCTAAGACAACCGCGGGGGCCATTCAAAAACGCTGCCAACAACTGGCTATCCGGCAAAAGCACGCTGGCGCGCTGGGCCTACGGCACTTCATCAACAACATCCACCACCAAAAGACCAGACTCAATCAGAAACTTTCGAGACCTATACAGCGAGCTGGACGACGACAGTGGCAGCCCGCAGCTCAGCCAGGGCAAAAAATTTGAACGCCTCACTCAGCAGTACATCGAATCTGATGGCAACAACAGCATCAGATCAACGACCAGGAACCGACCAAACCAGGCGCTCATCAAGCAAAACAGCCTAGACAACTATGAAGACGTAAACCAAAACGCCAAAAACTCCATCTACCAAGAAACGCGACAAAAATCTGGCAATAATTCATACAATCAAATCAGAATTGTCAAACAGCAACACGATAGCTACGATCAGCTAACCGACAACAACAGCATCAGAGCATCCGACTTTCAACAATTCCTTTACAATCAATTACTCAACGATGGCTTTGGCGCGTTTAAATACAACAACGAAGCCTTCGCGAGAACTGGTGACATCAGAGCTGGCTACCTCTTCAACGTTTTCCCCCTGAGGGCAATCGAGCTCCTGTTTGCCGCCCGGGAAACTTACTCCTATTCCACGAGCCAAACCCTGGGCCTCCAGGATCCGAGGCTCACAGCCAAGCGCCTGCAATTCGGCATTGGCGCCGATTTTGGTCTGGTGGGCAATATCAGTCTTGGCTTTGGCACACCCAACGGCAATCAGGCACAGGTCAACAGGCTTAACAACGGCAAGGTGCCCATCCTTTCCCTGCTTGATGTGCAGGCCGAAGTGGGCGCCAAAGTGGCCCTCAATGTGGGACTTGAATTTTCTGATCCACTACCCACCAGCAACCTCTCTGCGTCGCTGGTGTGGAAAGACAAAAACTACGAGCGCGCCTATCTCTCCTGGTTTGAAAATTTGCCTACTGGAGCCCAGTGGGTATTTCGTGGATCCTACCTTCTGAGCCAGGGGCTTCAGCTGGCCAGACCCCTGTCAGCCCCAATCAACCGCAAAATCGTCAATAAATACACCCAGCCCGATGCAGATGGCTCCAGAGAACCCTTCAACGCAGCCAACCGCAGCAACCTGACAAAACTCAACCAACTGGTTGGCGTTGTTGAAGGGGTTGCAAAAATCACCAGTCAAGTTCCGTTCCTAGTGACGGCGGGCAGCGTCATCTTCGGCAATCTCAGATCTGGCTCCTACGCCAAAGGAGGCTGGGACAATGTCACCCTCAGTGTGTCGGCCTATGCCAATGGCTCCCTGAGTGTGCTCAATGGCCTGGTGGGGGGCTACACCCGCAACTCGGCCGGCATGAACTTCCTGGTCGGCGGCAGCGCCGGTGGCGGCATCGGCTGGCAATACAACACCGAGCTCGGCTACACGGTGGGGGGCGTTAGCAAGAGCCTCTGGAACCTGCGCGACAGCGGCACCCTGGCCGGCGACACCTCCGGCTTCATCGCCAACACTTTCCTGGAGAGCAGCCCCGCCCTCTCCGCGACCGTGTATCGCCACGCTCCCTCCGCGGCCAGCGGCCTGGGGGAGCGCATCAGCACGGCACCTGCCGCCGCGCCGGCCATCGCCGGTGCCCTGAACCTCACCTCCGTGCTGGAAAACAGCAGCGTTGCCGCTGCCGCAGCCAGCAGCGATCTGGTGGTGTCGCTCTATGCCGTGGTGGTGGCCCCCAGCGATGCCACAGCCAACGAGGGCGGCAGCATCGAGGGCTTCCAGCTGCTGGTGGATGGGGCCGCTGTGCCGCTGCGGGTGTCGCTCGATCAGCGCGCCCTGCGCAGCGGCGCCGAGCGCCTGGGCCTCGAGCAGCCCTGGCAAGAGCTGATTAACCAGTGGGGCAACCCCAGCGCACCCGGCAGCGCGGCCCTCAGCGGCATCAAGCCAGGTCAGGCCCTGCCCCTGCAGCTCGATCTGCTGATCCCCAAGGGCACCAATCCGGCCGCCCTCGGCGAGATCCGCCTGGCCTATCAGCTCGGCACAGCCGAGCCCCAGAGCTTCGGCAGCGACAACGCCCCCCTGCTGGCCTGGATGCCCTCCACCCCCATGCAACGCCAGGAGCAGGGCAGCACCTACCAGCTGGGCCTCACCGCCTCAGGCACCATCGGTGCCAACACCACCGCTGTGGCGCCCTACATCAGCGCCTTCCTGGTGAACGCGCCGGGCAGCAACTTCAGCGACACCGACTTTGTGATCGAGGAGGGCTCGGCGGTGGTGCGCGGACGCCTCATCGCCAGCGTCGGCGGCGGGCAGGGCATCACCAGGGTTGATCTCTACGACACAGACAGCGCCGAGGCCTTCGGCGGCAACGCCTACCGCAGCCTCAACGCCAGCCAGCTCAAGGCGCGAGTGACCGCGGGCAGCGATGCCCAGATCCTGCTGGAAGCCGCCAACGGCTCCCTCACCGGCGTGGCTATAGCCAAGAACGGCGGTGGCAGCGGCTATCTCAACGGCGGCTCCGGGCGCTTCCGCCAGTGGGTGGCCGGCACCGCCAGCGATGCCGGCGGTCCGGCCCGCGCCCTGCTGGAGATCAGCGTGAGCAACGGCAGCGTCAGCGCCGTGGGAATCGTGGCCCAGGAAGGCGGTTTCGCCGCTGGCCAGCCCGCCAGCATCACCCTCAGCAACAGCGTGGTGGGCAATGGCAGCGGCCTGGAGCTCATCCCCCTGATCCGCACCAGCATCGACACCAACCTGCTCGATGAAAGCGGCGCATCGATCGGCAGCTTCCAGCGCTACGTGGATGGCGGCTTCCGCAGCGAAGTGGATCTGGTGTACACCCAGGGCGGCACCGATCGCAGCAAGCCGATCAACAGCGGCCTCAACCTCGATACACCGTTGCTGGTGAATCGCATCAGCCAGGGAGGCCGCGGTTGGGTGAACATCGCCTTCCGCGACCCGGCTGGCAGCTACACCCCGGGCGTGGATGGTTTCAACTTCGATTCCGCGAGCAACAGCCTCTACTTCAACAACGACACCATCGGCGGCAAGCGCAGCGTAGTGCTGTTCAGCCACGCCAACCTCAGCACCATCCAATCCGAGCGCGACCTCTACCTGCTTGAAGATGCGCTGCTGCAGGCCCAGGTGTATGCCGCCCTCGAGCGCAAAGACCCACGCAACAACCTGTTCTTCAGCGAGCCGGTGCTGCTCTCCGATCCCAGCAGGGGCGGCACCAACAGCAATGGGGTGGTCGAACCCTTCTATGCCGTGGAAGGGGCCGGCATGGCTCCGATCTTCGATGCCAACCGCCAACTGCTGGCCGCCTGGGTGCACACCACTCCTGCCGGCCAGGCCGAGATCCAATTGCGCATCGGCACCGCCCAGGGAGATCCGGCGTCCGGCACCATCAACTGGAGCCCGATTCGCTCCATCGCCCTGCCCGACAAGGTGAGCGGCGACGATGTGACCGACATCTCGCTCACCTATCTCAACGGCACCACACCGGTGCTCAGCTGGAGTCTCAACTCGCTCACCCCCTATCAGGCCGGGGTGCTGCGCAGCCGGCCCACCGCCTACTACCGCCTCGACGACCTGCCCTCCCAGGGCACCCTCGCCACCATCGGCGAGAGCACTCTTGCCGGTGGCCAACTGGCCACGGGCGCGGAGGCGTGGCGCTACTCCAGCTGGCTCGACACCGCCGCCACCCCCCTCGGCCAGGCCGATGTTCTCAGCAGCGATGGCGCCCTCACCCCCGCTGAGCGAACGGCCGGCCAACCCGGCGACCCCAACGCGGGCCTGCGCTTCAGCGGTGGCGGCTTTGCCGAGGTGTCCAATGTGTTTCTCAGCCGCCTCAGCGGCGCCAGCAATGATCAGCCCAGCGGCTATGCCGCCGATTTCTGGGTCAAACCGGATGCCCCCGCCGCCACCGATGCCGCCGATGCTGTGGAGTCGTTGCTCGACAACGGCCTCTACAACCCCGGCGCCGTTCTGCCCGGGGCCGGCGAGCTGAAGGTGCCCGTGCGGCTGCGCCGCACCGCCACAACCGAAACCGTGGATGGCGTGGAGCAGAAGGGCTACCGCTACAGCCTGGTGGTTGCGGCCAGCACCTTCGCCAACCTCGGCACCGACGGACTGGGCTCCGGCCTCTCCCCCTTCAACCTCAGCTTCGCCGTTCCCGAAACATCGCTCAGCTTCACGAGCGCATCAGCCGGCTCCAAAACCATCGCCTTCGATGGCATACCCCTGGGTGATCAGGTGCAATACCGCACCAGGCAGGGCAAGCTCAGCAGCTTCAGCCTCGGCGAAGACGAGGTAGAACTCACCAGCTTCTTCGAGGCAGACAACACGTCACCTGGCCTCCAGAAGGACGAAAACGTTGTCACCTACGACAGCCAGGATCTCGGCATCGAGAGCCGCCAGATCGCCGGCTGGTCGGTGCGCAAGCGCCTCAGCGATGGCCAGCAGTTTGTTGACTTCAATTTCGGCACCAACGCCACCCTCTCGGCCGCGCTGCCCGGCACCGCCGATGGCTGGAACCACATCGCTGTGAGCTACGGCGAAGATGTCAGCCTCAACACCAAGGTGGCTCGTCTCTTCATCAACGGCCAGCTGACTGCCGAAGCCATCGAGGATCCTGAAAACCTCAAGGGCTACGACTTCAACGTACTGTCCTACCAGCTGGGATACCAATTCAAAGGCAGCATCGATGAACTGGTGCTCAACGACCAGCCCATCAACGGCTTCGACGACTGGACCACAAGCCGGCTCGCCACCCGCTTCGTGAATCCCAAGAGCGCCACCCAGGCCACCTTCTTCAGCGAAGGGGTCTACGACGTGAAGGCTCAGGCCTGGAACTGGAATCCCTCCCAACCCTTCAAGCAATCGGGCTACATCCCCTCCACCATTCCCGGCTTCTTCCGCAGTGGCCCAGTGGATATGGCTGCCGCTGGCACCACCGGCGAGCTGCGGGGCGATGGCCAGGAAGATCTGCGCGCCATGCTGCCGCTCAACGGCATCGCGGTGGGCTCGCTGATCACCGGCATTCGCGCCCGCATCAATGGCGAGGAATACGCCGTGGGCGATGGCCTGCGCTTCGGCATGGATGGCAAGCCCAACACCCAGGCCGTGAAGGGCCTGATGGGGGTCACCGCCAGTGGCGCCAGGCTCAACGCCGGCCCCGATGGCAAGGAGCTTGATTTCGCCCTGATGGGCAGCGAGGCCGACCTCAACCTCTTCCTGCCCCTCGATCCCAGCCTGGTGGAGCGCCAGCTGGAGGTGGTGGCCTTCGTGCGCTCCCCCCAGAACCGCGCCGAAGGCGGCGATCGCTTCAACCTCTGGCCCTTCCGCTCCCCCACCGCCAGCGACAGCGCGCCAACGCCCACCTACCTGGCCAGCTTGAAGACCAGCAGCAGCAGGGCGGTACTGAGCCCGTTCTATGCCAATCAGGTGGTGGAAGGCTCAGTGCTGCGGCCCGAGCCCGGCTCCCTGCTGGATGTGAACACGGGTTTCAACGCCAGCCTGGCCCTCACCAACGAAAACACGCTCGCCGACCCGGCCAACCAGCGCTTCGCCGAAGCGATTGCAACCGGCCACCTCAACAAGATCCCCTTTGTGGCCGTTGCCAACCCGAGCCTCGATGGCATTGCCGGCATCGGCAACCAGCGGGGCGTGGTGTGGGTGCTCCGCTACGACATCGCCACCAACAAGGCCACCGCTGAAAAACTGCAGGCGCTCGAGAGCCTGGTGAGCGGGCCGGAGGGCAAGTTCGACAGCACCCAGCTCGACGGTCTAGTGGTGATGGGGCGCGATGGCCAGCAGATCGGCCGTTCCGTGCTCTGGGCCGACATCGATGGCGACGGCAACGACGAGCTGATCCTCGCCTGCCCCACCAGCGCCTCCACCACTGGAGAAGGCAACAGCGGCCAGGTGGTGGTGATCAGTGGCGCCTACCTCAAGGCGGTATCCACCTCGGGCAGCAAGAAGATCGATCTGGCCCTGATCGATCAAGACCCCAGCAAGGTGCGGGTGCTTGCCGGCGCCGATGGCGCCGAGTTCGGCACCGCCCTCGCCTTTGGCCAGGTGGGCGCCAATGGCGGCAATGCGCTGCTGATCGGGGCCCCCGGCTACCGGGCCGCGGTGAGCACCGACCCATTCGGCCAGCCGATTGCAACCGAACAGCGCCAGACAACGGCCCTCGGTGCCGTGTTCCAGCTGGACGCGGATGCCAACCTGTTCAAGGGCTCCGCAGCCGCACCATCGCTACTGCTCACCGGCGATCTGCCGGGTTTGGCCAACTTCAACGCCGGCGTCGAGCCCACCGCCCGGCGGTTCGGAGCTGCCATCAGCATCACCTCATCCGAGCGCGATTTCACCGGTGATCGCATCGCCGACATCGTGATCGGCATCCCCGGCCTGATGCAGTCGCGCCGGCTCAAGGGCGGCATCAACGCCGGGGCCTCCGCGGCCCAGCGCGACGCGGAGCTCCAACTGCGCGTCAACGTGCCGGACGTGTATCGCGAAGGCATGGATGACGCCCTGCTGAGCGACCCCCGTGAAGTGCAGATGGGTGGCGTGCTGCTGATCCAGGGCGGAACCCGTGCTGATCAGGCCAAAAAGGTGCTGCTCTTCGGCGACACCGTGTTTGGCGACGCCGCCGGCGCCGGCAGCGCCGTGGCAACAGGGGGCAACTTCGGCGGCAGCGGCAGCGCCATCGACGATCTGGCGATCGGCATGCCGGAGGTGGATGGCAAGACCGGTGCCGTGTCGCTGATCAGTGGCGACAGGATTCGCGGCTGGTTTGCCCAGGCCACCGCCGACAACTACGCCAGCTCAAGCATGCAGCGCTCGGCCGTGGTGGATGCCGCGCTGATCATTCCTGGCGACGAGGCCAACGGCAGCTATGGCCGCACGCTCAACCTCAGCGGCGATGTGGATGGTGACAGCTTCTCCGATCTCGTAATTGGCGATTCCACCTTCATGAGCGGCAGCGGCAGGGTGAATGTGCTCTTTGGCTCCAGCAACTTCGGTGGCACGGAAAAAGGGCAGATTTCCGCTGGTGCCTCCCTGTATCACAACCTCAAGGCTCTCAATCCCCAGCGACGCCTCGACATCTACCCCGGCAGCTTCGGCGAAGGTCTGGGCCGCAGCGTGGCCCTGCTGCCCGGCAACAACAAGGCCAGCGATCTGCTGTTGCCCACCTCCAACGGCTCCAGCACCCTCACCACCCTGCTGGGCAAGCCGCGTCTGAGTGGTTTGGGCAGCTTCAGCAGCCGCGATCTGGCCTCCAGCGATGGCATCGAGATCGACGATCTGCAGCGCCGCACCAACGGCAATGCCAGCTATGGACTGCTGGGCGATGTGAATGGGGATGGCATCGCCGATGCCCTTGTGGATCTGGATCACACCCCGGGCAAACCGAGCTTCAAGCTCAGCTTCGGCGTGGGTGCGGGCCTGAGCCCCGACCACCAAGATGCGGGCACCGGTGGTGGCTCCACGCTCAACCTGGGGCCCGTGTTGTCGCTGCAACACCTAGGGGCCACCAATCTCAGCCTGCAGAACGTGCGCTCAGCCGGCGATCTCAACGCCGACGGCATCAACGACCTGCTGCTCAGCTACAGCTACGAAGCCAACGCCCGCACCACCGAAAGCTCTGCCATCCTGCTGGGCGGCGAGCTGCTCACCAGCAACGCCCTGATGCAGTCGGCGCTTGTAAGCCAGATCGCCAAGCTGTCCACGAATGCCCCTGGATCGGTGCTGAGTGCCGACCAGAGCCTGCAAGCCAACGACTATCTGCTGTCGCCCAGCGGCCGCTTCATGGCGCTCATGCAGGCCGACGGCAACTTTGTAGTGCAAACCCTCAATGCCGATGGTGTGCGCTGGGACGTGTCGTTCTCACTCAACGACTACAAAGACAGCAATTACAACAAACCCGTTGCCAACTCTGCTGATTCTTCAGTGAAGTTGGGTAGCGCTCCTGGGACCAAACTGGAGATTCGCAATGGTGCCCTCACCTTTGTGAATGATCGCTTCCGGGCCAGCGATGGATCCAATGGCATTGCCCTGGCTGGCGGCTTCTATGTGCGAGGTGGTGGAGCCAGAACGGTCACCACCCGCTCTCTGGCACAAAACACTCAATTCCAAGATCTCAGCCTCAACGACAACGGCGTCCTCGAGGGCAGGGCCAGCGATGGCACCATCCTGTTCACGTTTGAGCCCTACTACACCAACACCATCCAAGGTGCCATCCCGCTTTCGAAACTGAGCGGCTTCAACCTCAAGCGCAATCTCGACCAGGCGCCGCTCCAGCCCATCGGCACAGCTGCCGTGGGGTCCAACGGCGGAGCGTCCACCCTGTTGGCCCTCGCCGAGGCGGGCGGCACCGCCGGCCTACGCACTGTGGTCGCGCGTGCACGCGTGATCAACGTGGGCCTGCTGTTTGATCAATGGATGGCTGGTTTCACCCCGCCGGATCCTGCCGACACCGAACTCAGCGCAGCCCTGGAGGCATTCAGCAGCGGCCTCAAGGATGAGCTGGAGCCCTTCGATCCCCAGGCCCCCGATGCGGCCCTGGTGAGCAAGACCAACCTGGAACTGGTGACCGGGGTGCTGGAGGAGCTTGTTCCCAATGCGGGAGCGTCCTTCCTCAACTTTGCGGAGTCCCAGGCCCCGGGCTACGAACAACTGCCCGTGAATCTGGTCGCCACCTTTGGCGATGCCCCCACCAGCGCCGTGGTGGCCGATGGGCTGGCGAATGGCCAGGCCGCCAACGTGCTGCTGCCGGGCCAACAGCTGAAGCCGGGCGACCACCTGCTCTCTCCCAACGGCCGCTTCATGGCCCTGATGCAGGCCGACGGCAACTTTGTGGTGCAAACCCTCAATGCCGATGGTGTGCGCTGGGATGTGTCCTTCTCCCTCAACGACTACAAAGACAGGCAATACAACCGACCGCCTGCAAACCCGGCCGATTCCTCCGTGGTGCTCGGCAGCGTGCCAGGCACCCTCCTGGAGATCCGCAACGGTGCCCTCACCTTTGTGAATGATCGCTTCAGCGCCAGTGATGGCTCCGATGGCATTGCCCTGGCCAGCGGCTTCTATGTGCGTGGTGGTGGAGCCAGAACGGTCACCACGCGCTCCCTGGCACAAAACGCCCAGTTCCAGGAGCTCAGCCTCAACGACAACGGCGTACTCGAGGCCAAGGCCAGCGATGGCACCATCCTGTTCAGCTTTGAGCCCTACTACTCCAGCTCGATCACCCAGCAGCCGATTCCCGCAGCCAAGCTGAGCGGCCTGCAACGGCCCACCTATGCACCGTTCAACCTCAGCAACCGCCAGCTGATCCTTGCCGATCGCGATGGAGATGGCTCAAAAGAGTTGTTGATCGCCCCCAACCCATCATCGGCAGATCAGGCTTGGTACAGCGTTGAGCTGCTCGACACTCCAGCCGATCCCGCAGCCCCCTGGGTGGTGACCCGCCTCGCCACCACGCCTGCCGCCAACAACGCCCACCTGCTGTGGGAAAGCGGCCCGAATGGGGCACGGCCTGCCAATGGGCTGACTGGCGACAAAGTTGGCGATGTGCAGCTGCGCAAGATCAATGGCTTTGCCCAGGATTACATCTATGTCGGCGAAAGCATGGTTCCCGTGCCCGGCAAGGCGGTGGAGAGCGGTGGTGCCTATGGCGTGAACGCCGCCAGCCTCAGCCGCACCATGCTGCACCTGCACACCCCCAACAAAAAGAACACCTGGGGGGAATACAGCCGCAGGATCGGCGGCCTCGATCTCAATCAGCGCCTGCAGCAACAGGGCGAATCCTGGGAACTCAAGCTGCCCGCCTATGTGTGGCAGATGAAGAGCAAAACCGATGGCACACCGGCCAACCAGGGTGCCGATGAGCTGGTGCTGCACATCGGCAGCGGTCTTGGCAGCAAAGATCGCCTTGGCAACACCGAAACCAACCAGATCGGCCTCGATGGCCTGGCCATCAACTTCGACGAATACGACAGCAGCCTGAGGCTGTTCTGGAATGGCGCGCTGATCTGGCAGGCCGGCCCCAAGAGCACGGCCAGCGATGTGGCCAAGCTGCTCAGCAGCAATGGCAAAACCCTCAGCGAGGCCCAGCTCAAAGACTTCATGCAGCCCGATCGAGGGCTTCACAACAGTGAAGGGATCAATACGGGCCCCGAACTGATGAGCAAGCTGGGGCGTTGGTTTAACAACCTGTTCTCATCGGGCCTGTATCTCCGCTACCAGAAGGCCGACAAACCCTTCACAGAAAACGGCACCACCTACCAGGGTCGCCTGATCATGGAGGCAGCGAATGCCATGCGCTATCTCCCCTACGACTACGGGACCTTCCGTGATACTCCCAGGCTCAATGCCATCAACAAAGGCCTTCAGATCGCCATCCCTGTTGAGCAAGCACTGAGCCTCAGCGGCTCCGATGTGGTGCTGAATGCCTATGCCCGCAGTGGCTCCTGGCCTGGGGTGCACGCCCTGGCTGGCATTGAGTTCAACACCGATAAGCCCCTTGAGGGCGTGAACCTCGATCGCCTGATCAGCGTTGGCGATCTCAACGGTGATGGCTATGAAGATCTGGTGGGCATCGGCAGCCTGGCCACAGGCTGGAACTACGACTACAAGCTCGATCTACCCCATAGCAACCTCAGCGAGCGCGGCAGCAGCAGCGACACTTCCGAGGAGAACAGCTTCACCCTCAGCAAGGGAGCCAATGGGGAGGCCATCACCCGATCAACCCTGATTGCTCCGGTGATCGTGTGGGGCGGCAGCGGCGAGATCAACCTCGACCAGCTCACGCCGATTGTGCGCGGCAGTGATGCCCCCTACACCCACACCACTGCCGGCGGCCTGGCCGCACTCGACAACTTCTCGGCGGCCAGCAACGTGCAGGTCGCCCCGATGGGCGACGTGAATGGCGATGGCTTCGACGACATCGCCATCAGCGACGTTGAGCTGGGACTCACCTACATCCTCCACGGCGGCAGCGGCCTGCAATCGGCCCGGAGCTACCTCGATCGCTTCGCTGCCTTCTTCCCGGAAACCCGCGCCAAAGACACGCCCAATGCATCCGCGGATGTCTACCTAGCATCCAACGCCAAGGGCTTCGGCGCACCCACTGGCAGCACGGCACCAACCGCCTGGTTTGCCGGCATCAACTTGGAGCGCTCCTCCCGGGATGGCTCGGCTGCCCGCCCCGCCTTCGGCGGTGTGCAGGTCACCAAGATCACCGGCATCCCCGGCCAGCAGCTGGCCAACCTCTCCGGTGGATCCGACTTTTCCGGCGACGGCATCAACGACCTGTTCCTCACCTCGCAAACCCGATACGACGCCAAAAGAGATCTTTCGCTTCAGGATCCCAGCCGCTTTGTGATCTTTGGGGGTGACAACACCCGGTCGTTCACCCATGTGGGCACGGCCAATTCCGACAGCATCAAGGGCACCCCGGCCAATGATGTGATCGTCACCCTGGGTGGCAACGACATCGTTCAGGGCCTGGGCGGCATGGATGCCATCTCCACCGGCCCCGGCGACGACCAGGTCTTCCTCACCGATGACCAGTTCCGCCGCATCGATGGCGGCAGCGACGTGGACACCCTGTTCCTGCAGGGGCAACGCAACCAGGTCTGGGATTTCACCAAACTCGCCAGCGCCGGCCGCCTCCGCGGCATCGAGCAGATCGACGCCACCGATTTCGGCTCCAACCAGCTCACCCTCAATGCCCGCGCAGCAGCAGCCATCACCAGCGGCGGCGGCACCCTGATCCTCAACGGCGATCTGCAGACCGAAAAACCCGCTGTGGTTCTGACGAGAGCCATCAACACCAGGCTGCAGGGGCTCGATCCCGAGTCGGCCGATTTCGACGCCCTGCTGGATGTGGCCACCCGCTACAGCGGCTTCAGCTTCGGCATGTCCGACCTGAGCATGGTGCCCGTGGTGGTGCGGGATGTGCAGCGGGATCTGGTCTTCGACCACCTGCGCACCCTCACCAACCAGGCAGAGCAGCGCCCGCTCACGGATCTGCTCGACCGGCTGAACGCCATCGACACCGATCGCCAACTCGGCCTGGGGCTCGATTTCCTCACGCTGTTTGCCCAGCGGCTGGCCTTCACCCCCGCATCGGCCCTCACCGCCTACGAGGCCTGGCTGGCGGACCTGCCGGCAGCCCTTCCAGACACCTTTGCCCTGCTCAGCGACCAACAGAAAACCGACCTGGCCGCCCTGCCGGATGCCTGGCGCACCAGCTATGTCGCCTACTTCCCCAGCGGCAGCGACCCGGTGCCCGCTGATCTGGCCTTCGAACGCGCGCTCAACAGCGCCGCCAACCCAGCGGCCACCGTGGGCGAAACCTATAGCCAGTGGCTGGCAGGCGGAGCCGCCTCCACCTATGGCCTGCCCGCGGCCAGCGACAGCGGCCAGCAGCAGCTCGCGCAGTTGCTCAGCAACCTCGATGGGCTCGCACCGGCCCTGATCAATGAGGTGATCGGCAGCTTCGACAGCGTGCGCCTCAGTGCCGAATTCAGCCTGGCCAATGCCGACCTGCCGGCCGGCAGCGAAGCCTTTAGTGAATACGTGGCCGCCGGCGGCAGCGTGCGGCTGCTGATCCCCGAGTGGATGGCGGTGGTGATCGACCCCACCGTGGCCACCGAACTGATCGCCACACCACCCACCCAATCCAGCAGCAGCACGGCCCCAGGCGCCGACACCAATCTCGAAGCACCGCTGGCCGGCAGCTCCGCCCCTGTCACGGAGGCCCGCACCTCCAGCCGCGACGACCTGCGGATCTCCGTTGGCGAATCGCGCCTCAGCGACGACGGCAGAGCCCTGGAGTTCAACCTCACCCGCAGCGGCCATCTCAGCGAGACAACCCGCGTTGAGGTGAACACCGAGGGCTACGTGGCCGACATGGTGGCCAGCGTGCAGGGCCAGGTGGTGTTTGCCCCCGGGGTGGTGAGCCAGACGGTGCTGATCCCCCTGATGGACAACCTGCCCCAGGAGCAGCAGCAGCTCGATCCCTACGCGGTGGAGAGCCTGCGCAACGTGAGCGTGCGGCTCAACCTGCTGCCTGAAGGCAGCACCGGCCCGCGCACCACCTCCGTGGTGGGGCTCAATGCCATCCATGCCTTCACACCGCAATTGGAGGATCCAGCCCGGCCCCTGAGCGCCGCCCAGCTCAATCCGGCCAGCCTGTTTGAGCGCAATGTGGCCCTGCAGTTCCCCACGGCGCTGTGGCTCACCGCCATCGCCAATGGGCCGGATGAAGCGATCCAGTTCGGTCTCGCAAATCCCCAGGGCCAGCAAATCAACGACGTGCGACTGGTGGATCGCCTCAGCGGCGATCTGGTGTCGCTGTTTGATGCCGCCAGCGCCGGCACGGCCGTGATCTACGGCGACAACGCCGAGACTCCCTCCAGCGATCTCTATTTTTCTGTGGCCGATGGCGGCCGCTTCGACCAGGACGGCCTGGCCAACGGCCAGATCACCCTGGCAGCGGCCGGAGACCATGTCTCCCCCGGTTCGCAGCTGATCGGCGAGCGGGTGCTGCGCGCCCCCAGCACCAGCGGCATGCATCTGCTGCTCACTCCGCCGGTGGGCGGTTTCCGTGGCTCCCTGGCGGCCTACGCCGAGCTGCTGCTGATCCCCGCCGACGACATCAGCGGAGCCATCGCAGCGGCCAACGGCAACCTGGTTGGGGCCAGCGATGGCGCTGCCTATCTGCAGGCCCTGATCCAGCGCCTGGCCGATGCTCCCGATGGGGTGCGTCGGATTGCGCTCAATCGCGGTTCGGGTGCCTCCAGCCTCCAGCTGCTCAACGACACCAACTACGTGGCGGTGGTCTCCAAGGCGGCCCAGGGCGTTCTCCCCGGCGTAGGCGATCTGCGCCTGCCGAGCCTGAGGGATCTGAGCGACACCAGCAGCCGGGCCATCGGCACCTACCAGGTGCAACTCGACGACCAGCGCCTCAGCTTCCAGCTCGCCAGCCCCTACTACGTGGTGCCTGGCGTGGAGGGCAAGACCATCGCCCTCACCACCCAGTTCCGGGCCCCCAGCGGCAACCCGGTGAACACCTTCCGCGTGGCCTGGCTGCGGGTGGGCGATGTGAACGGCGAGCTGATGCCCCTGCTGGCCTCAGACGAGCTGAGTGATCGTCTGATCGCGGTGCCAGCTGATGGGGTGGTGGAACTGGTGGGCGGCGACATCCTGCTGCCCCTGATCTTCCAGGGCATCGACCCCAGCAGCTGGGCGGCCCTGCCGGCGGCAGAGCGCTCGCTGCAAGGGCAAACCAGTGCGGGTAGCTGGCGGGTTGAGATCCCCGATCCCAACCTCAACGCCAGCCCGCTGCTGCAGCGCACCCTGGCCAACGCCTACCAGGTTGGGATCGACGGCTCCCTGGTGCTGCGCTATGGCGCCGAATTCCAGGCCAGCCTCACCTCTGGCGAACGGGTGCTCGGCACCACAGCCAACGACCAGTTCAGCGATCCCGACAGCAGCCGGGGCCTCAGCTTCGTGGAAAACCTGATCGCCACCGGCGACGGCAGCGACACCGTGGCCGCCAGCAACCCAGGCAGCAGCTCCGACAACGTCGTTCTCACCGGGGCCGGCAACGACCGGGTGGACCCCACGCGCCGCGACGTTGTCTTCACAGGCAGCGGCGCCGATGGCATCACCCTGCGGGCGAGCGGCGGCAATCGGGTCGACGCCGGCGATCACGACGACCTCTTCCTGATCGAAACCGGCGGCCAGCGCCTGCTGGGTGGCGCCGGCCAAGACAGCTTCAAGATCGGCGGTGCCGTCACCAGCCCCGTGGTGATGGCAGGTGGTGATCACGCCGACCAGTTCTGGCTGGCCGACGCCGAAGGCAACCTGCCTGGCGCCACCCTCGTGATCACCGACTTCCAGGGTGATCAAGGCGACCGGCTGATCCTGCCCGGCCACAGCTTCAGCGAGCTGATCTTCCAGCAATCGGGCGGCAATGTGGCCATCAACATCGGCAACGCGGCCGTTGGCCTGCTGCTGAATCGCAATCTGGAGCAGGTGGCGGAAGAACGGTTCTTCCAATTTGATGCCGATGCATCGGCCGACACCAATCTCACCGAATTCGGCA